>Ga0315277_10001475_pt1 | contig 34290 bp, 28 predicted proteins | sample YL17G05_15_MG_FD_203695 | JGI IMG/M metagenome (GOLD analysis project Ga0315277, IMG submission 203695) | Sediment microbial communities from Yellowstone Lake, YNP, Wyoming, USA - YL17G05_15 | ecosystem: Environmental > Aquatic > Freshwater > Lake > Sediment | place: USA: Wyoming | collected...
TCCCCTTGGCGTCCAACACCTCTGTCTTACGGGTAAAGAGGTTTGCTGGCACACGATACGAAAAAGGCTTCATCAAGCGTGTGACGAGAAGGTAGCGCTCGTCGGGAGAATACGAGATCGACGACACGAGTGCGGGCGAGCCAATCGGCACTACCTCACAGGTCTGACTGTTTACGAGAGCTATTTGCGTTGTCGCGTAGAACTCAAAGAGCTGCTCGTCGTAAGGGTTCTTCAGCAGATCCTGGTAGGTCCATCCCCGCGAGATTTTTCCGGATGACTCCTCGATCACCGGGCCGGTTGGGACTCTGGGCGCTTCCGGGGCCTTGCGATCGCCCGGAGGCACGAGCTTCACAAGGAGAGTCTTGTGATCCGCGGTCCAGTCAAACGCTGAACCAAGGATGTCGTTGACTCGGACATCCGGAATCGCCATCGCCTTTCCCGTGGTAGCCTCTGCGACCCAAAGTTCCACACTGTTCTCGGCGTCGCGGGTAAACGCGATGCGCCTTCCGTCGTTCGACCATTGCGGCATGCCGATCTTGGCGCCCGCAGGCAACTCGATCCGAACCTTCTTGTTGCTGTCGATCCATCGGATGACGATGCCAGAATACTGCATTGTCCTTTGCCGTGCATTGAGCTGCGGATCGATCCGCAATCCTCCGAGTCTCAGGAACGGGCGTGAGATCAGCGTGATTGACGGCTGCGCCTCATATGTTACAAGCATGATCGCATCACCTCTCGGACTGGTAGAGACCATGGGGGTGGGCGGTGCGTCCAGAATATCAATCACTTCCTTCGGAGGCAATTTGTAAGGTGTCTGCGCAGCCAGTGATGCAGCCATCAGCAAAAGCACTGCGAACATGAAATGGCGTCTCATTCGGTCTCTCCTGTCGTGGAGTGGTTGGATGCAGAATTTCGTTTAAGGATCGATGCTTCCAGGGATGGCAACTACGTGGCGAAGTCGGTCACGAATGTGCCAATTCTGCTTCCGAGAATCTAAACAAAACAGGAGCCGAAATCAAACTTTCCTACCAACGCAGATCCATCTGGATTGACCAGCGGACATCCCTTCGGCTCCGCGTTCTGCCCGCCTGCGTTTCACTCTGATTGCTTCCCAGAAGCTGAGTCAGTGCACACTTCAAGGAACACGCAAGCCACGTGCCACATTCAAACTGTCCACGGAAAAATCCACGGAATCCTCTCCCATAGAGCGCTGGATTCTGGAACGCCCCCGGCACATCTTCTTCAAATTCATAGATCCTCGAATCGTACGATGGAGTCTCAAAAGCGATTCCTCGGAGCGAGAAGGAGAGATTTCTGAAAGCGTCAAACGACAAATCCTCGTACATCATGAAGCCCCGCTCTACGTTCGGCAGGAAGAGACGTCTCACCTCCACGAATTCCATGCGACTCCTCCATTGGAACCAATCCGAGACATTGAATGTCAACGCTGCCCTGGCTTGACTCTGTCCCATTGCTCCATCAGCTCTCGCTAATAGATGACTCGGGCTGGAAAGAGTCTCTTGTGCAGGCCTGGTTTTGTGCCGGTACCGCAATTCCAAATGCATGAGGCGTGTGGGCCACAATTCACACATCACCAGAAACTCATGACTGCTGGCAGGAAGTACACTCGAGGACGTGCTCCCCGGAAAGTGGAACCGATCATACAGCGCCGAAATCATTAGCCAGGGACTAGGCTTGAGACGGACAGCAGTGTATATTTCCCGATGCTTGTCGTTCTCGCTCTCCCCCGAGATCGTTGCGCTGTATTTTTCCCGGTTGCAGATCCGAACGAAGAGAGCGGTCGCGAATGCCCTCCCGGGCACCCAGCTAAACCGAACTTCTCCTGCATCGATCTTTCCTCCTCTGTACGCTATCTCCGCTGAAATTGAAGACACCGTGTTGTTGAACGCCAAGTCCACCCCGCCCACGAAATTCTCATTCGGTTGTGGCTGGGAAATCCCAGACAGATGCAGATCTCTATTGAATTTCAAATTGTACCCGGAGAAGCCCAGACTGAACCCTTCTGCAATACCGACGACGGTCCGTCCCCCAATGGTATTTTCCTTGACCTGATGCTTCGTTTTCAGTTCATGTTCTGTCCGATGGTATCCGCCAGCACTCCAACCGGTCACAAGCCCGCTTGAATCAACGCGTGCGTCGAGCTGACGAGTGGATGTGAAGAGCGAAAGGGAAAGCGCACCACAGACCAATGACCCTGCCAAACCGCGAAAATTCCCCGACGATTCTGAGGACAAGGAAGGACGAAGCCCCTCCCTCGTCCGACCTGCATTTCGTATCACTTCGCTACCGATCGAATAATTGCTGGAGCTGGAGAAAACTTCTCCGTGGGCTGCGTCCATTCCAAAATCACCGACGATGAACTTCACTCCTGAGTTCGGCATCGCCACCATGATATGGCCGGAAACACAATCCAGGAGGCTCGGTTCACCAGGGTCCTTTTCCGTGAGCAGGCCGAAGGCCAGCGAGGGCTCACTCCGCTTCCATTTTCGCTCATCAGGCGTCGCCTCAGTCGACCTCACCACTCGCGCAGTAAGCCTGCTGTACACTTTTTCAGGCGAACCGAGGAATCCATCACTTGTCAAAGCGGTGACGTCCGACGCGCTTCGGGCAAGCCGCGTCCGCAGCGTCACGACAGAGGAATACCCCGATTCTCTTGACGACTGAGCCCGGACAGTGACAAAGGGTTCCAGCTCCGCGAGGAGGATTTCATCGATTCCCTCTACCTGAAGAAGCTCCATCACTGACTTGAAAGATCCCTGCGATCGGTGTTCTGCTATTCTTCCGGCAAGAATCAGATCCAAGCCAGGAAGTTGCTGCAATTCCTCCGACGCTGCGGTGTTGATGTCCAACGGATTCTCCCGAAGTCTCGTCAGAACATCCAGAAGAGAGGTCTCTTGTCCTTCCGCCGCCGCTTCTTCGATCAACCGTTCTATCTGAGAACCCGAGGTGCGATCCGAGCGACCGACGGATTGCCCGAAGCACAGGCCAGAGCACATGACAATCATCAGCAAAGCAGAAGTTCTGCGAACCATGATCACCTCGGGATCTCGAACGATATTCCAATCGAATGCGTGAGTCCCAGCTGAGCGTGCGTATTGAGCGCGTACGCGCATTCCCAACCAGCTAGGCGTGCTCCGAATCCCACGGCGAATATGTCAGGATTGGTGGAGCAGCCGAACCGAAACACCAGTTCGTCGAGCAAGTGTAACTCAATCCCTCCACGCAGAACAAATGGGAACCGGATGTCCTTTTCGAGGTCGAGTGTCATCTGAGCCAGGTCATTCGAAGAATAGCACAGCCCGACAATCTGGATCTGCGAAAGGGCATCATGCGAAGCGCCAATCGTGGCAGCGCCGATGTTCTTCCACGCATATCCAAGACTGAGGCACTCGAGCAATTCTACCCGTGCTCCCAGATCGATGGTGACGACAGATGCGGTGCCATAGCGCTCGATCATAATCATTTCAACGTTGGCTGCAACGCCAATGGCCACCCCAGATTCGATGGCCCGGCCAAACCCAAAGAGAACCGTCGACTCCCGATACAACGGAGAGCCAAAATCGTCGATCACCAGACCCACGTTCACCAGTGAAGTCGGTAGCACCGCCGCAGCAGACATCGTGCGCAGTTCCCTCAGACCGTACTGCTCGGGCACGAAGCAAAGAGAGGATTTAAAGCACGAGACTGTTGCTAACGAGGCAGGATTATACCACGGCGTCCACGGGTCGTCTGGGACTGCAACGAATGCGTTTGCCATCGCGATGGGACGAGCTCCTCTGCCATTCTTTTCGTAGCTCGAAGCAAAAGCGGCGGGGATGAGAGAGAGAAGGAGAAGCACAAAGGTACGCATAGGGCATTCCCTTGTGAGATGGTGGGAAAATGGGTATATTGCTAGCGACCAACACCGAGAAGAGGTACCATGAGAGCGCGACACGCTGCATTGCTTGCAGGAATACTACTGATTTCCGGAACCCGGCTATCAGCCCAGGAGCTCAACTGCGAGGTGACCGTCAATGTAGACAACATCACGTCGGGTCAACGGGACTACTTACGATCGTTCGAAGCGGACATCAAGAAGTATTTGAACAATAACAAATTTACGGACGAGGATTTGAGCGGGGAACGGATTGACTGTTCGATGACGGTTTTCTTTCTTCCTGCCTCCGGTGAAAACAAGTACGCTGCTCAGGTTGTGGTGGTCAGCCAGAGACCGGTCTATAAGAACAACGACAAGTCGGGTAAGAACACGCAGGTGATCAGAATCCTTGATGAGCGGTGGGACTTCACGTATGTGCCCAATCAGCCAATGAATAAGGACGAATACAGGTTCGATCCATTGACGTCTTTTCTCGACTACTACGCAAACCTCATTATTGGACTCGATCTGGAAACCTATACAGAAATGTCAGGAGCCCGGTGTTTTCAACGGGCAACGAATATCTGCAACCAGGCAATTGCTACCGCGTTTGCGGTTGGATGGCAAGCTGCTGCTGCGGGAACGTATAGCAGATTCGCGTTTCTTGAGGAACTGGTAAACATGAAGTACCAGGCATTCAGACAATCATTCTACACATACCACTTCGATGGACTCGACCTCATCGCAACGCAATCCCAGCGCGGTCAGGAGGCCATGCTGAAAGCTATTGAGGCCATTGCGGACATGCGGCAGAAGCAAAACCCACGCAGCATCTTATCGAAGGTCTTCTTTGACTCGAAGTATCTGGAAATTGCCGATGTTTTCCTGACGTGGCCCGACCGGGGAGTTTACGACCGGCTCTCGGCCGCCGATCAGGCACATCAGGGCACATACGACACCTACCGCCTCCGCTGAGCTTCTACGGTTCGATGGTGATCTTTTCGATGGCATCCCCGACCTGGAGTCGATCCACAACTTCAAATCCGTCAATCACCCTTGCAAAGACCGTGAACCGGCCGTCGAGATGCGGGGTGGGCAGGTGTGTGATGAAGAATTGACAGCCTTCTGTGTCTTTTCCCGCGCTCGCAATTCCTACCGTACCGCGTCCAAAGCGAGCGAGTGAATACTCCGACCGAATCGCATACCCCGGTCCACCCCAACCATCTCCCCGCGGATCACCCCCCTGTACGACAAAGTTCGGAACAACGCGGTGGAAACCGAGTCCATCGTAGAAACCTTTTCTGGCTAACTTCACAAAGCTCAAGACTGTGAAAGGAGCATCCTCTTTCAAGAGTTGAAGAGTCACGATGCCTTTGTTCGTTTTCAGGACCGCTTTCGATGACTGGGAGAGCGAGACAAGCGTGGACCAGTCAAAGTCCGTATGGGTGGGCTTCGAAGACTGCGGGATTCTTGCGCTGTAATCTTTCCTCGTAATCTTGAAGAGCGCTCCCGCAGCGCCGGATGCGACTGTCCGATCGGGATCACTCAATGCCTTCTCAAGAACCGGGACGAACCTGGCATCACCGATGCGACCCATTGCTGCCACCGCAGCCTGCATCGCTTCCACGTCGTCGGGCGAGGCAAGCCGTTCGTAGGCAGATCTGAATGCCAGCACAAGAGAATCGGAAAGTCCCGCCTCCTTGAAAATCCCAAAGAAGACTGTATCGGCAAGTGCATTCGAAACAAGATGCGTGATCGCCATGTCATGCCGGCTGAGGGCATTCATCGTCTTACGATAGAGCGTTCCTCTTGCATCACCCCACTCCTGATCGCCTGAGCGAATCTTGGCAATTGTCGAAGGGGTCAGGAATCGCCTGACGAAATCCCAGGCAGCCATCGCGATGCGGACGTTCTCGTCGTCGAGCGAGTAGAAAATCACAGAGAAACTGCGGCCGCTTGGCACATAGCTCATCGCCTCGATGACTTTCGTCCGCTCCCGGACAGAAAGGTCCTTCTCCGTGTAATAGTTCTTCCTGCTGTATTCGTCCGGGAATAATTTCGCAAGCACTACGTACGCCTCACCGCGTGTCAATTCTGCCGCGGGATTTCTGACTGCAACAAGTCTCAGCAGCGCCTCGCGCAGTCTCAACGTATCCGCCGAGAGGTTGATCGTCTGCCGATTGAGGCCCGAGTACACCTGGAGCGCGGCAATTTTCACATGGTCATTCGGGGCATCGAGGTAAGACGCGAGATCGTCGAGCAATTCCGGATACGTGGCAGAGAGCGCTCCGATTGACTTGACGATCTGCACCTGCACACGCCACTCGGGACTCTTGCGGCCCTCATCCTCGAAATTCCTGATCAGATCTCTGGCATAGCTCGAGGTTGCCCGGCCGAGAAGGGTGGCAAGGTTTAAGCGCACATCAGCGTCGGGGTCTGTCATCAAAGCAGTGAGCAACGATTCCCGCTTGGCAATCTCGACATCGATCAAACCGTGTGGGGCAGCCCGCCAGAGTGCAAAGAGCGACTTCCAGCGCACATCGGAACTGGGATTCGCGAGCAGTGCGAAGCAATGCCAGATCGATTGCTCACTCTTGATGCCGCGCAAAGCGAACCTCGCGAGACTCATCGCCTGCTCTGCCGCGACAAAACTGCTCTGTTCCCCATTCGGAAAGTCAACAACCTGATTCAACGCCTCCGCGTCGCCAATCCTGCCCAATGCTTCAAGCATGCGTGCCACAACCGTTGAATCTCGCTCTGCACGTAGATAGCTGAGAAGCGAATCCTGTGAGATGCCACCACCGATCTGGCCAAGTGCGAAAGCGGCTGCAGCACGTACCCTCGCATCGGGATCGCGGAGGGCCAGAACTGCCGAGGAATCTGTCGACGCATCCTGGATGTTCGCCAGGGCTATGAGGGCCCGGTAACGGAGCTGCGGATCCGGACTCGAAAGAAATGTGATCAATTTCCCATTGCCCAGCGACCGCTGATCCTGCAGCATCAAAATCTCTCGCTCCGATTCACTCCACGTCTGTCCGAATGCCAGACTGGCTTCGAGCAGAAGCGCGATGACAGTAATCTTCAACCTCATAGTCCCGATCCTTTCAGATCTCTCATCATTAGAAATACGGCCTTACACGAAAATCGGCTCCGATTTCCTTCCTGATGAACACTCTCGCTGCTTCGGCATCGACATCGTCCATGCCAACAATCGTCATTGTGACTTCAGGAAGGTTCTTCGTACACTCTCTTGCGAATTCCACCATCGCCTTGTGATAGCGGCTCCCATCTATCCCCATCATCTTGCCATACTGCTCCGGATCGATCGAGTTCAAACTAATCGATACAGCATCAATAAGGCCGATGAGCTCCGGAATGATGTTTCGGTGGTTGATAATATTCCCGTGTCCATCCGTGTTAAGCCTCACTTTTCCACCCTTTTCCTTCACCCACTGCGCAACACTTTTCACGACATCCAACCGGACTGTCGGCTCCCCGTAACCGCAGAAGACAATCTCGTCATACGAGGTTGGATCCCCAATGGCTTCCATGATTTCTTCTGCCGATGGCTCTTTCTCGATCTTCAAATTGTGTCCCTTGACGATGGCGTCGCCTTTCCGATCGCAAAAGAAACAGTCGGCGTTGCAGCGCAACGTGATGTTCAGATAGAGTGAGTTGCGGAGCCTGTAGACGATTTGAGGAGGATCAAATGGCTTGATTCCGAAAAGCTTTTTCGTGTTGGTGCGCGTCGCGCGCATCACGTCCTCCACGTTGGATCCCAAGATCTCTGCGATCTTCTGAGCCACGAGCACGACATTTGCCGGTTCGTTGCGTTTTCCACGCAGCGGCACAGGAGCGAGGTACGGCGAATCCGTTTCGAGGAGAATGTGGTCAAATCCAATCTTCTTGATCGTCTCGACGACGGGGGAATTCTTGAATGTTACGATTCCAGGATACGACACAAGAAAACCGAGGTCCAGGAGACGCCAGACTTCCTCTGGCCCTCCGGGGAAACAGTGAAAGACACCGCGGAGGGCGGGAACCCGCGAATGCACGCTGGTCCCCCCTGCCTTCCAGGACGGGTTGCAGCGAATGGCTTCTTCCACCATCGCGGCAGCTTCGCCCACGGACTCCCGCGTGTGGACGACGATGGGCAGATCACGTCGGACGGCAATTTCGATCTGACGGCGGAACGCCTCCCGCTGTGTTTCTCGTGGTGATAGATCGTAGTGGTAGTCAAGTCCAATCTCACCAATTGCGACAACGCGGTCAGCCCCACTCAGCTCCTCGATGCGGACAAGTGCGTCTGCGGTTGCCGTTGATGCATCATGCGGGTGGATCCCGACGCAGGCATAGACACTGGCGAACCGTTGTGCAAGCGCCAAGGCTTGGCCGCTCGTCTCCACCGTCGTCCCTGGCACAACAATCGCTTCCACTCCAGCCTGCCCGGCGCGGTTGATCACATCCTCGCGGTCGGCATCAAAGTCTTGGGAGAAGAGATGAGCATGCGAATCAATAACCATGGGTCTTTGCGAATTCCTGTGCCACAATCACAATCAGAACGGGGTCTAAAATACGGACAACTTCACTCTGTTGCAAGGCAGGTGGAATGAGAGCGGGTTCCGTCTCAGGGTTCTCAGAACAGACCTTCGAGCGTCACAATAAAAGTACGCACGGGGCCAAGATTGCCCAGGAGTTCGACGTAGGAATAGTTCAGCAGGTTGTTGATGGTGAACCCGACACGGAGAGGAACGCCGAGTTTCACCAGGTCGTACGCGGTCCGGAGATCGACGATCTTCACATCGACCCGTTGATCTCCGTTCACGATTGGCGCGAGACGCACCAGGTTTTCGTCTATCCGTTCGATGCGGGAGAGGTACCTGAAATCGGCAACGATTCTCGCGTGTTCCCAGGAGAATTGACCGGATGCGTAGAGCAGATGCCTCGGTCGAAATTTCAGAATGGCGTTCTCATCCAGATCACGCGGCCACGTGTACGTGTAGCCAACGTCCGTCGAGAAAATCCTCTTCAACCACTCCGTCTTAATCCCTGCTTCCAGCCCCTGAATGCGGGCCCTCGTAAGGTTTTCGAATTGGATGACAGGACCGTTGACCTCGACGGGGGAAGCCGGATTCGGCCGATACTTCCTGATATCGACGCTTGGCTCGATGAGATTCCGAAAGTCGTTATTGAAGAGCGCAACATCAACCGAGAGCCTTTCGGCAAAAGTGCGGCTGACGCCAAGCTCGAAGGAATTGCTCTGCTCCACCTTGAGGGCGGTGTTGGGCAATACTGCGACCTGGGAGACGTTAGTGGAGCTTTCAATGTAAAGCTCGCCGATCGCGGGATACCGAAATCCCGAGCCGAATGAGGCACGAATGCTTGTTTCCTTGTCGGGCATGTACACGACACCGAGTTTCGGATTCAACTGCGATGTCGGCGCTAGAACTGAGACCTTTTGCCAATCGAAACGGAGTCCTGCCGTCACCTTGACTCCGGCAGCGGGGGTGATTTCATCCTGCGCATAGAGTGCCGCGCCGACACCAGGATGATTTCCGAAGAGATTCGCAGAGACGCGGTCGTAATTGGCGGCAAAGCCGAAGGTCAGCACATGCGGCTTGCTCAGCTCGTAGGTCGCCTGGACGTCCGTATTGAGCAGATGTGAGGCTGAGACGTTGTTCACACGACCGGCGCTGTCATCACGCCAGAAATTTCCGAAATAGATCAGCTTCACGGTATAGAAGAACTTGTCCGTCAGAAATTCGTTGTAGGCGATGCTGACATTCCCTCGTTTCGAATTCACCATCCCGTCGCGTTGGCTCTCCGGCGGTCGTGTCGGTTCCCGGAGACTCTTCCACCAGAAGAAATTCCCATGCGAGCGATCCAGGTAGTTTCCAGCGACGGTGACGCTATGCGAGTTCGAGAGAACATATTTGGCCTTCGCGAAGAAACTCCACCGGTGATAGGCATCGTTTTCACGGTAGCTCTCATCCACCGTCCTGGCGGCGCTCAGAAGGTAGCTGATAGGTCCCCCGGTTCCCGAGTAGCTGAGAAACAAGCCGCTGTTGAATCTCGGTTTCGTTGACCATTGCCATTCGTGGTACCGCGGTTTGTCGTACAAGCCCGAGAAGAGCCGGAATCGTAGTTCAGACTGACTCGGGATTTCCTTCGTAATCACATTGATCACGCCGCCGAGGGCACTCGACCCGTAGAGCGCGGATCCGGCTCCCTTGACAACCTCGACGCGATCGACGGAGAACATCGGAATGGCCTCCCAATTGATCTCGCCGGTGTCGCCGGTTATGTACGGAAGTCCATCGAGCAGGATAAGGACCCGGCTCCCGACCCCCCTGTTGTATCCGGTCGAACCACGGATGTTCACCTGGTCCGAGAGCATGTTCACACCCGGAACAAACCTTAGCGCCTCATCCAGTGTGACGATATTGCGATCGGCGATCGCCCGGGCAGTGACTGTCGCCAAGCTCACCGGGACCTCCTGGAGGCTCTGCTCCCGTCTGCTGGCAGTGATGACCACAGGATCTGCCTGAAGCGGGACCGGCCTGATCGGAATCTCCATCGTCTGCATTTCGCCGTCACGCACCGAGATCCCTTGCAGGGAGAGCCGCTCGTAACCCAATATCGATACCGCTACCGTGTACGTCCCTGGCGTAATGCGCCTCAGGAAAAACTTTCCTTTCGCGTCAGTTGTAGCCCCAACAAAGGTCCCTCGCAGAGTAATATTCGCGCCCACCACAGGGTGACCATCCTCCGCGTCGATCAGCGTTCCCGTGATCGAGCCAGGTGTGACCTGCCCGAACAGGGTACAGCTTCCGAGCCAGAAGCCGAGGCAATATGCGATCAACTTTTTCAAAACGGTTGCGGTGGAGGTTTCCGGAAATTGACACGGATGTTGACCCCGGCCAAAAAGTCGCCTTCACTGACGACGACAGGGATCGGGAGGGGTGGAACATCAGAAGTGCCATACACCCCAACCACTTTGAGATTTCTGACATCGATATCGCTGGCCACCCGCTGCAGGACTCCTACATAGAAATAGGTTGCCGGGGGGAGATTGAAAGAGAACGAGATGGAGTCTACGAACAACGGGAGGCTCTTGTCGATCCCCGGGTAGAGATAGATCTTCGGCGGATCTGACAGAAGGGCCTGAAATATCTTTTCTGAATCGAGCGGGAAAACCTGCGATGCGAAGACCCAGAGGTTGACCAGGCTGTCAAGTGCGGGCCATGTACCCTTCTCAAAGTAGATTGTTCCGCCAAATCCCGGTTCGACAGGAGGAGGCGGTGCCAGTCCATGGTCACACGACAGGATAAGTGCAGCGAGGGCCAGGAGGACAAATTTCTTCATTCTCCTCCGCAAAGTAGTAATAGCCCCACTGAGATGCAACTGGCCTGCCAGATCTGCCAACGGGATTCTCCAATCGTCGTCCTCCTGCATCAAGACAGAATTCGGGTTGGAAATCGTGGCAGTCTTCAGTATATTTTTAGTCTAGAGGCGGATTCATTACTCCACAAGCCACATGGTGGAAGCTTCATGGGCGCGGGCGATCACTCTGGCACTGAGCGAAGGACGTACGAGCACTCGTACGTGCGGTCTCTGTTCAACAGGATTGCACCGCACTATGACTTCCTGAATCATTTCCTGAGCCTCGGCCTCGATATCAGGTGGCGGAAGAAAGCTGTCGACTTGCTTCATGAGTATGAGCCAAAGACCGTGCTTGACGTGGCAACGGGGACAGCTGATCTTGCACTCGCGGCAGCCCGACTCGACACCGTGAGGATCTTTGGTGTTGACCTCTCTCCTGCCATGCTGAAGCTGGCGCGGGAGAAGATCGAGAGGCATGCCCTCTCACACAGAATCACCGTTGAGGAAGGCACCGCGGAGCATCTTCGCTTCCCTGATGAATCGTTTGATGCCGTGATGGTCGCTTTCGGCATCCGCAACTTCTCGGATCTGCAGCGAGGACTTCGAGAAATGTTTCGGGTTTTGCGTCCAGGCGGAGCCGTCATGATACTCGAATTCTCGCGACCCCGGCGGACACCGTTCAGGCAAGTGTACTCGATCTATTTTACCCATGTGCTTCCGCTGCTTGGTGGAGCAATCTCGAGCAACCGGGAGGCGTACCAGTACCTCCCGAGCACTGTGCAATCGTTCCCGGACGGTGAACATCTCATCAGGATCTTGACGGGCATTGGGTTTGTTGGCCCGTATCAACACCAATTGAGCATGGGGATAGCGACCATTTACATCGCTGAAAAACCGACACAACAACGTTTGAAGGTATGATGGAGAGAATTATCCGTGTGGGGCATAGCCCGGATCCCGATGACGCATTCATGTTCTACGGCCTGTCGAGCGCGAAGGTGAAGCTTGAAGGCATCACGATCCAGCATCATCTCGAGGACATTCAGACGCTCAATGAACGGGCATTCCGGGGCGAATTGGAAGTGACGGCCATTTCAGCGCATGCCTATGCGTTCGTGGCAGACAAATACTGGGTCATGAAGACGGGAGCGAGCATGGGAGAAGGGTACGGCCCGGTCATCGTTTCGAAGAAGTACCGCACGCTCGAGGAGTTGACCGGTAAACGCGTCGCGACTCCTGGAGCCCTTACGACTGCCACTCTCCTCTTCAAGATCTTCACAGAAGGTATCGATCAGGTCGATATTCCCTTCGACCAGATTATGAACCGGGTAAGCTCCGGTGAATTCGATGCAGGTCTCTTGATCCATGAAGGACAGATAACATACAAGGAACAAGGATTTCAGAAAATCGTCGATTTCGGTGAACTCTGGGAACGGCTTTACGGACTTCCCCTCCCACTCGGCCTTGACGTCGTCCGGAAAGACCTGGGAGAAGAGCTCACCCGGAAGCTCTCACACGGTTTGAGGCAAAGCATCCATTACGGCTACACGCATCAACAAGATGCCATTCCATACGCCCTCCAGTATGGCAGGGGAATCGACCAGAACCTCGGTGAGCAATTTGTGAAGATGTATGTCAGCGAGCTGACGGTGGATATGGGAGAAGTCGGCCTGAGAGCTCTGGAATTACTGTATCGGCTCGGTGCGGAACGGGGAGTCGTCCCACACGTGCCGGCCATCGAACTATTCTGATGCCGCCTATTGTTTCATGATCGGACTGTTCAAAATATTTGACGCCCACGTCCATTTCTATTCGAATTCGTATTTCCGCTTTCTTGTCCGGCAGAAGACGAACCGCCTCGACATCAATTCGGAGCTGAAGAGCCTTGCCACCAAGGGTCGGATCGAGATACCAGGCGAGGACCCGGTCCTCCTGGCAAAGCGATGGATCGAGGTCATCGACAAATGGAAGATCGAGCGTCTTCTCATCTTCAGCAGCATTCCGGGCGACGAAGATTCCGTCGTGAAAGCTGTGAACGCCTATCCAACGCGACTGACCGGGTTCTTTGCTGTCGACCCGAACTCGAACTTGCTCCTCTCCAATGCGGAGAAACGTCTAAAAGAGGACCACCTGCGCGGCATCCTTCTCTGCCCTCCCTTGTACCATATCAACGTAGGGGATCCCTGGCTCGACCCGCTCTTCAAGCTCTGCGAAGCAACAAACGCAATCGTCTATGTGCAGTTCGGCCGGCTCGCCATCAAGCCACGAGAATTTGCCGGACTCCAGACGACACTCAACGACGGGTGCACAAATCCGAAGGACCTGATTCCGGTCGCCAAAAAGTACTCGAAGATCAGGTTCGTAATTCCACACTTCGGGGCGGGACGGTTCGAGGAAACCCTGGACGTAGGCAAGGAATGCGCCAACGTGTATGTCGACACGGCAGGGTCGAACTCTTGGATGAGCGATCATCCATCAAAGCCCGATCTGCGTGCCGTATTTCAGAAATTCCTCACGACCTTTGGCGCGGGGAGGATCCTCTTCGGCTCCGCCTCCGGCATGTTTCCTCGCGGTTACCGGTATGACATCGTGGACAACCAGACGAAGCTCATACAGGAGATGAGGATTCCCCTTGCCGACGGCAAGAAAATCTTCTACGAGAACGCCGCCACCCTGCTCGACCACCAATAAGTCCCTAAGATAACAAAACCACTCAGGTAGCCAAGGTCAGAAGGGCCAGCTTCATCGTCCCTGCTTCAGGAGATTCCTATGGGGAGGAGTTGTCGATCTCGTTATGCGGATATCGAGAAACGGGCAAATCGAGGGAATCGATATGCAACTCAGGCGGCGATTTCCGCCGGCTCGATCACTTCAAGTATTTCGTAGAGGGTGGTGCGCTGGGCTGCAGCAAATCCAGCCTCGTGGATCAGCTGAATACACTCCTCGGCATCGGTCTTGTTCACAAAGTTTGCGGCAGCATGGACATTCTCTTCCGTCAGCGTTCCTCCGAAATCATCCGCACCGAAGTGAAGAGCGATCTGTCCCGTCTTCTTCCCCTCAGAAAACCACGAGGCCTGAATGTGAGGAACGTTGTCGAGATAGATCCGGGAAAACGCAATCATCTGCAGATATCGTGTTGGACTCGCGTACTGCGGGATAATTTTCTCAAGGGGGGTGTTGCCCGGCTTGAATGACCATGGCACGAAAGCCGTGAAGCCGCCAGTCTGATCCTGAAGGGATCGAACGCTCTCGAGATGCTCCACGATATCCTCATCGGTCTCGAGATGGCCGTACATCATTGTTGCTGTTGTTTTGTACCCGAGTGTGTGCGCCTCCCGCATGACATTGAGCCAGTCGGCGGAAGTCCCCTTTTTGCTGCTGATTTTTTTCTTTACGCGATCGGACAGAATCTCCGCTCCTCCGCCCGGAAGGGTGCGAAGTCCCGCCTCCCACAATTGCTGCAACACCTCTTTGGTCGTGATGCCGGCAATCTCCGCCATTCCAATGATCTCTGACGTCGAGAAGAAATGCGGATGGATTTGCGGAACTTCGGCAACCGTTCTCCGAACCATTTCAAGATAGTATTCAAATGGGAGCGAGGGATGGACACCTCCCTGGAGAAGCACCGTTGTCGTTCCTTGCGAGGCCGCTTCCTTGAATTTCTGGATCATATGCTCCACGGAATACGTGTATTCCCCAGCCTCACCAGGATGGCGGTAGAAAGCGCAGAAAATGCAGTCGATGGTACAGACGTTTGAGTAGTTCGGATTGGTGTCAAGAACGTAACTTACCCACCGCCGTTTGTTCTTTCTGAATCGCACGTCGTTGGCCAATGCCCCAAGATCTAACAGCCCGGCATTTCGAAGAAGGAAGACACCTTCCTCCCGGTTCAAGCGGCTCCCCAACCGCACCTTCTCGAACAACCCGTCAAGCGTCATGCACTCTCCTCAAAAGGTCAGCGCGTATCCCGCTGAACGCAATTCCTTCATGATGCTCATACTTGCTTCTTCCAGTTTCACAACGATGGGCTTCACCAGCACACCCGGGATGTTCTTTGGTACTTCGACATCCGTCATGTGAAGAACCATAACGTGGTTTTTCCCAAGCTTTCCAACGAAATGGCCGAGTTCGAACATTGCGTAGCTCATATCGTCAGAGTTGAAGATGAAGAAGGCGAATTTTGCGTCTGGATCTTCGGCAATGGAATCGAGAGCGAGCATCTCGCCATGCATTCTGTCGATCCCGATTTCCTTCACTCCCACATCCTCCAGAAACGATGTCAGTTGCTGCCGGAGCGGGTCGTTCAACTCTCCGACAACGTATACACTCTTGTGCGCGGCCACCGGAGCAGCCTGCGGGGCGGGTGCGGCGTGCGGAGCAGCTGCTTTCGTAGGCGGCTTCAGCGTCCTCGTCCCTGAGGCCGACTGTGTCTGGCTCTCCGTTGCTGTGGCCGGCGCTGCCGCGGCCTGAGCCGGCGCGGCTTCGACAGCCAATTCAGGCGATGCAATGAGTTTCTCAAAGAGCTCGCGTATGCTCGTATAGATGAGGTACGCCGAAGCCTGGTAGAAAAATCCGCCGTTGGCATCGGCGACAATCTTGTTTTTGTACGGAAACCCTATCGGTCCGACACGCTCAAGCGACTCGAGGCATGCTTTTCGCCAGGCCAGATAGGTATCCTGCAGCCGCGCGTTGTAACCCGAAAATTCGAAACCGCCAAGCGGGGTCAGCTTCGCACCCTCGTCAACAAGCGTCTCGAATTTCTGAATAATGGCTTCGGGCATCGGCACTCAGCAAGATGTCAGTTTTGCCGCAACGTTTTGTCATCGACCGGCCAATTGACCGGGTTTTCAAGAGAACTCAGAAATCCTTCAAACACACCAATCGCCTTTCGCTCTCGTTCCCCAAGGTGATAGTTGAAACCCTCCAGATACTCCGTCGCTTCCGCCGATGTCAAACCGATTCGCTTTGCATGCATCGCGCTGACGCCGGCCAGATCCAGTTCCCCCTTCTCCAGAGACTGCTGAATCAGACCGCTCAGCTCATTGAGCAGTTCCACCGGCACTGTTGAGCGAATCGCCCACACCGCAAAAACGAACGGGAGTTTCTGCCAATCGTACCATTCTGTTGCCAGATCGTACACCAGCTCGAAGTTCTGCAGGCCGATCTTCCTGTGCCTCAGTGCCTCATCACCGATTAACAGAACAGCGTCAAAGTCTTCATAACTATTGACGCCGGAGTGCATCCGCACGAAGTCGGCACGCACTCCGTATTTTTTCTCCAGGATCACCTGTAACAGTCTGACCGAAGTCGCGGTGTCGTCGGTGATCCCTATTTTCTTCCCTGCCAGCTCCCCCCACCCATAATTGGAGAACAGCAAAACACTCTTGACCTGGTCGCGCGTCGCGATGCAGTACGGCAAGAGAACCAAATCTTCCTTCCGGCTGAGATAGTCGGCAAGGGAAAACAATCCGGCATCAAGCTGTCCCATCCGCGAGAGAATTCCCATGCGTCGCGGCGTCACAGGCAACATCTTGAATTGCCTTGTTTCGAAGTGATGATAGAATGGTACGGAATTAATGTAGGGGATCTTTCCCACGACTCCCGAGGTGTGGAGCTGCACCGGGTTATAGTACACGTCACGCTCCACGGGAATCTTTCCTCCATCCCGGATGATCTTAATGATCTTCTCTTTCGTTAACTGCATGGGAGTAATGGCACCAGCGTCATGGGCGATTTTCTCTCCGCCCACCGTTCCGTCGAGATCGTCCGCGCCGAAGTTCAGCGCCACCGACGCGACTTCCTCCGTTAGCATAACCCAGTATGCCTTGATATGCGGGAAGTTGTCCAGCATCAGCCGCGACACAGCGATCATCTTCAGGTCATCGATCGCGGAAGTGAACCGGTTCGTCGGCTTGATCCCCGTATCCCCCGGCTGGAAGGCCAGTGGCACGAAAGACAGGAATCCGCGCGTCTCGTCCTGCAGGGTGCGAAGCTTCAGAAGGTGCTCAACACGCTCCTCCATCGTCTCGATATGGCCGTAAAGAATCGTGCTATTGGTGGGGATCCCCTGGCGGTGTGCTGCCTTATGGATCTCCAGCCATGCCTTCGCCCCGATCTTTGAGCTGAACAGCTTCTTGCGAACGCGCTCCGAGAAGACTTCGGCCCCGCCGCCAGGCATCGTACGCAAGCCGGCTTCCTTCAACTGCCGAAGAACCTCCTCAATGGGGAGCTTGAATTTCTTATGGAAGAAGTCGATCTCAACGGCAGTGAAGGCCTTGATGTCGACCTTCGGGAAGTTCCGCTTGATCTGCCGCAACATCTCCAGATAGTAGTCCCATTCCCAGTCCGGATGCAGTCCACCAGTGATATGGACCTCGTGAATCTCCGGCGTCACTTTGTCGAGCATGTTCTGAATCGTCATTTCGTAGGCGTCGGGACGTCCCGCCTTCGTTGCGAAATCGCAGAACTTGCAGGCCAAGACGCAAATGTTCGTCGGCTCAATTTTCTGGTTGAGAACGAAGTACACAGCATCGCCGCTTCGTTCCTGCTGCACCGCATGAGCCATTTTCCCCAGCGAGATGACATCCATTGTGCGGAACATCGTCAAGCCGTCATCCAGACTCAGGTGCTCGCCGGTCCGAACTTTCTCCCAGATGCTTTCAAGATTCTTGTCTCGAAACAGTATCGTCCGTCCCATCGTTTCCTCTGCTTACGACCAATATTCATTCCAGCGGCGATCAACCTTCTTCTGCACTTCATCGGGCATCGTCAGTGCCTTCGGGTAACCTTCCTTCCAGGTTGCATCAATTCCCATCACACCCTTATAGACCGGCGCGGCACCGACCAATCGCTGCTCTGTAAAGAGCACATCGCGCTCACAATCAAAGCGCGTGAACACTCCCCAGATCGAATTCTCACGATCCCGGATGTCGACGTCCCCACTCACAGCCGCGATCATCTTCAGATGCTGCAGATCTTTCCGTTTGACCATTTTTTCGACAACTGCCCTGCCATTCCCTTCGACCTTGAGCAGCAGGAGACAATGGTCCACTATGAACGCGTCCATGATCCTGCGATCGGCCGACCGGATCTCTGAGAGACGCGCCCGGCCCTCCCTTTTTCCGCGACCTTCCGTTTTCTCGGGAACTCGATCTTTCTTCGTGGCATTGATAATCATCTTGCTCCCGAGTTCCATCTTGAAGCTCGTGAAATCAAGCGTGTCTGCCGGAACCTTGGGGAGAAGGACAAAATCATAGTGGGGATCAAAGTGCTCGCGGATCTCTTTCAGGACCGCGGCCCAGTTGCGCACATCGACCCCTGCAGAGACAAGAACGAGACATTTTGTCAGCGACAACTGGCCGGTTCCCAGGAGTCCAAGGGCGGCTTTCATCGCCTCTTTGCGGTACCGCTCTTCGACAGAGACGACAAGGAGGTTATGGAATCCCGCTTCATAGTAGGCCCAGACGTCCCGGACTTCGCTATGGAGCGTACGGGCGAGCGGTCCGAGAATTTCCTGGGTGGCGTCGCCGAGAAACTTATCCTCCATCGGTGGTATCCCCACGACAGTCGCCGGATAGACCGGGTTCTTCCGTTGGGTGATGGCCGACAGACGGTAGACTGGGAATGGCGCCGCATTTGAATAGTGTCCGAAGTGATCGCCGAACGGGCCTTCGAGTCTGCGTTCCTTCGCAGGCACGATGCCTTCAAGAATGAATTCTGCGTGAGCAGGCACTTGAATCGAGATGCTTTTTCCACGCGTCATGCCGATTGGCCTGCCGCGCAGGAAGGATGCGAACGCAACCTCATCCATGCCTTCCGGTAACGCTGCAACAGAGGCAAGGAGCAGCGCGGGGTCGGTTCCAAGAGCAACTGCAACCTCCAAATCTTTTCCGAGACGCTCAGCCCGATGATAGTGGAATCCCCCGCCCTTCTGGATCTGCCAGTGCATCCCCGTCGTCGCGCCGTCGTACACATGCATGCGGTACACCCCCACGTTTCGCTTCGCGGTCATCGGATCATAGGTGAGAACCTGCCCAAGCGTCACGAACCTCCCCCCATCGTCGGGCCAGCATGTTTGAATCGGCAGAAGATCGAGATTTGGCTGGAGAACCTTCCTCTGCGAATCAGCGACGGCAACCAGTCTTCCGCGCGCCATTGCGGCTCGTCGTATCAATGAACGCCCATGCCAGAGCGAGTTGAACGTAGGCGGCATAAGCCCCTCGGCGAACCTGAGCAAACTACGTCCAAGCTCACCAGGCTGCTGGCCGAGGGCATGTTCCATGCGTCGTTCGCTGGCGTAGACATTGATGGCCAGCGGATAGCGCGAACCTCTGACATTCTCGAAAAGAAGAGCCGGCTTCTTCTCGCGCAATGCCCGTACGGCGATCTCTGTGACTTCCAGGTACGGATCCACATCAGTCTTGATCCGGCGTAACTCGCCGATCGAATCAAGATACCGGATGAAATCTCCCAGTGAATTGAATATCATGATGTCCCACCAATCAAACAGAGCACAATCACAACTCATCCTCCCGCCATCCCTTGGATGAGCGGATCCCAAGAACGCCGAGCACCTTGTCGACGAAGGCCCGAACGTACTCGTCGACGGTCTCAGGAACAAAATACAACGGAGGAGAAATTGGCATGATGATCGCGCCATCGCGGGATAGCTGCGCGCACTGTTCCAGCGTCGTTGTTGAGAGCGGAGTCTCCCGGAGGCAGATCACCAGCTTGAATCGTTCTTTGAGCGCAACCTGAGCAGTGCGCGTGACAAGCGAGTCGCCGATCCCGGAGGCAATTTTCCCCAGCGTGGAGGTCGAGCATGGGAGTATGACGTAGGCATCGATCCAGTTGGATCCCGAGGCAACCGGTGCGCTCAAATCGTCGTCAGAGAACTCCTTCTTGACGAACGGCAGAAGATCCTTCACGCCGATTCCGAGCTCGTCCTTCAGCAGAACCTTCCCCCACTTGCTCACCACAAGATACTTGTCGGCCTCACACTGCCGAAGAAATTCGCGGGCGTACACCGCGCCAGACGAACCGGTGATACCAACGACAATTCTCATGGGAAGAACACTCCAACAACAATCATACTCAGAATTACAAATCCCAGCACCGCGTTGATCTTGAAGAATGCCATTTCGACATCCTCCGCTTTCTTATGCTCGAAGTAGAGCAACAATCCGGAAACCATCAGAAGGGGCAGCGCGGCTATCGCCTTGATATACAGAATGAAGAGCAAAGCGAGCGTTCCGAACGCAAGGGCGTGCAGAAGCGCCGAAATACGGAGCGCCCGAGGACGACCGTACCGGGAGGTGAAGGAATAGAGATTTTCGGTCCGGTCAAAGAGCTCGTCGAGGGTCGAATAAATAATGTCGAAACCTGTCACCCAGCACAGCGTGAAGAGCGATAACAGTGCGCCCGGGAGAATATTGTCGAATGATTGTTGAACGGCGAACCATCCTCCCAAGGGAGCCATCGCCAACCCGAGGCCAACACCAAAGTGGGCGAGGACCGTGAACCGCTTCATGTACGGATACGCTGTGAAAATCAGGAGCGGGAGGGGCGAAAGCTTCAGGCAGAATGGCGAAATCAACGCAGCAGAACCAACGTAGAGTGCAATTCCGGCCGCCAATACTACCATCGCCTCGTGAAGAGTCATCCGGCCGCTCGGCAATTCACGCACGACGGTACGCGGATTCCGCTTGTCGATCTCCCGGTCGATGATTCGATTGAGGGCGAGAGCCGCCGTACGCGCTCCTGTCGCTGCCGTCAGAATCAGCCCCAGCAAGGCAAACGTCGGGGGTTCCTTCGATGCTAGAAAAACACCGCTGAAGATGAGGGGCAGCGAGAAAAGTGTGTGTTCGATCTTTACAAATCTGAGGAATTTCTGAAGTTGCTGCAACCAATTGCCTCTGGCAGGTTGACGAAATTTTGTGTCAATATAGTGGTATTTGATACCGCAATCAAGAAACGGAAGGACCAAAAAAAATGCCACCGGAGGCGATGGCATTCAACAAATTGGATCGGGAGCAGGATCTACTTAACGATGCTGCCGCTCTCGAGTGCGTCGGAAACTGTCAGCACAGCAAGTTTTCCAGTGCTGTCGGAAGCCGCCAGGAGCATCCCCTGCGACTCCTGGCCCATGAGTTTTGCGGGTTGAAGATTTGTTACAATCACAATGAGCTTCCCTACGAGGTCTTCTGGCTTGTAGTGCTGCGCAATTCCTGCAACGACCTGACGTTTCTCCGAGCCAATCTCGACCTGAATTTTCAAGAGCTTCTCTGACTTATGAACACGCTCGGCACTCACAACCCTCGCGAGCTTCAGTTCCACTTTCTTGAAGTCGTCGAGCGTGATCAGCGGCTTGGGCTCCGCTCCCTGCTTCGGGAGCCCTTGCGGCGCCGACTCGCTGAGAGACTTGATCACCTGGTCGATTTGAGCGTCTTCGATCTTTGTCACAAGGATTTCCGCCTTTCTCAACTGATGTCCCGACTGGAGAGACAACTCGCCGGCACTTTCCCATCCCGGCGCCGCTGGCATCCCTTTGAGATCAAGAGTACTCCAAACACGCTGCGCTATCGCAGGAATAACCGGCTCAAACAGGATGGCCAGTGAACGGACCACCTGAAGACAGAGGTTGAGCGTGGTGGCACATTGCTCTGGCCCTGACTTCAGCGTTTTCCACGGCTGGCTGTCGTTGAAATACTTATTTGCCGCCCGTGCCAGATTCATTGACTCGATAACACCATCGCGGAATCTGTAGCGCTCGTAGAGGTCTCCAACAACCGACGGAGTTTCGGCGATGAGCCGAACCATCTCACGGTCCCGCTCATTCAATGTGCCCGCGGCCGGCACTTTCCCATCGAAATTCTTTTCAGTGAATGCGAGCGTCCGGTTGATGAAATTGCCGAGGATATCAGCAAGTTCATTGTTGGTTCTCGCCTGGAAATCCTTCATGTAGAAATCGCTGTCCCGGGATTCCGGCAAGTTGATGGCAAGTGTGTACCGGAGCGGATCCGCCGGGAAATAGGTGAGGAAATTCTGAAGATCAATTCCCCAGCCACGGCTTTTTGAGAACTTCTGACCCTCGAAATTCAGGAACTCATTGGCAGGCACGTTTTCAGGCAGCACGTATTGCTCGCCTCCCGCGTCATTCCAGGCCATCAGCATCGCAGGGAATACGATGCAATGAAACACGACGTTGTCCTTCCCGATGAACGCCACATACTTGGTATCCGCGCCGAGCCAATAGTTCTTCCACTGAGCCGGATCCGGCGTGCGGCTTGCCCATTCTTTTGCCGAGGAGATATATCCCAGCACGGCATCGAACCAGACATACAGCACTTTGGTCTCGTAACCGGGGACAGGAACCGGGACACCCCAGCTCAGGTCACGGGTCACGGCACGATCCTGCAGACCGCCCTTGAACCAGCTGGCGCAATAGCGAAGAACGTTTTCCCTCCAACCGTCTCGCGCTGACCGCTCCCGGATGTATGCCTCCAGGCGGGGCTGGAAATCGCCGAGCGGGAAATACCAATGGGACGTCGTACGAACAACCGGGGTCGTACCGCAGATTTTGCATTTCGGCTCAATCAGTTCTGACTGGTTAAGCCAGGTGCCACAGTTTTCGCACTGATCTCCGCGGGCCTCGGGCTGCTTGCAGTTGGGGCAAGTGCCTTCAACATACCGATCGGCAAGGAACATCCTATCCTTCTCGCAGTAGAGCTGCTGCTCCTGCTTCTCCCGGAGAATCCCCCGCCGGTGAAATTCAGCAAAGAACTCCTGCGACGTTTTGTGGTGCAGCGGCAGCGACGTGCGCGAGTAGTTGTCGAAACTCATTCCGAACTTGTCGAAAGCGGTCTTGTTCAAGGCGTGGTACCGGTCGACGACGGCCTGAGGCGTAATCTTCTCTTTTTCCGCTGTCACCATGATGGCGACACCGTGTTCATCCGAACCGCAGAGAAACAAGACGTCACGTTTTTTCGCACGCTGGTACCGAACGTAAATATCCGCCGGGAGATAGGCGCCTGCCAGGTGGCCAAGATGAAGCAGACCGTTCGCGTACGGCAAGGCGGCCGTTACCAGGATTCGTTGATTCTTTGAGTTCACAGAATTCCGATTATGAGGAGGCCAATGACTGCTTGAGATCTATTGCAAGTCCGGTCACGATCAATGGAAGGTAGCCATTTTTGCCAACAAGAGCAATGCTGGCCTCGACGGACTCGAGGGCGTGTCCGAGTTGAGCGGAAGGAAATTTCTGGTTGAAGCTTTGCAGATCTTTGAGGTGATCAAGGTTCAGCAATCCACTCTCGCCTTGTTCCCGGAGAACGAGTGCGTCGCGAAGCCAAACGCTGAGCAACTTCATCCAGCGCTCAACAGCCGACCGGTCACCGAGTGACGCGATCCGTTCGATCTCCGCTGCAAGTGGAATCTTCTGAGAGCCAAGGACGAGCCGGAGGAATTGTACCGCCTCCTTGCGCTGAGCAACGACATCAGCTGAGAGCAGGTCCAGCGCGTGCGTGTAGCTCCCATTCGCCAGCCGTCCAATCAAGGAGGCCTGTTCATCTTCAATCGCGTGGCGCGCCACCAACACGTCCCGAATCTCCTCCTCTCTCAGAGGATCGAATTGAACAAGCTGACACCGCGAAAGGATCGTCGGGAGCAGCTGCTCCTTGTGGGCCGTCGTCAAAATGAAAACCGAGTCCGACGAAGGCTCCTCGAGCGTTTTGAGGAGCGAATTGCTCGCTTCCGCATTCATTTCTTCGGCATGGGAGATGATGAAGACACGTTTCCCGCCTTCAAAAGCCGAGAGCGCGGCATCGCGCCGCATATGCCGTACGCTGTTGATCTTGATGAAATTCGCTCGTGGAATCTCAATCCGGAGATACGGGTTTTCAGCCTTCACGCGAAGCTGTTCCTGGATGGCACTGATTTGCTCCTCCGAAAGGCCCTTGATGGGATCGTCACCTGACTGTTCGTTCTTGCCGACAGGAAGGGCAAAGATCAGGCTGACGTTCGGGTGCTGTAGCTGATCGATTTTCCTGCAGCTCGCACACTCACCGCACGGATTGACACCATCCACCGGGCAATTGAGCGCTCGGGCAAACTCAATGGCCATGGCGTCCTTCCCCACACCTTCCCCGCCCCAGAATAGATGGGCGTGCGCGATCGATCCGGAGGATAATACTCTCCGGAGAAGATCCTTCACACGTCGTTGACCAATGACCCTGTCCCAGCTCATGGGGGATTTCTCAGAAAGAGTGACCGATTCCGAAATGGAGCACAAAATTACCGAGCGTTTCCGCGTAGAATTTCTTTTGCGTGATCCACTGTCGAGCCGGCTCCTCGGACGGATCGTAGACGCGGAACCCAAGATCGATCCTGATCGGACCAGCAACTGTCGCGTACCGCAAACCTAACCCGGATGCCATTGCGATTTCACTGACTCGGAATTCCTTCGCCCGCGTCCACACATTCCCAAAATCAAAGAAGAAGACAAGCGAAAAACGGTTGAACTCCACAAATCCGAGCCGACCTGCATTCCGCAGAAGGTTCCATCGGTTCTCAAGACTCCCTTCGAGCACTGCGTTGCCTCCCTCGAGCGGCAGCTTCGACACAGCGAGTTCACGCGCTTTCCACCCGCGGACACTGCCGCTGCCACCGCCAAAAAATCTGCGCGTGATCGGCACAGGCGCTGGAGAATTCCCGTAAAGCTCCGCCACTCCACCATAGAGACGAAATGCCCAGATCGCCTCCTGGTTTTGAGACGGATCCCAGTACCACTGCCCCCGTCCGGCGACTTTGATGTACTTCGAGTACGGAAGATCGCTTCCAAAAAACCCGCCGAAAACCGAGGGAATGAAGCCGGCCTCTTCGACCGTGACCATGTGCATGAAACCGCCGGAGGGATAGAAAAGGTCATTTCGCCTGTCCCTCTGGAGCGTGAATGAGAGAATCGAGTTAAGCTGCGGGCGCCTGTCGATACTCAGGGAATCGAAATAGATCGCGCCGATTCTTGAATTGATCGGTTCGTACCCGATCCGTTCAAGGCTCCAGTCAAAGAACGCCGTGGTGAAACGCGCCGTTTGCGATGTGACGCCGACCCGGCCGCGGAGAATGGGATTGAAGTAGTACTTATGCCTCTTTTCGACGATGAAAGAAATCGAGGGGGTGATCGAAGTCTTGTTATTGAAAAAATACGGCTGGTTGACTTGAAGAGAAAGCTCAGCGTTACCAATCACACTGCTGTCTCTCAATCCCGTTTCCCGAAACACACGCCCGAATTCCATATCCTGGATCGACTGTAGCTGGACCTGGAGTTTTGCCTGGAAATTTCTGGCTCCCCCAACGAAATTCCGATTATTGTATCCGAGACCCAGAAGGATATTGAAGGCGTTATTCTCGTCATTCACGCCAATCTCCGGCACCATTTCCTGAAACGGCCGCGGCCGGACGAACACCTGCATCGGAATGTCCTTAATCGAGTCCGACTTGAGTCCAATAACCGGTTCGATTCTCGATGTTTCAAAAACTCCGAGGCGATTCAGATTCCGTTCACTGTCAGCGCGCTTCGCCTGGCTGTAGAAATCCCCTTGTTGAAAATCAAGATGCCGGAGGACTACACCATCGTCAACATATTGCGAGACTGAGGAATCCCTCTTCACATTGATTGGGCCAAATAGATATCGTTTCCCCGGAGACAATGCGAATATGACTTTGACATTGTTTGTCGAAAGATAACGATCGGCGATCGGTCTCTCCGCGCGCACATCAGCGAAACCATTATTGAAAAAGGCACTAACGAGCCTGGCCTGCTCACTCACGACACGGTCCACCACATAGGGATCACCCACTTTGAGAAGCGGGCGCGATTGGATTTCTTCAAGGACGTCTGGCGGTAGGGTGTCGAATCCAACATACTGAATACTGTCGATCAGAGACCGGTGTCCTTCATGGATCAAATAAGAGATTGCAGTCAATTTTTTCCCGAAATCGTGTCGGAGGAGGGTATCGATGTGGACGGCAAAGAATCCCTGGTCCTGATAGAAGGTTGTGAGTCGTGCGCAATCCTGCTCAAAAAGAACAGGGTCGAAATACTCCGGTCTTTCGCCCAGTTTTTCGCTGATAGTATAGAGGAATTTCCAGAACCCTGCAGGCGATTCCTTCAGGCGGGTGACATTCAGGAGTGCGTCATCGCGAAACGTCTCGTTGCCTTCGAACCGGATCGTGGCAACTTCAAGATCGCGCCACCGATCCTGGCCACAGGCGAAGACAGTCGAGAGCATGCAGACAAGAACAATATAGAGGCTTCGATATCTCATGAATCATTCAAAAAAAAAACCCAGCCACGAAACGCTGGGTTCAATCCTGGCCCTGGTATTCACCGACTCGGGCAATCTCACGGGAGAGTGTTACAGGCTTCAGTATTCTTTGTCGTCCTCAAAAAAGAAATCTTCGTCTGTGGGATAGTCAGGCCAGATCTCCTCCATGCTCTCGTAGGGCTCATCGCTGTCTTCCAGCTCTTCGAGATTCTGAAGGACCTCAAGCGGCGCGCCCGTTCTGACAGCATAGTCAATCAGCTCCTCTTTCGTGGCAGGCCAGGGTGCGTCATCGAGATACGAGGCCAATTCGAGTGTCCAAATCATTTCCCAACAACTCCTCCAGAGGCTTCAACCGCCCAGCAGCCGTCAATCCCACGCAGGGCTCAATGGCTAAACGCGAGTTGCTCTTCTATCTTCTTGTAGTCAACATCATCAAAGAAATAGTCGACGGGGTTCTGCAGCACACCGTTCAATCGCACTTCGTAGTGCAGGTGGGGTCCCGTGGCGATTCCCGTGCGTCCCGACCGGGCAATCATCGCTCCCCGTTTCACTCTCTCACCAGACCGGACCAGTACCTTGTCCAGGTGTCCATACACCGTCGTATACCCGTAGCCATGATTGACCACCATCATGATGCCAAGCCCGGCCTGGGTTCGTCCTGCAGCTTCGACGATGCCGTCACCCGTCGCGTAGACCGGCGTGCCGACATCATTCGCGATATCCAGCCCCTCGTGCGGCATCATCTGATGATAGATCGGATGGAATCGCATACCGAATCCGCTCATGGAGTAGTAGCCCTCCATCGGCTTGATGGCCGGGATGCATGGGTACATGGATTGATTGCGGTCGAACTTGGTCACTGCTTCACGGTAGCTCGTCTGCTGAAGGTCGATTTCCTTCTCGGCCTTCGATATCGAGCCCCGGAGATCGTTGAGCATGCGGTTGACGTTTCCAGAGACGCCAAAGTCGAGACGATCATCCGTCCCTCCATACCCTGCCTCCCGCGTATCGTTGTCGAGCTTGGGCAGGTCAACGAGAAGCCGGAGCTCATTCCCCTGATCACTCAGGGAGGAGAGTCTCCCCTGAATCGTCTGGAGCCGGCCCGCGAACACACGGAGCTGGTCGCTCAAGATTGCATTCTCTGCCGCCAGCGCTTTGCTGCGCTGGAAGCCGAGACCCAGAACGTCATCGTAGAGCTGATTCGTCTGAAACACGATGGCAAGAACAACCATCCCGAGCACCATCGAGAGCATGGCGAACCGCGTTTTGAACCAGCGCGCCTCGATAAAACTCAATGTCCTTGGCGAAAAAAAGTAGAGTTTGAATCTACTCATCGTTTGCCGTTGTGTTCGCGAAAAAGACACTCGCCGCACCATGCGTTCTGTACACAGTACGCCTCATGTCCCTGAAAAAGTTGCCCGAAGTTAGAGAATATTTGAGGCTTTGTCAAGCCGTTTTATCCCTATTTACTCGAAATCGTGCTCGAAATAGTCTATGGCCCTTCTGCTTTTTGACTTTTCGGCGATGGCTGCATCGAGCCGTTTTGCAAACTCCCGCGGGGCGTCGTATCCGTAGTGTTTCAGCAAGTAGTCAAGAGCAATAACTTCAACAATCACTGTGATGTTCTTACCCGGGAATATCGGGAGTTTCACATGAGGAATCTCAACTCCGAGAATGGAGATGTTTTCGTGATCGAGACCTGTCCGCGTGTACTCCACATCACTACTCCATTCCTGGAGCTCAACGAGGATTTCCGCTCGCTTCTGGAACCGGATGGAGCGTATCCCGAAAATCGAGCGCACATCGATGAGTCCAAGCCCCCTGATTTCCATGAAGTGCTTCACGACCTCGGTCCCCGCGCCGATAAGTATCCCTTCCCCCTTCCGCGTGACCATGATGACATCATCGGCGACCAGGCGGTGACCGCGTTCAATCAGGTCGAGCGCAACCTCGCTCTTGCCAATGCCAGAGCGTCCGGCGAGAAGCACTCCGATGCCGTAGACGTCGATGAACGATCCATGGATTACCGATTGCGGTGAAAACTGATCGTCGAGGAAATCACCGACAAAGTACACGAGCTTTGTTGTTTCGAGCGGCGTCTTAAAGATCGAGACTCCATGCTTCGTGGCAATCTCGACCAGCTCTTTGTCGAGGGTATGTTCGCCCGACACGACGATGCACGGAAGATCAAACTTGAGAATAGTCTCGAACGATTTGATGCGCTCGGAAAGACTCAGATGCTTAAGGTACCGAACCTCGGTGTTCCCGAAGATCTGGATGCGATCGAAGGTAAACAACTCAACATACCCTGCCAGGGCAAGCCCCGGCCGGTGTATGCTCCTGTCCCGGATAACCTTCTCAAATCCCACCTCGCCGTTTACCGCAACCATCTTGAGACGGCTTTTATTTCTCTCGAAGAAGAACCCGACCGTGATGCTTTCCCGCCGGGTCTCTTTCAGATTATTGAGTGCCATGAAGGGCTCCTCCCCTGGCGTTAGGCTTTCGACCGGACCTGTCTGACCTGTTTCCGGTCTTTGGCGTGCAGTTTATCTTTATACTTCTTGAGACGCGCCAACACTTTGTCCACCGCACCATCAATCGATTTGTGAAACTCGTCGCTTTCATGAATCGCAGCGATCTTGTTCTTATAAACACTCAGGATGACCTCGGCTCTCTTCACACTGTTCCGTGACTTTTCAAAGCCCAGCTTCACCTCGCACTTGATGATCCCGTCGTAGTAGCGGTTCAGTTTCTCCACCGCGTCCTTCGCGTAGTCAGTCAAAGTCTCATGTGCCTTGAAATGCCGGGAGGTAACAGTTGTATTCATAACAATCTCCTTTCTATCCACATGATTGATCGCGCCACGTTTGATACTCCTACGCTTTCGGATGAGACTGACGATACACCTTCTTCAGTTGTTCCGTTGAAACATGGGTGTACACCTGAGTCGTGGAGAGACTTTCATGTCCCAGCAGCTCCTTGACCGCCCGAAGGTCGGCTCCACGGTTCAGAAGATGTGTGGCAAATGTATGACGAATGACATGCGGAGATTTCTTTTCGAGCTCCGACACACGGCTGATCGCCTTCTTCACCAGCCGGCTCACCGCCTCGGGATAGATGCGGACGCCCTTGGCCGTAATAAACAGAGCAGACTCGTCGGATGCAAGTGCCCGCTGAGCCAACAATCGCTGGCGATCGGGAAGGTATGACTTGACCGCCCGGAGCGCACTCCGGCCGACCGGAATGATGCGCTGCTTTGACCCCTTCCCCGTCACTTTCACGATTCCCTGTGCGAAATCGAGATCGCCACAATCGAGATTCACAAGCTCGCCAAGGCGCATTCCGGTGGAATAGAAGAGTTCAAGAATCGCTGCCTGCTGCCTGCCCGCCTGCGTCGACGTATCAAGGCCGTCGAACAGCTTGGTGATGGAAGCCTCATCCAAGAACGAGGGCAGCCTCTTCTCGAGTTTCGGAGACACCAGGGTGAGCGTGGGGTTTTTCGCGGAGATGTGGTGCCGCTTCGCGTACCGGTAGAACGAACGGAGGCAGGCGATTTTCCGAGCGACGCTTTTCCGGGAGATTCCCGCATCGAGCAAGCTGCTCAGGAACGCCCGGAGAACGTTTTTTGACACTTCTTCGAACGAATGGAAATGGTGGGAGGAGAGATACGTCACAAACTGATGAAGATCTGCCTCGTACGAGCGAATGGTGTTGGGAGAATAGCGACGTTCGACTTCCAGGTATTCCAGGTACTTGCGAACGCTGGTGTGCATACCGGCTCGAGCCTCAGAGAAATCGTTACCATCGAAAGCGGACTTAGGCACCAACAGCCATTTGTTCCCTTGCGAATTCCTCGCCGCACTCAGGGCACTTCAGATATTCTCCTTTTGCTTGTGAGTCTTTGGCCACGAGGTATGTCGATCCGCAGTTCGAGCAGGGCTGGTTGACCGGCTTATCCCATGACGCGAAATCACATTCTGGATACCGGTTGCACCCATAGAATGTCCGCTTCCCCTTCTTGGTTTTTCGTTCGACGAGATCCCCTTGCTTGCACTTGGGGCATGGGATCCCCATGGAGATCGGTTTCGTGTTCTTGCACGTCGGATAGTTCGAGCATCCAAGGAAGGTCCCAAACCGGCCAGCTTTCACTACCATGTCGCCTCCGCAGAGGTCACACTTCATCCCTGCCAGATGCTGGTGCTTCTCCTGGTCTTCTGCGAGGGGCTTCGTGTTCTTGCAGTTAGGGTACCCCGAACAGGCGATGAAACGACCATTGCGGCCCCACTTGATAATCATCTTGCGGCCGCAGACATCGCATACTTCAGACGTCTCCTCCTGAAGTGACTTCTTGATCTTCTGCGCGTGCTTGTCGACTTTTTCGAGCGCCCGAATGAATGGGTCGTAGAAATCCTTCATGACCTTGACATAGGGCTGCTTCCCCGAAGCGATGGTGTCGAGCTCCTCCTCCATTTGCGCTGTGAATCTCACATTGAAGATGTCGGGGAAGTATTGCACCAACAGCTTGTTCACCTGCATCCCGAGCTCGGTAGAGTACAGTTTCCGTTCTTTCTGCTCGACGTATTTCCGGTCGATGACCGTGCTGACGATCATCGCATAGGTGCTCGGGCGGCCGATACCCAGAGATTCGAGCTCTTTGACCAGGCTGCTCTCCGAATAGCGCGCAGGCGGTTTGGTAAAATGCTGACGAGGAATCAGGTCCTTAAGTGATGCCGCCTGACCTTTCGCAAGACTTTCCGGGAGCTTGGAGACTGGATCACTATCATCCTTCTCGCCTCCGTTGTCCTCGGCAACGTCATCGTACACTTGCAGGAATCCCCGAAAGAGCGGGCGTTGATCTGTCGCCCGGAAGAGATACTCCCCTCCGATCACATCCACAGACATTTGTTCGAACTCTGCTGGTGACATCTGGCATGCGATGAACCTGTTCCAGATGAGTTCATAGAGCAGGTAAAGATCCTTGTCGAGATGCTTCTTGACGGCTTTGGGGGTCAGCTTCAGGGACGTCGGACGAATGGCCTCGTGAGCATCCTGCGACGCTTTTCCCTTTTTGAAAAGGCGAGGTTCCTTCGGCAGGTATTCTTTGCCGTAGTTGTCGAAAATATATTCGCGCACCTGCGCAACGGCTTCCGAGCTCAACCGTGTCGAATCCGTTCGCATATAGGTGATGAGCCCGGTTGGGCCTTCGTCGCCGACATCGACGCCTTCGTACAGTTTCTGCGCGAGCATCATCGTTCGTCTCGCTGAGAAGCGAAGCCTGCGGGCCGCCTCCTGTTGCAGCGTGCTTGTGATGAACGGAGCAGGCGGATTCCTCTTGACCGGCTTTCGCTCAACCGCTCCGATCTCGAACTTCTGCTTACGAATCTCCTCGAGATATCCCCGCATCGTCGTTTCTTCGGGGATTTTGGGTTCGCTCCCGGCAACCTTCATGAGCTTCGCAAGAAATGGCTCACTCTGACTTGTCTGAAACTCGCCAGTGATGGACCAGTACTCTTCCGCGACGAAGCCATTGATCGCCGTCTCACGTTCACAAATCAATCTCAACGCGACTGACTGCACTCTCCCCGCTGACAATCCGTAGTACACGGTCTTCCACACGAAGGGGCTCACCTTGTACCCTACGATGCGATCCATCGCGCGCCGCGCCTGCTGTGACAGAACCAAGTGTGAGTCGACCTTCTTCGGATGGCGCATCCCTTCCCTCACCCCGGCTGCCGTGATCTCGTGGAAGAGAACGCGTTTGATATTCTTGTTGATGCCCTTGATCTCTTCAGCAAGATGAGCTGCAATGGCTTCTCCCTCCCGATCAGGGTCGGTGGCCAGGAAGATGGCCTTGGCCTTCCCTGCCCGGTCGCGAAGCCGCTCGATGACCTCGTCTTTCCCCTGGATGTTCTCGTACACCACCGCGAACTCATTCTCGACATCGACACCAAGCTTGCTCTTGGGAAGGTTCTTGATATGTCCCACTGAGGCCTCGACAATGTATTCTTTGCCGAGGTATTTATTGATGGTCTTGGCTTTGGACGGTGACTCTACAATGATCAGTGATTTTTCCATTCAACCCACTAGTTAATCGTATCGTCGCTATTCAACGAGATGCGGCCGCTCATTCCCGTCGGAGTATCGTTGTCTAGGAGCATCCCGGCCACAAAACTCTTCATTTCCGGCATGCCGGCACTGGAGAAACCGGCAGCCATGATTCGCTCAATGATGGTCTCAATATCTGCGTTCGTCAGGAGTCCAAGTTGTTGGCATTGCAGGAGATATCCAAACCCTTCCGGCGAGATGACCATTTTCTCGGCCTCGTGGAGGACACGATGCGAGCGTCCGGAATCCTGCTCCTTGGCCAGCAGCTCCTGGCCAAAGGACATCCGCTCGAAAAGCCACGAGAACGCTGTGGAGATCTCCGTCTGCGTATACCCGTTCTCTGTCAGAAGCGTAACATCAACGTCATTGAGCTGTTTGTTCGATTTCAGCTCGCTGACGAGAAACAGGATGATTTCGACTATCCGTTCCTGCATGCAGTTTCACTTTCTCGTGTTTGACAAGCAGGCGAGGAGCGCGTCCTCACGTCTCGTCATTGCCGCCCTTGTCCGGGGGGTGGAATCCGTGTACCCGAGCAGATGCAGCGTGCCATGGATCAACAAACGACGCATTTCCTCGGCGAATGAAACCCCGAACGACCGCGCCTGACTCCTGGCCCGGTCCAAATTAATATAGAGCTCACCTTCAACAGGGGATTTGGCTCCCTCCCCCAAAGGGAACGCGATCACGTCGGTAATATAATCGTGGCGAAGGAACTCCCGGTTGACACGCCTGATAAATCGGCTTCCCACGAAGACCACCGACAATTCGGTGGCGGGGACAGACTCATGTCGTAGAACGCACCGAATAGCCCGGAAAGTTTCCCTTTTTGGGAACCGAAGAGACGGGTGATTGTTCGCGACGAAAATCATCCAGTCTAGTTCTTTTGTTTCCGTGGGGTTTTGGGCTGCTTCGGACGCCCTGCCGTCGCGCCCGTTCCCGGGAGACCCTCGTGCGGGAGGATGTTCTCGGTCAGCGACAACGCAATCCCGGAGAGCATGACTTCCGGGCCCAGCGTCGTGAAATCACCGGAAAGGATTCCACGGTCGACGTTTGCGTAGAGCGAACATCCGCCTTCCCGTTCAACCGTAAGGCCCGACAGCTTCCCGTCCGATTCAGCGACGAACGTAATCTCTCCCAGAAGCTTGCTGACGACATATCCCGTGCAAAAATGAAGCTGGAGATGTGCCGTCGGCGTATAGACCGAGATGAGATTGCCCTTGCGCTGGCCGATATTGATGGAGGGATAGATTTCGAGGGAGAGTTTCCGGTTGAGGCTCTTGATTTCCAGCGCGAACCGGTAATTGCTTCCTCTATGTTTCACCGAGACACCAAGAACCTGTGCGATCTTCTTGATGTCCGATTCCTTGAACTCAAATTCCGTCAATGAGCGTCCTGGCATGTGAACCCACCAAATGAAAGCCCCGAGGGTCTCTTCTCTGCATCACCAGCCAACGAGACACGGGGCTCTGACATGTCGAAATTGCCAATTGTGTTCAACTCTTCCGTCAACCAACAATCTCCGAGACGTGGCACCGTCTCCTCTCACGGATCGAGGGCACCAGCGCAATCTCTCCACAACCCGCTCTGAATATAACCAAGCCA
>Ga0315277_10001477_pt1 | contig 34271 bp, 39 predicted proteins | sample YL17G05_15_MG_FD_203695 | JGI IMG/M metagenome (GOLD analysis project Ga0315277, IMG submission 203695) | Sediment microbial communities from Yellowstone Lake, YNP, Wyoming, USA - YL17G05_15 | ecosystem: Environmental > Aquatic > Freshwater > Lake > Sediment | place: USA: Wyoming | collected...
GTCAACTGCGGCTCCACCAACACCGAGCTCATAAGGTGGGCCGACAAAGAGACCCAAGAAGCCAAGTCAGCCTGGAAGTGCCAGGACTGCAAACAATGGCTGCCCAACGCCAGAAAGGCGTGAGCTCAGGGGGAGAGGGGGAGAGCTCCCCCTCCCCCCCGAATCAAAAAGAAAGGAGGTACCCCACATGGCCTACAAGAAGAAAACCTTATGCCGCATGCAGCACATCACCAGGCGCTATGCCCGGATCCTCAACGACCTGGACAGCGTCACCCGCCGACTCCACAACCTCACCGAGGAATTCGCCCGACTCGAGCTCGACAGCACCGCCCTGCTCACCGCAACCCGCCAGGACACCAAGCACGCCAACCTGGACGAGTTCATGCAGGACCAGCTCCAGCACGACAACGGAGCCGAGCTCGAGAAACGGATCGACGCCGCCGAGATCTTCTACGACCCCGCCCTCAAGGACCTGGACCAGGACACCCTCCCCGGACGGATCCACTGGGAACCGGCCGGCGAGGTCCACGTCGTACACGACCCCCTCACGGGCCAAACCGAAACGACGGAGGTTCACCATGAGCAAGCTCATTGACCAGCTCGTCGACAACCATGGCCATCTCATTGAGTTCATTCACCCCTGCCAGGACGGCCAAACACTGGTCCGGTGGTTCTCCGACCCCCTCACCCTCAAAACCCAGCAGCTCCTACCGAAAGAGAGCGCCGACTGGGTCAAGCAGGGCCTACTCCGCGACGATTACCACCAGACCTGACCACCAGGGCGGGGCTCGAAAGGGCCTCGCCCTTTTTTTGTCGAGGACAACCCCGAACCCGTTTTCCTCGAGCTCCTTTCCCCTGACACCCCCAATGCACGAAACGTGTTAGACCTCACTTCCCGTCTGACAACAGCCGTGAGACTCTCCTCCTGAAAGAAGGATGCGTGAAGCTATCCCTCCGTTTATGAAGAAGTTGTGCAACCTGTTCAAGTGCATAGGCCATTTGCTCCTTCCCAACGTACTCAGCTGCCACAGCATCGGCCTCGTATTCGTTATGCCAAGAAACCACCGAAATCACGAAGCCAAATACCGCAAACGAGGGCAACACTAGAATCAAGGGCATAGACTCAGACACGAATCCATGAACCGACATCGGAACAAATGCGAGTAAGGACAGTAGCGCCTTTGCGAGATGTCGCCTTTTGAAGTGAGCAAGCTCATGTGCAAGAACACCTTCTAGCGCCGGGCCCTCAAGGCCACAGAGTATAGTGCAACATACCTGCACCGTACCCACAAAACGAACCCTGAGGCCGGAGAAGAATGGGCGAGACTTAGCCTTTGCGTTTCTTAATCCGGGTACAATTTCGAGCGATTTGGTTGGATGTAACCTCACGTGCATTCTGTTGGCTAACTCCACCAGCCTACTCATTGTTTCCTGACGCCTGTGACACTCTAAGGTATCCCCCTTCGAACCCCTAAGCCATTCCACAACCAGATGTACAGCGAAGACAATGATCAAAACAACGAAAGCACCTATAGAGACTATCCGCACTTGCCCCGCCGACGCCAGCCAAATGACTCCAGAGATAGACAACAGGAGGAGGACTACATGATCAAACGAAGCCTGATACCAAAGGAATCTCAGCTTGTTCTTCACGATCGTGATTATACCAACTCCCAGCTACTCTAGGTTTAGCCAATACACCCCGGGCCAGCTCGAGCAGCCGTGAGTTCCTATCCGCCGCAGTCCTATCCCTACCTGCCCGAAATGTCCCCCGGGTCACCGGCCATGCCTGTCATGGTGATCATAATCGTGCCGGAGCTCGAGTTCGACGAGGTCGAATTACTGGAAACTACTGCCCGAATCGCCGGCTGGCCATCACTCCTCCCCGGCTCGGCGGATCCCGCTGAGAAAGCACCCCCAAAAAACAAAAAGATCATGAAAACCGAAACAAAGCACAGAAATCTAACCACTCGTCTCAATGTCCCCCCAGTCATCCAGGCTAGGGCGCCCTCGACTCCCGCGATTTGTTTTCCCAAAAAACTCCTTTCCAAAAAACACCCACCCCCTCAACCTAACCACCGTCGTCAATGTCCTCTCCAGTCATCCAGGTCAGGATGCCTCCAGCCATATACGCCCACTGCTATAACTATCAATAGCGCCACCATCAAATCAGGCCGCGCCCAGTACAAGCCGACCACCGCCGCTCCCAGCACGCCCACTAGCACTTTGCCCCACACACTCTGCAGTATACCCGCTCCCATTCAACGCCGCAACCAGGATGGACAAGCCTCAGGCTGTCTTCCTGGTTCTCCACAATTCTCAGTATCGCTCAGCAGCGCGCGGGTTCCGGATACACAGCCCCGACCCGCACGCTGTCACTGAAACGCGCCGCACAGGGGACATGAACGAAAACACCCGCCAACTGAGAGAGATGGCACCAGCATGTCTATGTCTAAGCCGTTCTTCGGCACCGCCCGAACTGCCTGCTTGCGTTGCCGTAAACCCGCACCCTGTCGTTGTATTGACTGGTTAGGGGAATTGCAGAGAACAGGAGACCCATGATCTTTGGCTTGATCATATTAAAGCGCATTTCGCGATAGTGAACGACACTGTCATTTCTCATCTCCAACTCGCCCAGGTTCACCCCGCCCCAACGAAACAGGACCTTCTGCTCTGGCATCTGACCGGCGGTGCGTGCTTTTGAGTTACATACTTCTAGATTCTCGCTCAACACTCTGACCACATCTTGATTCAGAAACACATGGAACACGCCCTCATGCTTTGCAGTCAGATAGTTCACCTCGCCGGCATTAAAGAGAGATGCACTGATGAACTGGCGTAGCAAGCGCTTATCCTGTAGCAGTTCCGCAAGCTTTCTCATAGGTTTGCGAAGGCGCTCCTTTGCCGACTGTTTGTCACGCTGATACGCTTGGAAATCGGGCGGGAAGGAATGAATGCAGGCAGCAAGTGTATCACCTATTCCGTTCATAGCGCCAAAGGTATCATCCCTCCAGAATCGTCCTAACCCATACAGGAATATCTGCCATTTCTTCTCACCGCTCTTGACTGTATGAGCATCACCCCATGGGTCAATAACGTCTTTCTTGGCGATCGGGTTGTTCTGGTAATCACTGGAAAGTCCGATAGCAACGGCAAACTCCAACGCGTCATCGTGTCCCCTCTGACGATACTCCCGGGCTTGGTCTGGAGATGACGCTCGTCTACGCCGTTGCATCTGGCTCCTTCCAGATTATGAGCTCGTGGGAGTGTTTGATGTAGCTTCCGTTGTTGTGCTTGAGTCGGTTTTCCCCAATCCGCGTATCCCCTTGACTAAACGTATACTGCCATGTTGGCGCAATCATATTCAAGCCTCTATACCATTCTCGGATCGTTGAGCAATCATTATAGGACAGCACAAAGCCTCCCCTGTGTTGCATCAGAAGATCCCGGAGCACGTCGTGCTTAAACCCGTTGTGGTAAATGGGGAAGTTCCTGTGGGGATACATACCAATGAAAGTCTTGCTGTCCCCGTCAAGGTAATACGGCGGGTCACAGTAAAGAAAATCAGTTCCATATCTAGGTACCACCGTCTCAAAAGACTCACACGCCACACTCATATTCGGAGCACGAAAGTCACGCACTTTCTCAACAATCGACTGATAACGATGAGGCTGTAGGTACACCCTCGACGGCCAGCCAAGAAAATGCGGTCCGTACGAAGTGTTGTGATTAAAATAGAAGTAGGCTGCCACATCAAGTTCAGTGTCTAGGGGCAACTCTCCCTTCCAGTGCTTCCTAAGCCGCTCTTTTGCGACATAGTACTCATCCACAGTTGGTGTGAACTTTAACAACCGCTCATAGAGAGCCCGAGGCTCACTTAGTTGCACCCTCCAGTAGGTCATAAGCACGTCAAAGATATCCGAGGCGATAACCGGGAGATTCAAATCTACAGCACACGCAACCTCGACTGACCCCCCACCTAGAAATGGCGACACAATTCTCTTCACAGTATCAGGTATTCTTTCTACCATGAGCCCAACAGCCAGACTCTTGCCCCCGGCGTACCTAATAGGCGCCCCGGCATACCTCTTGTATTCCGTCTTCCCACTTGGACTAGTTAGCCGGTGCAGCAGAATCTGCTTGAGTTGGGACAACGACTTAGGCGCTGCCTGTGCAGGCAGTGCACCATTACTCTCGCCAAACGAGCCACTTTCCATCGTCAAGCTCATCCGCCCGGTTACAGCTGCTCTCATCCTATCGATCCCCTCATTGAAGAAATGACGACTGCTCAGACAAAATAGCTTCCCGTACGGTCTCAATTGGCAACCCCAGAGATTCAGCGATGGCTCGCAGGGTCTTGTATTTTGGCACCACCCTGCCATTCTCAATCCTCGAAAGGGTTGCCACCGACACACCCGACATGGACGCCACCCGCTCCTGAGTCAATAGCTTCCTATCGCGAATCTGTTTAAGCCCGTTCAAGAAAGAATCACTCCGACCATATCATCTATCGTAATGATAAGTTAATGCTAACCTAATGACAAGCACTTGTCAAGCCAAGCCTGGCGCCGTTGTTGACTCACCCCAATGCTAGGTCACACCCTCAACAACCCTCGAGTAGCATTTCAAAACATCCCGGCGCAAAGCGCGGCCCCGGCTCGGACCCGGGGGTCGTGGGTTCGAATCCCTCTAGGCGCGCTACCTTTCATAGCGTCCTTAACTTAGGCCTTCTGTGTGGAGAATCCTCATCATAGAGGTCATTGCTAGCACAGAAGAATGAACCCATCTAAGTTAAGGAGTCGTCCCTCCCCGTATCAATCCTCGATTACAAGTGGCAACTCTTGACAAATCGTGATGATGATTATATACTATGGTCAAGTCTTAATGATTATCGATAAGTTACGGGAATCAATGAAAGGAGTGGCCGTGAGTCCAGAAGAGATTACTGATCAGGATTTCCTATACGTGAAGAATAGCCCTATTCGTACCCTGATACTTAAGAAGCTGCCTGGACCTGAGGAGGACTATGTAAGGGTGCGGGAGTTGGCAACATCCCTGGAGAAGGATCCAGGGACCGTGAACTTCCACTGCAAAGGGTTGAAGGGGCACGGCTTAGTGAGAACCGAAATAGTGGCTAGGGAGACGAATGTAAAAGCTACCGATAAGGGAGCGATGGTTATCAGTAAGATTGTGAAAGAACAAGGGATAAAGAAGAATGCAAAGAAACTGGGGGCAAAGAAAAAGTGACAAGAGAAGAAGATCTGCTGTATGATATATGCGACTCCCTGGAGAATGCGGGGGAAAGCCTAGAAAAGGAACCCGGAAAAACGATATTGCTCAGGTTGGCACAGGAAAGGGTGCAACAGCTCTCAGCGGGGACTAAAAACGAGGATTTGGTATTATTAAACTATTTTCTTAAGTCATTCATTGACAGGTTATGGGACAACCTCATGATAGATTTCCCTTACGAGAAAGGCGAAGAAACCAACAGAATAAGAAGGGAAATCCTAGACCAACTGATTCGAGAAATTGGTGGCACTCTGAGAAGATTAGCCGACTCAATACGTAGGGGAGATGCGGCAAACTGCTACAAAGCATATCGGAAGCTGGCAAATTCATATACCCAGAGAACAATAGAGCTGGAAGTTGGAAGGAGGTAAAAACATGACCGATGAAGTTAATCCTCTAATTAGTATAGTTAGAAAATACGGCATGGTAAGCAGGAGCAATTGGGCCCTAGCTCGCGGGCTACCGAGCAAATACTTCTTCGACATAGATAAAGGCGCATACGCTCCTGAGGCTAGTCTAGTCATCTCAAATCTGTATGCAGAGAGAATAAGGAAATTGAAGAGTGCCGACCCCAGGATAGACAGGTTAGTATTCATTGAAAAAGCCTTTGGAACCATTGGCACGATTTCTTTTCTATCCTCTATTGTCACTCAGACAGGAATCGACGCTACTATTATCAGACTGCGGAAAGAGATCTCGCTGGTCAGCCAGAAAGGGGCAACCTTGACGGATCAAAACTGCGCTGTAATACTAAGTGACGTCTTGACCTCCGGTGAAAGCGTAGAAAGAGTTGCTCAGATGGTCCGAAAACACGGAGCCGAGGCTCGTTATGCTGTTGTTCTATATGACCGGGAACAAGGGGGTAAGGAAAGGCTTGAACAGTCGGGCATAAGAGTAGAAACGCTTTCTACCAGAGCACAACTCGCAGAGACAGGAGACGTACCGCGTGAACCTGAGGTCAGATTTTCCCCCGAAGATGAGGTAATAGCCCCGCCTCAGACAATAATAGAGGAATTTGAAAGGGCTTTATCTTCAGAATCGCGCGATATCCTGAAATCCGTGTATATTAAGTAAAAGCCGGCTCATTCACGACTTATTTTGATCGCGCTTTCTTTAAGAATGAGAATCTCACGGAGTTTCGCCAAAGTCCAAGCTAGATAGACGGTACTCTTATTCCCAGCTCGTTTTTTTAGTTCCTTGAACTCCCTCACCATATTGATTTTCAGTATTTTGCCTTCTTCAGTCTCATACTCTAGTGCGTTTCCAGCCTCTAGAGTGCTGACATATGGCTCCATCACTGTTTTCAACGAAGCGAAGAAATACGCAGGTCTATAATCAGCATCGGGCAGTCCCATTTTCTGCCTTGCCCTCTTGTCCACATAATCTATGAATTCCAAATGAGGAGATAGTTTTTCAGTAATCTTGCAGGCAACGCAGACATCGTAGGCGTCCTTGAATTCTTTGATAGACTGTAGATCAATGTTCAAATTCTGCTCTGACATACAATTAACTCCTGATAATATAGATTATAATATGAATTGTAGCACCATTAAGGAGGGTTCATATGTCTCATAACCAAAAGCTCAGGCAACAGATCACTCGTCACGAAATACAGGAAAAGAAATGGAAAGGTAGAAGATCCAAGTATTGGTTCCTATTGCCCACCGGAGCGAATGGGCTCTTCAGCGTTGTATTCACTCTTGATAAACTAGATATAGCCGCTCTTAGTACAGGTGCTTGGATTGCTTCGGTTTTTAGTCTGGTTCTCATCATCTTAGGTTCCATATTGTACTTGGTTCCCCTCATCATTGCTCGTAGGGCTCGCCGACATATTAATGATGCCTTACGTAAGCTCTCAACTGGTTGAAAACACCTTGGGTCAGAGACTTCATCTGTATAAGCTAGACATGAATGATTTGGCCTATCTCTTTCCTCACGGTAGTCTTTGCATGACTTCATAGAATCTTGCCCGGCATTCCTTCGCCTTCTCCATCGGACTACGGGAATAAATAATGTCCCGTCCAACATTAAGGAGGATATTTTTCCCCCCAGCTCTAATGATTTTCTCAGGATCGCCCTTCTGCGTCCCAACGCCGGGAACCAAGAATACAACGCCCTTGCCTACGATTGATCTAATCTGCTCAACATTCTCCTCTGTAACATGACCTGTAGCTCCTACCACGCAGCCATCTGCTTCGCATTCCCTCACTTCCTCAGCAATCGCAATATACAAGGGTTTGCCTCCTAAGGTTGCTTCTTGCATATATCTTCTTGCTTCGGGATTGGACATCAAGGTCAGCACGATCAGCCCCATGCTGTAGCCTCTTAGCTTTCGTATCGCTCCATGGGCCAGTTTCGCCGCCTCGCAGAGATTCCCCGGTAGCGGATTGAAAGTGATGGCGTCATACCCACATTCTGCTAGATGAAAAATCCCAGACTCTACCGTATCCCCGATGTCATTCAATTTATAATCCAGGATCGAAACCATTTGATTTCGCCTAATGGCCTCAGTCAACTTCCGATGTTGCTCTTTCGTGAAACCTAAAACATACTGCTGATTCGGCTTACCCGCTACGGCATAGTCCTTCACCTTTTCCACAATATCTAGACAAAATTGCAGCCTTGCTTCATTCTCATCCCTGCCTTCAAGATACTCTGCAGAGATCGTGTTACTGTTTCGCTGCCTCGGCAGGGCACAATCCAAGCCAACACAGAGAACACTTCTTTTTGATTTCATTAGACGTGCTACCGTGTCGACAAAATCAGACATCACTGCCTACCCCCATTCAAGATTCCTTGAGCCTACTCTCATCACAAGATCAATAGTAGAATACCGAGCAACTACTGGCCCCACCGGCCATTCACGCTTCACCTTTAATTATAGCACTTAAGGAATTACTGATATTAGCTGCCGCCACCTTCGGATCTAGTGCAGTACAAATGTGTCTTCCGACAATCTCAAAATCTGCCCCTGCCTTGAGAGCTGTACCTGGTTCAATGCCTTGGGCTCCGATACCGCAACTGACTATCACCAGATTTTGGCCCACAAGACTTCGCAACTCCTTGATCCTGTGCGGTTTCGTGCCTGGAGCCAAGATCCCCCATGCGCTTCTTTCCTTCGCCATCAATGCTATCTGGTTTGCCTGGTTCGGCCCAATCAATCCGTCAAGCTGCGTAAACTCCAAAAAAACCAGAAGGTTCTTCTTGCGATACTCCGTTAATTGGAGACACTCCTGTATAACAGTTGCCCCACAGACCCCACATACACTCACAACGTCAGCTCCCGCATCCAACGCAAGAAGTGTCATCTTCCTTGCAATATGAGGAGCGTCCGCAATCTTAAGATCTGCAATGATAGGCAACTGCGGAAATTCCCTCTTTATTGCCTTCATTACAGAAAGGCCCTCAGAGAGAATCAACACGTAGCCTATTTTAATAGCGTCGACATAGGTATATACGTCCGCAACAAGTTCAAGCGCCGGAGTTTCGTAGTCCATATCGAGAGCCAGAACAAGCCCTGTCCGCCTATCCATGTCCATCTCAGTTTACATCTTCAACAGGCCAGTACGCAATAACCTAGCTGTCCGTCTGTAAAGGCACCTTATTCAATGCTGCTCGGGGAACAAGAATCCTCTTCCCAAACCTTACGCTGGGTATTTGCCCTGTGCGTACACCTTCGTACGCTGAAGCCCGGCTTAGTCCCAAGAGATTGGTGGCTGCCTTGACACTTAGGACCAAATACGCATCACGTTTTTCTGCTGTAGTAACCAGGCGGAGATGCACGGCCGAATCACAATACTCGTTACACCGTGACCTGTCCAGAACCGACCTCTCTCTTAATATTGCCTTTGCGCTTATTCTTGCCAGTATTCCGAATCCGCCCTCAAGTTGCCGTTTCTCGTTCTCCGTTAGCCGGTCATTGCCAGTTCCATTGATTTCCAGTTTTTTCATGACTCCCCCCTTCTCTGGCAATGAGCATAGTGTAGGCGGCAGCCGCGTTCAACTGTTCAACATATCGTCAGATTCTTACGACAGCAAGCAATCAACCTCATGCTTGCTAACATTTTGCTAACGAACCTGCTGACACGACCCATCACCCCGAATCCTCCCAGCTATAAAACGCACCAACCCCAAAAACCACAAACCATCATTTTATAGCTAACAACACGCCTCACCACAGCCCTCGTCTAGCTTCGGAACCGGGGGTCGTGGGTTCAAATCCCTCTAGGCGCGCTATCAAAGCACGGAGTCTGTCCCGTACTCCCATGGGAAATTCACTTCTCTCCTTTGCATCTTATAAAATCTTCGATTTGTCTGAATTGGATTTCAGAGGAACCCAGGAGATGCCCATGGAATAGGTATGGTGTCCCTGAGAAACCTTAGGAGAAAGGTATTGATAATTGGCTAAGAACTTTGTAAGATAGATAACAAAGAAAGCAGAGAGGAGGGAACAAGAATGTTAAAAGACTTTAAGGCATTCATAATGAGAGGCAACGTGATTGACATGGCCGTGGGCATCATCATCGGTATCGCCTTTGGTTTGGTTGTAAACTCACTTGTGAAGGACGTTATTATGCCGCCCATAGGTCTTGCCCTGGGCAAGGTTGATTTCGCCAACCTCTTCGTTGTCCTCAAAGAAGGTTTGACTCCCGGGCCATATGCTTCTCTAGCTGCTGCCCAACAGGCCGGGGCGGTGACACTCAACTACGGGGCCTTCATAAATACTGTTGTTAACTTGCTGATAATAGCGGCAGTCGTGTTCTTTTTAATCGTGCGTCCGGTTGCCAAGATGCAAGCTCTCGCGAAGGCAAAGGAAGAACCGGCGACACCGACAACGAAAGAGTGCCCTTACTGCTTTACCGCTATCCCTATTAAAGCCAGTCGCTGCCCGCACTGCACTTCAGAACTGAAAAGGGCCTAGATTAGCAGGCATCTCCTTTGGTGAGTAGCGGCAGCAGCATGTCGAACGCTTCGGGTAGCACTCTACTCGGTTCAATAAACCGTGACTAAAGAGAGTCATGCCCGAGGGCATACACGATTTCTTGAAGAGCGGAGGGAGATAGGGTTAGTTTAGAAATCATCGAGTACGGATTTTTGTAACTCTCTCAGATGTGAAGTATCGTTATGCCTGGTCAAGACGAAACGCCCATCCGCGTAATTAAAAATCGTGATTCCACCTACATCCAGATTGATATTCCAGAAGTGTGAGTTGTCTAGTCCCAGTAAGGAACATATCAGGACTTTGTTGACAACCCTATGCGATACCAATAATATGCTGCCCTGACATCTGGAAAGGACGTCATTAACTACCTCAATAGCTCTCTTTCTTACATCTTCAAGGCTCTCTCCGCCGGGCATTTTTACCTTGTGAGGATTATTGTGCCACTCGTAGTGGAGGGCTGGATATAGCCTTTTCACTTCTTGTTCTGGCAGAGATTGCCATTCCCCATAATCGAGATCTACGAGGCCCTCGGCGACGTGTACGCCAACTTTCTGATAACGGGGCAACCATATTTGCCGTGTCTAGTGCCCTTTTTAAGGGACTGGAATAAATAGCCTCTAACTTCCAATTGCTTAGATACTTGCCCAATAGCTCTGCTTGTTTAATGCCCACTTCATCCAGGTTCACATCCGTTCTACCTCGATAAATCTTCTCTACATTCCACACGGTTTCACCGTGTCTTGCCAGGATAAGTTTTGTCATGGCTCCCCTCAGAATGATTATCCAATTTTTGAGAGTTTATGGCAAGCTGGGAAGAAACTCGATTTTTTGAGCCTGGAGGTTGACTTGTGTTCATTGATTAATTAGGATTGCGGGTGTAAAATAAACACTGCAAAGGAGACATAGCATGGTAGAGATGACGATTGACAGCATCCGCGTTAGCTTGATGAATTATCAAAGGGTGGTGATTTTAAAGGAGAAGGGGACTAATCGTTATCTACCCATTTGGATTGGTCCTGCTGAAGCAGATGCTATTGCCGTAAAGTTGCAAAATGTCGAATTATCTCGCCCTTTGACACATGATTTGTTGCAATCTGTAATTTCAACCCTGGGGGCTTCAGTTGAGTATATTGTGGTAAGTGGACTTAAGGAAGATACTTTCTATGCCAGACTTGCACTCACCGTTGATGGTGTGAAACTAGACATTGATTCTCGACCTAGCGATGCATTGGCCTTGGCTGTAAGAGTTGGGGCACCAATCTATGTCGAGGAAGCGGTGTTGGAAAAAGCGGGCATTATACTGGAAGAGGAAACAGGTAAACCTGCTTCCGAAGGGAAAGTGGATGAGCAAGAGCTGAAAGGCCTATCAGCATACAAGGATTTCATCAACACGCTTGATTTAGAAGATTTTAAGAAACGGAAATCCTGAGGATGTCAATAGGAGTGGCCCCTTCTTGCCACTTCCAGATGAAGTCTCCTGTGTTGCCTGGCAACAGACTATTGCGGGGCAGATGGTTAGGCAAATAAAGAAAGTTTAGAATCCTAACATGAAGGCTTCGCATTCAGTTTGCCAGCCAAGGTTTGCAGGGCAGTAATGTATCCCCTCCAGCCTAAGCCAATTATCTGCTTCTCAGCTATGGGGGCAATTACAGACCTGGCTCGCCATTCCTCACGGTGGTAGATATCGGATAAATGGACCTCAATGACCGGTAATCTGCTGTCAACCAGAGCATCGAACAGAGAAAACCCGTAGTGGGTGAGGGCCCCAGGGTTAATTATTATGCCATCGGCGGAATCCGCTTGCTCTTGAATAAAATCTATGAGCGCCCCTTCATGATTAGATTGAAATATCACCACTTCGACATTTAAAGCCCGGGCTTCTTTCTTCAGGAGGGCATCAATTTGGCCCAGGGTCTTTTCTCCGTAAATTGACTTTTCTCTTTTGCCCAGCATATTCAAATTCGGTCCATGGATAACTAGGATTCTCATAAGGCTATCCCCTCTTCTTGTTTCTCCGGCTCGGATAGTTGTACTTTGCGTTGACAAGCCACGCATTTAGCCCAATCACCTCTGTATTGTACCAAGAGATTGCCACAGTCAGGGCAAGGTTGAGCTACTGGCTTGCGATTTACAGTGAATTGGCATTTGGGATACTTGCTACACCCATAAAATACCCTCTTCTTTTTACTGATTCTTTTCACGAGCTCGCCGCCACACTGGGGACAAGAAACACCGGTTTTGACTATGTAGGGCATGGTTGTTTTACAGTCAGGATAGCCGCTGCAAGCGATAAATTTACCGAAACGCCCGACCTTTATGACCATGGGGCGACCGCACTTGGGACATGTCTCCTCGGTCACCTGAGTCATGCTGACCTTTTCTAAGTTTGTCCAAGCTTTATCCAGCATATCCCGGAAGGGGGGATAAAATTCCTGCAAAGCAGCGATCCAGGCATGCTTACCTTGAGCTATTTCGTCCAGTTGTTCTTCCATCTGAGCTGTGAAACCAGGGTCAACGATTTTAGGGAAATGCGCAGTCAAGATTTTGTTGACCGTTATCCCCAGTTCCGTAGGGTGAAATTTGCCAGCGACTTTGTTAACGTAATCTCTCTCTTGAATGGTGGACAGGATGGGGGCATAGGTACTGGGGCGTCCGATTCCTTTCTGTTCCAGTGCTTTTATCAATGTGGCCTCGGTGTAGCGGGGTAATGGCTGGGTAAAACATTGCTCGGGAGATATCCCCAGGTAAATCAATTGCTCTCCAATCCTCAGCTTGGGCAAGGAAACCAAGCTTGCCCTTTGTTCATCTTCATCCCTGCTTTCGCTGTAAACAACCATGAAACCGGGAAAGCTAACCACAGAGCTACTTGCCTTGAGTAGATATCCTTGAGCTTGTTTTCCTCTCTTTGCAGCAGCATTGCTTGCCTCTATCTCCACGTTCGTTGTGTTATATAAAGCTGCGGACATTTGACTGGCGACCATGCGCTTCCAGATAAGGTCGTAGAGTTTTAGCTGAGATGGATCGAGAAATGGTTTGAGTTGCTCCGGGTGGCGGTAAATTCTGGTGGGCCGAATTGCCTCGTGAGCTTCCTGGGCCCATTTTGTTTTTCTGGCAAAGCTACGTGGCTTTGGTGGAAGAAATTTGGCTCCGTATTTCTCCCCGATGAACTCCCTCGCCTCGCTTATGGCAGAGGCCGCCACATGGGTAGAATCGGTGCGCATATAGGTAATGAGTCCCACCGAGCCCTCCTTGCCTAAGGGCAAGCCTTCGTAAAGTTGCTGGGCAATAGCCATAGTTCGCCCGGCGGTGAAGTGCAGCTTCCGCGAAGCCTCTTGCTGCAAGGTGCTCGTGATAAAAGGCGGGGCTGGCTGATGAGTTACCTGCTTAGTTACCGCTGTCTTAACTGCATATTCAGCCTTTTCTAAGTCAGCGGTAACTCTGTCTGCTTCATCTTTACTGCCAATATCGAGCTTGGTGCCATCGGCTAGGGCGAACAGCCTGGCTTTAAAACTAGCTTTTTTCCCCTCAGACGGAGCCAGCTCAACTTCCATAATCCAGTACTCCTGGGGAATGAAGTTTTGAATCTCCTGCTCGCGGTCAACAATCATCCTCACTGCCACTGATTGAACCCGACCTGCGGAAAGTCCCCTCTGCACCTTTCGCCACAGGAGGGGGCTCAGCTTGTAGCCCACAAGTCTATCCAGGATACGCCGGGCTTGCTGGGCATTTACCAGGTTCATATCGATAGAGCGGGGATTTTGGAAGGCCCCTCGGACTGCGTCCTCGGTTATTTCGTGAAAAACTACGCGCTGAACGGGTATGTCATTCTTGTCCAGCCTGGCCGCTTGTACCAGATGCCAGGAAATTGCTTCTCCCTCGCGGTCAGGGTCAGTAGCCAGATAGATAGAACTAGCTTTGCTGGCCGCCTTTTTGATTTCGCCGACTATCTTTTTCTTCTCGGGGGGAATAACATACTTGGGGATGAAGCTCCTGTCTATATCTACCCCCAGGCTTGCCTTGGGCAAATCACGCACATGTCCCACAGACGCTTTGACACTATAGCTGCGTCCCAGAATCTTATTGAGCGTTCTGGCTTTGGCGGGAGATTCGACGATAACTAGTTTACTTGCCATAGTTTATCCTGCCTCATTATAGTTGACCACAGAGATTTTGATAATTCACCCTCGCCGTTTCGGACATCCTAGACAGCGTCTTACAAAACTCTAAATCCTAATTTCCAAACTCTAGACAAATCCCTCTGAAATGCAAAAAGTAAAAATAAAAATGGAAAGTGACAGAGCAAAAGTCAAAACAATTTGTCCCGATGGAATCGGGAAGTTGTCATTTTGATTGTTGCCCTCTGATTTTTGAGTTTCTGTATCGTCTAGCATTTCGTATTTAGTGCTTAGGATTTGCCTATACCTTCTCCCGTCAAACGAGGGGACTTTTATGAGAATTGAAAGACTTCGTCTTTCATGGGACTCTGATTCCTTGAGCCAGCACATAGTTCATGTTTCCCACTTGCCTGGCAATCCCTTTCAACTCTAACATCGCCAGGGTGCTGCTCACTTCCGGCATAGTCAAACCGCTGCTGCGGCAAATTTCATCTATATGATTGGGCTCAGAGCTCAACTGTTTCAGTATAGCAGATTCAGTTTCGTCAGCCGGGGAAAATTCCTTAATTTCTGCTTGCTGTATTACGATGGTCAGGTTTAGTTCCTGGAGAATGTCAGTGTAATTGCGAACCAATTTAGCTCCTTCTTGAATGAGGCGGTTCGTTCCCTGGCTGGCCGGGGAGAGGATGCTGCCGGGGATAGCGAAGACCTCCCGATTCTGTTCCACTGCCTGATGGGCCGTAATCAAGGCTCCACTCCTTTCTCCAGCTTCCACTGCCAACACCCCCAGGCTCAAGCCGCTCATAATTCGATTGCGGAGTGGAAAGTTCTCAGCCTTAGGCTTGACACCTAAAGGATATTCACTGACCAGAGCACCGTGCTCCATAATAGCTTGAGCCAGTTTAGTATTTTCTCCAGGGTAGACGATATCCAGACCGGAGCCAAACACAGCTACGGTTTTGCCCCCAGCATCTAGAGCAGCCCGATGAGCTATGGAGTCAATCCCTCGGGCTAATCCGCTGATAATAGTGATTTTACTGCGGGCCAAATCGGCCACAATCTCTTCAGTGACCTGCCTCCCATAGATAGTGGGACGACGGGTACCGACTATGGCCAGGCAAGGCTCGTCCTCGGCCGGGAGGCTACCCCTCACATAAAGCACCGGGGGATAATCATAGATTTCTCTTAATCTCGAGGGATAAAGAGGGTCCTCATAGACAAGCACCTTTACCCCGTAACGTTCCAATTTTTCCATCTCGGCGCCCAGGGAGATTTTGGGGCGTATGGTCAACAGGGCATCCGCGCTTCGTGAATCTAATCCTGCTTGCTTTAACTTGCCTTCGGGAGCTTTCCAGGCCTCCTGTAAACTGCCAAAGTACTCTTTTAGCTGGGAAATCCGTACGCGGCCAATCCCGGGTATCCCGGAAAAAGCTACCCAATATTTCAGTTCGTCAACACTTATCATATGGACCCTTGCTGGATTTTAGCATAACTCTCCCCGCAAAAGAGAGCTATTGACACCATTCAGTAGCTATGCTACGCTAAAATAAATCGAGACTCGCTTGATAGGAGACCGTTTGGTTGTCATCCTGCGAGAAGATTATTAAACGAACTTGATGGGAAAAGGAGGCGAAAATGGGTACAGCTAACCCCTTACCAGCTACGATAGTTGATGTTAATCTATCTACATTGGTGCTAATCTTGGGGATTTTTTTCATCATTGTGGGCATAATAATAGCCGGTGTAGTCTATCGGGAGTCGCGGGAGTGGAGGAAGATGGTATTGCCCATGTTTGACAGGGACTCCGCCGACATCGAGTCGGAATCCGCTAAGCAGCCAGGTAGCTTAACGCCTCGAATGGCAGCCTTTGGCAAGGAGATATTTGGCCGCGTTTTTACTCATATGGATGTCGCTGGCTTGCTAGGCGGCGCTGCTATCGTCATCCTGGGCCTACTTGTACTCTTGATAGGACTTAGTATTGGAAGTTAACTTAACGCCCCGGATGGGGGCCTCTGGCAAGGCGATATTTGACAGCGTCTTCACTCAGATGGACGTCGCTGGCTTGCTAGGCGGCGCTGCTACCGTCATTCTAGGCATATTTGTAATCTTGATAGGACTTACTTTCAGCAATTAGCCCTTTCTTTAGTGTCCCTTTGACTCCCGTGATAGGCCACCACGACACAAGGCCGTAGATTATGGCGCTGATGGAACGTGCCATCAGTCTGAGGATAAAGATTCCAAACTCTATAACCCAGCGTATTGGTGCACTGTATAAAAGCCAGCCTGTAGGTCGAGCGATTAACCTGGTAATGAAAACGATAGCAGTTGCTATGCTCCGCAATGGCAGGTTATACAGAAGCCAGGCTGCTGCTGCGGCAACCCCCCTGAGGTAGAATATAAAGACTGCTATTAGCCAGCGTAGAGGAGGGTGGTAGAGAAACCATGTTATACCTAAAGGAATACCCAGTAGTATTTTCCCGAACAGGGCAACAATACGAAAAGACATATCCCAGAAGAAATCTCTCACGGTAGGCCAGCCGCGGCGCCATAATCTCACCAGCCAGACCACTAACGCCAGTAAGAGCAGGAAGAGGAAAAGCAATCCGAAGACTAGGACTGTGGCAGGTAGCTGTATCCCTATCAGTGGTATTGTGACAGTCGGGATGCTTGGAATAATGTAACCCAGGCCAATACCCACGGCTGTCAGCACAAGGGCAAGGAAGATAAGGTTTTTGAGTTGAGCGGACCATCTCCCCATCCGCACCAGCCAGGGATAAATAATGCGCCATATGAAGAGAAGGGCCAAGGGTATCAGTACCAAACATAATATAGCTAGCGGTATCATCCCGGCAGCCAGGAAAATGGATATCAATGCACCGAAGTAAATGATAACCGCGGTTAGCAAGAGGAGCGCTAAACAGCTCATATCGCCTTACTCTCCCTGGCGCACCGTGGAAATTTCGCCTTGCTCTTTTTCATTGTGCTCCACATACACTTTACCATAAACTCATGAGAATATTAGTACCATAAAAGCTATGAAAGCTGCAGAAATACCTATCATACTAGTCAAAAACGCACCTACGGCTATGTTCAAAGCAGTTGTAACTGCACCCATGGCGAGGATCAGAGCACTCATAACTGCACCCATGGCGAGGAGAAGCCCTGCGAGTGGTAAGAGCATGAAACATCCTATCATATAGCCTCCCTTTCCTTAGTGCGCCGGGGAAAACTCGTCTTGCTCTTTTTGAAGAATTTCATAGGGGATAATGGGCTACTAGGATTACGCACCATTAATTCTTCCCCCACCTTAATAACCTTCCAGGCTGCAAGCCTCATTGCAGAGCCGGCAAAAAAATCTTAACGGGTTAGCTTATTCGGTCACCTTGAATCTTGTTTCCCGATAGGCCACGACCATGAGAACGACCAGTACTACCAGTCCCACTAGTACCCATACCCAGGTCGGAATCGGGGATACCGTGAACTCGATATAATCCGACCAGGCACCTTCGTTGCCGTAGTCATCTACTATCTTGACCCGCCAGTAGTAGGTCCCCTTGGGTAAAGTTTCTGTCACAGTCACTGTGTCTGTCAGTGTGTAGCTACTCTCCGTAATACCTGCCTTAGACCAGATGTTTCCAGAACCAGTAGTTTGGCTTATCTCCAGGGTGTAAGTATAGGTGAAGCCGCTGGCACTCGGTATCCCTTGCCAGTTGAAAGTCACCATCCCCGACCTTAGTTTGCTGTCCTTGGGCGAGACGGGCAGTGGAGTTGTTGATAGAGTTTTCTTCGTTACCGTGAAGTTAACAGAGGCGGTGGCTCCGCCTTCGTCTGTCACCACCAGCGTCCGTATGCCTTCAGTGCTTCCTTTGGGCACGCGGAAGCTAATGACAACGTTGCCATTGGATTGGGTGGTGTGGCTATTCCCTGACACAGCAACGCCACCGATAGTCACTGTTAATTTTTTATTGCTGCCAAAACCGTTGGCGGTGAGGCTAATGGAGTCGCCGGGAGCTCCCTCAACCGGGCTGAGTTCTAGTATTTTGGCTTGAGTGCTGAGGGCAGCCGTCACAGATGGACTTACATCGCCAGAAGCCGAAACAGTATGGGAGCCATAGGCACTGGCTGGCAGAGTAAAGGAGGAATTCCAACAACCATGTATATCAGCAGTGATTGCAGTAGAGGTAACGACTATCCCATCAAAGTAAATCTTAATGCCCGTTTCCCCGGGTCTGAAACCGCCCCCGGCAACGGCAATCGTATCACCCACATAAGCCGAAATCGGCTCAACCAATATTCCAGAGCCCAAAATGAAGTAAACATCATCTACATCACGAGCCCGGGTCAATGCTCCTGAGGCATCAATCTTGTAAGTGCCGCTCTGGCGAGGAGGAACAGTAATGACAGCACTCCAAGAGCCGTTCTCATCAACGGCGATACCGTCTTTCTTCCTAACCTCTCCATCGAAGGTAATCTGAATATTCTTTTCTTTGCTTTGGAAGCCTGTGCCTTCTACCTCAACCGTTTGCCCCACTGTCCCCGAATCCGGCGTTACTGTAATTTCGGGGGTCACCCTAAAATACTGGCTCACCCAAGTTACCCATGTCTGACCTTCACTAGCCTGGGCATCGAAGGTATAGCCATCAGCGGGGGTGCCTGGGATGGTATAAAATACGGTCCAGCTGCCTACACTATTAGCCGTAGATGTTGCAATTGTCGTGTCATTGAAGTTAACATGGACTTGCTGCGAGGCGCCAAAACCATAGCCTTTGAGAGTTACGTTCGTGCCCACTGGTCCCTGTTCGGGATCAATCCTTACGGAAGGGAAGACTTCAAAAGTAGTGGACACTTGTGAGGTATAAGAGTTGGGGCCCGCCAAATAGACATTATGAAGACCCTTGGTAGCCTCAGGGAGATAGAACTCGAGCGTGCGGCTTCCAGCCGTAGTTGCGGTGAATGTCGCTTTGACATTCGCTGCTATGGGGGAATCCCAACAAATATAATAGGTGCCGGGCCCAGCAACGACCGCCGTTACTCTGATCACCTGGCCGCACAACCCTCCGGTCGCCTCCCCGCAAGCCCCACAGGCAGGCTCCAGGGTAATGGAATAGGCCCCTACCGTAAGCGTTGTGAAAGAGTAGTACACACCTGGAGTATCGGGGCTCCGTACACCGTTGGATATAACTTCGAAGTAGTATTTCGTGCCCAGGGTTAAGTCTGAGAGAAATATATTGTGGTGGGTAACGGTGCTGCTGTCAGACGCATTGTGGCCCAATGGAATGGTGGTGCCATAGTTAACTTGACTATCGCTCTCGTCGCTGGTAGTCCAGGTAATGGTGGCACTAGTAGTGGTGGTAAGCACGGCAACTTCAGATATCACTAGCTCATCTGCCAGAGCCAGTGAGGGCAATACCAGCATCAGAAGTAGAAGCCCGGCTATGATGGGAGCCTGTATTCGTTTTATGCGCACTCTCAACTCTCGTAACAGGTAATTTTTCCCCAAAAAGTGTGTTCGGCTGAACCTACAGAATATGGCACACTATACGCACGTTTTAGGAAAACTAAACTGTTATCACCTCTCTTCTATTTTCAAAAACATTTTCAGATTTGATTTTCGCTCCGCTTTCGGGCATTTCTGTAGGTGTTCGATTCATCAAAGTAAACTCAGCACCTACATTTGAATAGCCTCACTGGAACATAATATCCTCCCCTTGATAAGTTTGTCAAGATATGTCCCCGAAAAGTTGCTTTTTGTCAGCCTTGGAAATAACTTCTTGAGGGACTTGACAACCTGCTCCTTGTCTTGTAACATATACTTAAATTAACAAGTTCTTAATATTTGCTGTTTGTCTTGTTGCAGATAATCAAGCTCGTAACTATAGTGGGCCAGGAGCCCGGAAAGGAGGTGAGGGGGGAGTTCAGAGTAATAAGAAAACCATGCATCATCCTGGGGCCGGGAACTCGGGACGGTGAGACAGTGTCGAAATATTAAAAATACAAGGAGGTTTAGGTGAAAAAATTAATCAGTATCGGTGTTGCTCTGGCCTTAGTGGCCATGGTAGTACTGCCTCTTGGCGCAGCGGCGCAATGCGACTATGACGGCATAGCTCCAACAACGTATGCCAAGATCCCCTTCGCAATTGTCCAGAGTGGTTTCCACCTGGTAGGGCAGATTCTGGACGCTGCAGGAAGTTCACTAGGTCTACCCGATTGGATAACTCCGGCCCTCATGGACGACATTGGCAGTTGGGCTGGCGGTCCTCTTGGCTGGTCAGTCGATATGCTGGGATGGGGCTTGGGACTGGTGGGAACTATACTGGACTCTCTTGCTGAAACATTGGGTCTCCCCGACTGGTTAGCCCCCACGGTCCAGACCATAGCTTGTCAGTTGTTCGCACCTTACAACTGCAACATAACAGGTGCCGCGTTCGACCCGTGCGGATAAAGAACGCAAGAGTCTAACAACGCATAATGTTTTCGCGTGGTTGCCGATGAGTAAGAGAGGAATCTCTATAAGATTGCCAGGTTAACTTCCCGGAGCCGGCAATGGAGAGATTGCTCGGACCGGCAACGGTGGGAACGAACAGAGGTTCAAAAGAAGGGGGGCAGTTCGAAGCTGCCCCCCTTCCTAACGTTTAAGCGGTCTGATTTCCAGGTTCGTTATCTCCAAATCCTGAATGCCAAACCAAAAATCTTTGTTAACTGCATAAATCATTCTGATTCTCTCCTGGTGGAAGAGGAATGAGGTGGGGGTGAATTTACCCGTCAGGCTTGGATATTGCTTAGTTGCATCAAATGATATTCTGCTGCTCTTGACTCTATATTGTGTCCTGGATATCACAGCCCGTTATTGATGATTCCTTCACTAATGGGTGGTATAATAGGATCTTGGAGATGATATACGTGAAAAGAGTTGCCATCTTTCTGATTTTGGGAGCTCTAATCGCAGGGGTGGTAGGTTGTAGCCCTGGTGGTGTGGGAGGTATTTTTGGAGGGTACAGCATTAGCATCTCCAGCAGCATAGGCGGCACAGTAACCACTCCCGGCGAGGGACTTTTTCGCTATGCCCAGGGAACAGTGGTCACTCTGGTGGCGGAGCCAGATAGGGGTTATCAATTTATTAGTTGGACTACCAATGCGGGCACGATTGCCAATGTCTATGCTGCCACTACTACCATCACCATCAACAACTACTATTTTGTCACCGCTACGTTTAAAGCAAACTAGATATGGCCCGGAAATATGGCGTTGTAGTGACGGGGATGACATCAGGTGATAACTTGGGCGGCCATCACATTTGCTGAACGATCTAAATTTCATGGCTGTCGGTTATGGGAAGCTGGCAGTCCAGACAGCCAATAGGGGAAAGGCCGGGAGCTGGTTAGCAACTCAGGGGCTTCCCACGGTCAGCGAGCAAAAAATACGAAATCCTGAATTCGAAGCACCAACCCCCCCAACGAAGTCAAAGAGCAAAATGACGACTTCCCGATTCCATCGGGCAAATTCCTTAACCTTTACTATGTCATTTTCCATTTTTGTTTTTACTCTTGGCATTTTAGAGGCCGCTGACGGCTAATCGCTGACTACTGAACGCCTGTGTTCAGGATTAAGCCAATGGGATTGCCACGCCGGACAAGTCGGGACGAAGCAATCTGTTGGGGGTTAGGATTGCTACGCCCTCGGCTGGCAATGACACGGGAGGTTATTACCCAACGTTACAAATACATAAGGTGTCACCCATCTATCTGAACTAGCCCCCACCATAAGGCCTCCGCGTTTCGAAAAGCGCTTGACAGTGCGAGGGAGGTGGTATAGGATAGCCCGGGATATCTGGAGAGCTGAGCTATTACGTCACGTGGTAGCTCCGAATTGTGAGGGAGGGACTATGGATAAGATTGCGCAGGCTATGGAAAGGGCCGGCTTTCCCGGCACCGACCGCTACGACCTGCCTACCTCTGCAAGGACATTCCCCGACGGAGCTCACTACCGAGTCGAGCTTTCCGGGATAGAGACGCCCAAAGTCCTGGCGGCAGCCATTGATGAGGCCAGGAAACAGGGGGTGCCATTTCATCGCGCGGTTTCAATGGTGCGGGGGGCATCCATGCTGACCCGAGAGCAGCTAAAGGAATTTGCCAGCATCGCGCATGACAATGAGGTGGAAGTCATCATAACTCCCGGCCCCAGGCCTAGTTGGTACACCGGCCGGCAGGCTGCCACTCCGGAAGGGGCGATTTCGGGGTTGAGAATGAGGGGCATGGACACCGTGCGTCATTACCTCATGGAAGTCGCGTGGTGCATTGAGATAGGCTTCCGGGGTTTTCTGGTCTGGGATGAGGGAGTGCTATCTTTGTGCAACACCATGAAACAGAACGGCGACCTCCCGAACGACATCATCTTCAAGGTCTCCATATTTGCTGGGCATGCCAATGCTGCCGGGGTGAAGCTGGTGGAATCATTGGGTGCGGGAAGCTGCAACCCGGTGGCTGACCTCACCCTGCCTCAACTTGCCTCTATCCGGAGCGTGGTGAGCTTGCCACTCGATATCCATATTCAGCTGTGGGCATCCATGGGAGGCTACAACCGGATCTATGAGACGCCGGAAATAGCCCGGGTGACCTCGCCCTGTTACTTTAAGATGGAGCCCGGGCCGGGGCTGGCGATGTACATGCCCTGGGGCACATCTGAAGATGGGCTGGCAGAGCTGGCAAGAGACAAAATCCGTTCTATTAAGAATATCATTGAGCTGATCGGTGAGGTGCAGCCAGGACTCAAGGTGTCAAAGCCGGGGGCCAAAGACCTCAGGGTGCCCGTGCCAAGGTGACCGAGGAGGCCAGGATACAGATGCCTAAGAAGACCGTGCTCGACTTCGCGGAGATGAAGAAAAGGGGTGATAGGATTACATTCCTGACCGCCTACGATTTTCCCATGGCCAGTTTTTGTGAAAAAGCCAGCATCGACATGGTTCTGGTGGGTGATAGCGCAGCTATGGTAGTTCATGGCCTGCCAGGAACAGTCCCCATGACTATGGACCAGATGATTGAGCATTCCCGGGCAGTGAGGAGAGGCGCTCCCAACACCTTTGTCATCGGTGATATGCCGTTTCTCTCCTATCAGATCTCCAGGGAAGGTGCTATCGAAAACGCCGGTCGCTTCTTCAAGGAAGCCGTCGTTGATGCTATCAAGCTGGAGGGGGGCCGGCGGGTCATCAGGCAGATTGAGGGGATAGTTGAGGGTGGAATGTCGGTGATGGGACATATCGGCCTCACACCTCAGAGCTCGGGTCAGCTCGGTGGCTTCAGGGCACAGGGGCGCACAGCAGATGCAGCCATGGAATTGATAAGGGATGCTCTGGCCATTGAGGCAGCGGGTGCCTTCGCTCTGCTGGTGGAGGCCGTCCCTCCTGAAGTCGGCGGAATCATCACCACTATGCTCAGCATACCAGTACTGGGCATCGGCGCCGGCATGCACACAAATGGCCAGTTACTCATCATCGGCGACATGCTGGGCTACTTCGAGGCATTCACTCCCAAGTTTGTCAAGAAATACGCTAACCTTGCTGAAATCATCGAAAAGGCATTCCGTGAATTCGGTGACGACGTGAGAACCAGAAAATTCCCCGAGGAAGAGCACTGCTATCGGATGCTGTCCGGGGAGTATCAAAAACTGCAGGCGCTGCTCGAAAAAGCACCACCGAGGTAGTCCCCCGGACTCTGGGAGGAGGGGAAGAGGTTGGCTCATCCTGGAAATCCTCGTAGTTTTTCAGGTTTTCCAGTTTGATCTAACGGCACCGCTGAACAATCGTTACGAATATTCGAAGTGTCACCCATCTATCTGAACTAGCCCACAACATCACACCTTCGTGTCTCGAAAAGTGCTTGACAGTGTAAAGGGCGTGATATAGCATAAACCAGGATTTTGGGAAGACTAAGGTATTACCCTGGATAGACCAAAAGCCCACCCAGCTGAAACGTTCGGGCGCAATGATGGAGACAGAAGAACTAAAGGCTTTCATAGACTCGAAATTCCAACTGCCTGTAGTTGAAGGGGAAGATAAGGTCTGCTCTCTTGATGAAGCTATAAGAACGCACGTTAAGAGAGGAATGTCCATCAGCTTTGCCGGCAGAGGCGGCGCTCTAATCAATCAGCTTGTCAGAGAGTTCTGGGACAAAAACCCCGAGTTTACCATTGTAAGTACTGGTATCGCAGCAACTGTGCTGTCCATAGTTCACGGAAGACTGGCCAAGAAAATCATATCCAGTTTCATCGGTGATGTATACCCATCGTCAGGACCGAATCCTGTGGCTCAGAAAGCCTACCTAACCGGCGAGGTAGAGTTTGAGAATTGGACGATGCTCACCATCCCCCAGAGGCTTCTGGCGGGAGCAATGGGCTGGAGCGTAGTTCCCACCAGGTCAATTGTGGGAAGCTCCATGGAGGAGGAGAACAAGGACTCATTTGCGGTCATTGATGACCCGTTTGTCCCCGGCCAGAAAATAGGTCTCATGAGTGCATTGAGACCAGATATTGCGCTGGTCCATGGGGCTGCTGCCGACCGCTGTGGGAACACAATTCTTACCTATCCCTTGGGGATTGATGTCTTTGGTGCCTGGGGCGCAAAACAAGGAGTCATCGTCAGCGCAGAGAAAATCGTTCCCACGGAATATATACGTAGTCACTCACATCTGGTTCGAGTTCCGTCCTACATGGTCAAGGCGGTCTGCGAAGCTCCTTACGGAGCACATCCCGCGGGATTGCCAAACTGTGGCCTGCCTGAATTCGAGCACTACTTCGAAGACTACGACTTCCTCACTGACATCAAGGAAGCGTCGAGGGACGAGCGAAGATTCTCGGAGTGGATAAAGTACTGGATTCTGGATTGCCACGACCACGATGAATACCTGGCCAAACTCGGTAGGGACAGGCTTCTTTACCTTAAAGGGAAGGCCCACTCGGATTCGTGGAAAAACGAAATAGTGGCTGAGATACCCAATGTGGATTTCAACGAAGAGCCGAACTCCCTGGAAAGGATAGTGGTCACCGCCGCACAGGTTATAAATGACAAGTTTATGGCCGGAGGATACAAGACCATACTCGCTGGTGTCGGTCTGTCACATCTGGCATGCTGGTTGGCAGCTTACAGACTCAAAGAAAAAGGCTACGACGTGGATTTGATGGCGGAGATAGGCATGTTTGGCCACCTTCCCAGAGCCTCAGATCCATTTATATTCAGCTATCATAACATGCATACTTGTAAAATACTGACCAACGTCGAGACTGTGCTCGGGGTCTTCGTTGCCGGCTCGTCAAATCAATGTCTGGGCGTTTTGGCAGGAGGGCAGATAGATAAATATGGCAATGTCAACTCGACGAAACTTCCCGGCGTAGGATATCTGGTCGGCTCTGGAGGAGCCAACGATATAGCTAACGGTAACAGGGAAACTGTAGTGGTAATCAACTCGGGAAAACATAGATTAGTGGAAAAAGTGCCCTACATTACCTTCAGTGGAAAGAACGTGACAACGCTGGTAACAGATGTCGGCATTTTCGAAAAGACTGGCGGCGAAGAAACTTTTACGCTGACAACCTATATTCCATCCAAGCCGAAACAGGCAGCAAAAGAAGCCATAGCCGGGATAAAAGAAAAAGTTGGCTGGGAACTCAAGGTCAGCCCCAATTTAAAAGAGGCTCAGCCGGCAGCTAAAGAGGAATTGACTTTATTGAGGCTATTCGACCCCAAAGGATTCTTCACGTAGAAGGGGTCAACTCTAGTTTTCTCACACCGCTCTTCTGTCAAATTCCAAACTCAAAGCATTAAATCCTAAACAAATCACAATCTCCAAATTCAAAGTTCAAAATGTTTTGGGCATTAGGCTTTGAGTCATTTGACATTGTTTAGTATTTAGGATTTATGACTTAGAATTCTGGTTTCCTACGCTTCGAAGCGGTTCAGGTAGACTTGCAGAGCAGAGCAATAGCTTTGGTAAGTCCGGGAATCGAAGAGAACAAACACGACATCTTTAAGAGATGTCGCTTGCTCTTTAGGAAACGAAACGACGGTGCTCACTGCTATTTTCGCCGCTTCATCCACGGGATAGCCATAGGCTCCGGTGCTTATGGAAGGAAAGGAGATGCTGGCCAGTTTGTTCTCGGTAGCTAATTTCAGGCACTCGTAATAGGCGCTCCGCAAAAGCTCAGCTTCGTTTCTGCTGCCGCCATGCCAGATGGGACCAACAGTATGTATTACATACTGTGCTTTGAGATTCCCCCCCCGTTGTGATTGCAGCTTTGCCGGCGGGCAATCTTCCTTGCTGGGCAACGATTTCCTGGCATTCCTCTAGTATTGCCGGTCCCCCGGCTCGGTGTATTGCCCCATCCACCCCTCCGCCACCCGTTAGGCTGGAGTTGGCAGCGTTAACGATGGCCTCGGTAGCTTGCGTGGTGATATCCCCCTGGATGATAGACACTTCTGTTTTACTGACCGTCACCTCCATCTTTCCTCCTTGCTCTGAAATAATCTGTGGTGCCTAAACATTGAATAAGAAGGTAACTACATCTCCATCCTGGATGATGTAATTTCTGCCTTCTGTCCTGAGCAGGCCTCTTTTTCGCGCCTCAGCTAGATTGCCACAGCTTTCCAAATCACTATAGCTGATAACCTCAGCCCGGATAAATCCCCTTTCCATGTCGGAATGGATCTTTCCTGCCGCCTTTGGTGCCGGAGTTCCGCCGGGGATAGTCCAGGCCTTCAGTTCAGAGGAAACTGTGGTAAAGAAAGAAACCAGTCCCAGAAGACTATAGGAAAGGTCGATAACCCGGTCCAGTGCCGGCTTGCTCAGTCCCAGAGCTTCACGAAACTCCCTGGCCTCAGCGTCGCTGAGCTGAGCCAGTTCCATCTCCAGTTTGCCGCAAAGGGCGACCACGGCAAACTGGGGGTAGAGGGAACTTATCTCACCTTCCAATTGTGAAGCCTGTGATATTTGATTCTCTCCGATATTAAGGACTACCAACATGGGTTTGGCGGTCAGAAATTGATAGTTGGCTAACATTCTGAGTTCTTCTTTAGCCAGGCCTTGTATTCTTATTGGTGTATCCTTCTCCAGCTCCGCCTTAATCTTTTGAAGCAGAAGCTGCTCCTTTGAATAGGACTCCCTCTCGGTTGCTTTGGCTCCTTTCAAGCTTGTCTCCAGCTTTTCAAGCCTTCTCTCCATAATAGCTAAATCGGAAATGGCGAGTTCTAGATCTAAGGAAGTTATGTCTCGTTTGGGTTCTATGTTTCCTTCAGGATGAGGGACCTTGTCATCTTCAAAAACCCGGACTACCTGGAGCAAGGCATCGGCAGTAGTCAGGTAGTTCAGGAATTCTCCCCCTGCTCCTTCTTTGCCGAAGCCCTTGACGGAACCGGCAATATCTGTGTAACTCACCTCTGCGGGAATAGTCTTTTTGGGCTGGAATATGCCTTCCAGCACTGATAGTCGGGAATCGGACACCTTAGCCACGCCGATATTGGGAGCCAGGGTCGGGGAATAAGCGGCAACTTCAGCCGTGCCTCTGGTCAGGGCATTAAAGATAGTCGTTTTGCCGCTTTCAGGTATCCCGATGATGGCAACCTTCATATATATTAACCCCTAAAGGTAGCCTGATGAGGGCAACCTTCATGAATATATCCTAGCATATTTTGCTTTGAGCGATTGACTGACAGCAGGCGTTTGGCATATCCGAGCGCTTCGCATGGTTCAAGACCGAATTTAGGAAACTGGGCGGGGACAAGCCCCGCCCCTACAAATAAATGTAGTGGCGGAGTTCATCTCCGCCTCGCTCCGAGGGACACAAGTCCTACCCAGGCCCGCTGTGATAAAATACGAGGCAAATGCTCTACATTCTTTACGGTCAGGACGATTTCTCCCTTAATCAAGCTGTGAAGGAAATTAAAGCTGGCCTGGGCGATTGGGAGGTGGTGGCGACTAGCACCACCAACTTAGATGGTCAACACCTAACTTTGAGTGAACTTAGAAATAAATGTGGTGCCGCTCCTTTTTTGTGCGCACATCGCCTGGTTATAGTTGATGGTTTATTAGGGCGCTTTGAGGTAAAACAAAGCAAGCCCCGCTCTGGCAAAGGCAAATCGGGGAATGGGTTGGGGGAATGGGAGGGCCTGGACTCCTACGTCAGGCAAATGCCCGAAACGACTGTGTTGCTGCTGGTTGATGAGGAGGTGCAGGGCCAGAATCCTCTATTAAAGAAGCTTTCACCATTAGCTGAAGTAAGAGCCTTCCCCTTGTTGCGAGGCAGGGATCTAAAGGCCTGGATACGACGGCGGGCAAAGGCAGAGGGCGGCGATATCACCTCCCAGGCAGTGGATTTGCTCGCGGAGCTCATAGGTGGAGACTTATGGGCGATGGATGGTGAAATCCAGAAACTGCTTCTTTATAGTCAGGAGCGCCCTATTGGCGAAGATGATGTTCGACAACTGGTAAGTCATGTCCAGGAGGCTAATATCTTTGCTCTGGTGGATGCCGTAGCCGAAAGGCAAAGCGAGTTAGCCCAGCGAATACTTCATTGGCTGTATGATGAGGGGGTGGCCCCAACGTATATCCTGGGCATGATTACACGCCAATTCCGCCTAATAGCTCTAGCCAGAGACTTGGGGAAGGGTCTGTCCCGCCAGCAGATTCAGGACAGGCTAGGACTCAAGAATAGTTATGCTGTAGATAAGACGCTTAGCCAGGCCAAACTCTATGATTTCGAGGGAGTAAAACGGTCTTACGACAAGCTTTTGGAAACCGACTTAGCCATCAAAACTGGCAAATACAGTGATAAATTAGCTCTGGAGCTCCTGGTAACCGAACTTGCCTGCCCGTAGGTAACTGCATAAATCACTATAATTCTCTCTCCCCTGGTGGGAGAGAGTTAGAGAGAGAGGGAAATTCACCCTCACCTTAATTGTTTCACGTCAAGGGAGAGGAAGTCTCGTTGGCAATGACAGAAAAGATGGGGCTCAGCTTGCCAAAGAGATATACTGCTCCGTTTCTGCCTTTCCACACTTTGTTGTGGGGGAAGTCGAGTTAGCAAATTGGCTAAACTGCTAAAATAGGATTGTGTCAGTAAAGTTAATAGCTAAGAAGGGCTCGACTTTCCATGATTTTCCCTACTCTCATCCGGAACGGAAGTGCCTCCATTGCTGGATTATCAATGTCACGCCGGCGGGTCCCAACCAATGTCTGCATAATTGTATCTACTGCTATGCCAGGGAAGCTATTTACTCCAACGACTCCGAGGATACCCTGATTTATAACAACTTGCCTGAGCTGGTGGAGAAGGACCTTAAGAAGCTGACTTTATGCCCGCCGATTTCCTTGTCCAATATCTCCGACCCCTGCCAGGACATACCTGAATTGAAAAGCGAGGTCAAAAGACTGATACGGCTTCTTATGGACTACGGCGTCTCCTTTTTCATCACCACCAAAGGCGACCCGTCCTTTCTTCTGGAATTGCCTGACTTTATCGAGTACAAGCCTAAATTTATAGCTATAACCATCGAAGGGACTCCTGAGGTGCTCAGGCTTCTATCACCAGGGGCGCCTTCATTCGATGCCAGGGCAGCTGCTGCCACCAAGCTATCTAACATGGGCATAGACATCGTCATTCGCCTCGATCCCGTTTTGGTCCATTTATTCAAAGCCCTTTATGGCGATTCCTGGTGTGGAAAAATAGCTGGGTTGATTGATATCTTCGCTGCGATAGGAGTCAAACATGTAATTGCCAGCACTGGCAGGCTATCCAGGAAGCGCTATCCATCAACCGGCTACGAAGGCACAAGCATATGGCAGCGAATATACAAAGTTATCTACAGCCAGTCGCCACTAGCAGCCGAGAAATTCGAGCAGGAATACATCTACGAGACACACTGGTCAGGCGGAGGCTATCGCCTGCTCCGGGACTTGAGGCTCGGCTTCCACCGGAAAGTAAAAGAATTGGTTGAAGCCAGGGGAATGACCTATGCCACCTGCCAGGAACTTTCCGCCCGGGAAAGTGATTCGTCGGGCATCCCGCACTGCGAGGGACTACCACTGCCCTTTGCCCGAAAGCAAGCAGATGGCAGATTCAAACCTGTTCCGGGCTGCACTGCTAACTGTCATGTTTCTTGCCGGGGGTTATCCAACCCGCCCTGCGGGCAACCCGAACCGATAAGCTGCGAGCCGCTGCGTCTCAAGAAACTACGCCGGGAACCTAACCGGCCCTCTCTGGCAGGCCGACGAAGTAGCTTATAGCTTAAAGCGTTTATTACGCCTGGGAGGTATGTAAAAATCGAAGAGCAAATCTATTGTCCTTTTGCTAAGGTCAAGAGTATGCTCTTCCAGCCATCCTTTTTTGGCATGAATTCGCTGGACGACAATCTCGGACTCTTTTTTGGTTAACTCAGCTTGTTCCACAAGCTCCAGCGTCTGCTCCAGGTCATGAATCCGCTGAGAAAGGATTTCCCGTTCCTCTTCTATTGCTGCGACCTGGGGGTTACTCGATCTTTTATATCCGGCAATTTGTCTTGCTACCCCGAGCAGGGTTTTCTTACGCCTATCCAGGTTAACCATCTGTTCTTTGACAATTGCCTGCTTCTCTTTATTCCCTTTCAGTTGCTTTGTCAGACTTCTGAGCTCCCACTGCTGTATGTCTATGTCATTAATTTGGGTAGAGAGGCCTTCTAATCTGTTGTGGTATTTTTCTTTGAGAAGTGATAGTAACTTGGCCAGCCGATCAAGTCGCCGGCGTAAGAATTCTATCTCACCATGCGCTTCTTTAATCCCGGTTGATACTTCCTCCTGTTCAACAAGAATTCGCTCTTGCCTTAGGGTCTCTCTAATTGTTTCCATGCCCCGGTTCCCAGAAATCAAGAAGCATTATAAAGTTTCCGGCCACGGATAAGCAATGGCTAAACCATATAATGTTTCGAATATCGGAGATGAGCTCTAACGATTTGTCAGCTCCACTATGGTGACGCCATAGTCTCCTTCGCCATAATCACCAAGGCGATAGGATTTAACCAGAGGATGCTTGGCCAGTGACTCGTGCACGGCGTGGCGTAATGTTCCAGTCCCTTTGCCGTGCACTATGCGCACAGAGGACAAGCCGGCCATAAAGGCGTCGTAGAGATATTGGTCCAGCCGCCATAAGGCTTCTTCGACGGGAAGACGGCGTAAAAGTAATTCCCTGTCTACTGCTTTCACTCTGACTTGATAAACTCCAGACGAAGGATTTCTTTGCTAGCTTTAGTGGTCTTGACTCTATCATCAATGCGGCAGCCTACTACCCAGATGATTTGCTGAGGGGAACAGACGATTGGGATATGGTCTCGCCAGGAACGAGGTATCTTGGCGTCAACCATAAACTCGTAGAGCTTCTTGGGCATGTTCATGCCCAGCGGCTGAAATCTGTCTCCATGCTGGCGCTGACGGACGAAAAGCTTCATTCCTGTTTTTCGTAAATTGAAGTGGGCAACTAGATTGTTTTGACCAGTCATCCCGCCTCTGCTCAGGGGGCCTCGCGATGACGGAGAAGCCACCCGCTCTCGAACTATACTGGCTATCACTTTCCATCCCGGGAAAACTGTCTGCCCAGGCACCTTAAGAGGAAATTCGTCTGGCAGTGGGGGGAAAGGACATGGCAAAAGCTGGGATTGCCTGGCTGTGCTGGCAATGACGAGCTCATCATATCCTCCCTGACAGATCAGACCATGGGGGAGAGATACTCTTTTGCTAGGCTGTTTGTTTAGCAGGCTCCTGGCCGCTTCAATATGGGTGGCTTCGATGTCTCGAACATCCCCGGCCAGCTTGGTCACGGCTGCTCTCAATAATTGCCTCTGCAGGGCTATCGGCAAGTCAGCGATCTGTTTTTTATCCAGGTAGATAGTGTTATTCTCCTGCCTGGCCACTTCATTCCACAACTCAGACGATTGCTGTTCAATGAAGGCATCATCCTCTTTAGCGATGTCAGCCAAACGGAGCAGGGCCTGGTCAACGCTCGGATTATATTGTCTGAGCAGAGGCAATAAGTGGAGGCGGAGGCGATTTCGGAAGAAGGAAAGCGACAGGTTGGAGGAATCAATGCGCGGCTCAAGTTGGTTCTCCCGGCAATAACTCGCTGTCTCTTCCCTGGTAATATCCAAAAGCGGTCTGATTACTAAGAGATTGCCCCGACAAGTCGGGGCTCGCAATGACGGGGACGGGGAAGGGGCGGGCAAGGACATTCCCTGGCTATCATATGCCATAGGTGAGCAGGGAGCTAAACCGCATAATCCGGTAATTCCTGATCCCCGTAATATGTGCATCAAAATGGTCTCTACCTGGTCATCCCTGGTATGACCTATGGCTATTCGATGGGCTCCGACCTCTCTAGCTACCCGGGCCAGAAAAGCATAGCGTAGTTCCCGAGCAGCTTCCTCGATAGAGCAATTTCTTTCAGCTCTGTAAGCAGCCACGTCCTGCCTATCAATAGTGACGGGAATGCCCAGCGAGCCGGCCAGATTTGACACGTATTCTGCATCGGCTTCGGATTCAACTCCCCGAAGCTGGTGATTTAGATGAGCTATGTGAAGTTTTGTCCCTAGCTCATTCTGCCATTTTGCCAGGACGTGAAGTAAGCATACTGAGTCAGCACCACCCGAGACCCCGACAACCACCAGCTCCTTACGTGGGATCAAGCTATACCGCTGGATAAAATCTAAAACCTTCGACTCTAGCTTAGTCTTGTTCATAGGAATTACCTATTTGCCTTGCTCCTCGCAGCTAACACTAATAGGAAGTATCATTGAATGTCACCAAGCGGGCTCCATAATCCCGGAACTCGAGAATGCTTACTCCACCAAGGTCTAATTTGAATTTGATAAAGTAGTCCAGAGGTAAATTCAAAGTCTTGAGGATGATGGCTAAGGTAACGAAGTAATGGCTGACTACTACCGCCGTAGTGTCCTGGTTGTGCTCAGGACTAGTTTTATGCCTCTCTAGCAGACCTTCGATAGCTTTCCAGGCTCTCTGCTGCAATTCAACAAGACTTTCTCCATTGGGCAGTTTCGTTGCTTCGCCATCTTGCCACCATTGTAGTAAGAATCGGCTGAACGTGGTACGTAGATTTGAAATAGGTATGCCTTCCAGGTCACCGACTTTGAGCTCTCTAAGCCCTTGGTCAATTTCTACGGGTAACCGGTGATGGCTGGCTATGACTTCAGCTGTGGCTATAGCTCGCTGCAAAGGACTGGAGAGTATGGCAATAATGGGCTCATTCTTGAGGAAGTCTGCTAGTCTTCTGGCTTGCTCCAATCCGGTATCATTCAGTTCGATATCGCTATCGCCTCCCTGGACAAGCCCGTCCTTATTCCAATGAGTCTCACCATGCCTGACTAAAATAAGCTTCAAAAGGCCTCCTTAGATTGCCTCGTCCCGATAAATCGGGACTGAGAGCGAGAAATATAATCATGGGCCAGTTTTACCCTCTCATTATAGGTGGGATGGTCATAAAATAGAAGTTTTGCCCACTGACTAGGTTCGGCTTCGGTTAAATTCTGGTTGGTCAGCTTAGTCATCAAAGCAATAAAGGCTTGGGGGTTATTGCTCAGCGCCAATGCAGTCTTGTCTGCCGCTACTTCTATGCGACGATTGTACCAATTAAGTGCTGGTTGTAATACCAGGATAAGCATGGCTAGAATGAGAATCAGCCAGGGAATGCCAGCGATATCACTTATTCCCTGGAGGGAGAATAATACCACTCCGACTGTCAGGGCTAGATTGGCCAGATAAAATGCCAATAAAAAGGTGGCTGCCTGGATTCCTATGAGCTTGGGAATATCATGGTGGAGACGATGTCCTAGCTCATGAGCCAAAGTTACCTCTATTTCATCCCATGAATATCCCTGGAGCAAAGTATCGCTGAAGATAATACGT
>Ga0315277_10001478_pt1 | contig 34269 bp, 22 predicted proteins | sample YL17G05_15_MG_FD_203695 | JGI IMG/M metagenome (GOLD analysis project Ga0315277, IMG submission 203695) | Sediment microbial communities from Yellowstone Lake, YNP, Wyoming, USA - YL17G05_15 | ecosystem: Environmental > Aquatic > Freshwater > Lake > Sediment | place: USA: Wyoming | collected...
ACACCGCCAACGTCTACGGCAAGGTCCTGGGCGAGGGCGTTACCGAGCAGATCATCGGCCGCTGGCTGGCCCAGGGAGGCGGACGCCGCGAGAAGATCGTGCTGGCCACCAAGCTCCACAATCCCATGGGCAACCTGCCGCTGGAGCGCGGGCTGTCGGCCCGCCACGTCCGCTGGGCCTGCGACGAAAGCCTCCGCCGGCTGCGGACCGACTACATTGATCTGTACCAGATGCACCACGTCGACCGGGGCAAGGCCAGCGACGGGATCATCCGGCTGATGAAGGTCGATTACGGCGACCACGTCTTTCGCGCCGATCACGGGGCGCCCTGGGAGGAGGTTTGGCAGGCGATGGAGCGACTGGTCACGGCCGGCAAGATCCTCTACGTCGGCAGTAGCAATTTCGCCGCCTGGAACATCGCCCAGGCCAACGCCGTCGCCGCCGCCCGCAACCTCCTGGGTCTCGTCTCCGAGCAGAGCAAGTACAACCTGGCCACTCGCACGGTGGAGCTGGAGGTCGTGCCGGCCTGCCGCGGCCTGGGATTGGGCCTGCTCCCCTGGAGCCCGCTGGAGGCCGGGCTGTTGGCCGGGGCGCTGGAGAAGACCGCCGAGGGGCGTCGGGCAAAGATCAAGCCGGAAACCTTGGAGAAACATCGGCCGAGCTTGCAGGCCTATGAGTCCCTCTGCCGGGAGCTGGGGGAACGCCCGGCCGACGTCGCCTTGGCCTGGCTGCTGGCCAATCCGGTGGTCACCGCCCCGATCATCGGACCACGGACCTTGGAGCAGCTTGCCGGCGGCGTGCGGGCGCTGGAGATTGGGCTTTCGGGCGAGGTGTTGGCCCGGCTGGACGCGATCTGGCCCGGTCCCGGCGGGGAGGCCCCCGAGGCGTATGCCTGGTAGCGGAGATTTACGATTCGTGATTTATGATTTATGATTTAGCAGTGCTTACTGCCCACTGCCCACTGCCCACTGCCCACTATAGGACAAGGAAGAAATGGAAAACCGCGTCTACAATTTTTCGCCCGGTCCCGCCGTGTTGCCCCTTCCCGCCTTGGAAGAGGCCCAACGCGATCTGCTCGCCCTGCCGGGGGTGGGCATCTCGATCTTGGAGATCAGCCATCGGTCGAAAGCCTTCACCGCGATCATCGAGCAGGCCGAGGCCAATCTCCGCAAGCTGCTCGGCATTCCCGACAATTACCGCGTGCTGTTCCTCCAGGGTGGGGCGCAGATGCAGTTCGCCATGGCGCCGCTGAACTTGTTGCGGGGAAGCGGCAAGGCGGCCGACTACGTGCTGACCGGCACCTGGGGACAAACGGCATTGAAGGAAGCCAAGCCCCAGGGTGGCGTGCGCGTCGCCTGGGACGGCAAGTCGACCAACTACAACCGCGTGCCGCCACAGAATGAGCTCGATCTGAGCGCGAAGGCCGCCTACGTCCACATCACCTCCAACGAGACGATCCAGGGGGTCCAATTCCCCAGCGAGCCCGAGGTCGGCGACGTGCCCTTGGTCTGCGACTCCTCCTCCGACTTCCTCTCGCGGCCCGTGCCCATCCAGCGCTACGGCATCCTCTACGCCTGCGCCCAGAAGAACGCCGGGCCGGCGGGGGTGACCATCGTGATCATCCGCGACGACCTGCTGCAGCGGTCCCCGGCCGACCTGCCGTCGATGCTCAGCTACAAGGTGCTGGCGGGGGGCAAGTCGCTGCTGAACACGCCCCCGGTGTTCGCCGTCTACATGGTCAAGCTGGTCACCCAGTGGCTGCTCGCCCAGATCGGCGGCCTGCAGAAGATGGCCCAAATCAACCAGCAGAAGGCCCAACTCCTCTACGACGCGGTCGAGCAGTGCGACGGGTTCTACGAGATCCACGCCCAGCCGGGCAGCCGCTCGATCATGAACGTGGCCTTCCGCCTGGCCAATCCCGCCCTGGAGGAGCCGTTCCTGAAGCAGGCCGCCGAGCGGGGACTGTGCGAGCTGAAGGGGCACCGCTCGGTGGGCGGTTGCCGGGCGTCGATCTACAACGCCATGCCCCGCGAAGGCGTCCAGGCGCTGCGCGACTTCATGCTCGAGTTCCGTAAGAAGAACGGATAACCCCGGCTGCCGGCTTAGTGGGTGCTCAGTAACAGCCTGTTCAAAACCGATGTAGTAGGCACACTCCGTGTGCCGTGACCCGCGGACGGCACACGGAGTGTGCCTGCTACAAGTAGAGCAGTGCCTTCCCCTTGCCCGATAAGGGGCGTAAGGTTCCGAGGACTTGCCCATGTCGCGACAGCAGAGTCTGGCCGCGTTTGCCCGCGCCAAACAGCTCATGCCCGGCGGCGTCAACAGCCCCGCCCGGGCGTTTGGAGGCGTCGGCGGGGAACCGATCTTCTTCGAGCGGGGCCAGGGGGCGTATCTCTTCGACCTCGACGGCAATCGGTACCTAGACTACATCGGTTCCTGGGGGCCAATGATCCTCGGCCACGCCCATCCGAAGGTCGTCGAGGCCCTTCAGGCGGCCGTCGGCCGGGGGACCAGCTTTGGGGCCCCGACCCTGGCCGAAAACCAACTGGCCGAGTTGCTCGTCGATGCCGTCCCCTCGATCGAAAAGGTCCGGCTGGTCAGCTCCGGCACCGAGGCCACGATGAGCGCGATCCGCCTGGCCCGCGGATACACCGGCCGGCCGATGATCGTGAAGTTTGCGGGCAACTACCACGGGCACGTCGACAGTCTGCTGGTGGCTGCGGGCAGCGCGGCGGCCACGCTGGGCGTGCCCAACTCACCCGGCGTGACCGACGGTACTGCCAAAGACACGCTGGTGCTCAGGTACAACGACGTGGCCGGCCTGGAGGGGGCCTTCGCCCGGCACGGCCGGCAGATCGCCGCGGTGATCGTCGAGCCGGTGGCCGGGAACATGGGCTGTGTGAGGGCCTCGGCGGAGTTTCTTGCTGCCCTGCGGCGGCTCACGCAAGAATACGGCGCCCTGCTCATCTTCGACGAGGTGATCTCCGGCTTTCGCGTGGCCTACGGCGGTGCCCAGTCGCTCTTGGGCGTCACGCCCGATCTGACCACCCTGGGCAAGATCATCGGCGGCGGGCTGCCCATGGGGGCCTACGGCGGCCGGGCCGAGATCATGGACCAGATGCTGCCTGCCGGAAAGGTCTTCCAGGCCGGCACGTTAAGCGGCAACCCCCTGGCCACCGCGGCGGGAATCGCCGCCTTGACCGTGCTGCGAGATACCAACCCCTACGAGGAGCTCGGGCGCCTCTCGACCCGCCTGGCGGTCGGTCTCGAAGAGGCGGCCACCGCGGCGGGCGTGCCCTATGCCGTCGGCCGGTGCGGGGCGATGCTGACCTTCTTCTTTAGCGACGAGCCGGTCACCGACTGGGACGTAGCCGCCCGCTGCCACACCCGCCGCTACGCCCAATACTTCTGGGGCATGATCGAGCGGGGCGTCTACCTGCCCTGTAGCCAGTACGAGGCGATGTTCCTCTCGACGGCCCACACCCAGCAGGACATCGATGCCACGATCGCCGCGGCGCGGGAGGTAATGAAGGGACTGGCGTAAGCGGGGTTCCGGCGGCGGGGGGGCTCTGGCGGATGCTTATGTGCTGACGTCGACCTCCCCGACCACCACCCGGTTGCCGTGGATCTCGAGGATTTCGACTTCGCTGCCCTTGGTGATGAACTCGCCCTCGGTCACCACGTCGACGTACTGTTTGCCGAACCGCGCCTTGCCGGCCGGGCGCAGGAGGGAGACGGCCACGCCGCGGCTGCCGACCTGCACCGCCGATTGACCGCCGCCCGGGGCCCCCGCGCCTTTGTCGCTGCCGGGTGAGTTGGGCGGGACCAGGACCAGCCGGCTCAACAGCGGCAGCGAGCCGAAGTGCCGGCTGAGCAGGTAGGCCGCCACGCTGAATGCCAGGCCGGAAACCAGGATCACCAGAAGCGTGCCCGTCAGTTGTGCCCAGTCCTCTCGGGTCTGCGGGATGACGAAGGTCTGGCTGGCCAGGATCAGGCTGGCCAGGATCAGCAGGATGCCCGACAGCCCGGCCACGCCGAAGCCGGGCAGGACGAACAGCTCGACCAGCAGGAAGGCCACGCCGGCCACGAACAGGATCACGTCCAAGAGGTCGGCGGTGCCGCCGAGGAACCTGCTCCAGAAGAAGATCGCAAAGCACAGCGCGGCCGTCAGTCCCCCCAGGCCGATCCCCGGCGCACTCAGCTCAATGTACAGGGCCACCAGGCCGACCACGAACAACAGGCCCGTCACCCAGGGCGAATTGAGGATATAGACCGCCGTGTCGACGCCCGTGTACTGAAAGACCAGCAGCTCCCCCCGGGGCCGGTAGCGGCGCTGCAAGTCCGCACGGCTGGAGACGGTGCCCTGGGCCAGGCCGAGCTCGACCGCGCGCGTGCCATTGACCTCCAGGAAACTGTCGCCGAGCGATTCCTGGACCGGGTTGATCTTCTCCCATTGGCCGGGGTCTTTATCGGACTGGATCTCCTTGTCCGACAGGAAGGTCTCTTTGCCGCTTTGGCGATTCTTGACGCGATAGACCACCAGGTCCTTATCGACCATGGCCTCGGCCAGGGCCGGCGGGCGGCCCTTGGCGGCGGCCAGATCGCGGGCCTCTGCCACCAGGTGCGTGCGGATCTTCTCGGGGACGTACTGGAACTGGAACTGGGCATCAGGCTCAATCACGCCGGCGTCGCCCAGCTTGGCGTTGGGGCCCATGATGATCTCGTCGCAACCCAACGCCACAAAGGCCGCGCCACTCAGCGCCTGCTCGGGAATGTAGGCCACCGTGTGAGCCCAGTCGAGGTCGCGGAGCCGGGTGGCGATATTCAGGCTCTCTTCGACCAGGCCGCCGGGACTGTCGATCTCGATGATCACCAGGTCCGCGCCCTTCTGCTTGGCCGTCCTCAGCTTGCAGTCCAGGTAGTACTCCAGCCACGGCGTGATCGGACCCTCGAAACGGATCAGCGCGCCGCGGGAATACTCGGCGGGCGACTCCTCGGCAGCAAGGAGCAACGCGGGGCAACACAGGCCGATGCCGAACCACCCGAGCAGCACGGCTCGCTTCAATGTGTTCATAGCGTAAGTCTAACCTGCCGCACTGGAACTGGCGAGTTGAGCGCAGGCTATTCATGATGGTGTGCCACTGCTTGCCGTACAGCAAGCAGTGCACCGAGGTTACGCACGGCACTGCTTCTGACGAAGCAGTGGCACACCACCGTGAATAGCCCGGGCTAAACGTTCCGGACTTATTCCAGAACCGATAACCGGGGTGGCTGGCGGTCGGCCGGAGGCCGCCCCCAGCCGCAACACTCCGGGGGCTCGCCGACCAACGCTTCGCGTCGGTGCCCGTCGACCCCGGCCACCCCGGGATGCTGGGTACAGTTCTGGGATAAGCTCTCAGTCAACTCCCTTCTGCTCCCACTTTTCCTCGGCCGCGCTGCGGCGGAAGTACCGGGGGATCAGGCTCCAGAGGTCGTCACGCCGGCCCGCGGCGTGGAGTCGAGCGGCCAGGCCGGCGACCGCCGCGGCCGTGGGGGACCAGTATTGCGGGTCGAGGAGCGTGAGGTGGGCAGGCACGCGGTCGATCAGTTTGCGGAGCACCGGGCCGGTCAGCACAGTGCCGACAGGCAGACCGCCCAGCCAGGCGTCGACCTTCAGCAGCTCGGCGTCACCGGTCGGCCGGGGCCAGCCCTCGGCGTCCCGTTGAAACGCCTGTGCCACGACCTCCCCTCGATGGGCATCGACGGCGGCAGACAGGGCGCGGACTTCGCCGGGCGCACGGGCCGCGATCGTCTCCAGGGTATCGACGCCCAAAATCGCGGCCCCCACCGCGTAAGCGAAGACCTTGGCGGTGGTCACACCCACCCGCAGCCCCGTAAACGACCCCGGCCCGCTGGTGACGGCCACCAGGTCAACCTCCTCCGGGCGCCAACCGACCTGCCGCAGCAGCAACCGCACTGCGGGGGCCAGCGATTGGGCGCTTCGCTGCTGCGGGTTTAACTCCAGCTCGGCCAGCAGGTTGCCGTCGCACATCGCGGCCACGCTGCCGGTCATCTCGGTGGTCTCAAGGGCCAGAATTCGCACGCCAAACCACTCAAAAGAGGTAAGCAACCAGGCACTCAGCCCGAGACTCCGGCCGTTGCCGGTCCGACAGACCGCCGGCCGGCACCCTACACAGCTTGGCGGCTGTGGGCACCTTGTACAAGGGCCATATCGACTTGACCCTGGAATCCGGCCGCAATAGACTTTGGTGTGACTTCCAGCGGCCTTTTTGTCTGTTTCATAATCTGCACCGCTCGCAGGAGTCTGCGGGCGGGTATTGATGCTCAGAGGAACGATGCGACATGCCGTTTAGCGGCCGACGGTACGTCGGCCGGGAGGATGGCTTCCGTCGCCGTGCCGGCGACGGCTAAACGATGTGCCGTGGGGGTCAATAAAGGCCTGACAGCGTGAAACTGGCCCTGATCAGCGACATCCACAGCAACCTCGAGAGCCTCGAGGCGGTGCTGGAGGACATCCGGCAACAACAGATCACCGAGGTCTACTGCCTCGGCGACGTCGTCGGCTATGGCCCCAATCCCCGCGAGTGCATCGATCGGGTGATGGACTGCCGGGTCTGCCTGTTGGGCAACCACGACCAGGGGGCCCTGTTCGATCCCGAAGGTTTCAATTCGGGGGCGGAGCGGGCGATCTTCTGGACCAGGAGCCAACTGGAGGCCACCGGCGGGAATTCGTCCGACCGGCACCGCCGCTGGGACTTCCTGGGCGAATTGCCCAGGAACCATCAGGATGGCGACCTGCTGTTCGTCCACGGTTCGGCCCGAAACCCGCTGAACGAATACGTCTTTCCCGAGGATATCTATAACAAGCGGAAGCTGGAGAAGATCTTCGCCCTGATCCGCCGGCACGCCTTCCAGGGACACACCCACGTGCCGGGCGTCTTCACCGAGAATTTCAACTTCTTCAGCCCCGAGGAGCTCAACCACGAGTATCGCCTGACCGAGGAGAAGGCCATGATCAACGTGGGCTCGGTGGGGCAGCCCCGCGACGGGGATCCTCGGGCATGTTACGTCGTGTTGGAGGACGGTCTGGTCCGGTTTCGGCGGGTGGCTTATCCGTTCGAGCAGACCATTGCGAAGATCTACGACATCCCGGACCTGGACAATTTTCTGGGCGACCGGCTCCGCGACGGGCGTTAGCGGTTTTGCGGTCGGCGATGGCCGGCCGGCCGACCAAAGCCCCCCGTGAATATGGTGATGCCCCACCCTCTGGGTGGCCCAGGTGGGCGAATTGTCCTCCGCACGTTGCCATTGCAAGATTCACCGCCGACGGGAGAATACACTGGTATCCTGCCGAAAAGGTGGAATAGACCAGCCTGGCAGAAGCATTCCCACACGCAAGGTTCCCCCATCATGGAACGGCGCTTCGTCCTGTTTTTGGTCCTCGCCTTTGCCATTCTGCTCGGGCATGCCGCGTTGACGCGACGCTTGAACCCGCAGAACCCGCAGCCGCGGGCCAAGGCCGCTGAGGGTGCTAAACCCGCTCCCGGCGGCAACCAGGGCCAACCACAGCCCCAGAACGCCAAGGACGACGGACCCACCAAGACAGCCAAGAAAGCCCCAGAGGAGCCCAAAGGACTGCCGAAGCCACCCCCGCAAGAGGGCCCCAGCAGCATTGCCCGCCGATTGGGCACCCTCGGCTCGGGCGATCCGGACGACCCTTACCGCATGCTGGTCGCCTGGGACAACAAAGGCGCCGCTGTCATCCGGATCGAGCTGAGCAGCCCTCGTTACCGCGACTTGGAGGATCGCAGCGGGTACCTGGGCCACCTGGTGACGGACCAAGACGCCGTCGAGAAGGGCGCCCGCGGAAAGGGCTGCCCGGTGCAGGTGGTCGGCGCCGGCACCCCTGCCGCCCGGGCCGGCCTGAAGGTGGGCGACCTGATCACGGCGCTGGGCGCAGAGGGCGAAGAAAAGATCGGCGGGGCCGACGACCTCCGCGAGGCACTGCAAGCCACCAGGCCGAACAAGCCCGTCACACTCACGATCGTGCGAGACAACCGGCAAATCACGCGGGAGGTGACGCTGGGGCGCCGCCCCCAGGAGGTGATCCGGCCCGTGGCCGACGCCCCGCCCTCGTTCCTGCTGACCTTGCAGCAGGTCAAGGGTGAGGATCTTGAGGACGAGGTGCTCACCCGGGACGATGCGGACGACAGGCTCGACGTTGGTGGAGAGCTTGCCGGGCTGGACCTCTGGACCGGCAACTGGGAGGTCCGGGAGGCCGATCAGGATCACGTCGTGTTCGGCCGCGTGCTGAAGAAGTGGGGCCTGGAGATCACCAAGTCGTATCGGCTGGAGAAGGTCCCTCCCGAATCGATCCAGGACGCCAACTACAAGGCCTACCACCTGGTGTTGGACGTGACGATCCGCAACGTGGGCGGGCAGGAGCGGAGGGTCGCCTACCAGCTTGACGGGCCGAACGGGCTGCCCGCCGAAGGGGCGTGGTACGCCTACAAGATCAGCCGTGACGGTATCATCTTCGGCAGTCCGGCGGGTCTGCGCGACGTGGTGGTCTCGTGGAATGGCGGCCAGCCCAAGCAGGTTGGTTGTCCGAAGATCGCGGACGGCAAGGTCGACCTGCCCTGGCAGCCCCAGCCGATCAGTTACATCGGCGTCGACGCCCAGTACTTCTCCTGCATCCTGCTTCCGCAGAAGGACGACGGCACCGTGCGGCTTCCGCCCGCCGAAGACCCGACCGGACCCTGGTTTGCGCAGTCGCAGCCGTTGCGGGTGGGGGAGGTGGACGCGAAGAAAAAGAACCTCACGAACACGTCGTGCCGTCTGGTCAGCCAGGTGTACCGCTTGGCACCCGGCGGAAAGCGCGACGACACGCTCGCGCATCGGTTCGTGGTCTTTGCCGGCCCCAAGAAGCCCGACGTGCTGGCCCAGTACGACGGCCTGCACGAGCTGATCTACTACGGCTGGTTCGGCGCCATCGCCCGGCCGATGTCCGGGATACTGCATTTCTTTTACGGCATGGTCCGCAACTACGGGCTGGCGATTTTGATGTTGACGGTGCTGGTCCGCGGCTGCATGTTCCCCTTGAGCCGCAAGCAGGCCCTGGGGGCCCAGAAGATGCAGGAGCTGCAGCCGGAGATCAAGCGGATCCAGGAGAGGTACAAGAACGACATGGAGGGGCGGACCAAGGCCCAGCAAGAATTGTTCCGCAAGCACAATTACAATCCCTTCAGCGGCTGCCTGGTGCTGTTTGTGCAGTTGCCGATCTTCGTCGCCCTGTACCGATCGCTGATGGTCGACATCGAGCTGCGGCAGGCCCCGCTCCTGTCGCAGGGCATTCGCTGGTGCTCCAACCTGGCGGCCCCCGACATGCTCTTCGATTGGAGCGGCTTCATACCGGCGTTTCTGCTGGGGTGGCTGGGTCCGTATTTCAACCTCCTGCCGATCCTCACGGTGGTGCTGTTCATCGTGCAGCAGAAGATGTTCATGCCGCCCGCGGTCGACGAGAAGGCCGCCCAGCAGCAGAAGATGATGCAGTACATGATGGTCTTCATCGGGGTGATGTTCTTCAAAGTGGCCAGCGGGCTGTGCATCTACTTCATTGCCTCCAGCCTCTGGGGACTTGCCGAACGCAAGCTCCTGCCCAAGACCTCCTCGGCAAGCTCGGACGCCCAACCGGGCTCCAGGGCAGAAGCCAAGGCCCGAGACAAACCTCGACCCAAGCCCGCCCTACTGCAAGCCCTCTTCGGCCGCGACGGAACCGCGGCACGCGGCAAGAAAAAGAAGACCCGGCGGGGGAAGTGAGGGGGTGAGGGGGTGAGGGGGTGAGAGGGGAGGGGCGAGGAAACCGAGGTGGTGTCGCCCAGGAAAGCCAGTTTGCTCCCGTGCCCAGAGGTCTGCTCGGCTGGGCTATTCCCCGGGGAAGCTCAGCTTCCCGGAAATGCGTTCCGAAGCCGGAACTTCTGAACGACGTCAAGGTCCTATTGCTCACCCCCTCACCCCCTCACCCTCTCACCCCTTCCGTGCATCCCCCCGACGACACCATCGTGGCCATTGCCTCTCCGCCGGGAGGGGCCGCGCGGGGAATAGTGCGGCTGAGCGGGCCGCGGGTGCGGGCGAGCCTGGCTGCCTGCTTTCAGCCCGATGGCCAGCAGGTTGGGTGCCATGCCCACGCTGGCGTGGGCATGGAGTCCCCTGTTTCACACGGTGACGCCATGCCACCCCCGACGCCGCCCCGACATGGCGACGCAAGCGACGCCATGCCACTCCTCGTCCGAGCTGAGGCAATCACCGGCTCGCTCCGCCTGGCCGGCATCGCCTCGCCGCTGCCGTGCGAAGTGTATTTCTGGCCGTCGGGGCGAAGTTACACCGGCCAGCCGGTGGCCGAGATCCATACCCTGGGCTCTCCTCCGCTGTTGGAGGCCGTGGTGCGGGCGCTCTGCGCCGCCGGCGCCCGCCTGGCCGAGCCGGGCGAGTTTACCCTGCGGGCGTTTCTGGCCGGACGGATCGACCTCACCCAGGCCGAGGCCGTGCTGGGGGTGATCGACGCCGCCGACCCGAGCCAACTCGACGTGGCCCTGGCCCAACTGGCCGGTGGACTGGCCGGACCGCTCCACCGGCTCCGCGACCGCTTGCTCGACCTCTTGGCCCACCTGGAGGCCGGGCTCGATTTTGCCGACGAGGATCTGCCGTCGATCACCGCCGAGGAGCTGACCGGGCAGCTCGACGAGGCGGCCGAGGAGGTCGCCAGGCTCGGCCGGCAGATGGCCTCCCGCGGCCAGTCCGCCCCGGCGGTCCGCGCGGTCCTGGTCGGCTGGCCGAACGTGGGCAAGAGCAGCCTGTTCAATGCGCTTACAGGACAGGCCGGGGCGCTGGTCTCCGAACATCCCGGCACCACCCGCGACTACCTCACGGCCGAACTCGACCTGGGTGGGGTAAAATGCCAACTGATCGACACGGCGGGCATGGGCCCCGAGCCCACCGGGCAGGTCGCCGTCGCAGACGCCTCGCGGAGCATCGAGCAGGCCGCGCGGGTGGCCGCCCACCAGCAGAGCCGGCAGGCCAACGTGCGGATCTTCTGCATAGAGTCCGTCCGGCCGCTTAACGACTGGGAGCGGAGCGAACTTCAGCAGGCAGCGGGCGGTGCGCGGGTGGTGGTGTTGACCAAGATCGACGTGGGCAGTGGGCAGTGGGCAGTGCGCAGTGGGCAGGACCACTCGTGTGCCACTGCTTCGCCAGACTCGTGTGCCACTGCTTCGCCAGACTCGTGTGCCACTGCTTCACCAGACTCGTGTGCCACTGCTTCACCAGACTCGTGTGCCACTGCTTCGCCAGACTCGTGTGCCACTGCTTCGCCAGAAGCAGTGCCGTCGCAGATACCGGGGAAAGCACTGCTTGCGAGCAAGCAGTGGCACACAGCCGTGTACACAGCCGTGCCCACCAGCAGTGCGACTGGCGAGGGGATCGACGCCCTGCGAGACGAGCTGCGACGTGCGGTGCTCTCGGCCGGGGCGTCCGGAGCCGAGGTGGTCGCCGGCACGGCCCTCCGCTGCCGCGAGTCGTTGCGCCTGGCCGCGGCGAGTCTTAGGCGTGCCCGGCGCATCGCCCGCCGCGGCGGGGTACCCGCGCAGCGGGTCGGCGAAGAGCTGCTGGCGGCCGAGGTCCGCGTCGCCCTAGGCGAGTTGGGCAAGGTGGTGGGCGCGGTATACACCGACGACGTGCTGGAGCGGATCTTCAGCCGCTTTTGCATCGGCAAGTAGCCCTGCCGGCAAGATTCTGCAATAAATCTCGGCCCGGCCGGGGTCTTTGATAGCAGAGAGCACGCGGAGGGCGGATGGACAGGCTGGCTCAGAGGTTGGCCCGGGGCGACCAAGCGGCCTTTGCCGAACTGTACGACGCCTGCGCCGACCGGCTGCACCACTACCTGGCCGTCCGCCTGGGATCGCGTGAGGACGCCGACGACGTGTTGCAGGAGACGTTTGTCCGCCTGGCGCGCACCCGCAAGCGGCTCTCACGAGTCGACAACCTGGTGGCGTACGTGTTTACGATCGGGCGGAATGAGGCTGCCCGCCTGGCCGCCCGAAAGAGCCGCCGGCGGGAAAGCCGCATCGCAGCCGGCAGCACGGCGTTGTTTCGTGAAGCATCCGGCGACGATGCCCGGGCGCGCGAGGCGGCCGAGCTGGTCACGGCTGCCCTAGACTGGCTGGAGGTTGAACAGCGAGAGGTAGTGGAATTGAAGACTTACGCCGGGTTGACCTTCCGCGAGATCGCCGAGGTGACCGGGCTACCCCAGGGTACGGTGGCCACGCGCTACCGCACGGCGATCGGGCGGCTCCGCGGCTGGCTGGCGAGGGAACGTTAATGAACAGCGTCGGGTGGCCGGGGTCGAGCGCCAGCGAGCCCCCGGAAAGCTGGGGGCTCACTTCGTTCGACCCCAGCCACCCGTTCCCCAAACCTGGAGCTATTGAGTTACGATGAACGCCGACGAGCACGTGGAACAGACGCTTCGCCGGCTGACCCCTTGCGGGGCCGGGCCTGAGCTCCGCGGCCAGGTCCTGGCCGGCGTAGGACGCGAACTTTCCGCCGAACCGGCCTCACGTTGGCAAGGGAAGCTGGGACTGGCGGTGGCGGCATCGATTCTATTGGGCATTGTGCTCAATGTATGGGCGGTGAGGGTGGACCGCCAGTGCCAGGCCCGGCTGTACGGTCCGCGCCCGGTGCCCAGGCAGATCGCCGACCTGACCGAGACGGTGGCTTCCGTCACCGATGCCGAGACCGGCCGGCGGCTTGAGCGGCAGTTGGCGGCCATCTGGCGGTCGCGCGAGGCCGAGCTGCCGTATCCACCCATCGACTATTCGCAGTTCCTGCGTGAGTTTGAGGTTGTGCGAAAGGAACCCCCTCATGAAGATCTTCTCAAAGAAGGCACTGAAACGAATCGGGATCGTCGGCGGCGCGGTGATCGCGATACTTCTGATTGCCAACGCCATTTGGGTCTGGAGGACCGGCTCACGGCTTGAGGAGAAGCTGGCGGCCCTGCGTGCGGAGGGCGAGCCGCTGTCGCTGGCCGACCTGGCCCGCAAGCCGATTCCCCCGGAGACGAACGCCGCCGTTTTCCTCCGCCGGGCCCGGAGCGATCTGGAAGCGATCAACAACAACGAATTGTTCGACGTCTACTCCAGCGACGATTATGAGGAGGGCCGGCCGAGCGAGTCGGAGTTGAAGACGATCCGGTCGGTATTGGAAACGTATCCGAAGATCATCCCGCTGCTTCAGCAAGCCGCCGCCTGCCCCGACTATGATCCGCAAGCGGACTACACGGTCGCCCCCCAGGCCTTTCTGGCGGAGCACCTGGACCGGATTTCAGACCCGCGCTTTGTAGCGCGGGTCTTACGGGCCCGCGTGTTGCTGCTTCTGTCTCAAGGAAAGCGGGAGGAGGCGCTCCGCACGTGCATCACGATGTTTCGACTCTGCCGCCATTTTGACCATGAACCGCTGATGGTCGGTTACCTGGTGTCGGTGGCATGCCGCCACGTTGCCGTCGAAGCGACGAATTTGGTGTTGCGGGCCGGCCCGCTACCGAAGGACTCGCGCGAAGCACTCGAAGCCGAACTGGCCCTGCACGACGGCGCGGAGGCGTACAAGCACGCACTGCAGACGGAGCGGGCCTACGGACTGGACTGCCTTCGCACCATGCCGGGGCGCGGCTTCTGGCTCGTTTCTCGGGCACTCTGGAACGACGCCACCTGCTACTACCTCGACATGATCGACCGGCAGTTGGCCGCCGTCCCGCTGCCATACCCCGATGTGATCGCAACCACTCCGGCAACTACGCCACATAGGTTTGGCTTTCGCGTGCTGACTGATTTGGCGGAGCCCGCGATCGCGGTGGGCCGGGCAGCCATGGAACGAACCAGGGCCACGATACGTTGCCTGCGGGAGCTCAATGCCCTGCAAGCTCGGCCGGAGCAAGCCGGTGCGGAGATGCCGAAGCTCGCGGACCTCGGGCTGCCGGCTGCGGCCACCACCGATCCCTTCGCCGGCAAGCCCCTGCACCTGAAGAAGCTCCCGGTCGGCTGGCTCGTCTACTCGGTGGGCAAGGACCTGAAAGATGACGGCGGGGATTTCACCGAAGCCCGCGACGTGGGTGTGGGACCGCCGCAGCCACCTCCTACATCAAAATCTACCGCAGAGGACGCTGAGGCTCGCAGAGGTTGAAGCTCAGGCTTGTCGCTCACCACTGAGGCACGGAGAACACGGATATCATTTACTATCTCTTTCCTCTGCGTTCTCTGCGTCCTCTGCGGTGCAGAGATCTGCCGTCCCCGGGCCGCAGCCGTCAGGGATGACCTGGCGATAGAGCACCGAATAGTATCGGAACCGGGCCGGCATGTGGGAGCCGACCGAGGCGAGCGTGACCACGGCCAGCATCACCGCCAGGCGAAGGTAGCGATGCTCCCAGAAGAGCGGCACGGTGCAGAGCAGCAGCAGCTTGGCCAGCGTCATCAGGCCGCGGCCCTGGTGGAACCAGAGCAGGCCCGGCCCGGCCTCCAGCAGCCCCAGCCCCACGCCCGTGGCGATCGTCAGCCACAGGCACGGCAGCAGCCGGGCGCGTGGCAGGTCGAAGGCGTGTCCCCCCAGCAGGACACCCATGGCGGCGATATGGGCCGTGCGCAGGGCGATATTCCAGGTGCGGGCGCTCAGCATCCCTTGATTGTACCCGTCGGCAGAGCACGGCACAGGGGGCAGAGCATACCAGCGAGACCAGCCCCGCCCGGAAGGGCGGGGATGCCAGGAATCTCGACACGTGCAACCCCCGCCCTTCCGGGCGGGGCTGTCAGCCAGACGAACCCCCGAGTTGCTCTCGTAGCTATCCTGCAACTTCGCCTCGCGGTCCCGTCGCTGCTACTCCTTGACCTCCCCGCTGCGGCGCTCGTTCTCTTTCATCTCCTTGACGGTCACCTTGGTCCCCTGCGAGTGCCGGGGTTCTTGATGCTCTCCGCCTGGCGAGGCCGGGACGATCTGCTTCAGGACCACGTCGTCGAATTCGACCACGCCGGCGCCCACGTAGGCGTAGAGCATCACGCGGCCGACGCGGGGCGTGTACTCGCTGTGCGTGGGCATGAAGTCTTGGGTGTGGGTGTTCCAGATGCTTTTGGGTCCCTTGAGATTCTGCTGGCTGCGATACACCTCACGGACATCACCGAACCCTGGAACGTATGCGGTTTCTGCTGCGCGCGAGGCGGTCGTTGGCTGTCGCCCTTCCCCATTCCCCATTCCCCCGTCCGCCTTCCCCCGTCCGCTTTCCGCTTTCCCCTTTCCGCCTTCCCCCTTACCCCGTCCGATCCGGTCGTAGCACTTGACGAACACCTTTACCGCCGGCGCGTCGGACCGCCAGCGGCACTGGAAGCGGTACTTGGCCCCGGCTTGGACGGGGAAGAATTCGCTGTAGTAGGCCACGCCCGTGGTGTCGCCCAGGTTTTGATTGAGCGTGAAGCGGATCACGCGATTGGTGGGGTCGCGGTCCTCGGCCGTCCATTGGACGACCTTACCGAGAGGCTCCCACTGGTCTACCTCGCCGGCTTCCCAGCCCGGCGCCCAGCCGGTGGGCGCGCCCCGCGCACCCCGCTGAAAATCGCCCGCCACCAGGTTGGGGTTCTGCTTCCAGTTCTTCTCGGCCGATGGATCGACCGGCGGCGGCGCGATTGGCTTACGCCCGTAGAGGGCGTCGAGCATCTGGCCGACGTACAGGTCTGGGATCTCGCTGACGGAGTTGGTGCGGGCGTTGCACTGGTAGAGCACTTTGGGGTCCGGAGAGGCGGTGAAGTCGACGCACATCATCCGCAGGTCGTAGACGTCGAACGCCTGGCCGGCCACCCGCTCCACGCTGCCGAAGATGCCGATCTGGGCGTCGAAGTCCTCCCGGACGATCTTCTTCATCTCAGAGAGCGTCAGCTCGGGCGAGGGATGGAGGTTGTTCCTCTGGCAGGTGTCGCGGACGTCGAGCATGGTCTCGGGAAGGACGAACCCGCCCTCGCGTGCCAGCTTTTTCCAGATCATCTCGCCGACGGTTCGGCCGTAGCGACCCTGGTCGAACTTGGAGACGAAGTCGAAGGGGATGACCACCTTCTTCGTCTCGGCGGCTAGCGCTGAATGGCTGGTGAGGATAGGTAGCCAGACCCAGCAGCAGAACAGGAGAGCAAGTGAGGCTGGGCGCTGGAGATTGGCAATTGAAAACTGACAATTGAGACTTGACGATGGTGATGGCACGATGCAAATGCGACAGAGTTGAGCACTGATATTGGAGAAAGATCGCTGGGTCCGGTTGAATGTCACGGTTGTCAAGACTGTGACGTTCGCACGGAGGCCCAGCGATGGCAGATCATCTTACCTTAGTGGAGCGGCAGCTCCTATACCGGTTGAATAAGAAAGGGAAATCGAAGGCAGAGATCGCGGAGGATCGGCAGCTTGCCCAAAGGCTTAACTTGGAGACGTACTTCGCGTTGCCCTATCGTTCGTGGCAGCGTGGTAGCAACGAAAACACCAACGGACTGCTGCGGCAGTTCTTTCCCAAAAGCACTGACTTCTCGCGGATCAGTCACCAGGAGGTGGCAGGCGTAGAAGAGTTACTCAACGAACGTCCCCGCAGACGCCTCGGCTGTCGATCACCCGCGGAAATCCTCTCCAAACGGTTGTGTCGCAGTTGATTCTTGAGATCACCCTGCTGTAGAGTTATTACTGCGCAAGATTGATATTGCATGAATTGGTGAAACTGGCGAAGCTGCCCGGTGCGTTTCGACTCCCCTCTCTGCGGTGTTCGCGTTGTACAGGAGTCGAATTCTACGGTTCTCGAATTCGCTTGCGAGCTTCCTTGAGCACATCAACGGCATTTGGATCCACCGTGCCGTCTTGATAGATACCGAGGTTGATCGTCACCGCGCCGCCGTTGGCCTTGCACCGGCTGATGTAATCCCCCAACTGCTGGGCCGTGAACCGAGGTCTTGGCATGTCAACTCTCTGCTGCACCCAATAAGGCTCCATGATCAGCAAGGCATGGTAGCGCAGTCCCGCGCCGGGGCCGTTCTCCTGGGTCGTGCCATTGACGGGCAAGGCGACAGGGCTGGCGGTTTCCCCGGCCCAATACTCCTGCCATTCGGAGACGTTCGGGTAGATCCAGGAGTTCAGCGCAACGATGCGATTCGGGTTCCCCGCTTTGCAGGTCTTGAAGAACTCGCGGAAGGAGAAGCCGGGGTATCTCTCTTTAGCTTGATAACAGCAGTCGAACCAGTAGCCGGCGACCTTTTCTTTATAGTGCTGGCCGAATTCCGCCACGACGTCCGTCATGATCCGGGTGAACTCCTCTTCGCTGGCCCTCGGGTATTTGGTGAGACTGGCCGCGTTCAAGTAGCACATCAGCTTGATGCCTTTCGCGCTGAGCGCATCGGCCATCTCGGCAGTCAGGTCGCGCCGCGTTGTCTTGCCGGGGTGGTACTTCTCCCAGGCCTTGATCGGTCCCGGACAATAGGACTCGGCGTGGCCAATCGTGATAATCACGTAGCCCGCGCCCGTCGCTTCCACCATGTCCGCAAAGCGGTTCACGTCGAATTCGTCAACGGCCTGCGCATACGGCTTGTGGGTTCCGTCCTTGCCGATGCTCTGCGAGGTCCAATGGAACATCAGCCCGTAGCCGGCTTTGGCCAGCCACTCCGTGCTGGCCCGCGCACGCCGCGCCTCCTGTCGGTCCTCCTCGACGGCCGCCTTGGCGGCGACGGGAATCAGGTCCAGACTGCGAAAATCGAGCACGTCCATCGTTCTCGGCGCGTCCGGGACGCCGAGCGTGATCGACTGGGTTCCGGCCTCGAGGCGGAGCCGGCCCTTGATCGGCGTCATTTCATACGACTTGTTCCCCAAGACCCCTTTGGTCATCGCCAGCGCGTACGCAACCCGGCTGTTGCCACTGCTGACCTCCAAGTGCTGTCCAACCGCGCGGGGCTCCGCGGCGTGGCAAAGGGCGACCTCGTAGTCTCCCGCCCGGTCGACTTGTACCTGCCAGGTAATCTGTCCGCTGCCCCTCCAATGGAAGCTGTCCCCGGCTTGCTTCTTGACGCAATCGTCCCTAGAGGCCGCTTCGCCTCCGTACAGGGACGTGGGGGCGTCACTCTTGACCGGAATCGGGGTCGGCGCTGCTTTGACAGCCCCCATAGTGGAGACGATGACAGCGACCAGTACGAGAAGTGCTGTTCCTCTTCGTATTCCCACGGCAGCTTCTCTCCGCCATACGCTTCCACGCGTTGCCGTCACCGCTAACGCCAACAGCCGTACCACTTGTTGCTTTGTTGTGGTTGTCATTCTGCGATCCTTTCTAGATCCCAATTCTCAATTCCTAGTCTTTTGCGCCCCCGGTCGCCAGGCGCTCAAAATACTGCCGATTGAGTTCTTCCCAGCCGGCCGGCGAGGGGTCCTGCATGCTGCCGAGGACTTCCTTTTGCACCTCGGCGGGCAGGTTGGGGGTGGCGTCCCGGCGGAGCTGGAATTCGCCTTCCAGGTACTGCTTAACGCCTTGGAGCCCTGCGACGAGCACCTCCCGCTGCCGCAGCGCGCTCTGGTAACGGCCGGCCTTCAGATCGCCTTCGATCCGGGCCATCAGCTCGATCAGCTTTTTCAGATCGGTGTGGTGGAAATGGAGCACCTCGAACTTCAGGTCGATGCCCTCGGCCTTGTTTCGCAGGGCGGCCTGGCGACCGGCCAGGCGCTGAAGCTCGCGGGGTCCGGGCGAGCGGGGCACGGGGCCTTCGAGCCCTGCGCCGTCCTGGCCGCTCTCTTTCCCGCCCCCGGTGGCGCCGCCGGTGGGATCCTTGCTGTGATCCTTGATCTGGCCGTCGACGTACGGGTCGGGCGTGAGCCGGCTGGGCGTCTTGCGTCCGCCTTTGCCGACCGCCTCGTCGCCGACGAACTCGCCGCTGGACTTGCCGCTCCGCCCTTCGCCGCTGCGTCCGCCGATCTCGCTGGTGTTGGGCAGGCGGTTGCCGGTGATGCCCTTGGCGCTCATGTTGGAGATCGGCCCGTCCAGGGCGTCCCAGCCGGCCCCCTTGTCGAGCGAATCGGTCGCACTGCTGGAGATGTCTTCCATCTCGTCGAACAGGTCCTCTTCTTCCTCCATCAGCTCGCCGACGAGGTCTTCGAGCTGTGCGGGCAATTCGGCCATGGGGGCCTCTTTCCCCAGGTCGGTCGGCAGCTCCTCTTGGCTCCAGCGCTCGCGGTCGGGGGTGTCGGGGAGCCATTTTTCCAGGTTGGCGGTGAGCTGTTCGGCCATCTCGGCCCCCAACTGCTCCAGGGGCACGGCAATCTCGGCGGTCTTCTTCAGCAGCGCGTCCTCGGCCATCTTGATCTCGGTCTGGATCTCCACCAGCTCCTTCAGCGTCGAGGGGTTGGCGAAGTCCTGCTCGGGCAGCTTGCTGAGGTCGGTATTGAGTTCGGAGATGAATCTCGACCAGTCGTCCTGGGCCGCGGCCAGCGCCTTGAGCAGTTGCTCCTTCTCTTTGGTAAAGTCCTCGACCGGCGCCTTGGCCAGGTCTTCGGCCGCCTCGACCACCTTCTTCTGCTGCTTGAGCGCCTCGTCGAGCTTGTTGCGGAGGTCCTCGAGTTTCTGGCGCACGTCGTCGGGCAGATCGCCGCTGGGACGGTCGTGCAGCTCGGCGAGCAGTTCGCTCTGCGCCTGGCGGGCCACGTCGAGCAGCTTCCGCAAGGCGTCGATGATCCGGTCCTGCACTGCCAGCAGCTCCGCAGCCGGCCGGTCGAAATGCGCCGCCGTCTTGAGCTTCACCAGCTCATCGCACTGTTGAACTGCTCGGAGCATCTCGCCCAGCGCCAGGCCGCCTAGCGCCCGCTTGATCGCCAACCGCCGCTGGTTGTCGGTCTGGCCGATCGACTCGGCCAGGTCGCTGGAGGCCTTCTGGATCTCGATCTGCGCGGTGCGAACGCGGCCGGCCGCGCCCGCCCGTTCGGCCAGTTCCGGCTTCCTGAGGATCAGGGCGGCGTCGACCCGGGCGCGGATCTGCTTCTCGAGGATCTGCCAGACGGCCCGGCGGAGCCGGTCGAGTTGTTCGAGGGCCGCGGCCGACTGATTCTCCGCGGGGACAATGCGGACAGCGTGCCACCCGCTGGCCGTCTCCTGGGGGCCCAGACTCCGCCCCAACTCGGAGAAGGTCCGCTGGTCGCGGGCCACGGCGCGGATCAGCACGGTCTGCCCGGACTTGATCCGCCCGGGATCGAGGTCCAAGCGATGCTGGCGGAGCACGACGGTGGCGTTTTGCAGCGACGTCCACTCCGCGATTCGCTCGGGCAGCGCCTGGCCGGTCGGCCCCGGCTCCGCCGGCACGGGGGAACTCTTGTCTGCCGGCGCGCGGGGACTCTTGTCGGCCGGCGCAGGAGAACCCGCGTCTGCCGGGGACTGCTCGATCTTTATCTCCAGCCAGAGGCGGCCCACCCCGTGATCGTCGCCGGCGCGGATCATCACCGGGACACCGGACCCCGGGCCGGCGGTACTCTCCCGCGGCGGCTTGAGCAGTTGCACGGTGGGAGGCTGGTCCGGCAGGACGTGGATGCGGTTCAACCGCGGACTGGGATCGCTGTGGCCCGCGTCGTTCAGCAGGTGTACGGTGAACGTGCCGTCCCGCAGCAGCGGCAGGTCCCGGATCACCAGCAGCATGCCCTCCTGCTCGACTCGGCCGAGGAACTGCTGCGGCCCCAACTGGACGTGGCCCTTGGCCACCGGGACCGACGGGCGGATGCGCAGCTCGGCCAGGGTGTATTGTGGGGCCTCCAGATCCGCGTCCCGCTGCACGAAGGTCTCCTGGGCGCGGCCCAGGTAGGCCGGATAGGTCAGTGTGACTTGCACCTCGTCGACGGTGGGCTTCTGCCGCACCTCCACGCCGTAGATCCTGGTCTGCGAATCGCCGATTTCCAGGCGGTACGTCAGCGGCCTGACCACCGACGGCACGGTGAAGCTGTAGGGGTGCAAATCACGCTGCTGAGAATCTTCTTCGCGGAGCTTGCCTCGATAGGCGCGGCCGGTGGTCATGATGGCTGCGGTTTCCTCCGCGCCGTCGGTGGTCACAAACAGCGTGGCTTTGGGGGAGGAGCCGTCGGGCGGGGCCAGGATCGTCGCGGCGATCTTCAGGTCCGACCCCGCCATGACCGTCGCGTCGCCGGGGCTGACCACGATCTGGCCCACCGTTCCCACCGAGGGCACGAACCTCCAGGGGGTCATCAGCCGGGCGGCCGCCGAGCCCCACGCTGGAATCGACCAGTGGCAGAGCACCGCCACGGCCGCCAGCAGCCCCAGGGCAACCAGCCACTCGGCCAGGTCGCGCGGGGTCTGCATGCACCAGGTGAAGCGGCGCCAGCGGGACTGCCTGGCCGCCGCGCCCTCGAAGCGGAGAGGTCCCGCCTCTGCCGCCGCCTGGTCGACTGCCGCGGCGCAAAACGCCTGATTGCCGTTTTCGACCTCGGTGGAAAGCTGCACCAGGTTGATCAGGTTGCTGCCCAGCTCGGGGCACTCGACCTCCACGCGTCGGGCCGTGGCCTCGAGGCTTCGCTGGCTTCGCAACAGGCGCCGGCTGACGGTCGCCACCAAGGCAATGGTCAGTGCCAGCCAGCTCAGGAACACGGCCCAAAGCCACGTCGGGGAGAACCTCAGCAGTGCGTCGCCCAGCAGACATGCCAGCAGCGTTGCCAGCGACAGGCACGCCGCCATTACGGTGGTGGTCAAGAGCGTGAAGAACCACCACTTCTGGCGGGCGGCGTCAAGTCGCCCGATGACGGCGTCGGCTGCAGGAGACATCACTGGCCTCAATGTGTGATCGCGTACACGATCACGTTGGTGCCGATTTGTAGGGCCGCTTCATCCTTCAGACCGTAGCTATAGGCGTGGGGGAACTGCTCCCAGCCGTTGCCCAGGTCGAACCGGCTGTAGATGACTGCCAGGCGGCCGTCGATGGTCAGCCCCTCCAGCTCCGGCGTATCCAGCGGCCCGAAATCCTCGCGCAACCGCGGCGTGTACTCCACCCGCGAGATGTCGTAGTGGCAGTGGTACAGGGGGTGATCGGGCGGGAGCCGCTCGAGCTTCTGGCCGGGGAAGACCTGGGCGATTCCCCGGCGAAAAGCCAGGTCGAACGCCGTCCGCCCGCAGCAGGCGTCGGCCAAGAGGATGCCCCCAGCCTTCAAGTATCGCTGCAACCGGCCGACCTCCTCCTGGCTCCAATGAAACTCGCGGTGGCCGGTGATGTACAACAGCGGATAGGTCGCCGCCTCGGGGTCGGTCAGGCGGACGTTCTCCCGCTTGAACTTGACCTCCAGGGTCGAGTTATCGCGGGCGTACTTCAACAGGTTGTGCACCGCCGACGGATCGGGGTCCCAGTCGCCTTCGTGCTTGAGCTGGGCGAAGACGAAATCGTCGCGGCTGGGCGCCGTGGCTTCGTAGTAGACCTTCGTCGAGCTGAGGAACCGCCCAAGCTGGAAGTTGCCCAGGATATAGGTCACCAGGTTGGCCCCCAGTTGCCGCGCCTGGTCGATCACCACCCGGGTGCCGCGCGGATGCTCGTGCCCGTCCCAGCCGCAGGTCATGTCGCGGGGCGAGAAGATCACGCCGCTGCGGCAGCCCAAATCGATCGACTCCAGGCAAGGCGCCTCGGTGAAGGTGGAGCCGTCGGCCTTCTTGTAGCTCAGCTCGCCCAACTTGTGGTAGGCGGAGAAGACCGGATCCTCGGGCAGCATCTTCCGGAGCGGCCGGTCGGGGAGTATCAATTTCATCTCTTGGCGGAACGATTCGGCAAAGTCGTTCCAGCCGCAGCAGGCGTCGCCCAGGATCGTACCGCCGTCGAGGACGTATTGGGCCAGCTTGGAGCGAACATCGTCGGGAAGGGCGAACTCGCTGTGGCCGGCCAGCAGGATGGCCGGCAACTCCCGCGGATCATACGAGAAATGGGCAAAGTCCGCTTCGATCGACCGGTAGTTGATCCCCAGCTTCTGGTTCGTCCATTGCAGCAGCGTGGCCACGTCGGCCGGGTCGGTCATCCAGTCGCGGTACTGCACCCGCTTGCCGTCGCGGGTGACCCAGCGGATCGGTCCCAGCGACATCTTGCCGATCAGCGCCGGTGGGCTGGGCGGCCGCTTCTGCTCGGTCCGCCGCAGCGGGGTGGCGGGCAACGGCAAGGGCGGGAACGACTCGCCGCCGGTGCGATACTTCGGCTTGGCTGGCGGCGGGGGCCCGCAGTCGACCGGACCCAAGCTCTCCTCCCCCCACACCACCCCCGAGATGCCGAGACTGCCGGCCGCACTTCCGGCGGCCGCCGTACACGCCATCTTCTCCAGGAATCGCCGCCGGGAGAACTGGTCGATCCGCGACTCGCTTGTCGGCTTCATGGCTGGTCTCGCAAAGCCTCTACCTCTATTGTGCGGGGACCGGCGGCCTGTAGTCAAGCCGGATCCCAGACTTTCGGGCTGCTACCAACCCCGTCTATATAGTTGCCGTTGCGGCGAATGATTCCCCACAAGCCTGTTTAGCCCGGATTATTCATGGTGGTGTGCCACTGCTTGCCGCAAGGCAAGCAGTGCACAGACGTTACGCACGGCACTGCTTCTGACGAAGCAGTGGCACACTGCGGCGGCTAAACGGGATACGCGCTACTGCGGGGCTTTCCGCAACAGTAACTATCCCCGCACCGTCCCTTGGCGACGCCAGCCGGATACCCTCTTCGGAATCGGTCCAATCCCCCGTGCTTATTGCACCGTTCGCCGGTTGGCGCGAGATGTGGCCGACGACCCCTGGTCCGCAGAGGGGTCGCGTGCCGCGTCCGATTGCACCCGACAGGAGGTGCATCGAAACGGGATTATGGATAGAAAGGAAGTAGAGGCACGCACGTCCAGCGGGGCCGATCGAGTTCGCCTCGGAAGGAGACTCTCCGATGTTCCACGCGATCCGCCTGCTGCTGCCGGCCGCCGGCGGCCTGCTGATGCTCAGGATCGTGCCCGCTGCGGCCGACCGATCGGCCCGCGGGGCCGAGCCCCCGACGATCGATCCCTTCGGGCCGAAACCGGCGGTTCGGGAGGATGCCCTGCCGGGCTACGTCGAGACGTCCGACGGCGCGGTCCATCCCGGGCAGGTCTATCTGACCCGCGACGTGCGGCTGAAGGTCTTCGACGACAAGCTCCAGCGCCAGCGGGAGGTCCCCTGGTCGGCGGTCGCGCAGATCCAGTGCCAGGTGAAACGGGAGTGGCTGGAGAAGGAGTGGGAGTTCAAGCAGGCGGCCAGCAGCGAGAAGGTGTTTACCGGCCGCAGTTACCCCGCCCGCGAGTACGTCCACACGATCACCCTGCGCGACGGCCGCACGATCACCGGGCCGCTGTCGGCGATCGTCTACGTTCGACCCGACGGCGCCGCTGCCGGCCAGCCGGGTGCGTATTCGGCCCCTGCCAAACCGGAGCAGCACCTGTTGCACAAGCGCGACAAGGGGAAGGCCGGCGACGACCTGCAGGCGCTGGTCTATGTGAAGCTGATCAAGCTGGGGTACGAGGCCCTGGCCGAGGGCCGAAAGAAGGCGGCCGAGCGCCGCTCCAAGAAAGGCACGAAGGTCGCATCGCGGGACCGTGCGGTGGGCTAAACGGACTTGCACGATTCCGGGAGGTAAGTGGCACCGGCGTCTCGCCGGTGGAAGACAACGGGGGGGCACATGGTGGCCGGAAGACACCGGCGAGACGCCGGTGCCACTGCTTACTCTGTGCGTTGGTGAGTTTGGGTCCTTGATCGCCGCATAAAAGAACACTCAGTCCACAACGACCGCCGTCATGGAAGCTCCCAACACTTTTCAGTGCTACCTGGTCACCAAGGACGCCCAGGGCCACGTCTCCGGCCAGCTTGCCGAGCGCCCGCTGGACGAGCTGCCCGCGGGCGGAGTGCTGGTGCGGGTGGCGTACTCTTCGCTGAACTACAAGGACGCCCTGTCTGCCACCGGGCATCCGGGCGTGACCAGGGTCTTCCCGCACGTGCCGGGGGTGGACCTGGCCGGCACGGTAGTCCAAAGCGGCGTCTACGAGTTCGTCGAGGGCGACCGGGTGCTGGCCACCGGCTTCGACCTGGGCGCCAGCCGCTGGGGCGGCTTCGCCGAGTACGCCCGCGTGCCGCAGGACTGGATCGTGCCCCTGCCCGAGGGCCTCAGCCTCCGCGAGAGCATGATCCTGGGGACGGCCGGGTTCACCGCCGGGCTGTCGGTGGACGCCCTGCAGAAACACGGCGTCGAGCCCCAGCGGGGCGAAGTCCTGGTGACCGGCGCCAGCGGCGGCGTGGGCAGCATGGCCGTGGCCATCTTGGCCAAGCTCGGGTACCACGTGGCGGCCGTCACCGGCAAGCCCACCGCCCACCAGTACCTCAAGGAACTGGGGGCCCAGCGGATCATGGGCCGCGAGGAAGTCGACGACCGTAGCGGCAGGCCGCTGTTGCACGCCCGTTGGGCCGGCGCGGTGGATACCGTGGGCGGGAACATCCTCGCGACCGTGCTGCGGTCGACCAGGCACGGCGGCTGCGTGACCGCCTGTGGACTGACCGCCGGAGACGAACTGCCGATGACCGTCTATCCGTTCATCCTCCGCGGCGTCACCCTGGCGGGGATCGACGCCGCCTGGGGCCCCATCCCGTTGCGCCACGAGATCTGGCAGCGCCTGGCCGGCGTGTGGAAGCCCGACAACCTTGCAAAGATGGCCACCTTCGTCGAGCTGGGCGACTTGCCGCCGCGGATCGACGACATCCTGGCCGGGCGGATCACCGGCCGCGTGGTGGTAGAGGTTCCACCTCATACCACCCCGCGGCGTCGGGATGGTTGACTGTTTAGCCCGGATTATTCATGGGCCGGGAGAGCCGCCACAGTGTGCCACTGCTTCGCAGAAGCAGTGCCGTGCGTAACGTCGCTGCACTGCTTGCCTTGCGGCAAGCAGTGGCACACCGCCGTGAATAGTCCGGGTTAGCTGCTCCAGGTGGCATCTCGTGCTCCCGGAAGCCTGGACTGCTGTGCCGTTTTCTGGTTTACTGGATCCTGCCGATCGGGTTGATGGTGCTGCCCGTCGTGAGCAGCTTGAAGCGGTCACCCGAGAACTGATCCGCCGGAAAACGATCGACGCCGAAATCTCTCCCCGGCTGCCGGGCGAGCAGCCGCGTCACCCCGTGCCCGTGCCGACGTCATGGCAGACGAATCCGAAACCAGACGCGCGGGCCGCTCGTTGGAAGAGGTGCACCGGTCGGTGAGAATCCCGTCCAGCCGGTGGCGGCGGCCGCTGGCGTTCGCGGGGCCGGCGTATCTGGTTTCCGTGGGCTACATGGATCCGGGCAATTGGGCCACCGACCTGGAGGGTGGTGCGCGGTTCGGCTACCGCCTGATCTGGGTGTTGCTGATGAGCAACGTCATGGCCGTGCTGCTCCAGACGCTCAGTGCCCGGCTGGGGCTGGTGACCGGCCGAGACCTCGCCCAGGCCTGCCACGACGACTACCCGCCGGTGGTCAACTACCTCCTGTTCGTGCTTTGCGAGATCGCCATCGCGGCCTGCGACCTGGCGGAAGTCCTGGGCACGGCGGTCGGCCTGAATCTGTTGTTCGGCGTGCCCGTACTCTGGGCGGTGGTGATTACCGGGGGCGACGTGTTTCTGCTGCTGTTGCTGCAACGGCTGGGCATTCGCAAAGTGGAAGCGGTGATCCTGGGGTTGATTTTCGTGATCGGCCTCTGTTTCCTGGTGGAGATCATATTGAGCCGGCCCTCCGCCTCCGCCATTGCCGCGGGTTTCGTGCCCGGGCCACTCTCCAAAGCGGAGCTGTACGTGGCCATTGGCATCCTTGGGGCGACGGTCATGCCCCATAACCTGTATCTCCATTCGTCGCTCGTCCAAAGCCGAGACGTAACCCGCAACCGTCAGGCCGTGGCCGAGGCCTGCAAGTATAACCTGCTGGACTCGGCGATTGCCATGAACCTCGCCTTCCTCGTCAACGCGGCGATCCTGATCGTCTCGGCCGCCACGTTTTTCAGTCACGGGGTCGTGGTGACCGAGATCCAACAGGCCCACGAGCTGCTTTACAATACCTTGGGCACCCGGATTGCGCCCCTGGCCTTCGCCGTAGCGTTGATTTGTGCGGGCCAGAGCTCGACGCTGACGGGAACGCTGGCGGGCCAGATCACCATGGAAGGATTTCTGCGATTTCGCATCCGCCCGTGGCTCCGCCGCCTGATCACCCGAATGGCCGCCATTGTGCCCGCCGTGGCCGTGATCCTGGTGGTCGGCGATCGGGGAATCTACGATCTGTTGATCCTCAGCCAGGTGGTGCTGAGCCTGCAGTTGCCGTTCGCCGTGGTTCCGCTGGTCAGGTTCACCGGCAGCCGGCAGAAGATGGGCCGTTTTGCCAGCCCCCGCTGGGTCTTGGCGGCGGCATGGTCAGTCGCCGGGGTCATTCTTCTGCTGAACGGCCTGCTGGTCTTCGGAGAAATCCGCCACTGGATCGAGTCGGCGGGAGAGCTTGGCTGGCTGGTCGGACTGGTGACGGTGCCGATGGCCTTGGGGCTGAGCGGACTGCTGGGATGGATGACGTTTCGGCCGGAACGGGTCACCGTCGCCGGGCCGCCCGTGTCGGCCGAGGAGGTGGTCCGGGCGGCCAGCGGGCTGCAGAAACGGCTCCGCCGCATCGGGGTCGCGCTGGAGGCCAAGCCGAGTGACGCGGCGATGCTCGCCGAGGCCATTGCCATGGCCAGGACCCACCAGGCCGACCTCGTGCTGATGCACGTGGTCGAGGGGGCCGGAAGCCAGTGGCACGGCGAACAAACCGGGGACCGCGAAAGTCGGCAGGATGAAACGTATCTTGGGGAACTCGTCCAGCGGCTTCGGCAGGAACTCGCCGGGCAGGAAGTACCCCACGTGGAGGCGGCGCTCGGCTACGGCAACGTGGCGCCGGAATTGATCAGCCTGTGCCGCGCGCAGCGGGTCGACTTCCTGGTGCTCGGGAGTCACGGCCATCGCGGCCTGCGGGACTGGTTGTACGGCCAGACGATTCCCGGCGTAAGGCACGGGCTGCCGATTCCCATCCTGGCCGTGCGAGGCTAGGAGTCGCGTCAAGATAGCTCGTGCAATTCTCGCACTGTAGGAGGCGTCTCCAGACGCCGATTGGCCCTTCTGCCGCGGCTGTGTTGTCGTCCGCCGTTTGCGGCGACGGGCGTACGGCCGGGTCCGCAATCCGCTGCTTCGAGATGATCAGCTCGTCGTACCAGGTGTAGGCCGTGGCATGGGCCTGGCTGGCGTCCTTGCCCGTGTTGTAAGGCAACAGCCAGATCTTGCCGTACTTCGCCGCCGGGTTGTCGTTGGCGATGTCGTAGTCGGTGCGGCTGATGACCAGCTTGGAGGGCCGTCCCTCCTCGGCCACCCAGAGCTCAATCGTGCTGTCGCGGTGGTACCGCTTGTCGTTCTTGTACCAGGTGCCGATCTTGACGTGGACCTGGAAGGTCATCCACTGGTCGGCCTGGTAGCCGACGCAGGGAGGGACGGTCTGCTGCTGATACCGGCACCCGCAGGCGTTTTGCAGCAGGATGTCGTTCAGCTTGGGGTCGAACACTTCGAGTCCCTCGTATTGGCCGTCCTTGCCGCCGCAACTGTGATACATCTGCACGATGCCGCGGTGATAGCCGTTGACCAGCACGATCTCCAGTTGGGTGCAGGAGTAGGCCGTCTTGCCGGGCCGGTCTCCTTCGCCGATGATCACCTGCTTCCAGCCGCCGCCACCCTTGTACTTGGTTTTGAGGAACTCGGGCGAAAATCGCTGCCGCCACTGGACGTAGAACTCGTCCGCCTCGCCGAACTGCGCGGACAGATCATCCTTGAAGTTGAGCCAAAAGCTGCCCGAAGTGTCCGCGGGCGTGTTGGAGAGGATCTCGAAGCAGAGCGAGCCGCCGCCGGACGCCTTGACGTCCCGAACGATCTTGCCCCGCTTAACCTTCTGTGCGCTGGGCGGATAGATGTGCGGATCGGACTGCTCCTGCGTATCGAAATCGAAATAGCGGACGACACCGGGCGCCTGGCAGCGGCGGCTGAAGTCGCCGTCGGCATCGACCGAAGTTGGGGACTGTCCCGGTTTTCGCGCAGCGAAAACGGGACTGTCCCCTTCCCACGCGGCCGCCTCGCAAGCGGTCCAGACCTCAACAAACGCCAGCGCCAGGAGGACCGCTGCCGTCGCCGCCAGGGCGATCGTCTTTATCTGCCTTGCCATTTAGGCTCACCTCCGAGGGAGAATCCAAGCAAGAAAACGGGCGGGAGACGCAAGGTGTGTGCGAACCGTTTCGGCAGACGCCCATTCTACCCAACGGCAGCCGCAGATCACAGTACCGCGCGTCTCCACCAGGGGTTATTCAGTAACCCCTCCACAGAGATCGACCTGGCTCTGCGGCGGTGCCCTTTCGGACGCCGAGAATCGGTGCTCTTGCGGGACTCCGACGTTGCGGCTGGGCTGGCGCGGTACGGGTACGATCCCGAGGCACGACACCAGCCCAGCCCGACGTGAACCCCATTTCACAACAAGCTTGAGAATGATTGGGCGGCCTTGCCACCTCTTGAGCCGGGTTCGCGGGCGTACGCAAGACGCTGCGACACACTGGGTCCAGCAATCGCCACCGACAGCGGCTCGATTACGCGACGGGAAACGGGCGAAGGAGCCGCACGGTATCGAGTTCTCTTTGCGACGCGCTCAACTGCGATTCGTAGTCGGTCCGGAGCCCCTGCAACTCCTGGCTCGAACCGCAACGGCGAATCGTTTGCCAGCAGTCTTCAAGCCTCTGGCGTATCTCGTTCTGTCTTCCCAATAGACGCGATTCCTCTTGGTCAAGTAATCGCCAGAAGTCTCGGAGCGACTTTCGCGCGTTGAGTTTCAACCGGAAGATGACGTATTGGGCGGTTGGCGATAACGGGTGGACTCGACATCGATCGCCTGTGTCGGGGTCACGAACAAGGCGGAAATGCTCGTCGGGGTCTTCTTTGCACGGATCGACGAAGCGTTCGCCCCTGGCCTCCTCCTCGGGCGTCGGGCAGTCCTTCTTGTAATGGCTGTTGCAGATGGAACAGGCGTAGTAGAGGTTGGACCATGAGAGTCTTAACGCGGGATACCGTCGTTGCGGCTTGAAGTGGTCGACCGTCATCCCTTCCTCACCGCCAAGCCGATCGTCCGGCATCAGGCAGTACGCGCACCGACATCGGAACAGCGGACGGAGGTGCGGCCTGTACCCTGCGGGATCAGAGAACGGACCCGGATCCGGCCCACGTTCGATCCTCATGGATTCCGCGACTCCCTGAGCATTGCCGATGCGAGGCGATCATCTAACCGTTTCAACTGCGCGTCCGCGGAGCGGCGGCGCTCGGGCGATTCTCGCGGCCTGGTCCCCTGGGCCATTTGCAGCGCGTAGTCACGTCCGTCTACCTCTGCCTGAAGCCGATGGAGTTCGTCGGCTTCTACGTGGGTAAGGGTTCCCGCATCGGATCTGGCGACCAGTTCGTCATATCGCTGATCCTGTTCGTCTGTGAGTTCCGGCGCTTCAGCGCGAAGCGCTCGCTGGAACGGCTCCGACAGGTAGGCGTAGAGCGGCACGTCGGCTTTGAAATCGGTCGGGTAGTACGATGCGAAGGGGGCTGGGATACCCGGCCGTCGTTGCCCGGTGAATTGGTCGAGCATCAGTCGTTCTGCGTGCGCGGGTAGGTCGTAGAGCCGCAAGATGTCCGCATCAAGACTCCGAAGCAGGGCATCGAGACGCGATGGACTGACACCACGTTGTTCAAATAGCGTCCTTTGCCTAGCTGCCGCGTTTAAGTATTCCTTCGCCTTCTTCGATATCCGCAAAACATCTCCTTCGCTGGAATCGGGAATGGGCATGGCGCCCAAGATTCCCGTATGAATGTTGCGCTTGAGCATAAAGCAGTAAGCGTAAAACTGCGCAACCGGAGAAGCACATAACGCCCAAATGTACTCCAGCGGCAGTTCAGCGCTGAGCGGTCGCACGCTGATCAGGCTGCTTGCAAACACGCGCGCTGGCCGATCAATGAATGGCTTTAGACGCCATTTTTCCCGTCCCATCGGAGAATGATTGACCAGAACTTGATCAATTCGGTCGAGACCGGAGCCTGGACGCCGTATTACTGACTCGTCGATATTGAAGTGGCGAACGCGTGGATGCTCATGGAGAAACCAGTTCCCTCTGAGAAGATCGAACCCTTCGACACTGCCCGGAAACGGTTCGTCCTCAACTGTCCTTGCGTTCTTGGGTTTGTCCTTCCCCTTATACTCCAGACCCTTTCCGAGAGTCGCGATCGATTCAAGCTTTGGAAGATGTCGGAGCCACGACCAAATCTCCTCATCGAACTCGGGAATCCATAGCTCGCTCTCCGGCTGTTCGGCAAAATGCGATTGCGGTCTTATGCGGCTGGTCGTGAACCTGTAGTCCTGCTGGAAACCTTCTCGGTCAGGTTCGCGCACCCGACGGAGGCGGGTACTCATGGAACGCGCTGCTGCTCCATCCGGCAGTCGGCGGCCCAGAAGAATCGCGCATTCCTGATCCGCAAACTCGAAAATCCCATCCGGGAACAGAGACACCTCACCGAGTTGGCAGTGACGGATCAGCCACTCACGAAGTAGTCTGGGACGTTCCTTGTCGGAAAACAGAAGCGTTGCTGGCACGACGACGCCGAACACGGCGCCCACCGGGAGATGGGGTAGTGTGTGCTCCAGGAGTCTGTATGCCTTGTTCTGTTCGAATGGAGGATTGGTGAAAAGGACCGTCGATGCCTTGGCCGTCGATTCGAGGTAATCGCCAACGAACATGTCGCCCGCTTTCAGACCATCCCACCCATCGGAATTCGGTTCATCAGCAACCGTCAACGAAAGCCGCGCGATTTCCAGCGCAAACTCGTCGGTTTCGACGCCAAGCAGCCGCTCGCGTAAGAACGTGCTCGTCTCGCCAGCCGGCAGATCCAGATCAAAAGTCCGTAGCAGACGCATCGCCGAGACCAGAAATGGGGCATGCCCGCACGCTGGCTCGAACAGGCGCAGCCGTTTCACCGGGATTTCCGCGATCCAATCCGCCAACTGCCACACGACGTAGTCGACCAGATACGCCGGTGTCTTATGTGTTCCATGGACCTTCCGCGCCTCTGCCGTAATCAATGCCCGTTCGTAAACGTCGGCCAGCGATTCGGTCGTCAGGTTCCGCAGGTCGCCAAGCTGGTTGAGAATCGTGACGACCTTGACGAGCCGTGCCCTTTGCGATTCATTACTGATCGCAAGCGGATCGTGAGATCCGTAGTGCCTCTCGACCCGTTGCAGAGACTTGTCGACGTCGAACAGGTTCGCGCTTGCGAAGTGCGGCACCTGCTTGTCTTTGAGTATCTTCGCTGCCAGCAGTCGGAACGCGGCTTTGAACGCCCAGTCTGTGACTTGCTTCTTCCCCTTCACCAGCAACCTGACCGCCTCGACAACCGCCGAGGTGAGTTGCCGCCCGAGTTCCGATTCTGCGTATAAGAGCACGCCCGGGTCGACGAACAGCGGCAGTTGTCGATCGCTCTCTGGAAGCCTCCCGGCCGTCTTGGCTTGATACAGCCGAACCCGATTGAGGTCCGCCTTGTGTTTCTGAATGAAACCTTTGATTTCCCGGGCCGAGATCGATTGCTGAACCGCCGTAGCCTCATCGCGGCCCGGCCGCCAGACTTCGTAGTGGTCGTCTCCTACTGCAAAGAGGACCGGGGCTCCGAGCAGACGACGTTTCAACACTGCCTGACGCGAGTCCTGACCCTGGATGGCGAAAGCCGCAACACAGGCCGAACGAGCGTCGAACGGCCGGTGAGCGAATCCCGCCCAATTGATGGTATATTCCCCCCCAAGTCGGTAATTGTCCTCGAATAACCCTTGCTTGAAATCGCAATGATCGACGAGCAATCGTCTCAAATGAGCTAGGTTGTTCACGACGGTGCCCATAGGTCCCGGCTTTCCCTCACGAAGACCACCAACCAAGGCGAGGTGTTCCGATGTTCATCTTGCCACAGTTAGGGGCTCCCGGGCAAGTATCGCAAAGAGACTCTTGCGACACAACACGAGAAAGGTCATACGTCCTTCTCGGAAGGGACTCTACAGACGAGAGTCATGGGAGCGGGTGATCTCCGGAACATGACCGATATCCGCCAAGCTGTTGGTTTGGGATGTTTGGGATGTCTGCGATAATCTGTCCGGCCTCGATAGCGGCTCCGACGGCTAGCACCTCGCAAGTGGGAGAGGGGAGTTATTGCCGCTCGCTGGCGGCCGCGTGTTTGTAAAAGAATACCTTCGAGTTGTCGCCGTCGTACTTGACGAACATCACCACGCCGTGGTTGCTCAGCGGAGTCGCCACGCAGCCGAAGATCGCACTGCCTTTCAGGTCGGGCCCGAAAGTGAAGATTGGCGGCTGCGGGCCCTTTAGCTCGGCCCAGGTGTCGGTGGTGACGTCGTACTCGTACACCTGGCCCTGCCTGCCAAAGACCAGGTACTTGCCGCTGGCCGGATCGACCGTGAAGATGGTGCCGGTCACGCCAATGGGCAGCGGCGTCTCACGGAGCTTGCTGACCTGGCCCGAGGCGTCGAGCTTCCAGAGGTCCTTGCTCACGTATCCCTTGCTGTCGTTGCCGCCGCCGAAGACGACCACCTTGTGGACGGGATTGCTGAGGCCGTTCGTCTTCAGCTCGGCCCACTGGCCGGGCTTCATGCTTGCCGCGAGCCTGGCCATGGCCGTCCGGGGTTCTGCCTTGTCGGGCGGCTCAGCGGCAGCGGAAACGTCCACCGCCACAAGCAGCAGCGCCGCGGCTGCCGCAATGGCGAACGAGCCGATTTGTCGAAGCGGCGTTGTCATCGTTCTCTCTCCGTGGTCATGAACACGTTTCCGTGTATAGCCCCGTTGGCGCTGTGCACCTGGAAGTAGGTGGGCGGGCCGCCTTCGCCGTTGGCGTTCTTCACTCCGTAGGCGAAGCATCGCCGCGCGGTTTCCAGGTAGTCCGCCCGGCCCGTCAGCCGGTAGGCCAGCGCCAGCAGGTCGGCGGCCAGGATGTTGTAATGGCTGCACTGGCCGTTGCCCAGCACGCTGCCGTCGGGTTGCGGGGTGATGGTGTAGAGGATGCCCCTTTGCGGGTCCGCGCTCTTGCGGAGCGTCTCGGCGTGGGCCAGCAGGTATGCCT
>Ga0315277_10001479_pt1 | contig 34262 bp, 42 predicted proteins | sample YL17G05_15_MG_FD_203695 | JGI IMG/M metagenome (GOLD analysis project Ga0315277, IMG submission 203695) | Sediment microbial communities from Yellowstone Lake, YNP, Wyoming, USA - YL17G05_15 | ecosystem: Environmental > Aquatic > Freshwater > Lake > Sediment | place: USA: Wyoming | collected...
GTGAAGATGGCGGTTGAGTTGATAACACCGATAGCGATGGAGGAAGGCCTGCGCTTCGCGATACGCGAGGGCGGACGCACCGTCGGCGCGGGGGTTATTGCCAAGATTTACGAGGTTTGATGATATAGAGCGGCGGCGCCGTATGCCAAAGCCGCTGAGGATGTGGGTAAGAGATGCGTGAGATAATACATTTGGCTTGTGAAGTGTGCAAACGGCGGAATTACACCACCGTGAAGAACAAAAAGAACACAACGAAAAAGTTGGAAGTTAAAAAGTATTGCAAGTGGGACCGCAAGCACACGTTGCATAAGGAAACGAAGTAAGTCCCGGGAGGATTTGAGTGGCTAAGAGCAAGTACAGGATAAGAATTCGGCTGAAGGCGTATGACGCAAGTCTGATTGATTTGTCGGCTGCCAAAATCGTCGAGACGGCGAAGCGCAGCAAGGCCGAAGTAGTCGGGCCGATTCCCCTGCCGGTGAAGATCCACAGGGTATGCGTCCTGCGAAGTCCGCATGTGGATAAAAAATCCCGGGAACACTTCGAGATGCGCGTGCATAAGCGTCTTATCGATATCCTGAAGCCGACCCAGGAAACAGTTGACGCCCTGACCCAGCTCGAGCTTCCCAGCGGCGTGGATGCTGAAATCAGGATTTGATGCTTTCGACGCGGTGAGGATTGAAAGATGTCTTTCGAATTGATAGGAAAAAAATTGCGTATGACAAGCCTGCCTCGGGATGATGGCTCCACGACGCCGGTTACCCTCATCGAACTGTATCCGCTTGTCGTCACGCAGGTTAAAACTCCCGAAACGGACGGCTACTGGGCATTGCAGGTGGGGTATGACCAGGTGGCCGGACACAGGCTTAACAAGCCCGAACTCGGCCACCAGAAGGGTATTGAAGGCCTCCCGTGCAAACGGCTGATGGAATTCAGGCTCGATGGCCCCGCGGAATACCAGGTCGGGGAAATCCTGCCCTGGGGCATTGTCAGCGAGGGGACGACCGTAAAGGTTATCGGCCGCACCAAGGGGCGAGGTTTTACGGGCGTTATGAAGCGGCATCATTTCAAAGGGGCGAAGGATACCCACGGTACGTCGCAGGTGCACCGCAAAGCGCAATCCGGCGGCGCCACGGATGCCGCGCGGGTTTTCAAGGGGGTTAAGAAACCCGGCCATTATGGCAATACACGTTCAACAGCGTTGAACTTGAAAGTGGTTGAGCTTGATGAGAGCAACGGGCTTCTGGTTTTGAAAGGCTCGGTACCGGGGGCGAACGGCGATATCATCCGTATCGTGCCACAGGAATAGCTGATGCTTTTTTACGGGTGCCGCACACTATGGTGCGCGACAGGTGAAGGTAACGACAATGGCGAAAGTCAAAGTATATAGCGCTGAAGGCAAGTTAGTCGAAGAGCTCGATATTGAGCTTGACGATACGCTTGCCGAAAGGGGCGAAGAAGCGCTGGCGCTGAGCCTTATCCGGCAGGCCGCCAACGCCCGTAAGCCTTACGCCCATACGAAAACCCGCTCGGAAGTCCGCGGCGGCGGAGCCAAACCATGGCGGCAGAAAGGCACGGGCAGGGCAAGGCATGGCTCGCGCCGGTCGCCGATATGGGTCGGCGGCGCAAAGACATTCGGGCCTGATAATAAAAGGAATTACACAAAGCGCCTGAATAAGAAGGAACGCCGTTTGGCGATGCGCAAAGTCCTTTACCACGCCATTGTTGACGGCAAGGTGGCAGTATTGCAGGGGCTCAATTATACCGAGCCTTCGACTAAGCGGGGTGTTAAACTTTTCAGCGATATAGGTCTTGACGGCAAAATTCTCTTCGTTCATTCCTTCACCGAGCACGCTGTTTTGAAATCCTTCTCGAACATCCCGAAACTTAAAATGTATGACGCCTCACGGATAAACGCCTACGATATCCTTGCCCACGACCACATCCTTTGCGTGAGGGATGAATTCGACAAGGTCCGCGAGAGGTGGCTTAGCTGATGGAACTTACCGAAGTAATCATAAAGCCCATCCTGAGCGAGAAGAGCCACATAGGTTCATCAAGCGGGATTTATATTTTCAAAGTCCACCCCGATGCATCCAGGACTGAAATTAAGCAGGCCGTCGAAAAATTCTTCAAGGTGAATGTTATCGCGGTCAATACGGCGAACTTCAAAGGTAAAATAAAAGGCCGTTACCACTACCGCAAAGGTCGCCGCCCCAGTTGGAAGAAGGCTTACATAACCCTGCAGAAGGGGCAGAATATACCCGACCTGTTTACGGACATGGGTACTTAATTTGGTTATTAGAGGGTGTTCGGCCGGATGCCGTACCCCGTTTTGGACTGATAGATATGCCGATAAAGCGACAAAAACCATATACGCCATCAAGAAGGTTCATGACCTTCCTCGATGACCCGCAGCTTGATAAGCAAGCCAAGCCGCATAAACCGCTGATCGCCCCGAAGCACTCCACGGGAGGGCGGAATAATTTAGGACGGGTGACCCAGCGGTTCCGTGGCAGCGGGAACAAGCAGAGGATGCGGATTATAGATTTTAAGAGGAATAAACCCGACGTCGAGGGCAAGATTGAGGGTATTGAGTATGACCCCAACCGTTCGGCGCGTATTGCCCTTATATGCTACATGGACGGCGAGCGTCGCTACATCCTCGCCCCGCTCGGGCTCAATGTCGGGGACATCGTGATGGCCGGCGAAGACGCACCGGTAAGGTTAGGAAATTTTCTTCCGCTGAGGAATATCCCCTTAGGAACTGAAATACACAACATCGAACTCAACCCCGGGCATGGCGGACAGCTTGCGCGCACTGCAGGAGTATTCGCACAGGTTCTCGCGAAGGAAGGTAAATACGCCCAGCTGAGACTCCCATCGGGGGAAATCCGTATGGTGCTCCTCGAATGTTCCGCGACCGTTGGCAAGGTGGGAAATACCGAGCATGAGAATGTGGACATCGGCAAAGCCGGGCGCAACCGCTGGTTGGGTAAGCGGCCGCATACCCGTGGTACGGTAATGAACCCATGCGACCATCCGCACGGCGGCGGCGAGGGCAAATCCAACTCAGGCCGCCCACCGTGTTCCCCGTGGGGGGTTCAGGCAAAGGGTTATCGCACGCGCAACAAGAGGAAATTGTCGAGCAAATATATCGTTAAGAGGCGCAAGCAGAAATAGTCCCTGATTTGGCCCGGAGGATAAGCAGGTATGTCACGAAGCACTAAAAAAGGACCATATGTTGATACGAAGCTCCTTAGGAAAGTTGAGGAGATGAATAGGACCGGCGTGAAGGGGGTCATCAAAGTATGGTGCCGTGCATCCACGATTGTCGAGGAGATGGTAGGCCACACAATGGCGGTCCACGACGGCCGCAAGCACCTGCCGATTTACATCACCGAGGCAATGGTCGGGCATAAGCTCGGGGAATTCGCCCCGACACGTACCTTCCGGGGACATAAACTCGGCGAGAAAAGAGCCGGAGGAGCCAAGACAACCAAGGTTAAGTGAGAGCTATGGATGAGGTTAGAGCAAAAGCGAGTTTTGTAAGGGGTTCGCAATACAAGTTGCGGCGCTATGCCGATCTCGTGCGCGGCAAGGGGGCCTTGGAAGCGGTGGATATGCTCCAGATGCAGCATGGCACCAACTCGCGCAAGGTCCTTAATGTAATCAAATCCGCGATAGCGAACGCCGAGAACAATCATGAGTTCGATTCATCCGAGCTTTATATCAAGGAGATTTTCGTGGATGAAGGGCCGGTAATGAAGAGATGGTTGGCAAGGGCCCGTGGAAGGGCAACCCCCATCCGTAAGAAACTTTCGCATATTACGGTGAAACTTGCTCCGAAGGTGGAGGACTGATGGGACAGAAAGTACATCCGCTGGGTTTCAGGCTTGGCATCACAAAACCCTGGAGGGCGAATTGGTACGCTGAGCGAAGGGCTTATACCAGCGCACTTCACGAGGATTTGCTGCTCAGGGAAGAAATCATGTGCCGCTTCCCCAACGGCGGGATCGACCGTATCGAAACCGAGCGCGACCCCGGCAGGGTGAAAATTATCATACACACAAGCCGCCCGGGAATCATCATAGGCCAGGGCGGGAACAAAATTGAGGAAGTGCGTTCATCCCTGGAGAAAATAGTCCCCAGCAGGGTACTTATAAATATCCAGAACGTTGACAGGCCCGATTTATCCGCCGCCCTTACAGCCCATGCGATCGCGCGGCAAATCGAGGAACGCAAGCGATTCAGGCGGGTTGTGCGCCAGATGGCGAACCGCGTGATGAAGAACAAGGCGCTTGGCGTTAAGATACGCGTGAAAGGTCGGCTTGACGGCGCCGAGATGGCTCGCAGCGAAACATATTTGGAGGGACGCGTTCCGCTTCATACATTAAAGGCGGATATAGATTATTCGTATGATATCGCAAAGACGACATACGGTAACGTAGGGGTCAAGGTGTGGATTTATCGCGGTGATATTATCGCGCGAAAGAGACGTTAAGACGGGACCAGGAGACGAGAACCAATGTTAATGCCGAAGAGGACAAAGTACCGAAAAGTTCATCGTCCGAGATACCGGGGCGAAGCCCAGCGGGGCAATAACCTTACGTTTGGGTCCTATGGGCTCCAGTCGTTGGAGCATTCGCGTATCACGGCCCGTCAAATCGAAGCCGCGCGTATCGCAATGACCAGGAAAGTCAAGCGTGGCGCGAAAATATGGATAAGGATTTTTCCGCATATATCGATAACCAAGAAACCGGCGGAGACGCGTATGGGCAAAGGCAAAGGCAATCCCGACCACTGGGTCGCTTTGGTCAAGCCGGGTACCGTGATGTTCGAGATGAGCGATGTCGATTTGACGCTTGCCAAGGAAGCCATGCGGCTTGCAGCGAATAAGCTTCCCGTAAGGTGCAGGTTCCTCATCAAGGAGGGGGTGCAGGTTTGAGAGAGATCAAAGCAAAAGAGCTTCGTGCGATGCAGACCATAGAGATCAAGGCCAGGTATAAGGAGCTCAAGGAAGAGCATTTTAACCTTCGATACCAGATGGCCGTAGGTCAGTGCTCAAACCCGGCGCGTTTCAAGCAGGTCAGGCGGGACATAGCGAAGGTTTTAACAATTGCCAAGGAGCGGGGCATTACCCTGTGATAAGAGGATACGATATGGCTGAGCCCGAGATTGTAAAAAAGAAAACGAGGATATTGAAAGGCACCGTCGTCTCTACCGCCATGGATAAGACCGCCGTGGTTCTGGTTGAGAGCAAAAAGCGCCACTCCAAGTATGAGAAAATCATCAAGCGCACGAAGAAGTACCTTGTGCATGATGAGAAAAACGAGCTTAGCGTGGGGGATGTTGTCTCAATGCGGGAGACCAGGCCGTTAAGCAGGCGCAAGTGTTTTGTCTTACACGAAATAATTGAGCGCGTGAAATAAAAGGTCCCTGTTTGCAGGAACGAGGATGTTGACATGATACAGCAGGAGACAAGGCTAAAAGTCGCGGACAATTCGGGCGCAAAGGAAATACTCTGCATACGTGTGATGGGCGGCGGCAGAAGGCGCTACGCCCGTATAGGCGACATAATTGTGGCAACCGTCAAGAAAGCCGTCCCGCAGGGGACCATCAAAAAGGGGCAGGTGGTCAAGGCTGTGGTGGTTCGCACGCGCAAGGAACTCAGCCGTCCGGACGGCAGCCGGATAAAGTTCGACGACAACGCGGCGGTAATCATCGGCCCTGACCGCAACCCCATAGGCACCCGTGTTTTCGGTCCGGTGGGCCGCGAGTTGAGGGAAGCCAAGTTCATGAAGATTGTATCCCTTGCTCCTGAGGTTTTGTGACAAGGCGGGTTATAGATGAAGAATTTAGACATAATGAAGAATGACGAGGTTTATGTCCTTGCCGGTAAGGATAAGGGCAAAACGGGTAAAGTGATGTCTGTTGACCCGCGCGCATTCAAGGTGACCGTCGAGGGTGTGAACTTGGCGAAGAAACACCAGAAACCCAGGCGGCGCGGGGCCAGCGGCGAGGTTGTTGATATACCGATGCCCATTCATTACTCCAACCTTCGCCTTCTTTGCCCGCATTGCAAGGCCCCGGTAAGGCCGCGACGCCAGCTTGTGGAGGGCTCAACAAGGCGGCAGCGCTCATGTCCGAGTTGTAAGAAGTATATTGAAAAGCCCAAGTAGGATGTTGGGGTCTTGGTGGTTATTCCTGACTGAAAGTATGGATTAAGGTAAAGCCGATATGGCGGAAGAGAAGGAAAAAGAAAAAGAGAAAAAGGAAACCGGCCCGGAACCTGAAGCTAAGGCAGCGGCCCCGAAGAAGGCCCCTAAAGCCGAAGGCAAGCCGAAGTCCAAGGGGGACGGCAAAGGGAAGAAGGGCAAAGCAGCGGTAGCGGAACCGGAGGAAACGAAACCGGCCGGTCCGCTTGCACCGCCGCGTATGCTCGTACTCTACCGTGAGAAGGTCGTCCCTCAAATGATGAAGGAATTCGGTTGGACCAACCCCAACCGGGTGCCGCGAGTCGAGAAGGTCGTCATCAACATCGGCATCGGCGAAGGTTCCCGTGATATCAAGCTGATTGAAGCCGCGCATGAAGACCTCAAGGTGATTACGGGGCAACATGCCCTTACCACTCGCGCGCGGAAATCGGTAGCCCAGTATAAACTGCGAGCCGGTATGCCCATAGGCCTCATGGTCACGCTGCGCGGCAGGCGCATGTACCATTTCCTTGACAAATTATTCAACTTAGCTCTCCCGAGGGTACGTGACTTCCAGGGGCTCAATCCCAACTCGTTCGACGGCAGGGGCAGTTTCACCATGGGACTCAAGGAGCAGTTGGTTTTTCCGGAGATAGATTACGACAAGGTGGCGAAGGTCAGGGGGATGGATATAACTATAGTCACATCCGCGGATAATGATGTCGAGGCCGCCGGCCTGCTTAGGGGGCTTGGCTGCCCGTTGCGTTAATTAACCGGAGGGGAATCTATACGATATGGCGAAGAAGTGCTTGGTAATCAAACAGAAACGACAGTCGAAATTCAAGGTTCGTCAATATACCCGTTGCCGCCGATGCGGGCGGTCGCGGGGATATTTGCGGCGTTTCGAGCTGTGCCGTATCTGTTTCAGGCAATTAGCACACGAAGGGGTCATCCCTGGCGTAAGAAAAGCCAGTTGGTGATGGGAGGGAGAATTTAGGATGGTTATGACTGACCCGGTCGCGGATATGCTTACAAGAATCCGCAACGCACAGATGGCGATGAAGAAAACGGTCGATGTCCCGTACTCGAGCTTCAAACGGGATATCGTAAAGGTCCTCCGTCAGGAGGGGTTCATCGCCGGATTTGATATACGGCTGCAAAACAGCAAGAAGGTGCTTCGCATTTACCTTAAGTACAGCGAGGATAAAGAGCCCATTATCCAGGGGATCGAGCGCGTATCTTGCCCGGGCCGCAGGCGCTATGTGGGATATAAGAAGCTCCCCTATGTTCATGACGGCTTGGGGATGAGCATCATCTCAACAAGCCGTGGATTATTGACCACTGCCAAGGCGAAGAGCCAGCGTTTAGGCGGCGAAATTATCCTTCACGTATGGTAAGGCGTTGACGGTTGAAACCGATTCGAGGGAGTGATGATGATTGTCGCGCGTGGGTAGAAAACCGATACCGATACCCAAGGGGGTACAGGTAAATATAGAGGACCGCACTGTAACTGTTAAAGGCCCCAAGGGTGAGCTCAAGCTTGAGCATCTCCCTGCGGTTAGAATCGAGCACGACGGCACCTTGCTCAGGGTCTCGAACGACAGCGGGATCAAAGAGAACCGCAAGTTTCATGGCTTGTACAGGACGCTCGTGGCGAATATGATCCTGGGTGTTACCGAAGGGTTCCAGAAGCGGCTTGAGATTCGCGGACAGGGTTACAGGGCGGCCGTGCAAGGGGGCATGCTTGAGCTTCACGTCGGTTATTCCCACCCGGTATTATTCGACATACCCAAGGGAATGGAAGTTAAAGTTGAGGAAAAACGTGGGGAGAAGCTTATTTTGATTGACATACATGGCGTCGATAAACAATTGGTTGGCCAGTTTGCCGCCAATGTCCGGGCTGTACGCGTGCCTGAACCGTACAAGGGCAAGGGCATACGTTATAGCGAGGAATATGTACGGCAGAAACAAGGCAAGAAGACAGTTTGATTTAGGGACGAACAGACTATGGATTGCAAGAAAAAAAGGCAATTAAGGCTCCGAAGGCACCGCAGGCTACGCAACGGGGTCATCGGTGATGCCCAGCGTCCGCGGCTATGCGTATTCAGGAGCCTGAGGCACTTTTATGCCCAGCTTATAGATGACGGTACCGGGACAACACTGCTTTCAGCCAGCACCCTTGACAAGGAGTTGAAAGGGAAGCTGAAGGCGGGGCATCCCTCAACCGATATATGCAAAAATGTTGCTGACCTCCTGTGTGAGAAGGCAAAGGAAAAGGGGATAGGGCAGGTTGTGTTTGATCATGCTGGGTTCGGCTATCACGGCCGGATTAAAGTTTTCGCCGACCGGGCACGCGAGAAAGGCCTGAAATTTTAGAAGGAGTGACTATTTGGATAAGGTACGTGATGATTCTAATGCCCAGGCAACTCCCGAAGTCTCACATGAGGAACTGGGCGGCTACTATGAAGAAGAGATTATAGAGGTCTACGAACACGTAGAGCTCCGGGAGAAAGTAATCCATATAAACCGCGTAGCCAAGGTTGTCAAAGGCGGACGCAACTTCACATTCACGGCCCTTGTTGCCGTGGGTGACGGTAAGGGCAGGGTGGGCTTGGGTTACGGCAAGGCCGGCGATGTGGTGACGGCTATTAAAAAAGGTGTCGAGAAGGCGAAGAAGAACCTCATTGATGTACCTTTAAATAAGGGCACTATACCCCATTCAATGACCATTAAGTATGGGGCGGCTAAAGTGTTTATGAAACCGGCAAGCCCCGGTACAGGCGTAATCGCCGGCGGTGCGGTGCGTAATATCCTCGAAATCGCTGGGGTCCAGGATGTCCTGACAAAGAACCTCGGAAGCCGGAATCCCATAAATGTCGCTTATGCGGCATTCGAGGGGCTTAAGCGCCTGCGGTCGCTCGATGCGGTTTACGCATCACGAAAAGGGGAACCCCCGCAGCAACAGCAGGTGGAGGCGGAATCCAAGTAAACGATTATTGAGTATAGAATGTATACCTTTTACAGGGCAAAGATATGGAACTGAATGAATTACCAAAAACCGGCGGAATGAAAAAGAAACGCAAACGCATCGGCCGTGGTATCGGCTCCGGGGACGGCAAGCGTTGCGGGCGTGGCCAGAAGGGGCAGAGCTCACGTTCGGGCGGTACAAAAGCACCCCAGTTTGAGGGCGGGCAGATGCCGCTCTTCAGACGCCTTCCCGCATTGAAGGGATTCAAGCACCAGCCGCGCTTTATTTACGCCATTGTCAATCTCAACCAGCTTGAAAAACTCCCGCCGGGTCTGGAGGAAATCGATAACGAAATCCTTTTTGAGCATAATTTAATACGCAAACCTACAATGAAAGTGAAACTCCTTGCGCGCGGCGAAGTAAAGCGCAAATTCAGTTTGCGTGTCCATGCCGCGAGCGCTAAAGCAATTGAGATGGTCACCGCGGCCGGCGGTAATGTCGAGGTGCTGGGTTGATCCAGATATACCTGCATGCCTGGAATGTACCGGAAATCAGGAAAAGGCTGGTTTATGTCCTGATTATGTTTGTCATTTTCGTGGCTGGGGCCAATATCCCCATACCGACCACCCAACCTGAGAATATTATAAAATTCTTTGAGAAACAGGGCGGCGGCGGGATATTCCAGCTCTTGGACCTTTTCGGCGGCGGCGCATTGAAACGTTTCAGCATCTTCGCCTTGGGTATCATGCCCTATATTAATGCAAGCATTATCTTTAACTTACTTGTTGTTGTATTCCCTACACTGAAAGAACTCCAGAAGGAGGGCGAAAGCGGACGAAAGAAGATAGCCGCATGGACGAGGTATCTCACGGTACTCCTTGCCGCTATCCAGGCTATGGGCATGCTTATCCTCTTCCGCAACCAAGGTCTGTTTGGCGAAGCAACGGCCGCCAACACGCTTAGCATGTTCAAGACCTACTTCGTGGTAATCATAACCCTGGTTGCAGGCACTATGCTGCTCCTGTGGATAGGCGAGCTCATAAGCGAAAATGGTATCGGAAACGGCGTGAGCCTCCTGATATTCGCTGGAATAATCTCACGTTTGCCCATTCAATTCCTGCAGGATTTCGTGTCACGCACCGGCGACCCGAACGCAGTGCGCGATTTTATTTACTTCATGATTATTTTCGTGGGCATGATAACTTTCGTCGTATATGTACATACGGCGGAGAGACGAATACCGGTTCATTACGCGCGCCGCCAGGTCGGCAGGCGTTATTACGAGGGCCATACGCATTACCTTCCCCTCAAGGTGAACCAGGCCGGTGTTATACCCATCATCTTTGCTGTTTCAGTGCTGTTATTCCCTTCCACCATCGCCACATTCCTTCCGCAAAGCTCAAGAGCATACCAGTTGATACAAGGGTTCCCTTCATCCGTCACTTACTACATCCTTTACGCCATAATGATTGGCATATTCACTTATTTCTATACCGCCGTGACTTTCGACCCCAAGGATGTAGCCGATAACCTGAAGAAAAACGGCGGGTTTATTCAGGGGATAAGGCCCGGCCCCCAGACCCAGCGCTACTTGGAAAAAATACTTGAAAAAACTACATTCATAGGAGCGCTGTTTCTTATCACCGTTGCTGTTATACCGCCGGCCGTCTTTCAGAAGTTCCTGCCCGGGTTGCAGACGATGAGCCTCGTCGGCGGAACCAGTATCCTCATCGTCGTTGGCGTGGCGCTTGATACCGTAAGGGAATTGGACGCACGTTTGACTATGCTTAAATATGAATCCGCCATAGAGTGAGGGAGAGATGAGCCGATTTTGCAGCTTGATAATTATGGGTCCCCCCGGTGCCGGGAAAGGGACACAAGCACGCGTGATTTCAGAACGTTTGGGCGTGCTTCATATCGATTGCGGCCAGGTCGTGCGGAAAGAAGTAGCGAGCCAGACCGAATTCGGGCTAAAAGCCAAGGAGTATATGCTCGCAGGGCGGCTTGTGCCTGATGAACTTATCATCGGCATCATGCTTAAACGGTTGAAAGTGGCGGATTGCGCGAATGGTTTCCTGCTTGACGGCTTTCCGCGTACGGTTGAACAGGCCAAGGGATTGGATAATTATTTGTCCGCCAAGGACGCTAAGTTGGATTACATAATCTTCCTTGGCATAACCGAGCGTACCGCAATACAGAGGCTTACATCGAGGCGCTTCTGCCCTTCCTGCGGGAGAGTGTTCAATATCCTGACAGCGCCTCCGAAAGTAGAAGGGGTCTGCGACAATTGCGGGCGCGAAATTGAACAACGGCCTGATGATAAACCGGAAACAGTTATTGCGCGTTTGAAAGTGTATGAGCTCGAAACGGCGCCGTTGAGGAACTACTATAAGGACTCTGAAGGATACTTGGAGTTTGACGGCGATAAACCGGGTGAGGCGGTTACCGAAGATGTCATTGATGCGATAAACGCAGGCGGGAGATGCAAATAGGATGGTGATGGTCGCCGCCCGTCCTTCGATGTTCAAGGGCTGAGGCGGAATAGTTTATAAAATTAATGAAGAAGAAGAGAAAAGAACAAGTTGAGAAGGAGGAACACATTGAGGTCGAGGGCAAGATCGTGGAAGCCCTCCCCAATGCGATGTTCAGGGTTGAACTTGATACGGGTCACACTGTCCTTGCCCATATATCGGGCAAGATAAGGATGTCGTTTATACGCATAAGCCTCGGCGACCGCGTCAAGGTGGAATTGAGCCCATATGACCTGAAGAGGGGACGGATTACCTGGCGTTACCGTTGAGATTTAATGTCTTGATGCATGCAGATTAGCGCGGTGGAGCGTTTGAAAATGAAAGTGCGAGCAAGTGTAAAAAAGATTTGTATCAAATGTAAGATCATCAAGCGCCATGGGCATTTGATGGTTGTGTGCCAGAATCCCAAGCATAAGCAACGGCAGGGATGAGGCGATTTTTGATTGGAGGATGAACCGTGCCACGTATTGCGGGAGTTGACTTGCCGGATAAGAAGAGGACAGTGATAGCGCTGACCTATATCTTCGGCATCGGCAAATCGCAGGCGACCAAGATACTCGCCGAGGCCGGCGTTGATGAGAACATCAGGACCGGTAACCTGACCGACCAGCAGGTTTCGCTGATCCGCGATATCATCCAGAAGGAACACAAGGTTGAGGGCGACCTCAGGCGTGAGATCACCGAGAATATCAAGCGCCTGATGGAGATAGGGTGTTACCGCGGGCTAAGGCACAGGCGGGGTCTTCCAGTGCGCGGGCAGCGAACGCGTACCAACGCGCGTATGCGGAAGGGCAAGAGGAAGACGGTTGCCGGTAAGAAGAAAGCTCCGGGCAAGAAGTAATTATTCATGAGGTTATTTGAGGTCAGATATGGCTGGTAAGAAACAAGCAGGAAAATCGAAGCGCAAGCAGAAACGTACCGTTGTCCATGGGCGTGCCCACATTAATTCGACATTTAATAACACGATCGTCACAATAACGGACAGCGAGGGCAATGTCCTTTCATGGGCGTCCGGTGGGACTAAGGGCTTCAAGGGGTCACGCAAATCGACCCCCTTTGCCGCACAGCAGGCGGCCCGTGACGTAGCCAAGCAAGTTCTGGATATGGGAATGAGGCGCGTCGATGTCTTCACCAAGGGCCCAGGGGCCGGACGCGAAAGCGCCATAAGAGCGCTGATGGCTTCCGGGCTTGATATAGGCATCATTAAGGACCTTAGCCCGGTGCCGCATAATGGCTGCCGTCCGCGAAAGCGCCGCAGGGTTTAGACCGGCCTATATTGGTCTTGTCAATTCATATAGGAGCGAATTAAGTTGCCGAATAAGAAAGAGACAGTATGCCGTTTTTGCCGAAGGGAAGGCGAGAAGCTTTACCTTAAGGGCGAGCGCTGCTACAGCAATAAGTGCGCTATGGAGGAAGGGCGTAACCCCAACCCCCCGGGCGGGTTGAAGTTCGGCCGGAGAACCACATCCGACTACAACACCCAGCTTCGCGAGAAGCAGAAAGTAAAGCGTGTGTACGGCGTCCAGGAGACCCAGTTCAATAACTACTATAAAAAAGCCGCTCAGAAACGCGGCGTAACCGGTGATAACCTTATCGAGCTTTTGGAAAGCCGCCTGGATAATGTCGTATTCCGCATGGGGTTTGCCGAAAGCCGGTCGCATGCAAAGCAGTTGGTTAAACACGGTCACTTCACCGTCAATGACAAGCGTGCGGATATCCCGAGTATGCTCTTGCGTCCGGGGGATGTTGTAAAACTCAAGCTGCAGAAAATCAAAAAAGCCGTTCATAAACCTCAACTTGAGAAGAAGCCTGAAGATTGCCCGTTCCTGTGGCTTGAGGTCGATTACCGCAACATGCGCGGTGTTTATAAGCATATGCCAACGAGACAGGAGTTCGAGCATAAATTGCAGATGAACTTGGTGGTGGAATTTTATTCCCGCTAACCCCGCTAAAGCGGGGCGGGCGGCATCTTAACCCAACAGGAGGGATGAGGAAGCCTATGGCCGAGGTCAGAATAAAAGCAGTCTCTACAAAGACAGGCGATGAAATCATTTTCGATCGTACGCAGGAGCTTATTGACAGGCTCAATATGGTCAGGCCGACGATCGAACAGGTTTCATACGATGAGGACGAACAGAAGGCGGTCTTCGTATTTACGCCTCTCGCCCAGGGTTACGGGACGACCGTGGGCAATGCCCTGAGGCGCGTGCTCATTTCATCCATCTCAGGTAGCGCAATTACTTATGTCAAATATGAAGGCTCCAAAGCACCCCTCCACGAATTCGCTACAATCCCGGGCGTGAAGGAAGACGGCATCGAGCTCCTCATGAATTTCAAGGGGCTCAAGGTGGCGATTCTGAGCGAAACCCCGACGGAATTGCTGCACTTGGAAGCCAAGGGGATAGGCGAAGTAACTGCAGGGGATATCAAACCGAACCCCAATGTAAAAATCCTTGAGCCGGATTACCATATCGCGTACCTTACCGATGACAAGAGCAGGCTCAGGGTTGAAATTGGCTTGGGGCGCGGGATTGGATACCGTGCGGCCGAAAGGCACGTCGCGAAGGAATTGAACCTGGAGTGGGGCGAGGCCAGTGAGCCGCCTATGGGGGTTGTCTTGATCGACAGTAAATTCAGCCCCGTTGTCATGGCCAATTACCGCGTTGAGAATACGCGTGTCGGGCAGGAAACGGAGCTTGATAAGCTTTTCGTGGAAGTGAAGACCAATGGTGCAATTACTCCCATGGAAGCTTTGAGGGAAGCGGCGAATATACTCGTGGCTTACTTCAACCTGTTCAGCGAATTCCCCACCGGTATCGGGGATTTCCGCTTCGAAGCCGAAGTGCAAACGGCCGTTGACGATATCCTAATGAAATCGGTCGATGAGCTTGAGCTGCCGGTACGCCCCGCCAACTGCTTGCGCAAGATTGGCGTACGGACCATCGGCGAATTGATTGAGATTCCCGAAAGCGAGTTGTTGAAAATTCGCAACTTCGGGGAGAAATCCCTTGAGGAGATAAGGGAGAAATTGGCTCCATTCGGCCTGAACTTGTCCTCGGGGAAACGCGGCAAATAGGTTTTGCTTGAGAAGGCGTGAGTTTATATGAGACATCGAAAGGGAAATAAGAAATTAGGGCGCCCCACCGACCAGCGGATGGCCCTTTTACGTACACAGGCCGCCCAACTCATAAGGCATGGGCGTATCATGACCACCGAGGCAAAAGCCAAGGCCTTGGTTGCGTTCACTGAGAAGCTTGTCCATAAAGCCAAGGCGGGTGATGTGCACTCGCTAAGGCAGGTTCGCAGGCATATTATAGACCGTGATGTTATAAGGCATCTTGTAACCGAATTGGTGCCTTTATTGAAAGATAAAGACGGCGGCTATATCACCACCGTTAAGGGATTCCGGCGTCAGGGCGATGGCGCCTCCATGACGCTGGTAAGGATGAACATTCAAAAATGATTGATTCGCCGGAAAGGAATTTCTCTGCCCGTGTAGCATACGACGGGACGGGGTACGCAGGCTTCCAGCTTCAGCCGAGTGAACCGACTATCCAGGGTGAGCTGGAAAAAGCTCTCGGGAAGGTGTTGGGTTCGGAAATAAGGATTCACGCGGCTTCCCGTACCGACGCCGGCGTACACGCGATTGGGCAGGTCATATCCTTTCATTCCGCCACACCCCTCCCGGCGGGGGAGATCGAAAGGGCCATCAATGCGCTGCTTGCGCCCGATATTCGAGTCGGCCCGGTTTTCGAAAGGCATGATGATTTTCATGCGCGTTATTCGAATAAGGGGAAGCGGTATTCGTATTACCTGTACCGGGGCGAGAGGGAATCACCGTTCATGTCGAGGTATTCCCTGTGGGTGAAGCGGGATTTGAACGAAGACCTGATGCGCGAGGCGGCATCGTCTCTCATCGGGGTGCATGATTTCCGCTCCTTCTCACCAAGGTTGTATGAGAAGGAAAATGCCGAGAAGGAGATGTCCATAGTCGATCTAAGGGAGTATGATGAGATACTGGAGATCGTCTTGATGGCTTCGGGTTTTCTTTACCAGATGGCGCGATGCGTTGTCGGGGCACTGCTTGAGATAGGGCAGGGTAGAATGCCTGCAACGGAAATCGCCGGATGGATTGATAATCCCCAAATAGGCGCCTGCAGGTTTGTAGCCCCCCCGAGGGGTCTGTTCTTGATGGAAGTATTTTATTAGAAAATATATTCATGATTAGGTAGTGGGTACTTTTTAGAAGTAGAGGATAAGGAAGTTGAATAAGACATATACGCCAAAGCCCGATACGATTAGCCGAGGATGGTGGGTTATTGACCTTGAGGGTAAAACCCTCGGACGTGCGGCCGCGGCTATCGCTCATGTACTGTTGGGTAAGCACAAACCCGACTATTCGCCGCACATGGACACCGGCGATTTCGTCGTGGCGGTGAATTGCGAGAAATTGCGCGTTACCGGGAATAAGATGAAGGAGAAGATGTATTATCGCCACTCGGGTTATCCGGGCTCGCTTAAAGAGGAATCATTGGAACAACTGCTCAAGCGGCGTCCGGAGAGAGTCATAGAGCTTGCGGTTAAAAATATGCTTCCCAAGAATCACATGGGCCGTAAATTGCAGCTGAAACTTAAAATCTACAAGGGGCCTGACCATCCGCACGCGGCCCAACGGCCAAAGCCATTCCCGGATAAGTTGATTAAGGCCGTCAAAGAGGAGAAAGAGAATGCCCGATAAGGAAATGATAATAATACCAGCCAAGGATAAGCCTTCGAAATATATCTGGGGAACGGGCAGGCGCAAGTGCGCCATCGCTCGTGTCAGGCTTATGCCGGGTTCCGGTAAGGTTGAGGTGAACGGAGCCCCGCCGGAGAATTTCTTCTATCGCAAAGCGCAGGTTTCCGCGGTGCTTTTACCGCTGGTTGTTACCGACCGGGAGAAACGCTACGATATCTTCATCAAAGTCCACGGAGGGGGGATAGCCGGTCAGGCTGACGCGGTCAAACTCGGCATTGCCCGTGCGCTTGAAAAGGCCGAGCCAAACCTTCGTCCTGTCTTAAAGGATGCCAAGTGCCTTACACGCGACGCGCGTATCAAGGAATCCAAGAAATACGGCCAGAAGCGCGCACGAAAGAAGTTCCAATTCAGCAAGCGTTGATATTTCAATAATATGCATTCGCAACAACCCCCGGTCATCCAACCGGGGTTTTTTAATCATCACAAGGCTCCGAACCGCACGTAATCAAACGGACTCTCATAGGGTGCATCTTAAAGCCAATCAAGCAGATGAGGGTTTATTTCAATCGACGCGAAAATCTGAGGTATCTTCTCCCCCGATGTGAGGCCCGTCTCGGTAACGACGTGGGTTATCAGATCCAACGGCGTGAATTCGAATATACGGTTGATCACCCTTGCCTTAAGGGGGGCATGATCCCACAGGTTGGAAGGGTCTTCCTTGAAGTAGTGTTCCAGTATATCGAAGGGGATTATCTTCTCCGTCCCGAGGCACGCTACAAACGGCTTGCCGAGCCTGTTCGCGGCTAAGGCCAATGCAAACGTCCCCACCTTGTTGACAAGGCCCGACGGGCATAGCGCGTCACCGCCGACAATTGCAATGTCGCATTGCTCCACCAATGCCGGTAGCGCAGCGTCGGCGGTGAATACCACTGAAACTCCCGCATCTGCCAAACCGGCAGCGGTAATCCGTCCCTCGCAAGCCGGGCGGCTCTCCGAAATCAAAACCCGCTTGACTTTCCCCTTATCCCTGCCGAGTTTCAGCGCCGCTTCCACAGTCACGCTTCGGGACAGGGTTGCAACGCATGCGTTCTCCGGCAGGAGCGCAAGCGCGTTGGCGGCAATAAGGTTGTTCGATGAAAGCAGACGGCTGCGGTATTCCCACGCAGCCCATCTGACGCGGCCTGCGATGTCATTACTATTTCCCCCGGCGGTTGCCATCGCCCGGATGACCTGGGCGGAGAGCGCGTAAAGCCCGGCCATAGCAGGCTTGGCGCGTTTGATGTCGCTGCACAGTTCGACAACAAGGCTGTTGATATTTTCAAGCGATGAATCCTGAAGCAGTGAATCAATGGTTTTGATAATAATCTCCGCCGCTTTAAGGCTGACGGCCTGCGAACCGCTGGTGATATCATTGCCGAGCGAATTCACTTCTTCGCGCCAGTCGTAATCCTGCATGAAATCCTCCCGGTGCTCCTGATATGCCTCGGCGAACTATACCCCCGTTATCCCCTTTGTGAACCGTCGGGAAAAATCGTTTTGGATATCGCATTTCCCCCACATTTAGTCATATATACTATAAAATAGATGCTATGGCGGAGCGGATTATTAAGTCTGAGAAGATGCCGGAGGATATGGATGTCCCTACCGGCCTAAGGCCGCAGCATCTCGATGAATATATCGGGCAGCGCGAGGTCGTTGAGAACTTGCGCATCGCCATCGAAGCCGCCAAGGGTCGCAAGGAGCCGGTCGACCATATTCTCTTCTATGGCCCTCCCGGCCTCGGTAAGACAACCCTCGCGCATATTGTCTCGAATGAAATGGGCGCGGGGTTCATGGCGACATCCGGCCCGGCGCTTGAGCGCCCCGCCGACCTCGTGGCCATCCTCACCAATTTGAAGGAAGGGGATGTTTTCTTCATCGATGAAATCCATCGTCTCAATCGGGTTGTTGAGGAATATCTCTATCCTGCGATGGAGGATTACAAGGTCGACATCATCATCGGCAAAGGGCCGAATGCCCGATCGGTAAAACTCCCCCTCAAGCCGTTCACACTGATTGGGGCTACAACCCGCGCGGGCCTTATTACAAGCCCATTGCGCGACCGTTTCGGAATTATCCAGCACCTTGACTTTTATCCGCCCGAGGATTTGGCGGTCATAGTCAAGCGTTCATCGGGGGTTTTGGAGATTGAGCTTGACGGGGACGGTGCGGCGGTGATGTCGCGCCGGGCCAGGGGCACTCCGCGCGTCGTCAACCGTCTGCTTAAGCGAGTACGCGATTACGCGCAGGTTCGCGCCAAGGGGAAAATCGATGCCAATGTCGCAACTGAAGCGCTGGAGCGCATGGGTATCGATGAGAAAGGCCTTGACCCGCTCGATAAGAGATTCCTTTACGCCATAATCCAGAAGTACGAGGGCGGGCCGGTCGGTTTGGAAACACTTGCTGCGACGCTCTGCGAGGAAGTCGATATTCTCACCGACATCATCGAACCCTACCTGCTGAAAATAGGCTACCTCCAGCGCTCCCCGCGCGGACGTCTCGCCACGCGCGGCGCATATAATCACCTCGGCATAGACCCCAACAAGCCGGGAGAAAATCAGGGGAACCTTTTCTGATGGAGCCCCGTCAACCAAAGAAATTCGACGCGGGACTCACGCCTCTCAAATCCGCCTTCACGCTTTGCCTGGTCCTGCTGTGCCTATTCTTCCCTTTCGGCTTCAGCGAAAACCCTTTCGCCGATATGCTTCTCAGGGACCTTCTTCTCGTTGTGGTAATCGGATGGCTCTTGAGGCTCTTCCGGCTGCCGTTCGAGCAGTTGGGATTTCACAGGTTTGCGCCCACGGAGTATTTGTTCGGGATTGGTGCCGGTATATTGCTCATAGGCATCAACTTGGGGTTGACTTCACTCTCCGAGGCGCTATTGGGGCCGGTCGCGGATTATATCACGGCTGCGTATGAGAAACTCAGCCCGCAGAATATGGGCCAGATGCTCGTCCTCGGCACTGAGATAGTCATCATCACTCCGTTTTTAGAGGAGACAATATTTCGCAGTTTGATATTCCGCGGATTCCGCCCCTACGGCTTCTGGCCCGCCGCGTTGCTCACAAGCTTCATCTATGCTCTGCTGTACCTTAACCCCTGGGCGGCCCTTCCAGTGTTCGTGATGGGGATGATACTATGCTGGGTCTATGAAAAAACCGGGAATCTCTCCGTTGTGCTTTTAGCGCACGTGTTGGCGAATATAGCGTTTTTCCTCGAGATTGCAGGGTGGATTAAGCTCAAATTCTAATATATTCTTTATTTCAGTGGATATATAAAGAATCTATCCTTCACTTTCATTAACCTTCCTATTTACACCCTGCTTTTCTTCCCAACAGTCCCCAACAAGGTTCTATGTATTGCCATATTGCAATATAGAATTATCAATACAATATAATAATATATCATACACATTACAAAAGCAATTAAGTGCATTATATCGATGGCTATCATCCGATAGGCCCCTAAACCAACAGCTTGAAATCCTACACTCCCGATAACCATAAACTGGAGCATTAATGTGCCTCCACGACCAAAATTAATCAGCTTATTCATTATCAATATGATAACAGGCGGTATTAATCCTATCATTACAGCAACTGGTATATTGTATCCAGTCAAATCCTCAAACCATATAAACGACATAACATCATTGTATATCCTTGGACCATAGAAATAAATACATATTGATATAAAAACCATATATATAGCCCATATGACAATTGCCACATTCCCAGAACCAACCAATAATAAATAAGGCCAAGTAATTCCTTCTTCCTTATATTGTATCCGAAAACCAATCACCGCAACTTTAGTAATATAGGGAAGACATATAATTAGGCTAATTAATGATAATACAACAAATAACTGAGCAATATTACCCTTGCCTCTAGTGTTCATAATTTCATCAAATATTTCATAGAGTCTGCTATTGCTTCTAAGTCTAACGAGCTTTTCCATAATCTCATGCCTGGAATATAGATAGCCTGCGATATGAGGGTCAGGATTTGAGGCCCATTTGCCTTCTCCATTAACGTAGCCTGAATATTTACCTATTTCAATGTAGGCAGCACCATTTTGGAACTTTCCAGCATAACTAAAAATAGGCCTAATCAGGTAATTGCCCTCTTGATCAATATAACCCCATCTATATTCTATAAGTCCGCTTTTTGCCTTTACAGGCGCGAATTTCTCGGAAAAAGCCTTGACTTCTGAGAACAGGGGTTCTATAACGTAGTTTCCCGTAAGATCTATATATCCCCATCTTTTGCAGCTCATAGGTTGGACTGCGGCTAGTCCGTCATGAAAAGGTTGACATCTCGCAAATTTAGGCGGTATGACGATTTTCCCATTCTTATTGATATAGCCATAATTGTTTACTAACATAACTTGCGCAAACCCTTCAGAAAAAGGGTAGGCAAAATTGAACTGAGGGGGAATTACATATTCGCCATCATGGCCAATATAACCAAAATTGTTAGTTGTAATACCATCTCGGGTAATTTTGATCTGCTCTTGGGTAACGGGAGCTAAACCTTCAGAAAAGGGTAAAGCAAACGTAAACTTAGGATTTATAATAAATTCATTATTGTAATCTATATAGCCAAACTTACCGATAAATAATGATTCAACCCAACTTTGAGCTTTGAAAGTAAAATAACCGACACAACTCAAATTTTCCGAAAAAGGAAATGCAATATCATATTGTGGTTCAATTAAATAATTACCATCCTTATCAACAAATCCATATTTGTCCATATATTTAAGGACAATATAATTCGATCTATCTAAAGTATAATATTCCATTAATTGTTCATTGTAATCCCTGAGCCAAGAAAAGAATATCTTTCTATTTTCAGTTAATGAGGTTTCCTTTTGTTGTTCTGAATTATAAATAAAATCACAGGAAGCTAAGAAAGGAAAGAATAAAATGAAAATGAAAGGGAATATTTTGTTTAGCATAAATTGAAACCTCCATAATTAGAAATATTATTCGGAGATCTTTTTAGTTTCCATCTTAGAGAGATGGACAATAATAAAGACTAGAAGGCTAAAATAAATAAGTAAAGGTACAACATAAATTACAAAACGCCATAGGAGGCTTATAAGGTCAATAAATGCTAAGGCAAACTCTCTGTTCATAAGCCTAAATAAAAAATGTAGGATGGACCAAACAATGGCAGTAAGAATTCCGGAAATTGTTGCGCAAACAATAACTTGGCCATAAATTCGATTGCCAATCTGGTTAATACCAGATGCAATGTGTTTGGTTAAAGGGTAAAAAACAATTAAAGGTAAAATACCCTGTAAGAATGTCATAAAGGTCAAAAACTGAACTAAAGCTCGTTTTTCAGGATGCAGGAAAGCATAATCTCTGGAAAGTTTTAAGAAGTCAAATAATTGGCCGAAATCCCCGTTAAGAAATAATCTCTCAGCTGATGGCCAAACAAGGGGGTCGGGTAAAGGGCCGACATCAACTAGAGGGCCAATCCATTTTGCCAAAAGGAAACGGAGGAATTCAAGGCCTGCAAAAAGCAAGGCATAATAGATAAAATACTTCGAATACGAAACAACATATTCCCTTAAAGCAAGGTTAAAGATAGCCTTATCAGATAATGCTTTAATCAAAATTCAATACCTCCAAGGACAGGGAAAAGGTCAAGAAAAAGCTTGACGATCGCTCGACCTCCAAAGTGGGCAGGAGATATTCAGGGGAGGATTATAAATAACTTGAATCTGATAGTCAAGAAATCCAGTGATTTTCATACTTCTATTAAGTCACCCGTCAAAGCGAATGTTAGGTAAAGAAATCAAATAACAGCTAAAATGGTTCTCAAATCATTGTTCATTGGATTAGAATAGGGTGAATTGTGTGCTGTAAAAGAAGGTGAGACTATGTCTGGAGCAATCATGGGCAAGTGGATAATGGTCTTCGGGGCTATGATGATAGCCGTCGGGGCGCTTTTTTATTTCGGCCTCCTGCCGGGAAAGTTGGGGCATCTCCCGGGGGATATTAATCTGCGGCGGGAAGGTTATAATGTCTCCGTGCCTATAGTGACGTGCGTTGTCATCTCGATTATCCTCACCATCGTACTCAACCTTCTCTTCCGTATGAAACGTTGAATGGAACATCGGATGAGAAGCCCACATACCCTACCGAAATATCTCGCGGCAATTATCGCCTCCATTTTATTCTTGCTTCTTGCAAATCCCCTCTATGCCTATGACGAACCGCCCATACGCGTGGGGTTGGCCATCGAGGTCGCATCGGCCGCAATAAGCGCCGATAAAGGCCTTGAAATAAGGGAAGTCCGCAACGGCAAACTAATCGGGACTGCCCCGGAAGGAACCAAGGTAACGCTGAAGCGCGAGGGGAATGAGGTTGTATCCTCGACAAAGAACCGCGGAGAATTGTTGGCATTCTATCCTAAGGGCGGTCTGCTTGAATTCGGCGGGAGGAAATACCGCGGTGTGATTGATGTCGTACCCGACGGCAACGGGCTCACTGTTATAAATGTCCTTCCGCTCGAGGAATATCTTCGCGGGGTTGTTCCCGCGGAGATATCACCTGCATGGGAGATGGAAGCCCTGAAGGCGCAGGCAGTGGCTGCGCGGACTTATGCCCTCAACCGTATGGCCCAGGCCACCGGGAAAGCGTTCGACTTATACGCATCTGTTGCCGACCAGGTTTATTACGGTGCCGGAAGTGAGGACACACGTACCGACGAGGCAATACGAGCCACGCGCGGTATGGTGGCGACATACCTCGGTGAACCGATTGTCGCATATTACTCTGCAGGCGCGGGGGGATGCACGGCCGATTCGGCTGAGGCATTCGGGAAGGAATATCCATACCTGAAACCTGTAATATCGAACGATGCCGATTCATATAACTGGTCGCTTGAGGTAACTGCTGCCGAGCTTGGCGGAGTGCTCACGAAATTGGGAAAAGAGTGCGGCGAGATTAAGGAAATCCAGATAAATGAATATACAAATTCCGGCAAAATCCTTAATGTAAAAATCACTGGCTCAAAGGGGACGGCCATCGTTTCCGCCGTTGACCTGAGACGGAATTTAGGCTATGAGCGTTTCAAGTCAAGCAGGTTCACTATCGGAAAGGATGCTCAATTTCCCCCGATAGATGTATCACTTGGCTCTGCATCGGGTGGAGTGGCTGCAAGTGGAAGAGAGGGGGCGAAGGTAAATGTGGAAGTAGATTCGGACTATGTTATGGTGATTTCCAAGTTTGGTCCAGAGACAATTGCCATCGATAAAGCGATTGCCATATGCGAGGGGGGACGGGTAAGCATCAGCAGTAAATGCTATGCCGTCGGTTGGGAAATTGTTTCAGGTAACCCGGCGATCAATGCAGCAATCAATTCATCCGGGGAATTCAAACCGGTTGCAGTTGGTGCTAAGGTGGCTTTTATCGGTGTTGGTTTCGGCCATGGAGTAGGGATGAGCCAGGTTGGCGCGAACAATTACGCCAAATCAGGATGGGATTTCTCGCGCATACTTCTCCATTACTACACAGGGGTTAAGCTTGAAAAGTTTTATGATTAATATATTCCCCCCAAATTGTTACTGAAGCCGATTGCATTAAGAGATAATTCATTGGGCATGCGCGGGTGGCGCCCATAGCCGAGTCTTCGAGGATATGGGTGATTGTCACTGCCCCACACAAGACGGGTTTACAAACAAACAAAAAAGGCGCCCGGGGGGGCGCCTTTGAATTGCGGGGGAACAACGTGCTATTTGTCACACTCATAAACGTGCTCGTGTTTGTTGAAGATGAAATCACCTTCCGCACGCTGGACGCGATAATATGCAAACGGCTGGGTGATGACCTGGTCTTCATCGCATGTTTTACCGGGTATTTCAAACGTGAAGTCGATTATCCAGGCATTCTCCTCCTTGTTGAAGCATATCTGGTCGAGATGCACCCAGAAGCCGGTGGTCGGGTAGTCACCCATTGCCAACGCAACAACCATCTCCTTATCCCAGTTAATCGGGGGAGCGGTCGAACCGGGGGCGTGGACATCCCAGAAATTCTGCCACGCTACCGGGCACTTAATAACCTGCAGGTTTTCCTCATGCCAGCCGCTGAAGTCCCCTTGGTCCAAAAGCTCGAACCATAAGCAATCCGGGTTGGGGCAGTCGTAAACATGCTCTTGTTCAATCCAGTTAACCGGGCCTTGGAATTTTTGCGCGACCACGAAATCAAACGGTTGGGTGATAACATCTTCGACTGGGCAGTTATCAGCGGGTATCTCGATGGTGTACTGAATATCCCAGCCATCCGCGCTGTCCTGCGATGGGCATATCCAGTCAATATGGACATCATAGCCGGTTGTCGGCCTGTCGCCGATTACAACTGCAACGACAGTATGCACTTCAAAATTGACTTCGGGGACAGGTGCTTCCGGATTATGGATCTGCCAGAAAGTTGTCCAGTTATCCATATTATTAAATATATGGCGCACTTTTTCGTGGAAGCCGGAATGCATACCATGGTCGAGCGGGAAAAATTTAAGGCAGTCCGGGGGCGGGCAGGGATAAATCTCCTCCTTCTTCTCGAATATATACGGTACATCATGGCGCGGTACGGCCGCAAAAAGATACGGCTGAGTGATTATCTGGATCACGGGGCAGTCGGGGCCGGGGATCATCTCGGTATAGCGAATATGGATTCCGGCCTTGTCGATGCATACTTCATCAAGCCTTACCCAGAACCCGCCCGTGGGACGGTCGCCAAGCATCATTACAGCGACAGCCCATTTTTCAAAATTGACTTTAGGGGGGTCGACTCCGGGATTATGGGCCTTATAGAAGGCGGCCCAATGATCCGCATTCCAGATCATTTTTTCAACAGGGTCGTGGATCTGGCTCCATGCCCCTTCCTCGATTATCTCGAACGGCAGGGGGTCGCATGGGGGGCATTCGTATACTTCCACGTTCTTGTGGAATTCCACCGGTACCCCCTCGTAGCGCATCATGCCGACCACAATGTAGGGAGTGGTTATGACATCCAATGTGGGGCATGATTCGCCGGGAACCATTTCGGTATATTTGACAATGATTGTATTGGCCGCCTTGTCAATGCATACATCATCGATGCGAATCCAGTAACCCGAGCTTGGGCGCTCACCCAAGGTGATGCCGAAGACCTGGTGATATTGCCAGAATATCGGCGGCGGCGGGATATCAGGGCCTTTCAACTCGACCCACCAGTTGACGAAAGGCTCTTCATCGTAAAATACCCATGTATTCTCAACAGGTATTTTGCAGTGCGGGCCTTCATCGACCGGCCAATGCGGGATCGGTTCGCAAGGCGGCGGTGGGGGGCCCCAGAAGAATCCTATGTCATTTTCGAAGCTATGCTGTTCGGGGTCGAATGCTTTCACGATGCACATGAAGAACCCGCCACCGGGGGGATTCAGCATGAAATCCCCTCCCCAGAGGTAGTCGTTCGGGCCGCCATCGCCGTGCATACCGTCGTCGAACAAGTCGAAGACGAGGGGTTCTTCACCACTATCCATTGGAATAATCCCTTTGACTATCAGTAAGCTCGATTCGGGGGTTTGCCAGTCGCGGATGTTTGCAATAATGTGCATTGCCTCTGGGACAGGGCTCGGCTCGATTTTGAGATCCTCTACATAAGGTTCAAGCCTTGGCCCCGGCCACCAGGCGTCAATGAAGAATTCAATCGGGCTCAAACCCGGTGCTTCGGGCGGAATGTGGATGATTATCGTGCGTACATCGCTGTGCTTGGGAGGGAAGATTCTCTCTTCGGTGAACTTGGAATATGCCACAACCGGGCACCGTTTGGGGTCGTTCGGCGGGTCGGGGATGAAAAGATACCCGTCCTGGCCGACTATATTTTTGGCTCCAAGTTCAGTGAAAACAACCAAGCCGCCCCATCCGGTGTACTTGGTCTTGTTTGTGATTCGGGCATCGATATACCAGTTTCTCTCGAGGGGGTCGAAGTGGTACTTTTCGATTGTGATCATAGCCCAGGCGGTCACATCTTTCTGACCCTCCCTTTCAACCTGTGTACATTCAACCGTCCCCGCGGTTTCATCAAGCATCAGTTGAAATGTGCCCAGATTGTGGCCCCCTTGATATGGTGCAATCGCCGTGAAATCCCTACCTCCGTCTGTGGGCTTCTCGTTCACATTGTTTGTGACAAGCCCATCTCCTCCTGAGCAACCGTAAATAATTAATGCCGTGAGGAGGATGGCAAGAGGAAATAAGTGCCTTAACCTCATCTCGAACCTCCGCTAACAGGTTTTATTTTCCCTTTATAAGAACTTTCGAAATTAAATTACCACGCCGAGCTTTGGAGGAAGTAAATCAGTGGTTGCCTCAAAATCCTCGTAAAGTATAACATATTTTAAGGGTATCGACAAAACCCTTGCCTGACATGATGCCACGAGTGATTAGTCGCAATGGCTTGGATTTTGTTCCTGAATTCTAAATGGGGACGGTCCTACTTATGGATGAAAAAGTAGGACCGTCCCCATTAAAATATTTTTATTGGGAGGTTATGACCAGACATCCGATGGGGCATAGAGATCGCGGTCGTGGTTTTCAATGTTATTGCGGAAAGCCGCCATCTTGTCAATGAATGTTTCGAAAATCGGCATCTCCTTGCTTAACTTGGCCTCAACCTTCTCCTTAAGGTCTTTCGCGCCGAGCATATTATCGGCTAACTCCTTGTCCAGCCCCGTGTCTTTGATATCAGTAAGGAATCCATAACCATATTTGTCACTGACTATATCCGCCAAATGAACTACCGCCACCAGGGCCGGGAACTCGGTTGCTTCACGCGGTGAGTGATGGAACCGGATCGGCTCGGTAAGGGTAGCTGGGAAGCCCCACTTCTCGCATACCAATTTCCCAACCTCGGCGTGGTTGATTCCGAAGATTACGCTCTCTGCATCGTGGAAGGCCATCTCGCCATCGTTGACCATTGCTGTTACATTTATGAATTGCCCGGGGTAATGCTGGTAGAGGATTACCTTCCCCAAATCATGGATTAAAGCGGCGCAGGCCGCTGCGTCGGCTCCATCGATATTATTAGCCCTGGCTATCTCGTTAGCTATAAGGCTGGACGCGAAGCTGTGGCGCCAGAAGGCCCGCATGTCAATCTCATCACTGGAAAACTCGAGCAGGCTCATTGAGAAAACCAAGTTGCGTATATTCTGAAACCCGAGCATCGGTATGGCCCGGCCCAAAGTGTCGATTTTTTCACGGCGGCGATAGTACGCCGAATTCACGAGCTTCAATATCTTGGTCACTATCGCCTGGTCGTGGGACAGGGTCTTTTCGAGATCCGTGGCTGATGATTTGGGGTCATTGATAACCTCCGTGACTTTGAAGACAATGTCCGGCAGGGTGGGAATATCAGTGATCTGCTCAATGAGCTTCTCAAGGTTTATCTTGCCGTTTGAACCAGCCTTAGTTTCTTTCTTACTGTCTTTGCCTTTAAGCCATCTAAACATTTCAGCCTTCCCGCACCAAGTAAGTGAAATGCATCCTAACATTAATTTCAGGGAAAAAGGTGGTATATTACTTATATAATTTAAAAGCCTCAATATGGTCGGCAATATACGGTGGGGGGGGAACGCGGGAATACGTAATATTCCCATTGATTCACGCATCAAAATTCATTAGGAAGGCATATTAGGAGGTGTTCGATTTGAGGAAGCTATTTTTGATTACTATGATGACCCTTATTTTTGCGGCATTCGGCTGTTCCGGGGGGAGCGTGTCATCTCCCACGGTCCCGGATGGGCAAAATACGGTCAATGGACAGGGGACCTCGGGCACGAGCTGCCTCGGGATATGGCAGTTCACGATCGATGCAAAGGCAAAGGCGGTTGATATAACGGAGCTGAGGACATCCGACCTGTCGCTCAATGTACTCCCGTTTATGGAGCCGCCGGTGCTTAAGAATCTCACTATCGATTTCAACACCCTCAGCATCGACCAGGCTAACGACTATATCGGCGTCGATGTCATCTTCACCCACCCGTTTGTCACGCCCGACGGGGTATTCCGGGGCTTCGATGTGCGCGGCGTGGTTTTCGGCCCGGAAGTGACAGACGCCGACGGTTACACCCCACTTTTAAGGCCGAAAGATTTTATAAGTGAACCATTCGGTTATGTTGATGGGTTACTCGGGACGCCTCAATCGGCTGCGAATTACCAGCGAGACGAGAACGGGTTCAAGTATTTCTGTGACGGCCTTGGCGCAGATGCCCTGTTGAAGGACTTCTTCAGCGATGAAGCCAACTTGGCTGACCGGGGAAGTTTCGGCGAGGGGAAGCAGAATAAGAGGCATTACGACCTCGACTTCGCCGCGGGTGAGAGCAATTTCTTCGTCTTTAATTATGCGGTTTTAGCCAATTATGACTGGCCTGCAGGTGACCCGCCATATGCCCTCGATGATTTCCCTATCGCAAGCGCCAACATGGCTGAGGCATTTTGCTTCAGCAATACCATCGGTGAAAATACGCTTTATTTCGACGGGACAACCGGTGGGGGTAAAGTGAGCTTGGATGTTGAGGTTTGGGATTGGCAGGGATTCGATGATACGGCGGTCACAATCACGAATGCCGCATTAGGCGGGACAGTGGCGGCATCATCTATGCTGCCCGGCGGGACATCGAAGAGCGCAATATTTCACTTCGACCAGGTTCCCGGCACACCAACGACTACTGCGGATTTGGATGTCCTGTTGACCGTTACCGATAATTCTAAGACCTTCGGCTCATCATGGTTCATGAATCTTCTCAAACCCGGCAACCCGCTTTCTGACCAACCTGTTTATTCGAAATGGTATATCACCATCGCCGTAGGCACCCAGCCGCCGTATATAAACATCATCCCGGTTGAAGGCCAGATTAATTTGGATATTATCATTACCACCTTCTCGACGTACCCGCCGAAGGATATAGGTGTTGATTCGTCCAACGGGAAACCGAAAGTATATTATGGGTCAGATGCAGATTATTCCCATGTCATTATGCGTTTTACTCCGAACTATTCAGCCTCTGATGGGCAGGTTATTTGGTTCGGCACCGGCGGCCCAGGCGGGTGGATGGATTGCGCTGCCGGGTGGACAACCGAGACATTCGGCTATCTATGGGATACTTACTATTGCCTTAACGCATGGTGCGTAATGGATGAAAGCGGGATGCTGCCCAACTACACTTTCTGGTGGTATGGGGGAGTCTCCCCTGTGTGGGGCCGCGATTGTTTTGAGACTGACGACGCCTCGCATGAAAATTACCTGTACGTCCTGCATGATGCCGGTTATGCAAGCGAAATCAGGCTTCAATACTTCATGCCGTCTGATGGCTATTACCCGACACATTGGGGCCCATCTTCATCGTCGATATATAACCAGCCCGGCTCAGACGGAATTGTCGGTGCCGATATTATCGCCGCTGATGCTCTGCGCAACAGCACCAACATGGTTGTGCTTGAAGGCACCGATGTCGAGCTGTGGGATTTCACGACTTTGGTTTATGGGGGGTCGATGATCACGGGTTTTGTGAATCCATTGGATGTCTCCGTCGATTCGCAGGATTATATCTGGGTGCTCGACCAGCCCGATGGCAAACCGAGGCTGCAGGCGTTTGACCCGATGGATGGCAAGTTGATAGCCGCCTCGGGGGAGATGGATGCATCCTGGGTCAGTGGGACGCCGCTGCGTATCGATTTGGATGAATCCGATGACCAGTGCCACCTGCTGCATTCGAAAGGGGTTACAGTATTCAAGATTGATTGGTGATTATGTAGCCCGCCAACTCGCGAGGCTGTCTTAAAACAAGGAAAATGTTGGGTGCCGCACATCTGTGATGTGCGGCAATGGGGGTGTATTGCCGGGATTTCGCGCAGTGAAGTGTGCGGCACCCAAGGGGGCTGAAAATTGCAGGGGTAAATACGCATCCTTTGTTATAATAGCCCCATGAAAACGAAACAACTGATTTATACGGCGCTGATGGTGTCCGTTATGGCGGCGCTCATCACCGCGAATGCAGGGGCGAAGACGGTGGGGTATCTGCCCGAGCAGGGGGAGCTTTTCGAGAAGGCGCTTGCACAAGTCGGGCTTGCGACCGACGATGTGCGCATCAACATGAACGAAGAGGGATTGTGGGGTGGAGATAAGTACAGGATGAAACTGCTCGACCTCTTCTGCGATAACCCATGGAAGATAAGCTCATACACGCGCTCCCTGAGCAACGGGCTGCTTACGCAGATGGGCAAATTGGGTACGCTGGTCACGAGCGCGCATGCCAAGCTCGACGCGGGTGTCCGCCTCGGTTTGGTCGGCGATGCATTGGAGAACCAGAAAAAGCGCATCAAGGAGTTGGGCGATAATGCGCTCGCAGTGGCGCTCGACGAGTTGACAGGATACAGCGTATCGACTTACATCGGGGATATTGACCACCCCACGGGCTATGCCGATATCCCGCCGGAGGTACGTAACGCTGCGGCATTAGTGCTGTTTACCCTCCCGGAGGCGCTCAAATACCGCGATTTGGGGTTGACCCAGCCGATTCTCAAGCTCGGACTCGACCCGCAGTATGCATACAGCAAAGTTGTGGACTATGTCGTGACGACATTCGAGGAAGCGGACCGTACCGACCCCGAAGCCGAGGATGATATACACGATGTATTGCTCCTCGAATCGCTGATGGATAATGTCGATTGGAACCTGCTCAACACCGGCGCGACATATCTCGCCATCGCGGTGGACGATGCATCGCATATGATGACCGCGGAGGGGGTGCAGCTTCCGGCGAAAACGTTTAATTATAAAGTTTATACTCCCTTAGGTTATGTCCGCCTGTCGGGGGATGGCGATGACGTGTATCCCGAGGATAAATATCTGCTTACCATCGATACCTGCGGCAAGGACACCTATGCATCATGCGCGGGTACGGGGGATTATGCGCACCCGGCAAGCGCGGCCATCGACCTCGGCGGCGATGACATTTACCGGAATGAACGCGATGACATCCCGTCGTTCGGCGCTGGAATATTCGGCTACGGCGTGCTCGTCGACCTTGCGGGCGATGACCGTTATGAGACGACATACGCAGGGCAGGGGAGCGGCATTTTCGGCACGGGGCTGCTGTATGATGCCGCCGGGAATGATACATATGAAAGCTATGCCAACGCGCAGGGTAGCGGGACATTCGGCACCGGACTGCTTATTGACAGCGTGGGGAACGATGAATATTCGACTTACCGCTCCGGGCAGGGATACGGCTTCACGCGCGGCTGCGGGATGCTTATCGACGGCAAGGGGAACGACCATTATTACGCCAACCTCGTTGACCATTTCAACGGCGGGCTGTACGGCGCGAATCATCACGTGCATTTCGTACAGGGCTCCGGTTATGGCCGCCGGGCCGATTTCACCGACGGGCATAGCTGGGCTGGCGGCTTCGGGCTGCTCTTGGACGGCGAAGGGAACGACAAGTACGAGGCCGATTGCTACGGGCAGGGGAATGCTTACTGGTACGCCATAGGCTTGTGCGTTGATAAGAGCGGCGATGATGTGTACCACGCGGGGCAGTATTCGCAGGCGAGCGCGCCGCATTTCGCCGTGGGAATATTGCAGGATGACGCCGGCGACGACCGATATATCATCAGCATACGCCAATCCATGGGCCACGGGCGCGACTGGTCGATTGCGTGGTTCGAGGATGCCGCCGGCGACGACTGGTACCAGGGGGCGCGTACGACATTGGGGGTAAGCCATGTCAACTCCATCAGCGTTTTTTGGGATAGGGCGGGGGACGATGTATATATGGCGAAGGGGCCGTGTCTCGGCGAATCGGAACCGGAGGTATCCGGGAGCATACGCGACTGGCTGCTGACGGTTGGCATATTTGTCGACGGCGGGGGCAATGACAAATATCTGCTGCTGCCGGGCGAGGGGTCATATGAGGCATCGAATACATTCACCGGTGATATAACGGATATCAGCAGCCTCCAGCCGTTGGACTTCGCGGGGAACGGCAAGATGTGGGTGAAAACGGCACCCGCCAAGGATACACCGGGCTACTGCGGCGTCGGTCTGGATGCGGAGTAATTATTGCACACCGGCACAACCCCGTTGCCGGGAAAAATATCTACCCTTGTGTGGGGCAGGCTTTCCAGCCTGCCATCTGTTTTAGAATTTCTTTTAGTAGGAAGGCAGTTTTGTAGCCCGGCATTTCCTTTGCCGGGACCTGATGTCGGAAGTATAATTCCCGGTATGTCTAATTGGCTGTTCTGAGGGCGAAAGGATTGTTGTTAATGGAGCAAGCTATGGTATGTAGTTGCCCCGGCAAAGGAAATGCCAGGCTACGGGGCTTGTCTTTTCTTAACCTAACCAAACAGGATACATCACCATTAGTAGATATTATCGTGGCGGGTCACACACTGAACAGGGGTTTGCGGTAAGCTATAGCCTACAGACCCTTTCGCACCTTATCAACTAAAGCGTTTGCTTGTTTCATATATCGAAGGCTTTTATTAAAATATTCGAGAGCAGCGTCAGATTTGCCACTACATAGAAGGCCACAACCCTTCTCCATATTATCGAATGCGGCAATTACTAACTTCTTAAGTTTTATGAAATCGCCCGTTAATCCTGCGCTGGCAATCTCAACATCCTTCGCAAGCTGGGCATACCGCTTACCATAGATGCAAGCAAGGGAGAAATCATCGGCCATGCGGGTTGTCATGTCAGTAGAGGCACCCATACCCTCGGCACACACATTACAAAATGCTAATTTTTTAAGCGCCTGAACCTTAGATACTTCACTTGTTGATGGAGCCGGTGTCTCTACCGGCTTGGGTATGCTTTGCTGTTGCGTAACGTCCTTTATTGGTGCAGGCTTGCTAACCTTCTCCCCAGCCCCACATCCTAAAAGGGAAATAATAAATACCCCCACAATCAATAGTGCGAATCTTCTCATCTTCAGCCTCCTAAGCTGTAATGCCATGCTATCTTGGGGAACCGAGTGTTATTTTAGCATTCCTTTACAGCAAATGCATCCGGTCAATATGTGGCTCAACCCCGGTGAGGGAATTGCCGGGCTACATCCTAAATAATCTTCTTCCGCACCCAACCGCTGAATAAATCGAATGCCAAGACGACGATGAGGATGGCGATTAAAGCTGTTGACACTTTTTCGAATTGGAATAATCCCATGTGTTCCTGGATAAATAATCCAATACCCCCTGCGCCGACGAGGCCGATGACCATTGACATGCGTATGTTGATATCCCACGTGAAAATTGAATAGGCGATAAGGTGCGGGTAAACTTGCGGGAGTATGGCATACCACACCACCTTGGGCTTGTTGCCGCCCAATGCCGTTATTGCCTCGATGGGGCCTTTTTCGACCTGTTCGATTGATTCGGCGAAAAGTTTCCCAAGCTGCCCGATGGAGTGAAATGCGAGCGCCATAGCGCCTGCGAACGGGCCGATGCCGAATACCGACACGAAGTATATGGCGACAATAAGCGATGGGATTGCGCGTAGCAGAGAGAAGAGTGTACGGAAGATGAAATAGACGGTGCGTCCCGCCGCACCTTGCCCAGTCACATTGAACGCCGCGAAGAAACTCAGCGGGAATGTGATGATGACCGCCAACAGCGTACCGAGGAATGCCGTCTGTACCGTGACAATCATATCCTTGACAACCCTTGTGCGAATCGACGGGGAGAAGTCGGGATGCGTGAGCTCATAGATTAACTTGGTCAGCTTACCGGGCTTGAAA
>Ga0315277_10001481_pt1 | contig 34249 bp, 32 predicted proteins | sample YL17G05_15_MG_FD_203695 | JGI IMG/M metagenome (GOLD analysis project Ga0315277, IMG submission 203695) | Sediment microbial communities from Yellowstone Lake, YNP, Wyoming, USA - YL17G05_15 | ecosystem: Environmental > Aquatic > Freshwater > Lake > Sediment | place: USA: Wyoming | collected...
ATGGCCTACGTGGAGAACTACAACGAATTCTCCGGGCCGTTCCAGTGGACGGCCACCGCCGATGAGATCCTGGGCAAACTGGTCCGCCTGCGCTTAAGAGCAGATCTGGCTGTTACAGGACACTAGCAAACCCCGACCTCCAGCCAACTATCACTCGCGACAGGCTCGTTGAGAATGAAGCGTTCGAGCAGCTCCAAGGCTTCGTGCGACTGGGACTGGAGTGGATGACGGTCCATTATGCCCGCTGGCAAGCTGAGGAGGAGGCAGAACGTCGCAAACGAGAACCGCAACCCGTCGACCCGACTGCACCCATTGAACGCGCCATTGATGAGATACGAAATAGAGAACCGCAACTCGGGACCGAGGTCGCAGCCGAGCTCGTGCACATCCTGGAACTCGCTCGTGACGCCGTTCACGAACGAGAAGAGGACCGGATGAATGAGTTGGCAATGCTTAGGGTTCTGGCCACGACTGGGGCGATGGTCTCCATATTTGATCACGAACTTCGCGCGATGGTCGACACTGTTCGCTCGCTCTCCCTCAGACTCAAGAGAACATCAGAGAGGCTGTACGACTCAGAGCCGAAACATGAGGTCTTGGGCGCCGCCCAGGAGCTTCAGGAGTGGGTCGACACCTTAGAACAGTATGGCCTGCAGCTATCAGTGCTCCTAGGACGAGAGGCAAGGGACCGCCGTCGAATCTTTCCACTGAGACCGCTACTAGACGACATGGTGCGCCCGTTTCTCAAATACCTGAGGGAATATGGCATACGCTTCGAGAATGAAGTACCGGCCGGGCTAAGGTTGCCGGCGATATACCAGTGCGAGATTCACTCCATCTTTCTCAATCTGATAACCAATTCTGCGAAAGCGTTGAAACGCGTTCAGGACAGGCGGATTGCAGTCAAAGCACGTCCGAAGGGATCTAGAGTTGAGATTCTGTTCTTGGACTCCGGTCCCGGCGTGGCTCTGGAGAGGAGGGAGGAGGTCTTCAGGCCATTTGTCTCAGACAGCGAACCTGACCCAATCCTTGGGACGGGGACTGGACTGGGCCTTAAGATTGTCAAAGATATAGTAGAGATCTATGGGGGAACTGTACGATTTGCGGACCCACCGGAAGGCTGGGGAGCTTGCGTAGAAATAGTGTTTCCTTCGAGCTGAGGTGTTGAGATGTCTCCTCCGAAGATAGTCTACATTGACGAGGTCCAAAGGGACCTTGATCACTACGGAGGCCTCTTCAGTCAAGAGGGTCGATTTGAGATTGCTAAGCTGAGGCCGCCTCCCAAATTCGATGTTTCCCCAATCCTAGCGGAAAAGCCAGATTTGGTGCTCGTTGACTACGAGCTTACAAAGGCGCAGGCGGGCGCAGAACCGGTCACGTACATGGGCGGCACACTAGCGAATAGGCTGCGAGAAACAATCCCCGAAACGCCTCAGGTGCTCCTTACACGGAAGCCGCTCCTGCTGCAGTACAAGGGGGCGGTGGATCAGCTCGAGGCTTTCGACTTCGAGCTCTACAAGGACGAGGTGGACGCCGATCCCCTCGCAGCGAGCTCGGTGCTCATTGAAATTGTGAAGGGCTACGATTTCTTGCGCCGCCCGGAGACCAAAGATTGGAAAAGGTTGGCGAGTGTTCTTGGGGCAACCGACCAAGAAGCGGACCTTCTACGGGATGTCGCTCCGCCTATTGCCTCCACAGTCCCGGACGCCCCGCCGGTTTGGAGCGTCCGACTGGCTGCCCGGTGGATACTCCATGTCCTCTTCCGGTATCCCGGCGTGCTCTACGATTCCCTTTTCGCGGCCAGCGCTCTCGGCGTCAGCCAGACGAGCTTCCTGCACCCCGATGTCCAGTCCATCTTCCTCTCGGCGCGCTATGCCGGCCCATTTGGTGACCTCAGTGCCAGATGGTGGATCGGCAGGCTGCGTCAGGTAGCCTATGGGATTCTTAACCAGGCCGGCATGCAACCTCCGCTTGCGGACAGCTTCCCGCAAGCCCTAGAAAAAAGTCACTCCCTTAGACTCGAGCCAAGCGTGTGCGTATACAGTCACGAGTCGGCGGCGGACACGGTCTGCTTTGTACTGAAGGCGGCCGTGAAACGCAAGTATACCCTGGAGTACTTCCCCGATGGACGGCCTCCGTCCATGGAGACCGCTCGCGTGTCTTACCGGGCCATTATCGAAGATCAACGAGTCGACGATGATCTCCTGTCGGCTGAGGGCAGGCTGATGGCGAAGGCAATTCGCGAGGGGGTGAAACCATGCGCCCAGCAGAATACGCCACCGCCCTCCGACAGCTAGACCATCAAGTCCGGCAGATACTCGCCCCCGAATCGAGGGACCTGTTGGGCGACGTTGCGGACCAGGTGGACTCATCTTCCATGACCGGGCAACCGTGGTCACTTTCCATATCCGCAGATCGACCTCTTCGGTTCAAGAAAAGCGAGGCTGACAAGCGAATAAGACCAGATCTGTTCGGTCGCCTCACCTTCTCGAATGGTGCGTGGCCGTTTAGCGAGCAGAATGTAATACTGCGGGTTTGGTCAGAGGAGATGACACTCAGCTTCCGGCAAATATGGGACTCACTTCAAGTAAAAGAAACCCTCCTTCAGCGTGGAACTGCAGGTCGTGTCTTGACTCGGATCCATTTCGACCGGGCACCCCCAGAAGCCAGTGAACCACGCTTTCATCTGCAATTCGGAGGGCAGGCGGAGGAAGACGAGCTGAGTTGGCATCCACCTAATTTGGACCTTCCGAGGATTCTGACACCTCCCATCGACATAATTCTGGCTTGCGAGATTGTCGTCGCGCATTTCTTTCCTACATTCTACGAGACGAAGCGAGAAGAGCCTCAATGGCGGGCCCTCATACGCAAGGCTCAATCGTTTGATGAATCATACTACCAGCTATGCCACGACTGCTGCAAGCCAAGAAGCGTGATTGAAGAAACCGTCCTTGAGCGGCTGTGGAACTCGTGACTGGGGGTATGCTGTGCCCGCTGTACCTACACATGCAACGAGGAAGAGACGGCTAGGGCAGTACTACACCCCGCAGGGGTTGGCTGAGTACTTGGCAGAAGAGGCTATCCTTGGGGCCGACTGGGCGGTCATGGATCCGGCGTTCGGGCAGGGCGCCCTCCTTAAGGCCGCCGGTGAGGTGCTTCGAGCGAAAGGATCGGCCTCACCGGAAGCCCAACTCTTTGGAGTCGACTTGGACCCGAAGGCGGCAGATAGCCTGGCACTTGCGCTGAATGGGAGAGTCATTAAGTCACATTTCCTACGAGCTGACTTCCTCCGGACTCCCGTAACTGCGTTCGGGCGCAAGTTCCAGTGCATCCTTGGCAACCCCCCCTTTGTTCGACTTCACATGATGAGCAAAGCTCAGCGCGAAGCCGCGCGAGGATTGGCAAGGGCACGCAATGCCATCGTCAGCGGACGAGCGAGCTCATGGGCTTATTTTGTCCTGCATTCAATGGCGTTCCTTGAGCGTGGGGGAACGCTTGCCATGATTCTGCCGCGCGCTCTCGTATTCACGGATTACGGCAAGCAGCTGCTAAGTTTAGTGTCGAACAGCTTCTCGAAAACAAGGCTGTTGGAGGTGCTAGGCCAGCCGTTTGAGGACGCTGAGGAAAGGATTATCCTCCTGATAGCTCGAGGATATGGGCAGGGTCCAGGACCGATTGAGCATTTGGAGATGGCGAAACCAGGAGTAGTTCAGCAACCAACTTTAGCTTTGGTTTCCGCCAATGCCGATGGGCGAAACCTCCCAGCTCCTTGGCTGGAGGGGCCTTTGGCTTCGCTCAAGGGCAAGCGCCATGTCGATTCGCTGGGAGACTGGTTCGACGTCAGGATCGGCGTGGTTACCGGCGCCAACGACTTCTTCTTGCTGGGGAAGAAGAATACCGCTTACTACTCGGTGCCCCGATGGGCCGTCGGTCCAATTGTGTCGAGGGCCAGCATGATTCGAGGTGTAGAGTTCAACTCTGCCGATTTCTCGAGACTCTGGGATGCGGGCCAAGCCCGGAAGTTGCTCTTAATTGAGACCCAAGCGCAACTGCCAGCTGCGACCAAGCGATACCTCAAGATGGGACGTGAGCGCGGCATCCCTGATCGGTTCAAGTGTGTCAGTCGCTCAAAGTGGTATGCGATTGAGGATGCGAGGATTCCCGATGCGTTTTTCCATTACTGCGCGGCATCGGTCCCGCACGTCGTTCTCAATCGGACGCGCTCGACTTGCACCAATGCCATTCATCGGCTCTTTTGGAAGAAAGGTCGGCGTCCGACCGACGATGCGGCTCGATGTTTTTCCCTCTCATCGATAACAAGCGTGACCCAATTGGCGGCCGAGTGCATTGGACGTACATACGGGGGCGGGGTTCTGAAACTGGAACCTTCTGAGGTGAAGAGGCTTCCTATCGTGGTCCCCAGAGAGACTCCTGCGGAGTTGACCAGTTTATACCGAAACGTCGACGAAGCGCTACGCGAGGGCCGTCGAGAAGAAGCCATGGAGCTCACGGACACACATCTTCTAGTCGAAGGTGGTCTCGTGACATCGGAAGAAGTGAATAGGTTTCGCGCGAAGTGGAAGTCCCTGGCTACGCACCGCTTGGATAACTCCCACCACAACGGCAGTTTCTCACGTTGACCGGCGGCTGTCCGAGTAGATACGAGTTGTCGTCCCTCCTCGCAATACTTCATGGAAGCAAGGCCTGTGACGAGATACTATTTCAGGGATTCCAATATCACTAATGCTTCCTCTTTCGTGTAGCCCCGGTCTTCGAGCGATTTCAGTAACCGCTGCTTCCACAGGGGGAGCTTGGCGACCCGTCCGAAGCTTGCACCCTTCATAGATCGCGAGACGGCCTCAGCAGCTGGGGGCAGACCTCCACTTCGATGTCTTCCTATAGCCCCGCGGGCCACAGCAGTGAAAGTGATTCGTGCTTTCAGCTGGCCCTCACTAGGTGGATTTCTTGGTTTTGACCTGATGACTACCGTTCCGTTCTTCTTGCGGAAAATCTGGATCTCTCTGTCGTCACCCACGGCTTACTCAACTCCTTGAGGTTGAGATGAGGTCTTTGCTTCCTCGGCGAGTCGCATCTGCAGTCGTCGGGTTGCTTCCTTTGTACCGCCAGGAAACGCCGAGAGCTCCCCGGCGACTATTTCCGCATCCTGTACCGTCCATCCTATGGCATGAATCTGAGCGAGGAGCTCAACTGCGTCAAGCGCCCCTTTAGCCGTTAGCCCTTTTGAGCGGAGCTGTTCATAGAGGGCACGAAGAGTCTCCAAGTCGCCGAGTTCCATTTTCAGGCTCTCGACCTGCGACTTGAAATCTCTCGTCGTTCGAACTAGCGTATCGTTTCTTTTCTCTGCAAGCTGTTCCCTTCTTTCAGCTGCCTCGGCCCGTCTTTCCATCTGCACGACTTCTTCCTTGGTTCGTGGCAACCCGCTTGCGATTGCAGCTGGCCTCGTCTTCAGTTTTCGACCTTGCTTTTTCAATGCTCCAACCAAAGCGATGACCTCGTCTGGGCCCACATCGATCTCTCGGCAGACATCATAGATTTGCTCAGCTTTCGGGAGGAACTCCAGAAACGACGAATCCACGCCGGACGTGGCCTGAAGGACGAGCCAACGCAGGTCTCCCTTAGCCGGAGCACTCGGAGTGATGGCTGCGCTCTCCCGAACATCTTTCGAGAGTACACCGTGCCATCCTCCTCGGGTTCGCCCCAATGTCTCCGCTGTAGTGAGATATGCCTCAAGTACAACATGCAGCGCAGTATCCGTGTCTAAGTGGCCCGTCAGGCCCGCCACGAGCTTTGCAATCATCTCAGCGTCTACGAGGCCGCGAGCCGAGGGGATGAGGGCGGCATCCAAAGCCTTAGACACGTCCTTCAGCAGTGCTGCGGGTCCGACCTCTGGCTCTTTCCAGGGTAAGCTCTTGCCGCGCGACTGTTCCAATAGCTGTACTCCAGTTTCTCGTACTCCAGCCGGGATTTCGACCTGCCCTAGATCAACTACGATGCATCTTCGGAGGATAGCCTGCGTCAGACCTGTCTTTGCCTCGATGTCACCATCGCGCAGAGGATTCATAAGTACCACAGGGACGCAGGCCACAGAAACGGGCTGGTTCTCTGAGGGTACTCGGAGCCTACCCTCTAGGTACACCTCTGCGAGCCGTCGCGCCGTGGAGTCACTCCTATGAAACTCATCGAGAACCGCGATTGGGAGATGAAGTGCATCGCGTTGGCTGACGATCACGCCCGCGAAGCCGCGACGCGTAAAGAGTGATCGGCCCGACTCAGAAGACATGAGCATCGTCGCCTCATCGGGATCCACGCCGAGCATGTAACACGCGAGGGTCCCCAGCCACGACTTCCAACGCAGTGTGGGTCCGAGAACGACGACGCCTCCATGGTGCTCATCGCCAAGTTCGAATCGCCTCGCATGAGCAGCAGCAGCAATCAAGACTAACGTGGCTTCGTGATACCGAGTGGGACAAGACGCGGCCGGTGGGTACAGAGTTCGAAAAATCTCAAGTGCTCCCGGCGGATGAAGTGCTCGAAGCCCTTCCTCCGTCATCCCATATTGCTTTGTGCCATCCTTATCAACTACTTGACGTAGAAGACCTAGCCGAATGAACTTATCCTTGAACCGATAGACGGTCTTCATCGGAACTTGGCCCTTGTACCTGTGCACCGCAACTGGCCCTTGGGCAAAGAATCTCAGGACCTCTAGTTCACGCTGAGTCAACTGCATTGCCGTCTACCTCCGCCAGATTCTCAAGTGAGAATTTGAGAAATGAGAGTGTCTTTCTCCATTGACGTGACCGTTGAGAACAACGTGACGAGTGGTTCTTCTGTCGCCCTCCACACTACCCTCAACCCCCTTCATGGAACCTGCTTGACCTTGCTCTATTAAATGAAGCAAGATACTTGAAGTTCGGAAATCGTACACTCTACCCATCCTCCCGCGGCTTGTCTTGGTTTCTTCTGCACCAGCACGGAGTGCCCTTGATCTGACTGATAAGTGACAGCGGGGCCTCCGCAACGATGGTGCCTCCACGCTTCAGAACGAGAGAATCACCCCGAGGCTCGATATCTAGGTCCAACGGCCTCCCCTCGGCAATGGATCGCGCGACGTCTGGTGGGAACTTCACGATCCTGCCGGCCTTGTTGGCGAACACGAGGCTTCCACGGTCTGCAAGCTTGAGATCCCACTCGTCGGAGGCTTGACGGGCAATGTTAGCTGCAGCGATCGCCTCATCCATCTTACTTTCCAGACGCTCTAGTCTTGCTGCAAATTCTTTGACCTTCAGCTGAAGGTGCCTGAACTCTTCCCGAAGGGCATCACGGTCATCTTCAGTATTGGCGTTCGATGTTTTTCGAGCCGGCGTATAACAGGCCATGAGGTTGAGGTATTCTTCTCGACTTAGACGCTCGTTAGTGTCGGTCATCGTGTTCCTTATTGAGAAAGACCCCTTTGTAAGTTGCTTTTCTAGGATTCAAACCAAACTCGGTCTGCAACCGGACAGACCCACTTCTCGACTTCAGTGATGAGTCATGTCGGGCAATCTTCATCCTGAGAGTCCGGCCTTTTGACAGCTCACTCATCCTTGCGCCCTGTGTAAGCGAGGACGACAAGCAGCCCCATCCCCACGCCAAGTATCAGAACATCAACAACGGTGCCGAGTCCCATGACGGGCGGTATCCCCAACAGCCCTGTGAACATGGACACGATGCCGGTCACAGCCTCGGCCACCACCAAGGGGAGCGCGGTGCAGCACCAGGTCTTGAGGGCGGCCTCCCTGGTCGCGACGCCCTTCCACGGGTGCTTCCTGGAGGACCAAATCCCGAGGAGGCCCAGCGTTATCGAGAACAGGAGGGCCACGAGGGGTTTCCAGTTTGGTTCCTTCGTCGGCGGGTCAACGACAACAACCGCCCACGCGATGCTCGTGTTACCGTCATCGTCCCTGACCGAGAGCGCGACGTTGTACGTTCCCGCCGCCTCGTAGGTGTGGTCCCTGAAGACGGCGGTTCCCTCCAGCACTGTGCCGTCGTCGAAGTCGAAGGAGTAGTTGACGATCACGCCGTCCGGGTCATGTGAGCTGGCCCCGTCGAAGCGGATGGAAATCCCTGTGAACGTTCTCGGGGGGTTCGCCGTGAGCACCGCGACTGGCGGGAGACCCCATACGTTGACGGTGACCGTGTCGGAGTCCGTGCCGCCATCACCGTCGTCGGCCTCGAGCATGAACGTGAATGAGCCGACCTTGGCTGCTGTGAACGACGCAACTGCACTGCCCGCATTCGTCAGCGAGACCGCCGACCCGGAGAGCTGAGTCCAGGCAAAGGCGAGGATGTCGTTGTCAGGATCGGAGGAGCCGCCGCCGTCCAGGGTGACGACCAAGGTCTTCCGCATGGAAATGTCAGGGCCGGCGTCCGCGATCGGGTCGGCGTTCGTGGCGGTAACCTGGACTGTGTCGGCTGAATTCCCGCCATCGCCGTCGTCGACTTCGAGCTGGAAAAGATACGAGCCTCTCGTTGGCGGGATGAATGAAGGTGTGGCGGTGTCGGCATTCGATAGCGTGACCGTTGGCCCGCTCAGCTGCGTCCACGAGAACGTGAGCGTGTCGCCGTCCGGATCCGATGACCCGGCCCCGTCGAGCGCGACGAGGTTCTTCTTCGCGACGATACTGTCTGGCCCCGCGTCGGCGATTGGCGGTCTGTTGGCGACCACGACATCGACGTAGTCGACGGAAGATCCTCCCCACCCGTCAGAGACCGTGAGGTTGAACGTGTATGTCCCAGTCACTGTCGGCGTGAATGTGGGGTTCGGCGTGTCTGGGTTGTTGATGGTGATTGATGTGCCCGCCATCTGAGTCCACAGATATGCGAGGGTGTCGCCATCCGGATCGTTGCTCCCGGAGCCGACAAGTGTCACGAGGTTCCGCTTGAAGGCGTTCTGGTCTGCACCCGCATCTGCGATTGGCGGTCGGTTCTGGATGTCAATCGTCAAGCTGTCCGTGTCGTTCTGATCGAGGATGTCCCAGACCGTCAGGTTCACGGTGAAGGTGCCGCGGGAAGAATACTGATGGGAAGCGATGACGTTCATGTCCGTCGCGCCGTCGCCGAACTCCCAGAGGTAGGTCACGATGCCGATGTCGTCTGATGAGTTGCTGCCATCGAACCACATGATGTCGTCCAGGTGTCCGATGGTGAAGGGGGCGTACGCGACCGCAATAGGCGGGCTGTCGGTGACGAAGAATATCCAGTAGCCCGGGGGAGTGTTGCCGTAGTCGGACCAGGTCGCGGGCTCGTAGTCGTCCCTAGCCCTCGCTCGCCAATAGATTGTCTGGCCGACGCTCGTTGCGAACGGGGACGATGACGTGGCGGTGGTCGTGCCGGAGGAGATTATCGAGGAGAAGGAAGCGTCTGTGGCGGCCTGCCACTCGTAAGTGATCGCGTCCAACTCGGCGTCCGTGCTCGCCCCCCATGTGACCGGTTGACCCGGGTTTGCGGGGACGGATGACATGTGCAGCGGGTCTTCCGCCCAGGGCGGGGGCGTGGGGATGCTGTTCACGTGGAACCTCACATCCGTCCAGTCGCCCCATTGACCATCCGACACACGCACCCCGAACCAATAATCGGTGCCGCGGACAAGGGGTGCGCCCGCATAGGTGACGAGATTGACCGCTCCCGCCTGCGGGCCAGGAGCCCACATGTCGCTCCCGCCAAACATGCGGCTGACCCTGACCTCGTACTGCGTCTGCGGGTCGTTCTCTGTGTCGCGGTAGGTCCAGTTCAGGTCCGGGGTGAAGTCGGTGATGTGCGTTATCCCCGGGGGGAACATGTACGACTGGACGCCCAGGTTGATGGCATGAGGAGCGTTGTTCGCGAAGAGCTTGAGGACGTAAGCGTCGGAAGGATCGCCGTTGTACGTCATGTCGAACGCCCCGAGAGTCGTCGGGAAATCGAGGGACGCGGTGTAGCCAGCGACGTAGACGCTGCCGGAAGAATCCAAGCCGACTGAATTCCCATATTCCTCGTACGATCCTCCGATGTAGGTCGAGTACGGCATGCTCGTGCCCGCCGCGTTCAGCTCGATCAGGAACGTGTCGCCCCCGCCGTTCGCCCGCTCGTCGAATGCCCCGGGGGAGATGGGGAAATCGGAGGATAACGTCCATCCGGTGACGAACGTATTGCCGAGCGAGTCCAGGACGATGCCGTCCGCGACGTCCTGTTCAGCTCCCCCGACGAACGTGGAATGTACCAGGGTGCTGCCGGACGAGTCGATGCTCGCGACAATCACATCGTCGACGCCGTTGTAGGTCCTGTCGAACGCGCCGGGAGTCGTGGGGAAGTCGGTCGAGCGCGTCTTGCCCGCGACGTGCACCTCGTTGCCGGCGCCGAGGGTGAGCGTGTAGAGGTCGTCACCGCCGCTGCCTCCGAGGAAGGTGGAGTAGTGCAGGCTCGCCCCGTTGGGGTCGATCTTGACCACGAACCCGTCGGCGTTGCCGCCGCGGTAGGACGGGGAGTACGATCCCGGGGTCGTCGGGAAGTCGGAACCGCCTGCATGACCGCACACATACGCGAATCCCCCCGAGTCCACCGCGATCGAGTGCGCCTCGTCCTCGCCCGCGCCTCCAAGGAACGTGGCGTAGATCAGAAAGCTCAATATCGGGTCGAACTTCGCCGCATAGCCGTCGTTCTGCCCGCCGAAGGACGTGTCGAACGCCCCCGCGGTCGCGGGGAAGTTGGACGAGCCGGTGACACCGCTCACGTAGATGTTGCCCGCGGCATCGAGGGCGATTGCCCCCGTGGTGTCGAAGCCGCCCCCGCCGAGGAATGTGGACAGCAGGAGCTGGTTCCCGGTCTGGCTGAGCTTGGCGACGAAGCCGTCTTCCTCGCCGTTGTGCGTTGTGTCGAAGGCTGCGGGCGTGACTGGGAACCCGGAGCTCATCGTCCATCCGCTGACGTAGACGTAGCCGAGGGAGTCGAGGGCGATCGAGAGCCCGATGTCCATGGAATTGCCGCCGAGGAAGGTGGAGAACACTAAGGATGTGCCGGAAGGGTTCAGCTTTGCCACGAACGCGTCCCAGCTGCCGCTCTGGACGGTGTCGTAAGCGCCGACTGTCGTTGGGAAGTTGATCGAGCCCGTGTATCCCGTCACGTACACGGCACCGGCGGCGTCGACCACGAGCCGCCAGCCCGACGCGGCGTCAAGGGAGCTGCCGCCGAGGAACGTGGAGTAGACGAGCGGGTCGATGATCAGCTGCCTGGAGGCGTCCCAGCTCCCGCAATCGAAGCCGAATGACGAGGGGGCGCGGATTGCGAAACTGCACGGCACCTCCTCCCCCTCGCCCTGATACGAGTATGGCGGGGAGTCGCGCGCTTCGATCGTCCCGGCGCTGACCACAAGCTCGTCGGCCTCCAAGGCGATTGAATCGGCTCCGACGAGACTCAACGAGATCGCCGCGGGATCCGCTCCGGGCTGGACGACGAATTCGTACTTCACCCCTCCATGCCGCATGCGGTACACGAGGTCGATGCCATCATACAGGTCCTCGTAGACGACCTCCCTGTAGTTCGGCACGTCTGTCCTCCACTTGTCCGGGTCGTTGCCGAAGAAGAAGTTGCTGTCGAAGGAGGCTCTGTCCCTGCCGACGGGGACTGTGGACCTCGCATCATCGAAACGGAGCAGGTACGAGTGTGAGATCACCTTTGGCGGTTCAATCGAGGCGAAATCGCGCAGGTCCGTCAAGGCCTGCAATCCATCATTCTCTCGGTCTGCATGAGGGACCGCTTCTCTCCAAACGAATAGCACGCCGTCGTCTCTGAACGCCACCGCGGGATTCCCGCCAGAATAGAAGCGCACTCCGTCAGTCGTTTGACCCCGGTTCTCTGTGAAGTAGTCGCCAAGGATGTGAGCGGCCCCGTATCCGCCCTGCGTGCCGCTGATGGGTTGATCCAGAGTCATCGTCGCCTTGGGCTCGGGGGGAATCTGCACGAGACTCAATGACAATGGGAGCAGGAGAAGAAGGGATGCGACACGCAAGGTCATTCCTCCCGAGGATCTGCTGACCGCCCACTTCAGCGACACGCCTCTCATCCCACTCTCCAGAGTCATCATCGCATCTCGCTTAATTCAAACTTCCCTCGCAGAGGAGGCTTGCAGAACAACCCGATACGTCAGGAAGAATCGTGTAGCTTCCCGCCCGGGGAATCTCAGGATCCCCAATCACTTGCTGAGCCCGAACTCATGCCCGCAGGAGAGGCAGTGCCACATGGGGTCGCTCTCCGAGATTCGGCAGTCGTCGACCCCAGACTCCTTCTGACGAACTCATGTTCGTATGGGGGATCTGGAAGCCATCCGGGGCTTTCGAGCTTTCGCGGGGGCAAGAGGGTGTCTGGCTGGTTCGGAGACAACGTGCAATCTTGAAACAATGATGAGAATGGAGACAAAGGGTTCCGAAGAAGTTCACCATCCGAGAACCTAGCGGTCCCTCCGTCCGAAAACTTAATGGGCGCTCTTCTCCTACTACATTCATCTAGGTTGGGATTGCCATGGGAGCCATCGCCGCTATCACCGCCTCGCTGATGATTACGCTATCCCTCGTCGGAGCCTTGCCCTCGTCCGCGCTCGGAACCTCGCCATTCCTCCATGCTTGGGAGGGGCCCCCGCCCTTCTCGACTCTGGTCGGAGGGACACCGACAGGCACGGACGGTGAGGGCTTCAATCCGGGCGTAGTGCCCTCGCTCCTCGGAGGTCAATTCACTGAGAACGCGGGCCAGGTCCGGAATCCCGCCGTCCGGTTCTACGCGTCGACCGGGGGCCTGCTCGCCGGGTTCGCGGAGAGTGCCGTACTACTCAAGTTGACGGAAGAGCCGTCGGTCACTGCTGGATCGAGTGAGCTGCAGCGCTCGGAGGGAGTAGTTGCGCTAGCCCAAGGACCGCCCGCCCGCGGTGTCCTCGTCCGCCTAACCTTCGAAAGCTCTCATTCCGTGCTCCCCGAGGGGCGAGGGGAGCTCCCCTATCGCAGCCAATTCTTCCTCGGCAACGATCGCGCCCAGTGGCGCACGGGGGTGCGAAGCTTCGCTGAGATCGTCTATGGAAACCTCTACGAAGGAATCGACCTCGTGTACCGCATCGGACCGGAGGGCCTGAAGTACGACTTCGTCGTGCAGCCTGGGACCGACCCAGGCGACATCCGGATTGCCTATGAAGGCATCGAGTCCCTGGAAGTGGGCCCGGAGCGCCTTGTCCTCCGGACGGCCGCGGGCGAGGTACGGGACACCGCGCCGATTGCGTGGCAGGACGGCGCGAACGTCGCCTGCTACTACGCCCTAATCGGTCCGCGGTCTGTGGGCTTCGCCTGCTCGGGGATGAACCCATCCCTGGCCTTGGTCATCGACCCCCTCATCTTCTCGAGCTACATCGGGGCAGGTCACGGAGGGGCGCAGTCAGTCCAGGCGGACCGGGATGGATTCGCGTATGTGACCGGAGGCACCCTCACCGCGACCTTCCCGACGACCCCGGGCGCGTACGACGAGAGCTATAACGGCGGCTGGGACGCCTTCGTCGTCAAGGTCCATCCGTCCGGGCGCAGTCTCGTCTACGCGACATTCGTCGGCGGGGCTGGCGCCGATGTCGGGATCTTCCTCGCGCTTGACATGTCCGGCAACGCGATCGTCACGGGTCAGACCTCCTCCCCCGATTTCCCCGTGACGGCCGGCGGCTTCTCGTTCCAGGGCGAGATGGACGCCTTCCTGTTCAAGCTCGGACCGGCAGGGGACAGGCTCGTCTACAGCACCTGCCTCGGTGGGACCAAGTTCGACGACGGTCGCGCCGTGGCGGTGGACGGTCTCGGGAACGCACTGGTGACGGGATACGCATTCTCCCCCGAGTTCCCGGTCACTCCGGGGGCCTACGACACTTCATTCAACGGCGGCGCAGCGTACTCCGACGCGTTCGTCACCAAGGTGAGCCCGACTGGCGCCATCGAATACAGCACGTTCTTCGGCGGTGCCTTCCGGGACACCGGCTGGGCCATCGCGGTCGACGCCATGGGGAACGCCTACGTGGCGGGTCTGAGCGGGGACATCCCCACGACGGACGGCGCATACGACCAGTCCCCGAACGGAGGTGCCGACGCGTTCCTCGCGAAGCTGGATCCCACAGGGAGCTCGCTCCTCTTCGCGACGTACCTCGGCGGCAGCGCATACGATGAGCCGTTCGGAGTCGCCGTGGACGCCTCCGGCTCGGCGTACGTCGTCGGCTCCACGATGTCACCGGACTTCCCCACGACCCCGGGCGCGTACGATGCGGTGTTGGTTGATTCTGACGCGTTCGTCACCCGGTTCGAACCGGACGGCTCGGGGCTCTTGTTCTCCACGCTGCTAGGCGGCAGCATGGTCGACATCGGCCAGTCCGTGGCGGTCCTGGCGACCGGAGAGATCTTCGTCGCCGGGTCGACGAATTCCACGGACTTCCCAGTCACGCCGGACGCGTTCGACCAAACGTACAGCGGTTCGACACGGGACGTGTTCATAGCCCTCCTCGGACCGGCCGGGGATCGCCTCGCCTACGGGACGTACCTAGGCGGGTCGCGCTGGGACACCGGGGGCCATATCGCAGTCTTCGGCGGCTCCTTCTACGTGACGGGCACTACGAACTCCGGGGACTTCCCCACGACCCCGGGCGTGTTCGGCCCCTTCTTGCTCGGGGATCAGGACGGCTTCCTCGCGAGGTTCGGCTTTGCGGACGAGCCCCCGCAGGCGGTCACGTCGGTGACCAAGACGTCCGCGGTCATGGGAGAGATTCTCTCCTTCGACGGCACCGCCTCGACGGACGACGTGGGCATCGTGTCGTACGCCTGGGACTTCGGGGACGGGGCAACCGCCTCAGGCGCTATCGCCGCCCACGCCTACGGTTCGCGCGGGACGTTCCTCGCCAACCTCACAGTCACGGACACCGCGGGCCAGACCGACTCGGACATCGTGACCGTCAGCGTGCTCAATCGCGCGCCGGTCGCGGTCGCGGGGCCCGACCAATCTGGATGGAAGCGGACCGCGGTCGTGCTCGACGGCTCCGCGTCGTACGACGAAGACAGCGACACCTTTTCGTTCGCGTGGGTCCAGGTGTCCGGGCCCGAGATTGTCTCCATTGTCCCCGATGACGCGAGCCTGGCGCAGTTCGTCCCGACGAGGGTCGGGACGTATATGTTCAACCTCACGGTATGGGACAACTACTCCGCGGCCAGCTCTGACTGGACGACCGTGGCCGTGTATGGCCGGGCGCCCACCGCGGTACTCACCGCCAATGCAAGCTCCGCGTACACCGGCGTGCCCATCGAGTTCAACTGCAGCCTCTCCACCGATCCGGACGACGATCCCCTCACCTACGCCTTCGAGTTCGGGGACGGCAGCACGCTGGCCGGGGCGTCCGCCCTCGCGGACCATGCCTACGCTGTTGCGGGCACCTACGTCGCGAACCTCACCGTCACGGACTCGGACGGGGACACGAGCGCGGTGGACAGCGTGACCGTGGTGATCACCGCCCCGCCCATGAACCGTCCGCCGACCGCGGACGCCGGGCCAGACCAGACCGTCGACCCTGGGGCCAGGGTGACCCTGGACGGGACAGCTTCGTCCGACCCCGACGGCGATCCCCTGACCTACGCCTGGACCGTGCCCGCGGGGATCACCCTGTCGAGCACGGCCAGCGTCATGCCGACGTTCACTGCGATCATGGCTGGCACGTACGCCTTCACTCTCACGGTCACCGACGACGAGGGCCTGACAGACACGGACATCGTGACCATCACAGTGCGCACGACCGGCGGCGGGGGTCAACCCGCGGCCGACAACACGCTCCTGGTCGTGGCTCTCATCGCGATTATCGTCCTCCTGGTCCTTGTAGCGCTCTTCGCCATGAGGAGGAAGAAGAAGCCCGAGGAGGAGCCGCCTTTGACTGCCAATGGTGCTGCCACCCTGCACGCCGGCATTCTTGATGTGAAAGAACTGCAAGCCATCGTGAGTTCCTTGGCCTTTTGACCTCCACAGAGTCAGCGTCTTAGGTTGACTGGCTGGAGAGGTATGTTTAAACACACACTATGCACCTGTTATAGTCTACTATGGCAGCAACCACAGTCCGGGTGAGCGCATCCACGCGTGATCACTTGGCACAGCTCAAGTCCGACCCCAGGGAGACGTACGACGAACTCCTGCGGAAGCTGATGGCATTGATTCCCGAAGGGGACGAGGAGGGTCAATTCACCGAGGCATTCCGGGTCGGGTTGCTCAATGCGCGCCTGGATGTTCGCCGCGGTCGCCTGACTGACCACGCGAAGGTGAGGCGACAGCTGGGGCTCTGAGCATGCCTTGGCGGATTCAGTGGACTGACCTACCCTACGCTCAGGCAACCGAATCAGATCATTGTGGGGTTGGAAATAGGTTCTGGGATGGGGAATAGGCGTTACAGAATCATCCAGCTCATTCCGTCGTCAGGCAGCCCTCTCGCAGACGAACCCCGCGTCCCCCAAAACGCGACGGAACCTCTTGACCCCAGGCCTTAACTATCCTCCCGACCTCGGAGGCTCGATGCGCTGCTCCAATTGCGAGAAATGCTGCGAGGACACGGAGATGGAGCTCTGCAAGGCGGACATCGCGCGGTTGGAGCGCCGTGGCTACCGGAAGGGCGATTTCTCGCGTCCGGGGACCGACGGGATACCGAGGCTGCGCAACGTTGGCGGATACTGCTTCTTCTATGATCACGACCGGAAGCGGTGCAAGGAGTACGCCCGCCGGCCGCTCGGCTGCGTCATCTACCCGGTCAATCTGACGGTGGATGGCGAGATCGTCATCGACAGGTTGTGCCCTGAGGCGGACACATTGACGCCTGAGGAGATCGAGAGCAAGGGCCGGCGCCTCCGGCAGCTGCTCGACACGATAGACCTGGAAGCGCGTGAATCGATGCGATCCGGTTGATGCTATTCCGCTTGGAAGCACGTGCTCACTTCCTCGCGGTTCTCGCGCGGCATCATCCCACCGCAACTGCTCTTTCAGTTCGACATTGCCGTAGTCGCTGCTCAAGGTAGCAGCGCGACCACAGTCTCCCGCTTCTCCTCCGGCGTAAAGGGACCGCTCGGCGTCTATCCTCCACCGGAAACGCGTTCGCTCTTTCAGCCTTGCCGGTTCCAACCGACCTACTGTCCAATCGGAGAGGGGCGCGTACTACTCTGCCACCTTTGGCTCTTGATATATTCCCTGATCCCAAAAAAACACCGCTATGGCGCCTGTTATCCCGATTATCATTTCCGCGATGGCGACTACCAAGGCTGCATCTACACCCATGTCTATTCCTCCTGGGAATCGGGTTCAGCGTTTTGCTTGCGCGCAACAACGAGCAGACTACAACCGAGCGCAGTAAACGGCCACACATGGTTGATTCGTCGCTCCATCGATGACAACCTCTTGAATATAATGCTCAATAGCCTACTCGGATTGGGATTGTGTAGTATCGTGCTGGGTATCAGATTGGTTATCACATGAAGCCCCCAATTCTTGACAGGTACCAAACCCGTCCCCGTCAACTCACAATCGATCTCAGATGCAGCGAAGAGTCTCAATGGCATCTGAACTGAATCTCCGGATTCTAATGGAAACTCGTACTCAATCGAGTGTCCCACATTCCACGGCGGCCGCAAGTGACTCAATGCTGTCGGCAGGGGTTCATTATATCCTAGAAAGTTGAACGCCAACGCGTTCAGGATTTCCCAGAAGAGGTCAAGATTCCACTTTCCTTCGACTTCAAAGAGTACTTTGCCGCCGGGTCTGAGACATCTGGCGATCTCTCGCAGGGCGCTGCGCCAATCTGGAATGAAAGAGAGAGTCGGACCGCAGCAGTTCACGCAGTCGGCCACTGAGTCTTCGAGAGGAAGGTGTTGCGCATCGGCTATCGAGAATTCAGCATCGTAATAGCCAGCCTTTGCAAGTTTTCTCTTTGCAGCCGCTACCAATGCATCCGCCACGTCCACACCTATCACTTCGTACCCCATGGAAGCTAGTCTGAGTGACTGAATGCCCGTCCCACACCCAACATCTAAGGCGACAGGTCTGTGCGTGAGACCCTTAGGAGGCTTGAACTCTTCCAGGAGAACGCTGTCGACGCTGTTGAAAGTATATTGATACCAGAGGTCACTCAAGTGGTCATACTCATCGACCATCTGGTTGAAGACTTCACGAACGCGTGTTTCTTCGTTGTGAAGTCCTGCCGATTGCTGCTCGTCGGGCTCAAGCGGGATTGTCTCCATTCGATTTCTGACCGATTCCTCAACTAATAAGCATTCTTCAATGCTTCCTCGTTCATGTTGTGGTCCTGATGAATACGGAAACCTGCGGAGACCTCGGCTGAACTTGCTCTTCTTCACCATGTCGAGCGATTCGTGCTTGCGAATCGTGTCCGCCGTGAGTCAATCTCAAACCTGGTCGGCTCTAACGGATATGCGATCGAGTCGGAGACGGACACATGGTACTGACAGCCAATCGACTTCTGGGTCGCTACGTTCCTCGGTCAGGATGCCGCGCGCTTCCGGCCTTCGTCTTCCTGAGGTCGAGGACATCCGCCCAGGTCATGAAGCCGGAAATCGTGGCCTCTTGGCTCAAGCTGTGAACTATGATGTAGCTTTCACCCGGTCGCGTTGTGCCATCTTGGCCAGTTTCTCAACTTCCTTCACATCCAGCTTGAGTCCCTTTGCAACTCGGTGGCCATAATCCGGGTCCACTTTGAAGAACAGGGCTGTCTGGCGAAGCTGTATGCGTTTCTGTGCTCCCCCGAGATGGCCAACAATGTTGCCGATCAGATTCTCGCGATCCCGGTCGGTCATCACGTCTCGGTACAGATTCCCAGCCTGGACAAAATCATCGTTGGGGTGCGTGAAGGGATGGTGGTCAGCCTTCCCCGAGGTTTCGAAGGGAGGTTCCCTTGAAGAAATGTCTGGCTCTGGACCATTAAAACTGTTCGGCCAGTAATTCGGGCCGGCACCGCCATTCGCATCGGAACGCATGAATCCGTCACGCTGGTAGCTCTTCTCAGGTGCGTTCTTGGGCGCATTCACCGGCAGCAGGTGATAGTTCGGCCCGAGTCTGTGAACATGGGTATCGTGATACGAAAAGAGACGGGCCTGGAGCATCTTGTCCGGAGAAGCGGCAATGCCAGGCACCAGGTTTCCCGGGCAAAATGCGACCTGCTCGACCTCCGTGAAGTAGTTCTCGGGGTTGCGATCTAGAACGAGCTTTCCGACTTCAATCAATGGAAAGTCGGCGTGGGGCCAGACCTTCGTGATGTCGAAGATGTCAAAACGGTAGTCCTTCGCCTTTTCAGGGGTCATTATCTGCATCTTGAGAGTCCATGACGGGTAGTCTCCGCGCTTGATCGCCTCATGGAGATCCCTTGTAGCGTGGTCCGGATCCTTGGCGCGCAAGACTTCCGCTTCCTGTCGAGTGAGATTCTTGATCCCCTGGTCTGTCTTGAAATGATACTGCACCCAGAAGTGCTCACCCTTCTCGTTGTACCATTTGAATGTGTGACTGCTGTAGCCATTCATGTGCCGATATGTGGCTGGGATGCCGCGGTCCGAAAAGAGGATGGTCACCTGGTGGATTGACTCGGGCGTCAAGGAAAGGAAGTCCCAGAACATGTCTGGATCTTTGCAGTTGGTTGCCGGATTGCGCTTCTGCGTGTGTATGAAATCCGCGAATTTCAATGGGTCGCGGATGAAGAACACCGGGGTGTTGTTCCCGACGAAATCGTAGTTGCCTTCCTCGGTGTAGAACTTCACCGCGAATCCTCGCGGGTCACGTTCGGCGTCTGCCGAACCCTTCTCCCCTCCCACGGTGGAGAAGCGGGCAAACACCTCGGTCCGCTTTCCAACCTTGGAGAGGAATTTCGCCTTCGTGTACCTGGTGACATCCGCTGTGACCTCGAAGTATCCACCAGCACCAGCCCCCTTTGCATGCACCACGCGTTCAGGGATGCGCTCACGATCAAAATGAGTCAGCTTCTCCAGCAGATGGACATCCTGCATCAGGACAGGCCCCCGTTCTCCTGCGGTCAGGCTGTTCTGATCGTCACCGACAGGTATTCCAAAAGCACTGGTCAACCTACTTTTCTTACCTTTCTCGCTCATCAGTGCGACTCCCCTCTTGCGCTCATTCGCAAGTCATCAAGCTGTGAGATAAGAATGTTGCGAATCATGGGGTGCACCGAGACTATTGCAGGATAACCTTCAGGCGAGGACATCCGCCCAGGTCACGATGCCTCCGACTTTCCCGTCGATCCTCACGATCACGGCCTGGCGGTGGAGGAGCAGCATCTTCAGGATCCCGGCGCTCTCGCTCTCGTCCACGACCGGGAAAGGCGGGCGCATGAAGTGCCTCACGGGCCTGTTCACAATCTCGGAGTAGTCATCTCCTCCCGCCATCATTTAAAGAAGCGTTGAAGAGCAAGACGCACGTGATACTTGAAATCCTCAACGTTGCCAAGGTATTCTATCTGGGATGCCCTTTTCTTCACGTCGGATTTCATGAGTTTGAATTTACGAATGCATTTCTGGATGTCTTGAATGTCTCGCTCGTCCAGCCTCCCAATCTTGGTGACGACGATATCCAGGGGATCCAGAGCTCTGAGTCCGATGTTCCTGAATTGCTTTATCTTCTTGCTCTTGGTCAGATAATCAGGGGGGAGGCATTGGGAGAAGACCCAGCCATCCGCCCATGGGTGAATCTTCATTCCATGGGGAATGGTCTTATGGACGCGGTCGAAAAGAGCGATGTCCTTCTCTGGTCCAGTGAAGTCGATGTCCAGCGTCGAGGGTTTTGCATCTAGCAGAGTCATTGCAGTGCCGCCAACCGCCACCAGCGTGATCTGGCGGGGCATCTCTCGGTCAATCTCCTCCAGGAAATTAAGAAGCCGCGATTTGTCTATTTCGTCATTGGGCGAGGGCATTGTAAGTCCTCATGGTCTTCTCAATGCTTGCATCGTTCACCTTCACTTCTCTCACATTCAATTTCTCCAAGAAGCGCAAGGTTCTGCGTAGATCGCTATCTTCTTTGTGCCTAGCCAAGGCGTTCAAGAGCCCGTACAGCTCGCTCTGCAAACCATGTTTCTTCGCGAGGAACAGGAGCAGCGAGTAATTCGTTTTGTTCTTTGCGAGGATGACTGGAATCGCATTGATGCGCCTCGCATTCCCATTCAGGAGCAAGGCGATGACGATGTATTCGATTCCAATGTCCTTGCCTTCCCCGATCCTGGCTCCGAATTCCGTGTATCCGAATCTTGCGAGGTTGTGGATGAGATCCTCTTCCGAAATCTTGGCAGGGATCGTCTCATCGGTGTCGAAGTGAATCCGGATACCACGGGCCCAAGCGTTCCTGATTCGATTCCAAAGGAGGTCTGAAGCCTGCAAGGCGGTGTGTCTGGAAAGCATCTCTTTGAGCTGATTCCTGTCTCGCGCCGCCAGCAACGCTCGAAATTCCATTTCATCCAACATGAGGGCGTCAATCCGGAGATTCAGCCTGCCCTCTATCTCGTGAAGCTTCTTGAGGAGGGTCTCGTCGAGATGTGCGTCTCTCGGGCATTCTGGGAGCTGGATGAGGAGTTCCGCACGATTCAGCTTGACATTCCTCTCCGCGTCTATCAAAGAGGCTTGGCATGTCGGCAAATCGGCGGAAATCGATTCAAGGAGGCGCCGCAGGTCCTTCCATTTCGCCAGCAGGATGCGCTTCCTGCGGATTTCCATCTCCGTGAGCGCGTCTATCGTCTGCATATTGCCGATATTCAGGGAGACCAGCGAGGAATTGCCTGTCCGTCCTATGTCGATTATTCCTTCCTCGTGCATCCGCTGAATCGATTTGTAGATATTGGGGTAATGGGCGGTCCCATGCAGGCGATGGATGTCCCGGGTGAGTGCACTTATCGAGATTCTCTCGTCGGGGTCCCTCGAAAGGGCATCCATGATCTTGAATTCCGTTTCGTCCATTTGAGATGCCTCTCTTTTCAGATTCTCGGCGTCTATAGCCTTCTAGCTATATGTCTATAGCTTTCAGGCTATAAATGCTTTTCCACCACCCTATCGAATTAAGTCCGAGCGTTCCTTGGCCTGTTGGCCTCCACAGAGTTAGCGTCTTAGGTTGACTGGCTAGAGAGGTATCCTTATATACACACTATGCACATACTATAGTCTACTATGGCAGCAACCACAATCCAAGTGAGCGCATCCACGCGTGATCGCTTGGCACATCTCAAGTCCGATCCCAGGGAGACATACGACGACCTCCTGCAGAAGCTGATGGCATTGATCCCCGAAGGGGATGAGGAGGGTCGATTCACCGAAGCGTTCCGGGTCGGGTTGCTCAATGCGCGCCTGGATGTCCGCCGCGGTCGCCTGACCGACCACGCCAAGGTGAGGAAACAGCTGGGGCTCTGAGCATGCCCTGGCGGATCCAGTGGACTGACCAGGCCATTCGGGACCTCAGCAGGCTGGATCGTCCGGTGGCGCGGCGAATCGTGTCGAAGCTCGAGCAGGCTGCGCGGGAACCCCTTCGCTTCTTCTCGCGCCTCGTCGGCGGAGACGACTACAAGCTGCGGGTGGGGGACTATCGGCTCTTGGCTTTGCTCTCCCATGAGACGATGACTATCTTGGTGGAGCGCGTGGACCACCGCTCCCGAGTGTATCGTCGCCAATGAGCCGCTGCAGTCGGGGACCGGAGGGTTCAATCTAGGTTTTTTCGTCCACCCTGTGTTCAAATCCGAACAGCCGCCCGCATCGCAGCACTAGTCAAAGAGAGGGCGCGAGAAGGTTTTCCGTCGGTTCTGTCCATGGCGATAATAGGCCACATGTCCGTTGCCCATTAATATGATGAACGAAAGCAGATGTATCCGTTACCTATAAGTATAATGAACAAAATGTGATATGTCGATGAAAGTGAACAAGCAGGCTGACTTCCTCCCCTCCACGTACGGGGACAAGGTGGAGCGAATCTACAGGGTCCTCCTGAGCCGCAAGATCAAAAAGATGACCTGGTACAGGGTCGCGAAGGAAGCAGGGGTCGGGTACAGCTGGGCCTACAGGGTGCTCAAGGACCTGGAAAAAGGCCGCATCATCAAGGGTTCCGAGATTAGGGATCCGAAGGCTCTGTTCAGACGCTGGGCAGACAGGAACGACCGGAGGGTGTACCGCGAGTACAACATACAGGACCCGGCCAAGGTGCTGAAGAAGGCCAAGATGGACTATGCGTTCACGGGCTACTTCGCGGAGAACTTGGTCGGGCACTATGTGTTCCCGCGTTTCTTCGAACTGTACATCCACAGGGAGGACGCGGCCATGTGGCACAGGTTCCTGTCAGAGAGCGGCTACGTGGGGAAGGGGAACGTCCAGGTCATGCTGGCCGACGAGCACGTCTTCTTCGAGAGGGGGAAGGTGGACGGCTGGCCCGTCGTGTCCGTCCAGCAACTCATCGTGGACCTCTACCGCACTGGAGCGGAGTGCGCCGAGGCGGCCGACCTCCTCGTGGAGAAGGAGTACCGATGACCGAGGAGCTGTACGACACGCAGGAGACGCGGATCGCGCTTGAAGCGCTCGGCGCACTCTCGGCGGCCCTCCCGGAGCCGTTCGTGGTCCTGGGCGGATGGGCTGTGTACCTCACGGCGCTCGAGTCATACCGGCGGGAGCACGGTGCCCCATACCTCGGGTCAAGGGACGTGGATGTCGGCTTCCATGTGGACCCCGCCATGAGCGTGGATGCCCTGAGAACAAGCACGTTCTCGAAGGCAATCGAGATCGTGAGAGGCCTTGGCTACGTCCCGATCGGATCCTTCCGTTACTGCAAGTTCATCCACAAGGGGACCGGCGAGGTCCTCACGGAAGAACAGGCGAAGAGCGTCTCCATGATCGACCTGTTCTATGTCTACGTGGACATGATGGTGGACCGGATACATCCACAGCACGACCGGGTGTTCAGGGCGAAGGCGCTTGACGAGCCGGTGTTGGGACGGGTGTTCGACGAGCGGTGCGGCGTGAGCGCCCGCCTTGGCGACGTCTCGGTCGTCATACCCCCGCCGCATCTGCTGCTCGCGTCAAAACTGAGGTCGATCCCTGCCCGGCAGAAGGACGACAAGGTGCTCAAGGACGCATGCGACATCTACGCTGTCATCTGGCACTCGCCGGTGAGCTACGACAGGATACTCTCAGCAGTGCGCGGGGAGTATCCCCGGGAATGTGCGACCGCTCTGGCGGCCATCAGCGACGAGATTGCCGAGCGTGCGGCCAGGCATCTCGGGGTCGAATCGGAGGCGTACCTCGGCGTGGTCCGGAAGCTGCAGACCGGTTGAACCCCGGGAATCCGAGCGAAAACCTCTAGCTGGAAGGCATGGCGGGAGCGTCTCAGAACCACCGAGCGATTTCCTCCATCGTCCTGCCGACGTCTCCTCTCGAGTATCGTGCCAGCCAGGCGACGAGACTGATTGGCGGATTGACTGCAGAAGCATTCGGGACAACTCGCGGAATTCAGCAACTTGCAGCGATGCCATGGAGTTTCACCGCCGCGGCGGTTAGATATATGCCGAGGCCGATTATCTGACGGTCGGCGACAGAGGAATCCCGCGATGTACCACCGAACGTCGTCGGGCCACCGGACGTGAGAGATTGCAGTTGCCAGCCAGAGATGTCGACCTGTTCTACGACCTCTACTTCCCATTCCTGGCCTACGCGAACGAGAAGACACACGCGCTCCCGGGACAGTCATTGCCTGAGAAGCCGAAGCGAATGTACATGGAGGACGCCAGCGCAATCCGCGACCGTCTCTATGAGCGGCCGGAACTGATAGACTCGTACATCTCCGAGAACCCGCATCGCCTCGGGCAGGCCCATCTCGACATCGTCAGGAGCTGGAGGGGCTACGTGAAGGGCAGGTTCGTTGTCATGCGCCACCTGAAGGAGCACACAGTTTTCCTGTCGACCGAAGGGCAGCAGATGGCCTTCGGCGTCCTCGGGCTGAGAGAACCCCTTGAGGCGATTCTCGGCCAGCGTCTGCCGGTGTTGGTCGATGCGGTGCTCCTGCCCTCCCGCGACCGCATAGTCTACGACGGCATCTTGCATCCTTACAGCGTCCTCTTTGGCGCGGGCATCAAGCGCGAGATGAAGGAGGGGTACGAGATGGCGGTGGCTAAGTACGGGATCGTCACGTCTCTCCCCGTCCCTGGCGAGGCCAGAGAGCTGGAGGACGCCGAGAGGCTGAGGCTGTACCTCAGGGACGAGCACAGCAGGGAGAGGTACGCGGAGGACGTAGAGAGGCTCGTCGGGAAGAGCCCGGATCTCCTCGCGATATACTACAGGGAGATGGGCAAGGTCCACGCCAGGCGGCTTGGGAAGGAGCTGAGGTCGCTCGGGATATCGGACGCGTGGTTTGGGGTAATCGGGGATATGGTCGTGGCCAGTGGGCCGTCTAAGGAAGACCTGGAGAGAACCTTGGAGCGCGTCCTCCCCGCGGACAGGCTCGGGCACGTCCACGTGTTCCGCGTGCGCGCCAGATAGCTGTCCGCGGACGGTCGTGGCGGGATTCGCGCATCGCAGCACGATCGCCTCGGGTCGAGACGGTCTCATCCGGCGAATGCACATCTCCGTCGTGGCGAGTGGTAAATACGAAGACGGAATTACAGTCGCCCATGAAGAGAAAGTTCACCCTTGGGGAGTGCGTGCTCTGTGGGTCGCGTCATGACAAGGCCGGCATGGGGCGGCATCTCAGATCGTGCTATCCGGGGCGTGGGCTGAAGAAGGAAGCGCGGGCAGGGAGGAATCGCCGTTCATTCCTGCTCCTGGTCGAGGCGCGTCATCGTCCGCAATACTGGATGTACTTGGGCGTGCAGGGCAGGCAGACGCTTGGGGCCCTGGACACAGTCCTCAGGGACACCTGGCTCGAATGCTGTGGACACCTGAGCGCGTTCTCCATCGAGGGGGAGCAGTACGACGCGATGCCTGAAGACGAACCCGGCCTGAGGAGCATGGGATTCAGGCTCGACAGCGTTCTCGCTCCCGGTCTCAGGTTCTCCTACGAGTACGACTTCGGGTCGACGACGGAGCTTGCGCTGAGGGTGATTCTGTCACAGGAGGGCGATGGCCCCCGGAATCCGATTCGCATCCTTGCCCGCAACGAGCCGCCTGAGATCGCCTGTGCCATATGCGGTGGTGCCGCCACCCAGGTCTGCCGACAGTGCTTCGATGAGGCGAATGGAAAGGCCTGGCTCTGCCATCGGTGCGTGAAGAGGCACGGGTGCAAGGATGCTGATACCGTCCCGTTGGTGAACTCACCGCGTACCGGGGTGTGTGGGTACATTGGGGGCCATGGAGACTAAATCTCAAATCCTGGCGGCTCTCGCAGGTATATGATCCGATTGGAGATGGGCGCGTGGCATTGACATCCAATCGACTTCTGGGTCGCTACGGTCCTCGGACAGCGTGTCGCGCGCTTCCGACCCTCGTCTTCCTGACATCGAGGACATCCGCCTAGGTCACGATGCTCCCGACTTTCCCGCCGATCCTCACGAGCACGGCCTGGCGGTGGAGGAGCAGCATCTTCAGGATCCCTGATCACTTGCCGAACCCGAATTCACACCCGCAGTCAAGACAGTGCCAAATGGGGTCTTTCCCCGTGACGCAATAGCCGCCGGGTTGTCGCTATGACTTCGGTCCTTGAGTTGCGGCTGTCGACTTGCCCGGCGGCTCCTCCGCCTCATGCGCCCCCCTCTTCTTGCGTCTCATCAGCAGGATGAGGGTGACCGCGACGATTGCGACCACAACGATGACCGCGACCAGGAGGATTGTGGTGAGATCGATTGTTGACTTCCCCTTGATGGTGACATTCACGGCGGTTGCCTCGATGTGCCCCAGTCTGTCCTCAGACCAGAACGTGATAGTGTGATCTCCCTCGGAAAGCTGGAACTTGCCCGTGTAATTGACATAAGCTCCGCCGTCGATGCTATACATTGTGGAAGACACGCCACTGCCATTGTCCACCGCGACGAGTTCGAATGTCGTATCCGTGGTGAATTCCTGCGTAGATGGCACCAGGAGCGTCTGAGGAAAAGTGTCGTCGACGAACACCGTGATGTTCCCTGCATCTTCTGTGTTACCGAGCAGGTCCGTGGACCTGTATTCGATCTTCCTCAGGCCATCGAGGCCTCCCACGATGAAAGGAGTGGCGTAGCTGACCCACTGACCGCCTGGGAGCCTGTATTCACTTCCCTGGACTCCGACCTTTATCACGCCGCCATCCGTCGCGACAAGCCTGACGAGCGTCGTCGAGCGGACATAGGTGTGATTGCCCTGATACACCCGACCCTCCAGGTCGGCCGCCGTCGTCGGAGGCGTGTCGTCAACCCTGATTACCCTGGACTTGACATTCTCGGTGATGCCGAGGTTGTCGACCGAGTACCACTCGAGATTGTGCTCTCCTTCCGCGGGCAGGTAGAAGTGCAAGCCGGGCGTGTATTCGACCCATGCGGCGTTGTCGATCCTGTATGTGGTGTTATGGATTCCTTGCCCGTTCATGTCAGTCACGACGAAATCCAGCGGTGTGGACGTCCTCACGTAGGTCGTGCCGGAAGTCCAGTTCGGCTGGCCGATCACGAGGTTCGTGACGGGTCGGGGAAGGACCAAAACCAGGAATGTCCAGACATAAGTGTTGTTGGCTTCGTCAAGCTCCGCCACGTCATTATGGTAATCCACGTCCACCGCCACCTGGTATGTGCCAGGCATCGATGGCGCGACCCATGTAGCCGCGATGATATTGGAACTCGTTCCGGGACCCAATGGCGCCAGAGTGTAATTCGCGAACGGTGAAGCGGGCGAAGTGAGATTGTAGAATGCAACCGTCGCATCCCCGGGCGCACCGCCGCTTCCCTGGTTGAGCACCTGGATGCTCAGAGGGATCTGCGACGACGCTGGCACGGTCGAGCCGGTCGAGGGCGCGGGATTGACGGGGACATAGTCTGGCAACTGCGTGTGAGCGAGGACGTTCACCGAGTAGCCGTTGAATATCTCGCCATAGACTGAGATCCAGCCAGTCCATATGTCCGCCCTGTAGGCTTCGATCTGGTGGACGTAGTACAGTGTGTTGTACGGGAGTTGATCCGTGAGTATCCCCTCGGCGTCCTTGACCGCCTGCATCCGCTTCGGATAATCCATCTCATTGTTCATGACATTCAGCAGCTGCTCGAAGCCCGGGTCGCAGAACCCCGGGGTGTTGTCGCCGATTCCAAGCAGGACATCGCTTCCGCAGGCGAAGAAATCTCCCAGGTAAGTCTCCGGGTACATCCCCAGGTGCACCCAGCCGAGAACGTACATGTCGAACTGGACGGCGACCCAGATGGCGTTTATGAGATCGCCGAAAGCAAGCGGGACGCTGTCGACATTCAGCCCGATCGACTTGAGGTTGTTCGCGATCATGGTGCCGCTTCCCGCCCGCACCGGGTCGTAGTTCACGGTGGGGGTGAGAATCTCGAAGTGCATCGGATTCCCGCCAAGGGTCTCCCGCCATCCATCGCCGTTGCTGTCGACGTACCCTGCGGCATCCAGGATTGACCTGGCTTGATTGAAGTCGAGAGGCGGAGTCAGGGCGCTTGAGTTGATGTACGCGGGATTCAGGGGTGAGATGGGCACCTGACCCTTGCTCCCGAAACCTCCAAGCAGCCTGTCGACGATGAAATCCTTGTCTATCACGTAGCTCACGGCCCTTCTGAAGTTGATGTCGTTGAAGGGCGCCTTGCGCATGTTGAAGGCCATGTAGTAGAAGGCGTCCGTGGGAGAGATGATGAAACCCATCCTCGGGTCGAATCTGAAGTCGTTGTAGTCCGCCAGGGGCAGGTTCCAAGGCACCACGTGCACATCGCCTGGCCTCAGGGCGAGCGCGGCCTCGTCCAGGCTCCAGTAGATCCTGAAATACATATTCCGGACGTTCCTTGGGAAGAACGGGTAGTCGGTGCCGAGGTAGTTCACGCTCTCCGACTTGCCCCAGTAGTTTCCATAAGCGCTCATGTTGAGCGAACTGCCGGGAACCCAGTCCACGAGGTACCACGGACCCGTGCCTATCGTCGCCTGCGTGTCCGTCACCTTTGTCCCGAAGCTGCTGTCGAAGTCGAACTCGATCCCCTGGGTCATGATGTCGCCGCCAGGGAGCGGATACCAGGAAGGGTCGACCGCCACGAGATGGTCCTTCCAGATATGCGAGGGCATTATCGGAATGCCCAGGGTGGAGTATATCATGGTGTACCTCTGCCTCATCTGGAGTCTCACCGTGTAATCGTCGATCCTTACCACGCCGACGTGACTGGGATTCGCCGCACCCCACGCGGTCATGGAGGCGTTCCACCGAGGCCATGCCGGAGGATCCTGCCAGACGATCGAATTGAGGATCGGGGAAGACATCACACTATTGAATGCCATGACCTGGTAGGTGAAGACCACATCAGTCGCGTTCAGGCTCGCCCCGTCCGTGAATGTTATTCCCTGTCTGATGTGGATGGTGATGTTGTACGGGTCAGATGGCAGCTGGTCGTAGCTGGAGGCGAGTTTGGGGTAGATCGTGCCATCGGGTGTGCTGTCCAGCAGTCCCTCGTAGACCCAGTTCCTCCACAGCAAGCCCTTCCAGTAGGAGTTGGTCCCAAGGTCCCAGGGTGCCAGGTTGGGCGTGTCGTTCTGCACCCCGATTACCAGAGTGTCGGCCGCATACGTCGGAGCGATGACCCCGTCAGAAAGCAGCACACTGATGAGAATGCTCGAGACGGCCAAGAGCGCTTTCAGAATGCGTTCCCTCATACTTCTCTATCCTCCCTATTCTAGGTCGAGTGATGCCATCCCGGCGTATATAGATTCTTTCGAGTGCGTCCCTGAAGCCGGGGAAGCAGGAGCGTGCGCGGTCTGCGGGGAGTCTCCGCGGACAGGTCCGAGGCGGGAGCTCGGGAGGAAGAACGGGGAGGTGAAGGCGTGGCGGACGAGGACGAGGCGCAGCAGGCGGTCATTCTTCTTCAACTTCGGATTCCTCCGGCGGGAATGCATGACAGGAGTGGCTCTTGGAAATACCGACCGATCACTTCCTTGGTCTTGCCGAGGTCGCATGTCCTCCCTTCTATTGCGTTCACGGATTGTGAACTTCGCGTTCACATTCTGTGAACAGAGAGTTCATATATCGTGAACGAGATGGACCACCATGGACCTCGTGAGGCTCTTCGGTGGCAAAGAGAGGATGAAGATACTCGAGCACGCCATGCTCAGGGAAAACCTCAGGGTGACAACGATTGCACGAGAACTCGGCCTGAGCAAGGGCCTGGTCTCAGGGTACTTGGGGTTGCTGCAGGAGTCCGGTCTCGTGGAAGAGACGATGAAGGGGAATCTCTCGCCAACAGATAATCCCGCGGCCAGACAGATCAAGAGACTGCTCAACATGGTCAGGATCGACCCCCGGAGACTGAACAAGAAAGGCATCATGGGGATGGGCATCTACGGCAGCTGGGCCGAAGGCACCAACACCATCGACAGCGATGCGGACATCTGGCTCAAGGTGAAGGAGTACCCCTCCCAGGAATACCTGGCCGTGTTGTCTGCAGAGCTGAGAAAGATGCTGGGATGCGAGATCCGCCTCCTGGTGCTGACTCCCTCGAAGACGAGGGAGGTGACGAAGGACGGCGTGTTCTTCTCCAGCCTGAGAAGCCACTCGATCCTCCTGTGGGGCGAGGACATTGACTGACTGGAAGGAGTGCTTCGCGCGCGGATTGCTCAGGGAAGTGACGCCCTCCGCGGACAAGGGGAGGATGAGTCTTGGAAAGGCGAGGAACGTGTTGGACGAGGCGAAAACGAATCTCAAATCGAGGGCATACGACTCGTGCGTGCACTCCTCCTACTTGGCAATGTTTCATGCGGCCAGAGCAATCCTGTTCAGAGACGGTGTGAGGGAGAAGAGCCACTTCTGCGTGGCGAGGTACCTGGAGCGTTACGTCGAAGAGGGGGACCTCGACCGCAAATGGGTCGATCTCCTGGACAGGATAAGGGACATAAGGCACTCGGGACAGTACGACCTCGACTACTCGAGTGACATTGATGAGGCAGCGAGCTGCCTGAGAACCGCCGCCGACTTCATCGGGGCGATGGAGGACCTCTTCGGGCAGGAGAAGGCATAGCGGCCAGGATGCCGCGCTCACCGCCTTTTTCTTCCTGAGGTCGAGGACATCCGCCCTGGTCACGAGGCCTCCGATCTTCCCGCTAATCTTAACGATGACGGAGAGGCGGGCAAAGCAGAGCTACTCGGGCAGTGACGGATAGTGGTCGGGGTCCGACATCTGGACGAGCCTCCCCTTGAGCCCGTAGGGTTTCGCGCTCACGTTGATCGGCTGCCTCCCCACCTCGAACCTGACGATGGTGAGGGGCGCCCCTTGTACTTCTCCAAGCGCGTCAGGTCGCGTTGCCCGCGGCGAATGCTGCATCACCTCATTGCTTCTTGAAGCCAGCAATGAGTTCAACGAGGATGCTGCTCCAGCCGTCCTCCGTCCTGCCATTCCCCGTCAGGAAGTAGAATTCATTGTTGATTGAGGAAGCCGGGTTCTCCCACAGAGATGACCTCGGACAACTGATCATTGTCGGTTTGTCCTCTCAACGCATGGCCACGGTCGAGGGCCTCGCGGTCGAAGTCAGGCGATTCGCAATCCTCTGCATCTTACGTCTTGGAGTCCGGTTTGAAACCCTCTTCGAACTTCTTTCCAAAGTCCTTCCCGAATTCTTCCATCTGACCTTTGCACTTCATGCCCCAAGAAGCCCATACGGCGCCGAGTATCCCGCCGCTGATGAGGAGGACCACCACGATTATCGCGAGATACTGCCAGAAGCCGAAATCCGTCCAAAGGAACCAGAAGGCATAGACCAGGAATACTAGGAGGACGAGTGGATAGATGATCGAGACGGCTATCCTCCATCTGAATCCCTTGATCTTGAACATCTCCCAGTCCTTCTTCGACATCATCCGGAGAGACCAGAATGCCCAGAGCCCGCCGAGCGAGAGCACCACGACCAGGAGGGACACGATGACTATCGCGACCTTCTCGTTCGTCCTGAATCCTTCCGAGAAGAAGGCCAGGAAGAGGATGAAGAACACGAGCCATCCGAGCACAACGGCCCCTGAGAAGCCTGCCTTCAGCGGTCCATGCCTGAATTCCTTTTCGTCCATGGCGATAACTCGAATCCCTCAAGACGAAACGTGGTATTTAGGATTTATTGACGATCGGAAAACTCGCCGGGCAACGGTTCCACCTCGACGAGGACGCGGTCTTCAGCTTTGGGTTGGAGGATAGCCATCTCCCTGAGACCTGGCACCCGGGCATCAGGCGGCTAGACGAGTGGTACTACCTGCGGACAAGGGAGAGGGAGTGGGGGTGGTACAGGTACCTGCTCAGGATTCCCCGGTTCGGGAGGATCATGTGGATTGTGCATTACAGGTTGAATTGACGGCAAACCCGTCAGGATCGCCCGCCTTGGACGCACATCGGTAGGCGAGCAGTTCGCATTCAGGCCCTTCGCCGGGGCTTGTTGACTACGACAGCCTCCTCGTGTTCCTCCGGGGTGGAGATTCCGGCATCAGACATCGCTTTCGAGAGTTCGCTGTCGAATCGGAGAAGACCACGGACCAGGAGAGAGCGCGTGTCGAGCGCATACGTCTCGACTCCCCCGCGGCTCTTCCCCGGCCTTATCAGGCCCAGCGCGGAGAGCCTTCCCCAGAGGCTGTATAGCGTCGGGCGGGAGATGCCCGCGCCCTCCGCGATCTCGCTCTTGTTGAACTCCATCCCCGGCTCGTCCAGGAGGAAATCCACCACCCTGACCAGCTCGCTGGAAGTGAACAGGTCTTTCAGCATGCTTCCTGCCCCCGACCGTCTGATTCTCTCATCGTGTAAACTACATTTACACGGGAATACTTATAGGTTTCGAGCGAAGTACTCAAGCGGGACGGAGACCCGTCATGCGATGACGTGGATTTCCCTGTCTTTGACCCGGTCCATATTAGCTCCATAGAAGGCGCATATCTCACGGATTAGCGATATCCTGTCCTGATTCAGGGATATCTCCAAGCCGTAATGCGTCGGCTTGCTGAGGATTATCTGCTCTCGGATCAGCTCTCTTATTGCCTCCGCCGCCTCTCCTCTGAGGTCTGAACGGAAGCTGTTCGCGATTCGCTCCACGGAAGTGTGACTGCCGCCATATTTGCCGCGGCGGTTCAGCTTCCAGACGACCTTGATCTCCAGCCCTGTCAGCCTCAGCGCATGCCCATCAAATCCAAGTCCTTCAGGTGTGCCTGACATCATCCCTCGATAGCTGAAACCATTCTCTCCGTCCTATCATTGATGCTTGGGTTTGAAATCGAAGAGTCTTTGGGATAATAGAAGGGTATCCGCAGGTCGCATATCACGTGGAAGATACCTCGAGACTGTCCCTCCCCGCCAACTTTTCCGTGCTGGTATGCAACTATCCGATGCTGGATCTCTCAGAAGACTTCCAAAAGACTCAATAGAAAGAGGCTCCCCCGGAAAGAATTCTCGTGACCAGGACCTGCTCAGGCGGGTATTTCGTGGCCTCTCGGAAGACCTTCTCAGCGCTGTCGCTTGAGATGATAACGCGGTCGTTCAGGACAAGAACCCATTTCCCCTCGACCCCCCGGACTCTTCCGGTCTCGATGGGCTTCATTCGGGTGCCCGCCGACCCGCTGCTCGCGTGGCGTTTCTTGCGCTCGGTCACTGATACCTTAAATGCGTCAGGGCCCTCATCAATATTGGCGTCGGACGTAACACTTCAGGTCCGGAGTAGACAATGTCCTCAGTCAAGGCGAAGCGCATTTCCTGCATTCACCTTCCTCGCATCCACCACATCCGCCCAGGTCATAATTCCTCCGACCTTCCCGCCGATCCTCACGAGCACGGCCTGACCGTGGAGGAGAAGCATCTTCAGGATCCCGAGGCTCTCGCTCTCGTCCACGACCGGGGAAGGAAGGCGCGAGAAGGCTTTCCGTCGGTTCTGTCCATGGCGATAATAAGCCACATGTCCGCTACCCATTAATATGATGAACGAAAGCAGATGTATCCGTTACCTATAAGTATAATGAACAAAATGTGATATGTCGATGAAAGTGAACAAGCAGGCTGACTTCCTCCCCTCCACGTACGGGGACAAGGTGG
>Ga0315277_10001482_pt1 | contig 34235 bp, 32 predicted proteins | sample YL17G05_15_MG_FD_203695 | JGI IMG/M metagenome (GOLD analysis project Ga0315277, IMG submission 203695) | Sediment microbial communities from Yellowstone Lake, YNP, Wyoming, USA - YL17G05_15 | ecosystem: Environmental > Aquatic > Freshwater > Lake > Sediment | place: USA: Wyoming | collected...
TTGCCAGCCGGCGCGGCGCCACCGGGCGCAGACTGTGCCAGCGCCACACCCGTGGCGAAGACGAGGCAGGCGGCGAAAGCGGTGGCAGGTCGGTGCATCGGGAAACTTCGGCGTTCGGTTGCAAGAGGCCAGGGCATGACAGAACTGAAGGCGTGGGCCACGTCAGGAAGTTCGCACTGTGCCCGCCCTGCACTGCTGCGCTTTGCGCATAGCCCGCGCCCCAAAGCAGGCCCGACGCGGGCACGACCCAAAGCCCGACTGGCTCCCACGAGAGGTGAAGCTTACCCGCTTCATGCGTGGCGCAGCGCCTCGATGACGCCGGCGTCGGCTTCGAAGCAAACGCCAGGGTCGTCGCACCCCTGTGAGAGGGCGGTGGGGCCAGCCGCCGCGCCGGTGCGTCGGCCCTGCATCCGATCCGGCCTGGCCTGCGTAAAGCCTGTCTGACACCGCTGCTGCGAGCCGCGGTGCCCGTGATCGGCCCCCGCGCAACGGGGCCGCAGTGCAGACCTAGAAGGAAACCCACCATGACATCGAGCCGCAAGAAACCGGGGCAGTTGCTGCCTCTCGTGGCCGCCCTGTGCGCCACAGCGATGGGCGCGGCCGTCGCGCCCGCCCAAGCCTCCAGCCACCGCGAAGCGCCGTCGATCACGACGATGCCCAAGGTCGACGCCACCGACTTCTACCTGTTCAACAGCTATGAGCCGGGCCGCGATGGCTATGTGACGATGATCGCCAACTACCAGCCTCTGCAAGCCCCATACGGCGGCCCGAACTATTTTCAGATGGACCCGAACGCGCTGTACGAGATCCACATCGACAACGTCGGCGACGCGAAGGAACACCTGACGTTCCAGTTCCGTTTCAAGCATGCGTTCAAGGGCATCACATTGCCGATCAACGGCAAGGACGTCGCGATCCCGTTGATCCAGGCCGGTGCCGTGGCCGACCCGAAGGCGGGCGCGCTCAACCTCAACGAGACCTACAGCGTCGACATCGTGCGCGGCGACCGCCGCACCGGCACGCGCGGCAGCGTCACCAACGCGGTGGGCGGATCGGCCAGCTTCGACAAGCCGGTCGACAACATCGGCACCAAGACGATCCCGGACTATGCAGGCTATGCGGCCAAACACATCCACAGCGTCAACATTCCCGGCTGCGCGATGCCGGCGAAGCTGTTCGTCGGCCAGCGCAAGGATGCATTCGCCGTCAACCTGGGGGTGATCTTCGATCTCGTGAATGCGCCGCTCGCGGCCATTACCGACCCGGCCAACATCAACGCCTTCCCGAACATCATCGACGACGCCAACGTCACCACGCTGGCAATGGAGGTGCACAAGAGCTGCCTGGTCGCCGGCACCGACACCGTGATCGGCGGCTGGACAACGGCCAGCCTGCGCCAGGGCCAGCTGCTCAACGGCACGCCGAAGAAGGGGCATCAGACGGCGGCGGTTCCCGGCGGCGCCTGGACCCAGGTGTCGCGGCTGGGCATGCCGCTGGTGAACGAGGTCGTGATCGGCCTGCCCGACAAGGACCGCTTCAACAGTTCCAAACCCAGGAATGACGCCCAGTTCGCCGACTACGTGACGAACCCGACGCTGCCCCGCCTGCTCGAAATCGCCTTCGGCACCGCGGCCGGTGCGATCGCGCCATCGAACCCGGGCCGCAACGACCTGGTCACGGTGTTCCTGACCGGCATCAAGGGCGTGAATCAGCAGGGCGTGGTCACGCCCTCGGAAATGCTGCGCTTGAACACCGCGATCCCGGCAGTGCCCTTCGCAATGCAGAACCGGCTCGGCATCGTCGGCAACATCCTCGCCGGCGGCAACGACAACGCCGGCTTCCCGAACGGGCGGCGACCGAAGGACGACGTCGTCGACGTCGCCCTCGTGGCCGTGGTCGGCGGCCTTTGCATGGCGAATGGCGACACCGACGCCCTCGGCTTCGGCGCGGCGTGCAAACCGTCGGCAGTGCCGCTCGGTGCCACGGCGTTCAAGCTGCACGACGGCGTCGACCAGGCTGTGGTGCCGCTGCTGCCAGGCTTCCCGTACCTGGATACGCCATTGCCCGGCGCGAAGTGAGGCCCACCATGAAGAACCTTGAACGATTCCTGATGCTGGCGCTGACCAGCGTGCTGCTCGCGGCCTGCGGCGGGGGCGGTTACGACGCCCCGGTACCCGGGCCGGCCGTCGCGGTGGCGCCGGGGGCGAGCGAGTCTGCCGCCGGTCTGGCCAAGTACCTGAACGACCTGGCCGCAGCCGCGGCCGACGACAGGGAGCCGGTGGATCTGAGCACCTTCACGCCGAAGCTGCCCGAGGACACGGAACCCGAAGCGTTGAGTTGACCCTCCGAGTCTGCCCACCACCCGCCCACCCGCGCCCAGCGCTCGGGTGGGCGATTCCGCAATCCGCTGCCGAAGCCGCCCCGCCACCATGAACCACTGCACCTCATTCCTGATGGCCCTGCTCATTGCGACAGGGTTGGACCTGTCGGCGCTCGCGGCGCCGATCACGCCGACGAGCGATCTACAGGTCATCGAGACCTTGCCTGCGAGCGCGGCCAGCCGCGCCGCAGACCGCCGCCTGCGCCAGGCACTGCTGGGCAGCCCGCGCGACGCGCAGAAGGCGGTTCAGCTTGCGGGCAGCCTGATGGCACAAGCGCACGAGCTGGGCGATCCGCGCCTGGCGGGCCAGGCCATGGCGACGTTGCAAGCCTGGAGCGAGCCTGCCAACGCGCCGGGCGAGGTGCTGTTGATGCAGGCCACGGTGCTGCAGTACCTGCATGATTTCGACGCTTCGGCCAAGCTGCTGGAGCAGTTGCTGGCGCGCGAACCGCAACGGCCGCAAGCCTGGCTGACCCTGGCCACGGTGCGCCGGGTACAGGGGCGCTACGCCGCGTCGGACCTGGCCTGCGCGCAACTGTTGGAGCACGGCGCAGCGCTTCACGGCGCCGCATGCCAAGCCGAGAACGCGGCGCTGCGCGGCGAGTTCGACATCGCGCGCGGGCGCTTCGAGCGCCTGCTCGCCGATCGGCGGCTCAGCCGCGGCACGCGCAACTGGCTGCTCACCTCGCTCGCCGAACTCGAGCAGCGTGCCGGGCGCAACGAAGCGGCCGACGCCGCGTTCGAGGCCGCCTTGGCCGCTGAGCGCGAGACCTATGCGCTGACCGCCTATGCCGACTTCCTGATCGACCAGGGGCGTGAGCGCGAAGCCCTGGCGTTGCTGCGCGAACAGCCGCGCACCGACGGCGTCTTGTTGCGGCTGGCGATCGCGGGCGCCCGCATCAAGGCGCCGCAGGCGGCAAACGATGCGCGCGAGATGCGCGAGCGCATCGCGCAGGCCAACCTGCGGCCGCAGGCGCAGAGCGTGCACGCGCGCGAGCAGGCAATGTTCGCGCTCTGGGTCGACGCCCGACCGCAACACGCGGTCGCGCTCGCGCGCACGAATCTGGCGCAGCAGCGTGAGCCGATCGACCTGCTACTTCTGGCACGGGCCGCGGCCGCCGCGCAGCAACCCGCCGCGCTGCAGGCGGCAGACCAACTCAGAAAGGAGATCGGGCTTCATGACCGCCGAATGGATGCGCTGCTCTAGGAGCCTGTCGGGTTTTGGGTCGGGCCCGCGTTCGGCCTGTTTCGGGGCCCAGGCTGCGAGGTGCGTGCGGGCCGGCCGGTCGGCCATTGCGCAGACGTTGATTGCGCTCGCCGCGCTGGCACTGGGCACGCTCGGATCGCCGGCCGCGGCCCACAAGGCGAGCGACAGCTACCTGCAACTGCGCGAGCAAGAGCATGGCATCGAGTTGCGCTGGGACATTGCGCTGCGCGACCTCGACAGCAGCGTCGAGCTCGATGCGAACGGCGACGCACAGATCACCTGGGCCGAGATCAAGGCGGCCTGGCCCGCGGTCGAGGCGTATGCCTTGCAGCGGATCGGGATCGACGCTTGCCAGCTGAGGCCGGTGCGGCGCGGCCTGGAGCAGCGCAGCGATGGCGCCTACGCCGTGCTGTGGCTGGAGGCCGACTGCGCGTTGAGCAGCGAACCGGTGGTGCGCTACAGCCTGCTGCGCGAGATCGACCCGACCCACCGCGGACTGCTGAAGATCGAGCGCGCCGGCAGGCCGGTGATGCTGCAGGTGCTCGATCCGACGCGCGAGCATGCGCCGCTGCCGGCCGCCGTTGCGACAGCTACCGAGGCACCGACCGCGGGGCCGACCGCGGGGCCGATCGCGGGACCGACCGCGGGATCGATCGCGGGACCGACCACGGGATCGATCGCGGGATCGACCGCGGGATCGACCGCGGGATCGATCGCGGGACCGATCGCGGCACCGATCGCGGCCACGCTCGCATCGCCCGCGCCACGCCTCGAGCCGGCGCCGCCGTCATCGTTCATGCGCGAAGGCGTGCATCACATCGTGTCGGGCTACGACCACTTGCTGTTCCTGCTTTGCCTGCTGCTGCCGGCCGTGATGCGGCGCACGCCGCAAGGCTGGCAACCCGTAGCGCGGCTGGGCCAGGCGGTATTGCCGGCGGTGGGCATCGTCAGCGCATTCACGCTGGCGCATTCGATGACGCTCACGCTCGCCGCGCTCAAGCTCGTCAGCCTGCCGTCGTCGTTCATCGAGCCGGCGATCGCGGTCACGATCGTGCTCACCGCAATCGACAACCTGCGGCCGCTGTTTCGGATGCCGCGTGTAATGGTGGCGTTCTTCTTCGGCTTGATCCACGGCTTCGGCTTTGCCGGCGTGCTCGCTGAAATGGACTTGCCCGCGGCGTCGTTTGCCTGGGCATTGCTGCAGTTCAACCTCGGCCTCGAGCTCGGTCAGTTGAGCATCGTGTTCGTCGCCATGGCGGCGCTGTATGCGCTGCGCCGCCGCAGCGGCTACCCGCGCTGGGTGATCAACGGCGGCTCGCTCGCGGCGCTGGCGATCGGCGCACTCTGGTTCGTCGAGCGCACGGCCGACGTGTCGCTGCTGTCGCTCTGAGCTGCCCGTCCCGTCGGCACTGAACGCAAGACGCAAGCCGCAAGCCGCAAGCCTCTGCACCCACCGTGCAGCGACAGCACCCGCCCGGCTTCTTCGCCAAATCCGATGAAGCCACGGCAAAAAGGAACCCATCCTCTGCTCGGGCCGGAGCCCGCGACTACAGCAAGCGTTCCTCGACCAGCAAAGATTGCAGCCACAGCGTGAACCGCAGCCAGGCGCTGGAGCCAGGCTCCTCGGTGCTGACTTGCGACTGGCCCTGCTCGTCGCGCGACAGCCATTCAATGCTCTGGCCATCGGCGCCCAGCCGCAGCCGGTACATGATGTTGGTGCGTTCGCCTTCCAGCGCGCGGCGCAGCTCAGCGCTCAGCGCCGGGCTGTCGATGGCCAGCGCCATCTCGGTGTTGCCGACTGCCGAACGCCCATCGAGATTGACTGACCCGACCAACACGTAGCGCCCGTCAACCACCGTCACCTTGGCATGCAGCCGCGGCGTGGAGATGCCGAAGCTGCCGAAGCTGAGCGAGCGCCGCACCGGCCCCGGGCTCAACTCGTGGACCTCCACCCCCAGGCGCAGCATCTCGACGCGGTAGCTGCTGTAGCGGTGGTGCACCAGTGGCTCGTCGGTGGTTTCCAGCGAGTTGGTGTAGAGCACCGTGCGCACGCCGGCTCGGGCTGCAGTTGCCATCATCGGCATGCCCACCGTGCCAGGCACGAAGTAGGGCGAAATGATCTGCACACTTTGCCTGGCGCCGCCGATCACGCCCAGCAGCCCGCCCATCGCGGCGCTGGGGCCGCTGGGCGGCCGCGCATCGACGGCTTTTTCCGGGGGGTCGGCAAACACCTGGGCGCTGGCATGATGCAGCACCAGTCGGCCCTGCTGCAACTGCGCTTCGACCGAGGTCAGCCCAATGGGATCGGTGCGGTACGGGGCCGGCGCAGGGGCAGCGTCGCGCAACTCGGCGTCCAGGCGCTCGCGCGCCGCCGCGTCGGCAGCGGCAAGCCGGCCTTGCACCATGTGCAGCGGCCAGGCTGCAACGCTGTTCCAGTAGCGGTCGAACACCCTCGAAAGATCCTGCACCACGGCACCCGTGGCGATCAGATCCATGTCGATGAAATTGGCCTCGGAGTGGCCCATGAAATATTCGTCGGCGATATTGCGCCCGCCAAAGACCGCCATCGCGTTGTCGGCGACGAACAGCTTGTTGTGCATGCGGTGGTTGTGGCGCTCGAAGTCACCCGGCGACATCAGCAGCCGCACGATCGGTGCGCCGCTGCGCAGCGGCAGAGGATTGAACAGCCGCACCTCGACGTTGGCATGCGCGGCCAGGTCGACGAGCAGGGGTTCGATGTCGCCCACGTGGTAATCGTCGACCAGCAGGCGCACGCGCACACCCCGCGCCGCGGCATCGCGCAGTTCGCGCAGCAGCGCACGGCCGGCGACGTCGCGGTGGATGTGGTAGGCCTGCAGGTCGATGCTGCGCTCTGCGCGCCGCGCCAGCGCAATCCGCGCGCCGAATGAAAATTCGCCGGTCGGCAGCAACCGGAAGCCCGAGGGCGGGGCCTCGGTGGCCGGGTGGCTGGCGGCGGCCAGTAGCGCCAGCGTGGTGCTGCCGGTGTCGTTGAAGGCGACCGATGTTTCGACCACGCCACGCGGCGGCAGCGCCGCACAGGCGCCCAGCAGCGCAGCCAGCGTCAGCAGCAGCAAGCGAAGCGCACAGGCCGGCCTGCGGCAGGCGATGAAATTGGGCGGCATGACGTGGAGTGGGGCCATGCACAAGACTAACGTCAATCAGCCCGCTGGCGTCAACGCCCGGTGACCCCCGTTCACCGCAAACACAACCGCCATGCGCGCCGGAACCGTGAATGCCCCGGTGCGCGCTGCCTGACTGGCTGCTGTGGCGGGGCGCCGGTCGGCCGACGCAGCAAGCACCGGGCTGGCCGAGCCGACGATAGGGGTGATGCAGGTGCTGCCGGGGGTGGAATTGGCGCTGCCCTGGGCGGCGCAGGGCGAGGAGCAGGGCCACCAGGGCATGCAGCCTGGGCGTGAACCTTCTGCGCGAGTGGTTCACGCTGGTCGCGCTGGATGACCTCGATGCAGTACTGCGTCTGCAAGCGTCTGCAGCCCGTCGTGACACCCTTGAATTTTTCCAGTCTCAGTCGGCTGCACGCCATGCGCATTGATTCAACGCATTGATGACAGCACCTTTTGGTTCACTGGGTTGATGGCTGTCAACGTCCACCCATTGATCCACGGGGGTCCAAGGTAGAGACTCATCTGTATCCTCACCTCTTCATACCTCAGGAGTAATCCATGCTTCGCTGTGCTGTTTCGATCGGTGTTGCGCTCGTCTTGTCGTCCTGCGGCGGGGGTGGCGGCGGCGGTAGCCCAAGTGGCCCGGTTGATGCCGGGCCGGTGCAGATCACTGCCGGCAACTACGGGCTGGTCGCGCAGGAAAGCGTGGGCGCTGCAATGTCGGTGACGGACGCGGGTCTGTTGCTCACCGGGGTCCAGGTCAGCCGCGACCAGTTGGCGCTGGATTTCGCCCGCGCCCAGGTACCCAAGTTCCAGGCCTGGATGACCAGTGCGCCGCGGCTCGTGACCGGTGCCTCGCAGACCGTGGCGGTGCCGTGCGACAGCGGCAACATGGATGTGACCGTCGATGATGGCAACAACAACTCTATGTTCGATAGGGGCGACTCGTTTTCCGTGGCGGCCCATGCTTGCATGTTTGCTGGCGCCACGTTGACCGGCGGCATGGCCTTTACCGTGAACGAATTCAGCGGCGACCTGAACACCGATGTGTACAACCTGAAAATGTCGATGACACTGACCAACATGGTGGCAAGCGATGCAACCGGCAGCGTCACCACGAATGCCAGCATGAGCGCCATCATGGCGTCGACCGGGATCCACGCCACCACGTTTTCCATCACCACATCGAGCTACACCACGGTCAGCACCCGGGCGGGCGTCACCTATACCCGTTCCCTGACCGATTTCACTGCCACCCAAACCACCACGCCGACGCAGACCGGGTACACCATTTCGAAACTGGCCAACGGCACGCTGAGCAGTTCCGGCCTGAGCAACAGGTCGGTCGTCTTCGCCACCCTTGCGCCTTTCGTCCGCTCCAGCAGCCGGAACTTCCCGACCAGCGGGCAGGCCACGGCAACAGGCGGCGGTGGCAGCAAGATCCGGGTCACCGCGCAGAACGACGGCAGCACCGTGCTGGTGGAACTCGATGCCGACGGCAATGGCAATTACGAGGCATCGCATACCAAGCTGTGGACCGAACTGCTCTAACCCGGTGCTTCACCTGGGCAGGAGGCCGCCTCGGCGGCCTTCTTTTCGTGTGCTCCCTGGGCGGCGGTGCAATACAAGCGCGGGCGCAAACCTGCGGCCCGGTGCGGATCGACGCCGGTCTGGGGCAGCTTGCGAGCAGCTGGCAGGAGTATGACAACCAGCAGCGCCGGTTGCTGCGCGAGAGCGGTCTGCTCAGCGTCTTGCAGATCGGCGTGCAGGCCGAGTGCTTCGGGCTCGGCTGGGAAGCGGGTCTGCACCATGCACAGGGCCAGCGCGAGTACGTCGGCAACATCACTACCGGGGGCACCATCCAGACCAGCAGCAGCATCGAACAGACCGAACTGCGCGTCGAGGGCCGCAAGGTCATTGCGCCGCAATGGTGGCTCGGGGGCCGCCTGGCATACCAGCAGATCGAACGCGATCTGGCCAGTGCCGGCGCAGTGCTGGGTTACCCGGAGCTGTACCGCTACTGGCGCGCCGCGCTCGGAACCGGCTACCGTCTGTGGCAAGGCACCGACTCGCGGCTGCTGGGCGACGCCTGGATCGGCGGCGGGCCGGGCGGGCGCATGCTGCTGCGCCTGCCGGGCGACGACCCGGCCACCCTGAGCCTGGGCAGCAGCAGGCATGTCAACATCGGGCTCGAATGGTGGAGCCAGCGCCCGCCCGAGGGCACGCCAGGCTGGTCGTGGCACTTGCGGCTGGAGCATGGTCTGGAGCAAATCGAAGCCGGCAGCGCGCAGGCAATCACCCGCAATGGCATCGTGGTGGGCGCGGCGTTGCAGCCCAAGACGCGAATTTCGGGCACCGGACTGAGTGCCAGCCTGAGCTACTACTTCTACTGAGCTTTCCGTACTGCGCGACCGCCCACCGCGTGCTTGCAATGGCCGCTTCGCTTCGCACAGTCGTGGGCACGCTCATAGTCTTCGGTTTGCTTCGAGCCGAGTGCGACGGCGTCACTGGTCCGATGAGTGCGCAATTGTTCGCAGCAATTCCAGCCGATGTTTCGTATGCTGGACGCCCTCCCCGGAACGGACTTGACGGTCATGGCCAATGACTCCCTGCAGATGCGCACTCTGCGATACACGCTGCTCGATCCGATCGACCAATCGCTCCAGCTGCTGCGACGCTCGCAGAACAACAAGGAACTCCAGCGCTACCTGCGCGAACGCTGGTTGTTCGCGCTGCCGCTCGTGGTGGGGATCGTGCTTTCGAGCCTCGCGCTGACCGTGGCGGCGTTGACGTTCGTCGCGGGCGCCGGTGCGTTTCTCGGATTGTTGGCGACGATCATGCTTGCGCCGATCGTGCTGGTTGCGAGTCTTGCGGTGCAGGCGCACCTGCTTCTGTCCTGGATCGAGGGGCGCTCGCTCGCGAAGCTTCTGGGGCGCCGCGATCCACGTGAACGCGGACCGATTGGCACCTGGCTCGCGCGCAACTTTCGCCTCGACCTGAGGCCCCTGCCGCAGGTGCCGTGGATTCCTGCGCTGGTGTTCTTCGTTCTGCCCGTGCTGATGCTGTTCCGCGTTGCGACGCTGACCGCCGTGGCGCTTTTGGTCTTTCAGTTTATTGCCGCGATAATTTTCGCGCTCCGAGACCCTGTGGCCGCTGTCGCTCCCTCGCCCGCGCGGCGCAGGGTCGAGACACCCGAGCCTCCAGCGGCACCTCCGCGGGGCGCGGCACCCGTGCAAAGAGCGCGGGTCCACACAGAGCCAGACGCTTCGTGGCCCACCTTGCGTCCGGCGCCATCTCCGGATCCCACTTCCCGCGCGGCGGCATCTCCCGGCCCCGCTTCCCGTTCGGCCCCCGCTGCGAGTTCGACCTCCCGTGCGGCCCGACCCGACGCCGCAAGCTGGACCCGCAGCCTGCGTCCCTTCTTGAAATCGGGCTTTCGCCGCCTTCGTGTCGTCGTTGAAGTCGGCTTGCACAACCTGCTTCCCTTGCTCGAATACGGTGCGTTCCTGATGGGTATGGTCCTTGTCGTGACGGGCCGAAAGTCTGGTTCCGAACGGACCGTCGCGCTGGGGATGCTTCTCATCGGCGCTTCGCTTTTGCTCGGCGCAGCGGCCTCGATCGTCACGCGACGCATGAGTTTTCGCTTTTACCGCAGCGCGCGTGCGGGCTATGCCGGAGCGACGGCGCTGATCACGGGCATGATGCAGGCCATCTTGGGTGGCCTCGCCGTCGTCACGGCTCATGCACATTCGACCCACGTCTGGCAGGAGAAGCTTTATGACCTGCTTGACAACCCGTGGCCGTTGCTCATTCCGCTCGGGTTGTTGCTGATCGGCGCCGGCCTGTTGCTGATGCGCCGCTCCAGCAGATCCATCGGTGCACTCGGGACCCTGCTCTTCACCCTGCCGAAGACGCTGATCGGTCTTGCCGCCCTGGGGGCCGGCGCCGCGATCGTTGTCGGCTGGGCCTGGAGCATCCGCGACCCGCAGGAATTCGACAGGCTTGTCCGCCTGGTGCCGCAGGAGCATATGAATCTGCTCCAGAATGGGTGGAGCGACGCGATCGCGTTGCTGCTCTGAAGGTGAACGCCTGGAGCCGGCTTGCGCCGGGCCAGCGAAGCATCACTTGCACTTCAGCGCCTTCGCAGGCGCCGGCAGCGCCGAATTCCGGGTGGCCGTCGGCGCGGCTGAGATCTTCGAACTGGCGGCGCGTGCCGCTGAGCGCCCGTGTCCGGGCTCAGCGGCCGTATTTCGCCGTGAAACTCGCCTTGCCCAGGCTGTTGGCGTTGACCATGAAGCCGATCAGTGCGGCGCTGGCGTCAGGCGGAACTTCGATCTTTTCCGTCTTCAGCGCATGCACGGTGAAGATGTAGCGATGCGGTTTGTTGCCCTTGGGCGGGCAGGCACCGCCGAACCCGGGCGCACCGAAGTCGGTCCGGCCCTGAAGGCTGCCGGCCGGCAGGCCTTTGCCATCGGCCGTGCCGGCGCCCTCGGCGAGTTCGGTTGCACTGGCGGGAATGTTGTAGACCACCCAGTGCCACCAGCCCGATCCGGTGGGTGCGTCAGGGTCGTACACCTGCAGCGCGAAACTGCGCGCGCCTTTTGGCGCGCCGCTCCACTTCAGGGCCGGAGAAATGTTCTTGCCTTCGCAGCCGAAACCCTTGAACACCTGCGCGTCGGTGAGCATGCTGCCGGGCTTGATGGTCGGACTCTTGAGGCTGAAGCCGCCAGCCTGCGCAGCCATTGCGGCCGCGAACAGGGGAAATGCAATGGCGGTGGAGCGGATCGAGTGCATGGCTTCTCCTTTGGGATGAGTCAATGGCGAAACTGCAATGATGCCCGAGCTTCGGGTGAGCGTGTGCAGGCTGCTGGCGACTGGGGCGCTGTGGCGGCGAAGGCCCACGACGAAAACAAGATGGCCGCCGTCGCCTCGCTTTCCAGCGTCTGCTAGCGCTGAGGGTAGATTCCCTCGACTGCGCCGCCCGAGTGCCGGGAACCTGTCAGGTGGGCGGTGAGCGGGTAAGCTTTGTTGAGTTGCGTCACGTGCACGATGACGGACAGGACGCGCGGGCTGGGGCGGGCATGGTGGATCAACGGCGCATGCCCGATTCTCCACGCTGACCTATCCACGGGTGCGTGCCCACCGCCGCAGCGCACGAACCGGTTGCGATCGAACGGATCGACTGCGGCAACGCCGTGCCGCCCTACAACTCGCCGAGTGCCAAGCTTGGTAAGTGTTTAATATATTGGACATCGTGTGGCGCGATCGCTATGCTCCAGGCATGCTTCTCTTGCAAGAACTTGGCACGGCCGTGAAGACTCGTCGCTCTGACATGGGCCTGACTCAGGCCGCGCTGGCCCGTATCAGCGGTCTGTCGCGCTCGACTGTGAATTCGCTCGAGAACGGCAGCATCAGGGACTTGAGCGTGAATCGGGCCCACAAGCTTCTCGAGGCCATTGGCCTGTCGCTGTCGATCCCGGAGGTTCGCCCTCGCATCAAGCAATCCGCCGTCGCACGCAGTGCGGCGTTGGAGGTGGCGGCTCGGACCGCCAACGTCAGCTACAAGACCCAAGCCACCGGCGAGCACATTCGCACGGCTCTGCTCAAGGCCGAGGTGCCTTCAGCGGCATTCGCGAACGTCAGGGCCCTCCTGGAGGAGGCACCCGTGTCGATGCTTGCCAGGGTCGTCGAGCAGATCCATGCCGAGTCGAAGACGAGTCGCGCCGACGTTTGGAAGAACATGCGCGCGGTGGCGCAGCGGATGCACGTTCAACGGGACATTTTTCAGTGAGTACCGTCGACATGTCGCGGCCCGGCGCATGGACAGAATTGTTCCCGCATGCGCTCACCCTCATGAACCATCTGGAAAGCGTCAGCGAGCTCTGCACCTGTACCTTTGGCGGCGGCACCGTTCTGATGCTTCGCATCAACCACCGGCACAGCAAAGACATCGACATCTTTGTTCCGGATCCTCAGTACCTTGCGTACATCAACCCCCGATTGAGCGACATCGCGGAGTCGATCACGACCGACTACGAAGAGAACGCCGAGTCCATCAAGCTCAGTCTGACTACCGGTGAGATCGACATCGTCGTTGGAACTTCCCTGACCCCGGCGCCGTTCGACGTGGTGAAGCTCGCGGGGCGCACCATCCGTGTCGAGACGAGTGCCGAAATCATCGCCAAGAAATTTCTCTACCGAGGCGACCGGCCAAGGGCGCGCGACCTCTTTGACCTGTGCGCGGTAGCGGCGCTGGAGCCCGACGCCATTCCGATAGCCCTCCCGTTCATGTTGCGCCATGGGTCTGCTTTCCTGCGGGGAATTCATGCCAACGCTGCGGCACTGAAACTGCAGTTCGATGAAATTGCGACCATCGCCTTCAATCCGTCTTACGCGGAGTGCGTGGAAATGGCACGCAGCATCATCGCGCCGGCGCTCGCCGGGGCAAAGCCGGATTCCGATGTGGCGCCGTGCAAGTAGCGGCTCGCAGAGCGCAAATGCGCTTTGGTCAAGCCGATCGCAGCGCCTGCGCCAGATGGCCATACAGCGTCGACACGCGCTGCAACTGGCGCGACACGGTGTGTGTGGGTGAGCAGCCAAAGTTCGGTCTGGCATTCGTCGAGTACATCGGTCAGGTGCAGCAGGTCGGCGCACGGTTTCGCCAGGAACGGCGGTAGCACGCCCACGCCCAGGCCGAGTGCGACCAGTTCCAGCACGGTGAGGATGCTGTTCACGCGGTAGGCTGGCGCCACCTTCGGCAACCGGCACTCGCGCCAGCGGCCGGGCAATCTCGCCCGAATTCAGCCGATCGGATTTGTCAACATCCTGAACTATTCGCACGCCATATGATGCCGCTCACGCAGCCGCTGCGCCGCTTGCGCCAGCGCCGCAAGCTTGGCTTCGGCGGTCGCTTCTGAATTCACCGGGTTGTCGGCAAAGGTGGCGAAGCCGCAGTCCGGCGTCAGCAGCACGCGCTCGGCGCCGAAGAGTTTGATCGCGCGCTCGGCGTGGGCCATGATGCTGTCAACCGACTCGACATGCGCGTGCTTCTGGTTGCAGGCGCCGACACCGATGCGAAAGCGTTCGGGCAGCGACTTCAGGATCTCCATTTCGCCGGCGCGCGGTGTGCACAGTTCGAGCAACACCGTGCCCACACGCAGCGCCGACAAGGTGCTGGCCAAGGGCCGATAGTCGCCGGCCAGCGCCGCGCTTTCGTCGGCAGTCCAGTTGCCGCGGCACATGTGCAACGCCAGGCGCTCGAGCGGGAAGCCTTCGGTCACCGCGTTCACGAGGTCGCGGGCGAAGGCGAGCTCGATCGGGGTGTCGCTCTTGGCCGACAGCGCGCCGCACATGAAGCTGCGCTGCGTCGCCGGCCCGCTGAAGACGACCTCGGACAACACCGGCTCGTCCAGCTGCACCAGCGCCACACCGGCAGCAAGCAGGCAGGCGATCTCTTCGCGCAAGATGCGCACCACATCCTTGGCCAGGTCTTCGCGGTTGGCATAGGCGCGGTCGGAGATGCATTCCATCCACATCGTGCGCGTCAGCAAATACGGTCCGGGCAGCGCCACCTTGACCGGCAAGGCGGTCAGGCTGCGCGTGAACTCGGCCTCGTGCACGGCGATGCCCTTGCTGCGCCCGAGCGGGCCGAACACCGCCGGGTGCCGCACGTCGCCCGCGGGCACATCGAGCGCGCGCAGTTCACGCGCGAACTCTTCCGGGTCGTCCACCAGCGGCAGCAGGTCGGTGAGCGGGATCAGCTGGCAGTTGTCGAGCCGCGAAGCGACGAAACTCGAGTAACTGTCGCGGCGCTGCTCGCCGTCGGTCATCACATGCACGCCGGCACGCGATTGCGCGGCCACAGCCAGGCGCACGGCGTCGTCGGCGGTGCGCTGAAACGTCGCTTCGTCGAGCCGGCCTTCCATGTGCTCATGCATCGCCTGCAGCATCCAGCGTGGGCGCGGCCAGCTGCCGATGCCCATCACCGACAGCGGCAGGATCCGCGGCGCGGGTGCGGGTGACGGCCATTGCGTCATGGGCTTGACTTCGACCCGCTGCACGCCGCCGTGGCTTGTTTGTGCCGGCAGCGTGCTGTGCTTGCGTTCGGCGTACCGGCCCTTGGCGACAAGGAAGCTGCGCTGCTTGCCTTCTTTGGTGAAGGACAGCAACTCATTGCCGGTCATGCGGCACCAGGCCGGCAAGTCCTCATCGACCGAGATCTCGGTCGAGCGGATTTCGAGCAGGCCACCGCGCGCCATCGGGTCGATGTGCTTGCGGATCAGCAGCAACAGGCCGTTGCCGCAGTCGAGGTCGCCGCCGTCGAAGCTGATGTCGGGCAGGTGCGGGTGTTGTGGAGTCGGCGTCATCTGAATGCGTCCTGTGAATCCGGTGAATCCTGTGAAGTCAGGCGGCTGCCCAGGAGAGCGTGGCCGATGGCCGCGGGTCTTCGCTGTCGGCCGCCCGGCCATAGACGTTCAAGAGCGAGGTCTCGGCGAACTCGGTTGCAGGCGTGTCGAGCACGATGCGACCACCGGCAAGGCCGACCACGCGGTCGGCAAAACGCTTCGCGAACTGCGGTTGATGCAGGCTGCAGATCATCGCCACGCCGCCCTGTTCTGCGTGGCAGATCGAACGCAGCAGCTCAAGGATGTCGGCACCGATGCGTGGGTCCAGGCTGGCCACCGGCTCGTCGGCGATGATCAGCTCGGGCTGCTGTGCCAGCGCCCGGGCGATGGCCACGCGCTGCTGCTGCCCGCCCGACAGCGTGTCGGCGCGCTGCGCGGCCTGGGCGAGCAGGCCGACCCGGTCCAGGCACTCCAGCGCCAGCAGCGTGTCAGCCCGCGAAAACTGCCGCGTCCAACCACGCCAGGCGCTGACATGACCCAGGCGCCCGGCGAGCACGTTGTGCAGCGCGCTGAGCCGGTTCACGAGGTTGAATTGCTGGAAGACGAAGGCGATGCGGCGTCGCGCGCGGCCGTGCAGCGTGGCGACGTCGACGCCATCAAGGTGCGCGGTGCCCGTGTCGAGTGAACTCAAACCCGCCAGGCAACGGAACAAGGTCGTCTTGCCGGCGCCGCTTGGGCCGAGCACGGCGACGAATTCGCCGCGCCGCACCGCGAAGCTGACGTCGCTCATGGCGGCAACACCGGCGAAGGATTTGCCGGCACCACGAACCTCGAACAGGGGGCGACTCATATCAGGCGCTTGCGCAACCAGGCACTGAACTGGTCCAGTGCCGTGACGACGATCAGGATCACCGCGATGATCGTGAAGAGCCGCGAGAAATCGAGCAGATCCATGCTGTTCTTCAGCTCCTGCCCGATGCCGCCGGCGCCCACGACTCCCAACACGGTCGAGGCGCGCACGTTGAATTCCCACCAGAAAAGCGCGGTCGACAAGAGCACCGGCAGGACGTCGGGCAAGAGGCCGTAGACCAGCGCGGTGTAGCGCCCCGCGCCGGTCGTGCGCACGGCATCGAGCGGCCCCATCTGCGCGTTTTCGATCTGGTCGGAAAAGAGCTTGGCGGCGCTGCCCCAGGTGTGAAGCGCGATGCCAAGCACGCCGGCAAAGGGCCCGAGCCCGACGGCAGCCACGAACAGCAGCGCGAAGACAAACGAGTCGATGCCACGCAGCGCGTTCAGGAACCAGCGCGCCGGGTAGTACAGGCGCGGGAAGGGCGTGATGTTGCGGCTCGCCAGCACCGCCATCGGAATCGCAAGCAGCGTGGCCGCGGTGGTGCCGATGGCCGCCATCGCCACCGTCTCGGCGGTGCGCAGCAGGAACAGAGGCAACTCCTCGAAGCGTGGCGGCCAGGCCTGTGCGAGCCAGAACCAGAGCTTTGGCAGGCCCGTCACGAGCTTCACCGGATCGACCTGCGCCAGCCACCACGAGACCGCGTAGAACGCCAGCACCCCGCCACACAACAAGCCGAGCTTGAGCCGGCCGCGGATGTCGCCGCGTTGCCTGGCCTGCAGCGCCAGCTGCGCCTGGGCGGCTGGGCTCACTGGGTAACCTCCGTGCTTCGCACTGCGGTGCGAGCCCCCTTCGGAACGGCCGGGCGGGGGCTCATGGGTAACCTCCGTGCTTCGCACTGCGGTGCGAGCCCCCTTCGGAACGGCCGGGCGGGGGCTCATGGGTAACCTCCGTGCTTCGCACTGCGGTGCGAGCCCCCTTCGGAACGGCCGGGCGGGGGCTCATGGGTAACCTCCGTGCTTCGCACTGCGGTGCGAGCCCCCTTCGGAACTGCCGGGCGGGCGCTCATGGCCGGGCTGGCGACGGTGCTGGTGGCCGGGCCGAAGCCCGGACTCGGGCGTTGCATCGATCAGGTTCTTGGCTTGATCTTGCCGACCGTGATTCCGGCGTTTTCGATCGAGGCATACGACGCGTGGGTGGCCGCGACACAGCCGGTGTAGCGACTGGGCAGCAGCGTCTTGGCCTGCTCCACCGTGATCGCCACCAGGATCTTTTGAATCTGTTCGGCGAACTCCTTCGGCGTGTCTTTGGGCACGGCGATGGCGTCGTTCGGCAAGGGTGCCGAGGTCCAGAGGATCTTCGTGCCGTCTTCCTTCAGCTTGCCCGAGGCGATCATGGCGTTGCGGTTGCGGTCGAAATCGGTTGCCATGTCGGCCTGGCCCGCCTGCACCGCGATCTCATTCGCGGCGTGGGTCGCGCCTTCGGTGTACTTCCAGAAGGTCTTGGGGTCGATCTTCCACACCTCCTTGGCGTACCAGGTGGGGATGAGCCAACCCGAGGTCGAGCCGACATCGGCGAAGGAAATGATCATGCCCTTGGTGTCGTCGGGAAACTTGCTGACTTTCAGGTCGGGCTTGCCGACGATGATGGCGTGGTAGATCGGCTTGTCGTCGTACTTGACGGTGGCCAGTGCGGTGCAGCCGGTGCTGCTGGCCGCAAGGACATAACCCCACGGGCCCATCCAGGCCAGATCGAGTTGGCCCGATCCCATCGCCACGGCCATGCCGGCCCAATCGGTGGTGGCGACCAGGTCGAAGTCGGCATTGAGCTGTTGTGCCAGGTGCGCGAAGAGCGGCATGTACGCCTTCTTCGTGTCCTCGGGGCTGGGCAACAAGGGGCCGACGCCGAAGCGCAGCTTGCGCTTGGTCTGGGCCCAGCTTGAAGGCGCCAAGGCGATGGCGCCGGCAACCCCTGCGCCCACGGTCAAGAGGCGTCTGCGTGTGGTCGTGATCATCGCGTCTCCTCGGAAGGCTCAGTAGCTGATGCTCGGGCAGGCGCCGTCGCTCATGAATTCGACCAGTTTGGCGCCGCCGACCACAGCCGCGCCCGCGACCAGGTTGTTCTCGTCGAGCTTGCGTTTCTTGAAACAGGGCGAACAGACGAACATGCGGCCGCCGGCCTTCGCGAAGTTGTCCATCAATTCCTTCAGCGGCGCGAAGCCTTCTTCATGGACCGCATCGGCCACGCCCTTCTGCGACAGCCGCGTGGCTTCGATCGAGAGGAAGACGACGGTCTCCTTGTCCGATGCCACGGCGGCATTGGCCACGACGAACGCGACGGTGGCCTTGTCGGTGTTGTCCAGACCATGGGTCAAACTGATGACGTATTTACCTGGCATGCTCTTCTCCTTCAGTGACGGTTGATGAAACCGGGCACTTGGATGCGCCCGTGGGAAAACTGCAAACTCAACTCCTGGCGCGAATCCAGTAGGTCTGTTGCGTCGGATCCTGGGCCAGCATTTGATGCCCCGTCATGCGGCACCAGGCGGGCAAGTCGGAAGGCGCCCCCGCGTCCAGCGCGACGATCCTGAAGACCTTGCCCGGGGCGAGGCGCATGCGCTGGCGCAATTCGAGCACCAGGTCGCCGCAACTCAACTCGCCGGCGTTCCATTCAAGGTCGTGCTTCATGTGGGCAACGCGCGCACGACACAGCCAAGCCGCCGCGCGCTGGTGCGGGCAGGTACAAGGGGTGTGGCTGGGGGGAGGGCCGAAGTGCGGGCGGTCGGCCACCGCGATGGCGAGAAGGCTACGGTTCTTCCGAGGGCTGGAAGAACCCTGCGCGCCGACGCTGCCGCCCAAGTTGAGATGGAGGTGTAGAAATGCTTGAAGCGGTCAAACAACTTCACGCGACGACGGCTGTGCCGTTGCGCATGCATGCGCAGACGGTACTTGTTCGGCAAAGCGGTTGACGGGTTCACAGCCGCAGTCTACGTCGCATCACAGCAAAGGCGGCCAACATTTCTGGTGGCGCCCTTCGAGCCTGTCGGGCTTTGGGTCGGGTCCGCGTCGTCAGAAGTTGAGAAGGCGCGCACCGGGTGCCAGGGCGGCCTCCAGCAGTGACGCTGCACCGCGCACGCCTGAGACTTCCGCGATGAGGTCTTCAGCGGGCAAACCCTGATCGGCCAGCGCCAGCGGACAGACGAAGATGGCCGCGCCGAACTCCGCGGCTTGGCGAATCTGCAGCAACAAGCTCGGCGACGCCGCGTTGCGCCCAAAGTGCGCAACCGCGTCTGCGCTGATCGCGTGCAGCTCGACGCCGACATCCATCGCCGCGGCCGTAGCCGCGTAGCGCAAGGCGAAATGCGCCGCCTCGGTGGAGCCGCTGGCCAAGACGATGACGAGGGTTGCCGCGGGGGCCGCTTCGGGTGTCGACGCGGGCGCAGGTTCAGGCGTGGCTGGGAACATGGTCGGCGTCAGTGGCTGTGGCCGGACTGTATCGCGCAGGTCGCCGCTCGCCGCAAGCTGCAAGCGCAGCGGGTACTGTCCAGCCTACGCTGCAGCGCCGGCAATGCCCGACCCGTTTCAGCGCGACACGAGTCGGCGCCAGCCCGGGATCCGCCGCTCCATCGCGCGCTGGATCGCCTCGTGCCGCCGCAATGCAAACTCGGTTTCGCTGAGCGCGCCCGGCTGCGGCTGCGCCGCCCGCGCAGCGTGTTCACGTGTGGATTGCATTGACGCGGGCAGCAGCGGGTCGATGCGCACGGCGTGGATGTCGGTGCGATTCGCAGCGTCCGAGCCTGACAGCGCGACAAACGGAATGAACAGATTGCCCGATGCCACCAAGCCCTGATAGTCGCCGACGAACAAACCGCTGGTCACGCTGGGGGCACCGGCCAGGTTGAAGCCGCGGGTGATGCTGGTCTCAGCCCAGATGACGCCATCGCGCGAAGTCAGCAGCCAGAGGTCGGCGTCCAGGGTGACGCGGCTGCTGGTGTTGCTGCGCAGGTCGTAGTGCATCAGGCCGACAACGCCGTCGGCCCGCACCTGCAAGGTGGGTATGAAGGCCGCCACCGCGGGCTCGCGGTTGACCGCCAGTGGCTCGCTCCAGGTGCGCCCGCCGTCGCTGGAGCGTGAGACGGCGATGGCGTCGCGAAGCCCACCCGAAAACCGCGCGTCCTGCCAGGCCACCCACAACGTGCCGCCGCGGCCGGTGGCGATTTGCGGGATCACCGCGCCGTCGCGCACGGCGATGCCGGTGTCCGGATCCCTGGTGCCGACCGAGCGGCTGTCGGCGATCGTGATCGGTGCTTCCCAGCTCAGGCCCTTATCGGTGGAACGCATGATGCGCAGCGTGGCGGTGGAGCGATTCGCCACGGTATCGATCTGCATGAAGACGTTGAGCAGCGTGCCGCGCTCAGGGCCGTCGGTCAGAACCACGATGCGGTTGCCGATGGTCTGGCTCACGCCGCCACTCACCGCGGGTGCATGGATGATGCGGCTCGTCTCCCAGCTCAACCCGCCGTCGGTCGAGCGCGCCATCAGCGTCGGGCCGTTGCCGGCTGCGTCGAGCCGGTCCCACACGCCGAACACGTAGCGCGCGTCGGTGGGGTCGGCCGTCAGCGTGTTCTTGTCGTTGAAGCCACTCGCAGTGTCGCGCTGCAGGCTGACCGGCGCGCTCCAGGTGCGCCCGCCGTCGGTCGATCGGCTGGCCAGCATCTGGTTCACCGAGTTGGCGCTGAAGCTGCTGCCGCTGAAGGCCAGGCCCATCAGGTGCACGCTGCCGTCAGCACCGATGTCGACCCAGGGGTCGCTGGCGCGTTCGTGGTCGCCGGCGCTGCCGCGCGTGGCGCCGCCGCAGCGCGACATGGGGTGCAGGCTGCGCGCCCAGGTGCGCCCGCCATCGAACGACGCGGCACTGACCAGGGCGCGCGCGCCAGCGTCGCTGACCCGGTCCTGCTGCCAGACACCGACGAGATGCTCGGCATTCAGCGGCGACACCGCGACAAAGGGCTCGACCTCGGCGTTGACGAAGACGGTGCCGCCGCCGCCACTGTCGCAACCGGCGGCCACCGGTGTCGCGGCACTGACGCGCACGCCGGGCGTCGGCGGGTCCACCGGCGGCGCGGCCGGCGGCGGGGAGCCGCCACCGCCGCCGCCGCAGGCGCCCAGCAACGCGAGCAGGACGACCACGGGCAGGGTAGGGCCGCTGCGTGCTCGGCGCTTCTGGCGTGGGTCTGGGCTCGACACGGCCGCAGCATAGCCGCAGGCAGGGGCCTGGCTACAAACGATGCGGCGGCATGGCGCTCAAGCCCAGGCCGTCGCGCGATGGCCCATCCGCGCCCGGCCCTGATGCATGGCTGACGGTCTGCCCGCCGCGCAAGCCAGCCCGCGCTGGGCGCCGTCGGGGTGACCCTTCGCTGCGTGAGCCGCCTGAGCTGTCGCGCAAGCGTCAGCCGGCTGGTCCGCCGTCTACGGCGCGTTCAATCGGCCGCTCCCAGGCGCGGCGGCAATGCCTGCGCCAAAAAGTCATACACCTTGCGCACCACCTTGCTCGAACGAATCTCCCGGTGCACGGCGAGCCAGCACGGCAGCGGGGGAATCGCGAGTTGCGGCAGCACGCGGCGCACGCCCGGCCAGTACGCGGCGTTGTAGTGCGCGACGAAGCCGATGCCCGCACCCTGCGCCACCAGCATGCCGTAGGCGACCTGGTCGTCGGTTCTGATGGCGAAGGCCTCGCGCTTCAGTGGCAGGCCCAGGGCGGCGAAGCCACGTTCGATGAGGTCGTCGGTGGCATAGCCGATCAGCGTGTGGCGCGCCAGCTCGGAAGGCTCGCGCGGCGTGCCGGCACGCTCCAGGTAACGCTCGTGCGCATAGGCGCCGATGCCGACGCTGCCGAGCTTGCGCGCCACGAGCGAGCTTTGTTCAGGCCGCAGCATGCGCACCGCAATGTCGGCCTCGCGGCGCAGCAGATTGGTGATCTGGTTGCTCGCCACCAGTTCGAGCTGAATTCCCGGCTCCTGCTGGTGCAACTCGGCCAGCACGGGCGGCAGCAGGTAGGTGGCGGCCACCATGCTGGCGCTGATGCGCACCGTGCCGGTGGTCTGGTCGCGCTGGCCCGCCAGGGTGCGGGCCAGCGTTTCGGCGCCCAATTGCATCTGGCGTGCGGCGTCGGCAATCGCCAGCGCGGCGGGCAGGGGCGAGACGCCGCGGCCGGTGCGTTCGAACAAGGGCGCACCGAGCTGCGCTTCCAGCTCGGTGATGTGCCGGCTGAGCGTCGGCTGCTGGCTGCCGGTGCGGCGCGCAGCGCCGGTCAGGCTGCCGGCGTCGAGCACCGCCAGAAAGCTCTTCACCAATGCCCAGTCGAAACGCTCGATGCCCTGTGCCATGCGGAAGTGTATGGCTGGCTTGCTCCTTTGGGCCATTGTGGAATGGGGCGAATTCTCCGAGACTGCACTTCATGTCCTTCAACCCCGAGCCCATGATGAACCCCCTGCCTTCAACCCGACCCACCGTTCTGATCCTCGGCGCCAATGGCCGCCTGGGCTGCGCCGTCGCGCAGGCGTTCGACGCTGCGGGCTGGCGCGTGCTGGCGCAGGTGCGCCGCGACCCTTCGCCGCTGCTGCCGGCCGGCGCCGAGCCGCTGCGCGCGGCACTTTCCGACGTCGACGCGCTCTGCGCCGCTGCCGCCGGCGCGCGTGTGCTGGTGCACGCCGTGAACCCGGTCTACACGCGCTGGGAGGCCGAAGCGCTGCCGGCGCTGCGCGCCGGGTTGGACGTGGCTGAACGGCTCGGCGCGCATTTCATGCTGCCGGGCAATGTCTACAACTTCGGCGCCTCGATGCCGGCGCTGCTGAGCGAAGACACAGCGCCTGCGCCGAGCACGCGCAAGGGCGAGATCCGGGTGCAGATGGAAGCGTTGATGGCGCAGCGCGCCGCCGCCGGCGGTTTCACGGCCAGCGTGGTACGGGCGGGTGACTTCTTCGGCGCCGGCGAGGGCAGCTGGTTCGACCTGGCCATCGTCAAGTCGCTGCGCAGCGGCAAGCTGGTCTACCCCGGGCCGATGGACCTGGCGCACGCCTGGGCCTACCTGCCCGACCTGGCGCGCGCCTTCGTGCAAGTGGCCGAACAACCCCACGACGCCGCGTTTCGCAGCTGGCATTTCGAGGGTTACACGCTGACCGGGGCGCAGCTGCTGGCCGGCATCGAGGCCGCTGCCGCCGAGTTGGGCGTGGCGCCGCAGCGCGGCTTTCGTCGGGGCGGCATGCCGTGGCGCGTGATCAGCGCGCTCGGTCTTGTGGTGCCGATGTGGCGCGAGCTGGCGCGCATGGCCTACCTGTGGCGCGTGCCGCATGCGCTGGACGGCCGTCGCCTGGCGGCACTTGCCGGGGGCGCACAGCGCGCCACGCCGCTGGCCGTGGCGTTGCGCGAATCGCTGCTTGCGCTGGGCTTTGGTACGTCGGTGAGGCAAGAGCTGATCCGGTCCGCGATCTGCGCGCGCAACGAAGCACGATGAGAGTCATTCGCGGACTGCCGCTTCGGTCGCTTGCGATTCGAACCGGACCTGCCGAAGCTGGGTGACGCGGTGCGCTCGGTCAGGCGACGCGCGAAGCGCAGCATCGGCGCGCGGATCTTCAGGGGGGACTTGCATTTACCGCGCTCGCAGCGAATGAGGGAACCGTCTCTGAACGCGGGTCGAAGCGGAATCCGTGCAGAATCAAACCCACCCTCGCGCGCGAAGAACACTGTGGACCGCCTGCACCTGATCAACGTCTTCGTCGCGGTGGTGGACACAGCCGGGTTCGCCGCTGCAGCGCGCAAGCTCAACCTCTCCCCGCCCGCCGTCACGCGCGCCATCAACGATCTGGAGAGCCACCTCGGCGTGCGGCTGCTGACGCGCACCACGCGCGTCGTGCGCGTCACGGAAGACGGCGCGCGCTATGCCGACGACTGCCGGCGCATCCTGGCCGAGCTGGCCGAGGCCGACGACGCGGTGCGTGGCGAACAAGGGTTGCCGCACGGCCGGCTTGCGCTCACGGCGCCGGTGCTGTTCGGCGCCAGGTTCGTCATGCCCATCGTCACCGAGTACCTGGCGCGATACCCGCAGGTCACCGCGTCATGCTGGTTCATGGACCGCATCGTGAACATGATGGACGAGGGCATGGATGTGGCAGTGCGCATCGGCGAGCTGCCCGACTCTTCGATGCAGGCGGTGCGTGTCGGCCAGGTGCGGCGCGTGATTTGCGCTGCGCCCAGCTATCTTGAGCAGCATGGCGTCCCGCAGACGCCCGACGAGTTGGCCGCGCACTGCATCGTCTCCACCAGTGCCGTGACGCCGACCGCCGAGTGGCGCCTGATGGACAACGGCGAGCCGCGCAGCGTCAAGCTCCGTCCACGCTTGATCACGACGAGCAACGACTCCGCCATCGCCGCCGCGGTGAGCGGCTTCGGTCTCACGCGCCTGCTCTCCTACCAGGTGGCCGACCCATTGCGCGACGGTCAACTCAAGACCGTATTGAGCGAGTACGAGCCTGCGGCATTGCCGGTGCATCTGGTGCATCGCGAGGGCCGGCACGCGTCGCACAAGGCGCGCGCGTTTCTCGACCTGGCACTGGAGCGGTTGCGCGCGAATCCGGCGCTGAACTGACGGCGCAGGGAGCCCCCTCCCGCGTCGTACCCCGCTGCCGTGAGCGTGTGCCTTGCCCTTGCGTGCCGGGTGGGGCAGTGGTGTCAACCGCGCGCCTTGTCTGACAAGCGTTCGCTTGCACCCCGTCCGCGCATTTCCGGGCGCCGCTGAGATTCGGGCGCTGCGTTGGCCCTGCCATACTGGGAATCGATCCGCCACAGCCCCCGCCCCATGACACTGACCGAACTTCGCTACATCGTTGCTGTCGCCAGGGAGCGGCATTTCGGGCGCGCCGCCGAAGCGTGTTTCGTTTCGCAGCCCACGCTCAGCATTTCGATCAAGAAACTGGAAGAAGAACTCGACGTGCGGATCTTCGAGCGTGGCAGCAGCGAGGTCAGCGTCACGCCGCTGGGCCAGGAGATCGTGCGCCAGGCCCAGGCGGTGATCGAGCAGGCGATGCAAATCAAGGAGATTGCGAAACGCGGCAAGGACCCGCTTGCCGGGCCGCTGCGCCTGGGCGTGATCTACACCATCGGCCCCTACCTGTTGCCCGACCTGGTGACGCAGGCGATCGCGCGCATGCCGCAGATGCCGCTCGTGTTGCAGGAGAACTTCACCGCCAAATTGCTGGAGATGCTGCGCGCCGGCGAACTCGACTGCGCGATCATGGCCGAGCCCTTTCCGGATGCGGGTTTGGCCAGTGCGCCGCTGTACGACGAGCCCTTCATGGTGGCGTTGCCTCGCAATCACAAATTGCTGGAGCGCAGCAGCATCAGCGCCGAGGAGTTGAAATCCGAAACCATGCTGCTGCTCGGCACCGGTCATTGTTTTCGCGATCATGTCCTCGAAGTCTGTCCGGAGTACGCACGCTTTTCGAGCGATGCCGAGGGCATCCGAAAGAGTTTCGAAGGCTCGTCGCTGGAGACCATCAAGTACATGGTCGCCTCCGGCGTCGGCATCACCGTCGTGCCGCAACTCAGTGTCGCCAAGGACATGCAGCACCAGGTCGGATACCTGCCCTTCACCGACCCGGCCCCGACACGCCGCGTGACGCTGGTCTGGCGCCGAACGTTCACCCGCTATGAAGCGATCGCCGCGTTGCGCAACGCGATCTACGCCTGCGCGTTGGAAGGGGTGACACGCCTGACTGCGTGAGCGCGCGCGGGCGTCGGCCGAGAGGCCCGTTTGCGCGCCCGGCAACGCAAGCGCTCGACATGGGCCGCAGCAACCCGGGCAGGCCCAGGCTATCGCGATGTTCGCTGCAATCAAATGGATTGCGATGCGCAGACTGCCTATCCTTCGCGCTGTCCAAATCAGCGAAACAAGGGGGCTTTGAATGGCCAACGATCTGTCTGCACCCGTTGCAGTTGCGCCCATCGACATCGGCATCGACGCGAAGGATCGCGCCGCCATCGCCGCCGGCCTGAGCCGGCTGCTCGCCGACACCTACACGCTGTACTTGACGACCCACAACTTCCATTGGAACGTCACCGGGCCGATGTTCAATACGCTGCACCAGATGTTCATGGCGCAGTACACCGAGTTGTGGAATGCGGTCGATCCGGTGGCTGAACGAATCCGTGCGCTCGGCCATATGGCGCCGGGTTCTTACGCACAGTTCAGCAAACTCGCTTCGGTGGCGGACGCCCCGGTGGTCGCTCCCAAGGCGTTGGCGATGGTGCGCATCCTGGTGAACGGGCACGAGGCCGTGGCGCGTACCGCACGCAGCCTGCTGCCGCTTGCCGACAAAGCCGGCGACGGACCGACAGCGGACTTGTTGACACAACGCCTGGCCGTGCATGAACAAGCGGCGTGGATGCTGCGCAGCCTGCTCGAGGACGCATAGCGCCAGTCATTGCCGGGCCATGGGGCGCGCCGACGCCTGAGGCTGGACGCAGCAGGTTCAGGTCACGCCATCCTGGCCCCAACCCAGGCCTGCGCTGATCGCTTCAAGCCGCGCATCGTGAATCGCCTGGCCGATAGCGGGCCCGGTGAGTCCTTGCGCGACCGCGTGCGCCGCAATCCTTCGCGTGTCGACCTGGAGCGCGTGGCGCAACCCAAGTTGCAGTCGTGCGCGCTGCGCAGGGGCAGGTTGCGGCATCGCGTGCGCGCCGAGCGCGATGCATTCACAGGCGAGCAGCATCGCATCGAAGCGCTCCGGACGGCGCAGCGCATCGCAGCGCTCGAGCAGGTGCAGCAGATCCGTGGCCGCCATCGACTCGCAGCGCTCCACAGCTGGAAACTCGTGCGCGACCAACCGGGCCAACTCGTGGCACGGCGCCGGCACGCGCAGCCGCCGGCACAGCGCCTCGAGCTTCGGCAGATCCGTGCCACTGCCTGCCGGCGCCGATGAGTCGACAACGGTGCTTGCACGACCGGCCTCGATCGCATGGCCCAGGCAGGCAAAACGTTGCGGCAATGTGCACCCCAGGCCAGCCGAAATGTCGAGCACCCGCAGCAGGCGCTGCGCCGGCGGTTCGTGTTGCGTGGGCGCAGCGCCCCACAGGCAGTCAACTTCCGGCATCAGCCGCGCCAGCGCACCAGTGTCGCGAAGCACCTGGAGCATGCGTGACGGACGCGCCTCCATCAAGCCGCGCGCCACTTCTTGCCAGACGCGCTCGGGCACGAGTGCATCGGCCTCGCCCGCATCGACCATCCGGCGCGCCAAGACCATGGTTTGCGGCGCGACGCTGAAGTCATGCAGCCGCGCCGCAAAACGCGCGAGGCGAAGAATGCGCACCGGGTCTTCGGCGAAAGCCGGTGAGACGTGGCGCAACAGGCGTGCGTCCAGGTCATGGCGGCCGCCATGCGGATCGATCAATGTGCCGTCTTCGTCGAAGGCCATCGCATTCACTGTCAAGTCGCGTCGCGCGAGGTCTTGTTCCAGCGTCACCGCCGGATCGGCATGAAACGTGAAGCCGCGGTAGCCCGGTGCGGTCTTGCGCTCGGTGCGCGCGAGCGCGTACTCCTGCTTGCTCGTCGGGTGCAGGAACACCGGGAAGTCACGGCCCACGGCGGTGAACCCGGCCTGAACCATTTCTTCAGGACTGGCACCGACGACGACCCAGTCCTGATCGGCGTTTGGCCGCCCCAGCAGCGCGTCGCGCACTGCGCCGCCGACGACGTAGGCTTTCATGGCGGCGAAAGCACTGCCGCAACCTTACCGCCGTTGGCGGTAGGGTTCATCTTCTTCAATGAAGTCGTGCTCGGCCAACGCGTCTTGGCGCCACTCCTGAAACGCGGGCACTGCAAAGATGCGGTCGACATACGCTGCGACCGTTGAATTCACCGGCAGCAGGTAGCTGCGAATGCGCGCGCAGACCGGGGCGAAGTAGGCGTCGGCGATGCAAAACTCGCCGAACAGGAACGGCCCGCCGCTGATGGCCAACTGCTGCGACCACATCTGCACCATGCGCTTGAGATCCCGCGCCGCGGCGCCGGACTCGCGCAGAATGCGCGCCCCGACTTCGGGCAGCGAGGCCTCCAGGTTCATCGGGAAGCTGCTGCGCAGCGCGCTGAATCCTGAATGCATCTCCGCGCAAAGGCAACGCGCGCGTGCACGTTGTTTCGGGTCCGCCGGCCAAAGCCGTAGCAAGGGAAACTTTTCCGCCAGGTACTCCGCGATCGCCAGCGTATCCCAGATCGCCAGGTCGTCGTCGATCAGCAGCGGCACCTTGCCCGTCGGTGCGAGCTGCAGCAGCCTGGCCTTGAACGGTGACGCGTCATCAAATCCGAGCCGCAACTTGACCTCCTCGAAAACGATGCCGCGCTGGCGCATCAGAAGCCACGCGCGCAGCGACCATGACGAGTAGTTCTTGTTGCCGATATACAGCTGCATGGGCGAGTTCCCGCGTGGCGTGGCGTAGCTCGGGATTCAAACGCGCCCGGCGCGGGCGCGCCACGGGTCGAGCCGCGCACAGCCCTGCCCCGCTGCCAGATACAGCGGTGCCACGGCGTCCAGCGCGCTGGCGTGTATCCCCAGGTATTCGAGCCCGGCCAATTGCCCGCTGGCCAGGTTCGGGATTCGCATCGAATCGAGGTTGTCGCGCGACATCAAGGGCGTGCCGGGCAGGCGCTCCATGAACCAGGCCTGCAGCCGTGCCAGGCGCTCGGACAAAGCCAGAATGCGCCGTTCATGGCCGGACCATCGGCCCGCCATCGCGGCCAACTCACCCAGGGTGTAGACGTCGGGCCCGGTGCATTCCAGCGTCAGCCCGATCGTCTTCGGTTGGTCTAGGCAAATCGCGATCGCAGCCGCAACGTCTTCGACCCAGACTGGTTGAAAGCGCGCGGCCGCGCCTGCCAGCGGAAGCACCGGCAGCACCGCCTGAAGGCTGGCGAACAGATTCAGGAAACGATCGCCTTCGCCGTAGATGACCGAAGGGCGCAACAGCGTCAAGTCCAGGGGCGCCGCCTTCAATACGGTTTCGCCCGCTGCCTTGGAGCGCAAGTAGCTGCTCGGCGCGTCGTCGCCCACACCCAGGGCGCTGACGTGAACCACGCGCCGAACGCCGTGCTGCGCACACACCTGCGCCAGCTTGCGCGGCAACGCTTCGTGCACCTGTCGAAACTGGGCCTCGCTGCCGTGCAGTATCGCAACCAGATTCACGACCGCGTCGCGGCCCTTGACGAGCTCGCTCAGGGCGTCGGGTTCGTGCACGTTGGCTTCGATGACCTGAACCGTGGGCAGCATCTGAACTGGCTTGGCGTGCGCGGCGCGGCGCGTCGCCACCGCGACGCAGCCCGCGGCACCTCCGGAACGCGCCACCAATCTGGCGCACAAGCTGCGCCCGACGAACCCCGTGCCGCCCAGGACCAGAACATTGGACATTTCAACCCTCAGGGGCGGCCCCATCGCCGCGACGCTTGTATTTTGGCGCCTCGCGGCAAGCGCCGGGCTGAGCACTGCGGCAGCGACGCCGGGGCTCAGGGTATGTCGAGGTCAGGCGCTGGCGCTCCGGCCAGGCGCGGGCCTATGGGTTTACCCAGGCGCTGCGTCAACGACGCCGGCTGTTCGTTCAGCAGCGCCGTGTAGAAGGCGCTGTTGGAAAGCACTTTCTTGACGTAGTCGCGCGTCTCGGACAGCGGAATGTTCTCGGCCCACACCGCGACCTCGAGCACCGGCCCCTCGCGCCATTTGCGCGAGCGTGACGGCCCGGCGTTGTAGGCAGCGGCGGCCATCGGCAGCGAGCCGCCGAATTCGTCAAGGACGTATTTCAGGTAGCTCGTCCCCAGCTTCAGATTCATGTCGCGCTCGGCAATTTGATCGACGTGATAACCCGCCAGGCCGATCTTGCGTGCCGTCCAGCGTGCTGTCGCGGGCATGACTTGCATCAGACCCATGGCTCCGACGTTCGACTTGGCATCGACGATGAAGCGCGATTCCTGGCGGATCACGCCGAATACATAAGCCGGATCGACCCCGGCCTCGAGCGCGCGGGCTTGGACTTCGGCCCGAAACGGCGTCGGAAAACGCTGCTCCATGTCGACGACGTCGCGAGTGCGATCGCTGGTGCTGATGCAGCGGTCCCAGACTTCGCGTTCGCAGGCGATTTGCGCCGCGGCGAGCAACTCGCGGTCGGCCATGCCGCGCAACGAGAAATTCCATTCTCGATTGCCCTCTTGGCGCAGACCCAGAGTGATCAGTTGCAATGCCCGCGCCAGACCGGGTTGGCGTTTTGCCGCTTCGCGTTCAGCATTCGTCAACGGCGCCGGACGCGCCGGAAGCGGCACGTTTTGACCGAGGTTTTCGGCGGCCAGGCCGCCATAGAAACTGAGCTGTCCGGCGATGTTCGCCAGCATTCCCTGTGCCTCGGCACGCATCGAATCGCCGTCTTGCGCATCGCGTGCCAAGGCTTGCAAGGCGCGTGCCTTCCAGTAGACCCAGGTCGCATCGCGCTGCTGTGCAGCACTCATCGCGTCGACACCCTCGCGAACCTGCTGCCAGCGCGGCGCACTTGCGTTGCCACGCAGCGCAGCGCGGACCTTCCAGGCCAGGGTGTCGTCGCTCCAGTCCAGCTTGACCCCGGCTTTGGCCGCGCGGCGCTCGGCGCGCTCAAAATAGTCCGACGCTTCATCCTGCAGCCGCAATGCCGACTGTTTGGCAACGCCCAACCAGGTCGCCGCAGCAAGGTCGGCGGGCAAGACGCTGTCCCAACGTTCGTGCAATTGGCGCGCCGCGGCTTCGGCGTCGTTGCTCGCCATGCGGATCAGCCCGAGCGCGACCAACTCCTCGTCCTGGCGCCCGGCGATGCCCTCCTTGCGCGACACATAACGCGCAGGGTTGCGAGTCAACTCGTTGACCTGGCTCGCGGCGCTCACGCTGATCAGCACCGCAGCCTGGCGCGCGGCTCGCGGCTTGTTCGCGTCGAGCGAGAAGCGCGCCTTGCGCCAGACGTCGGCGGGGGCAATGCGTTGCGCGTCATACAAGGCCGCGGCCAGCATCGCGCAGCCTTCGTCCGCTTCGCTCTGTTGGAACCAGCTGGCCAATGCCCTGTCGCGCACCTCCTTGCCTGAAGCATGTTCGGCAAGCAGCGAGAAGCAGGTCACCCCGAGGTCATCGTTCATGCGAAAACGCGGCATCTCGGCGGCGAAGTTGGCCCAATCACGGCGCCGCCCGAGTTCCAGCAGCCAGTCATTGCGCAGCCGGTCTTCGACATAGGACCCGGGCCAGCGCGCATAGAAAGCGTTGAGCTCGGATTGCTGCGCATCGGCGAGTCGATTGCTCAGCTCCCAATAGTCGACCCACATCGTCAGCGGGTGTTGCTGCGCAGCCGCAGCGGCTCGTGCCGCGAGCAATTGCGCGCGGTCTTTCTTGCGCAAGGCCTCACGCGCGTCGAGGATGGCGCTGTCGCCGGGCTGGGCCCGCACCGGCTTCAGCAGCAGCGGCATGCCCAGGCACAGTGCGAACGCGAGCACCACGCTTCGGGCGCGGAGTTCGCCGAGAATCTGCCTGGCACTCAATCTCATCTTCGTCCCAATTGACTTCATCGGTCATCGACCCTTCGCCCGCGCTACCTGCGCCGCGCGTGGACCTGCGGCGGCGCTTGCGCGCGCAGCGCAGCGCCTTCGCTGCCACGCCGCACGCCCGCCCCGCCGCACAGGCGTTGGGCCAGCATCTGCTTGCGCTGGTCACGACACTGGAGCCCGACTGCCTGGGAGTTTACTGGCCGGTTCACAGCGAATTTAACGCAAGCCAGCTCTTTGTACGAACCGGGAGTCCCTGCACGACGCCGCTGGCCCTTCCGTTTGTACACAAGGCTCCCCCTCGAATGAGGTATCGGGCCTGGGACGGGCAGGCCCCGACCTTGCTCGACGAGGCCGGCATCGCCAGCGTCAGCGGTGCCGACGTGCTGCCGGACGTCGTGCTCGTTCCGTGCCTGGGTTTTACCGACGCGGGTTACCGCCTGGGCTACGGTGGCGGCTACTTCGACCGTTGGCTCGCGGCGAACCCGCAGGTGCTGGCGGTGGGGGTCGCCTGGGAAATCGGCCGCATCGAGCACCACGCGTTTCAGCCACAGCCCCACGACGTGACCATGGCATTGATTGTGACCGAGCGTGGCCCGATCTGACCCAACCGTGAAGAACCGGGTTCGCCGCAACGCGGGCCCGACCCAAAGCCCGGCAGGCTCCTAGAGGCCTTGGCTCCTCTCGGCGTTGCACGACAAAGCGATTCGTGCGCCGCGGCGACGCGCCAGTCTTGCACAATTGCCCGATGCAGCGAATGAGGCATCAGAGGCGAGTCACGCAGGGCTGCACATGGCAATAGATCCACCCGACCCGCAACGCGCGGCAATGCGCAAGAGGCTCATCACGGCGCGATTGGCGCTGCCCGACCGTCTGGAACGCGCCGTGGCGTTGCAGAACGCCTTGCGCGTCTGGCTCATCGGCCGCGCTGAAAGGAGCATTGGCGCGTACTGGCCGATCAAGGGCGAATTCGACCCACTGCCGGCCCTGTACCGGTGGAGTGAAGGTGCGCCCGAGGGCGTGATGCGGCGCATCGGGTTGCCCGTGGCCGACCGCAGCACGGGCTCGCTGCGCTTCCACGTCTGGTACCCCGGCTGCCCGATGGAACTGGATGCCTACGACATTTCCAAGCCCAAAGGCACCGAAGAATTCGCACCGCAGCTGTTGATCGTGCCGTGCCTGGGTTATGGCCCGGGCGGCGTGCGTCTGGGCTACGGCGGTGGCTTCTTCGAGCGCACGCTGCTCTCCGTCGAGCCCAGCCCGGTGACGGTGGGTGTGAGCTACAGGCATGGATTCTTGCCGATGCTGCGCGCTGGCCCGGCCGAGGTTGAACTCGACGTCATGCTCACCGAAGACGGCGTGATGTGGGAGCGCAACACCGGCCAGAGGTGACAGGCTGCCAAGAGCCCAGGCAGGGGCTTAGAGCTTAAGGCGCTGCAGGATGTCGAGCGTCAGGGCGCTCTGGTTCATGGTGTAGAAGTGCAGGCCCGGCGCGCCGCCCGCGACAAGCCGCTCGCACAGGCGCGTAACGACGTCCAGGCCAAAGGCGCGAATCGACGCTGCGTCGTCGACAAAGCCTTCCATCTTCAGCGCCACCCAGCGTGGGATCTCGATGCCGTCGCGCGCCGCGAACTGCGCGATCTTCGAGAAGTTGTGGAACGGCATCACGCCGGCCACGATGGGCGCCGTGACGCCCAGCGCGCGCACCTGTTCGACGAAGTGAAAGTAGGCATCGGCGTTGAAGAAGAACTGCGTGATCGCCGAATCGGCGCCGCACTTGACCTTGTCGACGAAGTGAGCCAGGTCGCGCGCCGCATAACGCTGTTGCGGGTGGTACTCGGGATAGGCCGCGACTTCGATGTGAAAGTCTTGCCCCTGTGTCTCGCGGATGAAGCGCACCAGTTCCGCCGCATAACGGAATTCGCCGCCCGCCGCGGTGCCGCTGGGCAGGTCGCCCCGCAGCGCGACGATGCGGCGCAGCCCATGTTCCTTGTAGGTCGCAAGCAACTGCGCCACACCCTCGCGCGTCGCGCCCACGCACGACAGGTGCGGCGCAGCGTTGTAGCCCGCGGCGGCGATGCTGAGCACGGTTTGCAGCGTCTTCTCGCGCGTCGATCCGCCCGCGCCATAGGTGACGCTGAAGAACTCGGGAGCGGCCGCACCGAGCTGGCGCACGACGTCGACGAGCTTGGCGTCGCCCACCGGCGTGTTCGGCGGGAAGAACTCGAAACTGACCGGAACTGCGGCGCGGCCCTGGTTCATGCTCTTGCTCCTTGCGTGGCTGCGGCGCCTCGCGCTGTGGCGCGCACAAAGAATTCCCGATTGCCGTCACCCCCCGTGATGGCGCTCTCGAACCAGTCGGTCACGCCCAGCTTCAGGTTCGCACAGGCGGCACGAATGCGCTGCTCGACAGCGACGAATGCCGCCGCGTCACGCACCACACCGCCCTTGCCGAGGTCCGCCGCCTGCAGCTCGAACTGTGGCTTTACCAACATCAGCAGCTCCTGCCCGACCAGCGGCGCCAAGGCCGGCAACACCAGCGTCAGCGAGATGAACGACAAGTCGCCGGTGACGAGGTCGAAGCGGGTGACCGGCAAGGCCGCCGCTTCCAGGTGGCGTGCGTTCACGCCTTCCAGCACGAACACGCGCGGGTCGGCGCGCAAACTTGGATGGAGTTGGCCGTGACCCACGTCGACCCCGATCACGCGGGCTGCGCCCTGGCGCA
>Ga0315277_10001483_pt1 | contig 34231 bp, 27 predicted proteins | sample YL17G05_15_MG_FD_203695 | JGI IMG/M metagenome (GOLD analysis project Ga0315277, IMG submission 203695) | Sediment microbial communities from Yellowstone Lake, YNP, Wyoming, USA - YL17G05_15 | ecosystem: Environmental > Aquatic > Freshwater > Lake > Sediment | place: USA: Wyoming | collected...
GGTGTCACGTTCGCCGATCCAGTACCGGCTACCGAAGTTATGTTTCTGGCGCCATTTGGGATCGCCCGCGACGCGGCAGGAAACCTCTATGTCTCAGACCGCGAGGCCAACCGGGTGTGGAAGATCGACTTGAAGGGCATGGCGAGTGTTTTCGCCGGCAATGGCATTCCGACCAGCGCTGGTGATGGCGGCCTGGCGGTCGAGGCGCGGCTGAACGCCCCGTCAGGTCTCGCCGTTGACCCCGAAGGTAAGGTCTACATCGCCGAGATGTCCGGCCACCGAGTGCGCCAGGTGTCGCCCGAGGGGATCATCACGACCGTTGCGGGCACGGGCCAGAACGGCTACAGCGGTGATGAGGGCCCGGCCACGCAGGCACGGCTGTTCGGCCCCGCGGCGTTGGCCTACCTGCCCGAATTCGGCCTATTCATCGCCGACCGCAACAACAACCGGGTGCGGCTGGTTACTTTGGACGGGCAGATTCAGACGATCATCGATGACGTCAATTGGCCAAGCGGATTGGCCGTTGATCGGGCGCCGAGCCTGTACATCGCGGACGCGAGCAACAACCGCATCCTGCGCGCGCAACCTAACAAAGTTACCGTCATCGCCGGGAATGGCGAGGTGGGCGGGGATGGAGACGGAGGTCCCGCCACGAAAGCCCGTTTCTTTCATCCCCAAGGAGTCGCGCTCGACCAATCCGGCCGCGTGCTGGTCGCCGATGTCTCGGGGCACCGTCTTCGCGTGATCGGCGCCGATGGCATGATCGACGGTCTGGCTGGCAGCGGGAAGCCTGGGTTCCAGGGCGACTCCGGACCGGCGCGCGAGGCGCTCCTGTCGGCGCCCCAATCGTTGGTCGCGGACGAACAAGGCAATGTGTACTTCGTGGATGCAGGCAACCGGCGCGTACGAAAGATCAGCCCGGACGGGAAGATAGTCACGATCGCGGGTGCGGACACCCTGGCGACGGTCGATCTACAGTTACTCGCACCCACGGGCGTCGCGGTCGGCCCTTCCGGAGACGTCTACATCGCGGACACACTGAACCATCGAGCCGTCCGCATCGCCGCCGATGGGGCAACGAATGTGGTGGCGGGCAATGGCTCGGCGGCCTTCACGTTCGATGGCTCCGACGGCATCCGCATGCTGAACGAGCCGGTGGAGATCGGGGTTCTTGGAGACAGTGTGCTGATCGCGGACGGAGTCAACCACAGAATCAAGCGGGTGGCTTCCGATGGCAGCGTGAGTGTGGTGGCCGGCCTCGGATGGAACGGCATGCCGACCGGCGACGGCGGACCGGCTACGGAAGCGCGCCTGAATATGCCGGCCGGCTTCGCAATTGACCCGCGAGGCGGCGGTTACATTTCCGAACGCTGGACGCATCGCATTCGCCAGGTCCGTCCGGACGGCACGATTACGACGGTCGCGGGGACGGGTGAGGGCGGCTACTCCGGCGACGGCGGCCCAGCCACGCAAGCGGGCATTCAGGGCCCCTGTGGGTTGGCCATCGGGCCGGATGGGTCGCTCTACTTTGCGGACCGCGGCAACAACCGCGTACGCCGCATCACGCCGCAAGGAACCATGGAGACTGTGGCTGGCAGGGGTCAGGGGGGGTACAGCGGCGACGGAGGCACGGCACGTGAAGCGCTCCTCAATAACCCGCACGGCGTGGCCTTCGATCGGAAAGGCAACCTCTACATCTCCGAGCCCGGCTCTCACCATGTCCGCTTGGTGACACCGGACGGAGCGATCTACACGATCGCCGGCACGCCGCCTGGAGCATCCAGTCTCGGCTTCCAGGGAGACGGCGGGCCTGCAACCGAGGCAAAGCTCTTCCAGCCGCACGGCATCGCGGTGGATCAGGACGGCAACATTTACATCGCCGACCGCGGCAACAACCGCATACGAAAACTGACCCGCGTGCCGGATTGACACTCTGTGACCTGACGGGGACCACCTCAACTGACTCCGAGCCGAATTGCGACAGGGTAGTACGGCGGGCTCTGAGCGCGACCGTAGGGTACCCTGCGCTGGGCGCGGGTCGGGGAGCGGGAAGCCGGACCGGACATGGCATGGGCGATTCCGGGGCGCTTTGACGGGTAAATTGCGGGGGCGGTCTGTTATGTTCGGAGGTATCGAACATGGAAGGGCGTCAAGACCGGGGCCGCGAGGCGGAGCGGAAGGAAGCGGAAGACGCGGCGGGTTCGGTGCGGAGGAAGCTGGGGTTTGATCCGGATCCGAGGGCATGGAATGGGCGGCGACGGGAGCGGTTACTCTGCCGCCGCACTGAGCAGCGCCCGCACCAGAATGTCGAGGTCTTCCTCCCGAGTGCGGTGGTTGGTGATGCACGCCCGCAACCAGGTGCGCCCGTGCAGGCGGGCCAGGGAGAGCGCTGCGATGCCCTCCTCGTGCAGGCGTTCGGCGATGCGCTGGTTGGCTGCGTCACTGCCCCGGTAACGGAAGCAGACGATGTTGAGCGGCGGCTCCTGCAAAAGCTCAAACTCCAATTGTGCCGCGACGAGCGCGGCGAGCGCGCGTGCCTGCGCGCAGTTGCGGGCAATGGCGTCGCGAAAGGCGTCGGCGCCGTGCTCCTTGAGCGCGAACCACACCTTCAAGGCCTGGAAGCCGCGCGAGAGGTCGGAGCCGAGAGAGTGGAACCATGGGTGACCGCCAAAGAGCCCGCGTCCTTCCATGGCGAGATAATCCGCCTCCGACTGGAAGGCGCGCCGCTGCAGCGCAGCGTCGCGAAAGAGCACGCAGCCGCAGGCGTACTCCACGTGCAACCACTTGTGGAAATCGAAGGCGAGCGAATCCGCTTTCTCCATGCCGCGCACCTTCTCGAGCAGCCCCGGCGCGAGCGCGCACCAGGCGCCGAGGGCGCCGTCGACATGAAACCAGAGCCCCTCAGTGCTCGCGATTGTGGCTATCGCGTCGAGGTCATCAAAGGCGCCGGTGTTGACGGTACCCGCGGAGCCAATGACGCAGAACGGTCGCAGCCCGCGGCGCCGGTCTTGCCGGATGCCGGCTTCGAGCGCGGCGAGGTCCATGCGGAAGTCGGCATCACAGGGAATGCGGCGGATCGCCTCGTTCCGGATGCCAAGCAGACGCAGCGCTTTCGCAATTGATGAGTGCCCTTCGGTGGAAAGGTACGCGACGAGTTGATCGCCTTCCGCTTTCTCGCGAGCTGCGGCGAGGGCCAGCAGGTTCGCCTGCGAGGTGCCTGTGACGAGGATGCCGCCCGCATTCCGGGGAAAACCCAGCAGCTCTTTCGACCAATCGAGCACGGCGCGCTCGACATAGGTACCTGCGTGGTCGCGCCCGCCGCAATTGACATTCATCGCCGCCGCGAACAATGCGGGGACAACAGCAGACGCCGTGCCCGTGCCATGCACCCAGCCAAAGAAACGGGGATGTGTGTTTCCGGTCGGATACGGCAGAATGAGTCGGGTGAGTTCCTCGACGGTGCGTTCCAGACCCGCGCCTGCGCGCGGCGCGGGTTCGGCAAGCACGGCACGAACCTCGTGCGGCACGGCTGTCCAGACGGGGCGCTCGCACGCGCTCAGGACGTGGTCGAGCGCAACGTCGAGAGCCTTGTGGCAGGCTTCGCGAAATGCCTTCGGATCGCGCGGATCGAGCATCCCTTTTTCGCTCCCGTTCATGCCTGCCTCAGAAGAGCCAGTGAGCCAATCTGGCGCACCGCCCCTTTGCGCGTGATGACGTTCACGACCAGCTCGTGCCAGCCCGGCGGTTGAAATTCCAGCGAGACGTCCAAGAGCCATCCTTTCGGCATGCCCGCGCAGTTCAGCCCAAAAGCCTCGTCCACATCCAGGCGGAGCGCGTGCGGGCGAATCCAGCCGGCATACTTGCCGTCGCAGAAAAACTCAACGCGCAGGATACCATCCTCGCTGTACGCCCATCCGGCGACGGTGACCCAAGGTCCAGCGGTGGAGCCGCTAGCGGGTGCGTCGACGCTGCCAATGGGAAGCCGCGCCGCCTTCTTAGCCCGGGAAGCTGCGACGAGTTCCTCCACCGCGCGAGCCAGCGCCGGAAAACGGCCAGACTCTTTGAGCCCTTGTAAGACATAGAGGAACTGCGCTTCGAAGGGTCCGACACCGCCAATCGTCGGCAACGTGCGCAGCAGTTCGAGGATGCCCTGCTCGGAAGTGTCGGCTGAAGGGAAAGTCCGAGACAGGTCCTTCGCTCCGCCCAGCAGCAGTTCCAGCATGCCGCGCACGCACTTTTCGCACCATCCGCAGTTGGAGTCCGGTTCAATGAAGCAGAGGAACAGGCGGGCGGTGAGTTCGGCGTCGGGCGCCACGGCGCGCGCCTTGCCGACGCGGTTCAGCCCGTCGCCGAAGTGGACGAATACGGTGGAAGATTTGCTCCACAGCGGGTCGAGGTCGGGGTGCGTGCCGAGCGCGGTCATCGCCGCCTCGTCAAACGTGGAAAAGATGTAGAGGCGGCGGAACTGACCGCCGCACAGCAGCCCGGCGCCGGCAAGCGCACCCCCGTGATGGAGCGTCCATTCCGCCAGCGGTTTCGTGAATCGTGTGAGGTTGGTTCGCACGGGAATGAGTTGCTTGCCGAAACGTCCCGAGATTTCCGCGATGGCGCGGCGCCGGTTCGGCGCTCCCCAAGGTTCGTCCGGATTAGCAGCATCCCATTCGGCAACGAAAATGAGGTGCGTAACTTCCTCCCTCAGCCGAAGGAGCGAGTAGCAGGAATCGAGCCCCGCGCTGAAGAACAGGCCCACCGCTGAAGGCGGCTGCACATCCACGGCAACCGGCGCGACAACTTGAACTTCGCCGAGCCGCGGCAGCCACTGCCGGTACAGCCGGACAACGCACGGCACCGATTCCAGGAAGCGGCGGTCGAGCGGCGTGTCGAACTCGAGGTTTTCTCCCAACGCCATCGCGGGCAGCAGAAGCGCGGCGGCGAAGCCCTCCGCACTCGGCGTGACCGGCGCGGTCGTGCCGAATTCAAAGAAAAGGAGGAAGGGATCGAGTCCCGCGGTCTGGGGAATGACCCGAGCGCAAACTACGGTCGACGCGGCTCGTCTCTCCGTGGTGATGGCTTCAATCCGCACAATGGGGGCAACCCGGAATTTCCCAGTGTATGCAGGGCAGCGGGTCAACGGCAACCCTCGGGCTTGCCTTATGATCGTTGCAAGCTTGGAGTGACCCCCGTTCTCTTAGCAACCGTTATACATCCGCGCATAGATCACAGGACATAGCGGTCAGCAATAAGGAAGCAGGTGGGGACGAATCAGGCCGGGGCAGGTCCGCATCTCCGTGAAGACCCGCATCAGCGTGCCGAGCAACTCCATCGCGCTGGCGAAGCAGCGGTTATGGGTTCCGTTCTCGCGCGTAGGTTGCCAGAGCCGTTCGGTGGGATTGGACTCCGGCGAGCAGGGGGTGGGCAAGGAGGCCACCCGGCGTGCTCAGGACCTGCTGGCCGAGCCCTGACGGTGCAATGCGGCGGCGTACTGCCACCGCGACCCACACCTGTCGAGGCGCTCATAAAACCCTCGGCCCACACTTGTGCGCTGGGTCTTTTGCCTCGCTTACCTGTTGTGAGGCAGGACCAGCTACATCCTGGCCATTGCGGCTCGAGGCTGAGAGTGGCGGATGAACTCGTGACGTTCCAGTGTGGCTGCCACGGCAACCGGTTTGCCGGAAGCCGTCGCGCCGTTCACCTTCGACCGTTCGAGCCGGACCACTTTCCCCCGGCAAAGCAACCGGATATCGACACCCGGCTCGGGACTGGACGGAAGCGTGATGAAGTACTCGATCGGATCGCCCAATTCCAACTGGGAGTCAAGCTTAAACAAAACCCCTCCCGAACTGAGGTTCCGCGTCTTGCCGCGGCGAGACAGACGGTGGGACCCGGCACGGATCAACTCGACCGGCAGTTTCAGATCGTACCGGCTGAACCTGCGTTGTTCACGAACGGCCTCTTCGTCCATTGTCAGCAACGCCTCCTTCCCCTGAAATCAGCAGACGATTCTGCTTGAGGTCACCAGTGCTTTGATGGCATACACTTCAGATCGGCAGTCTACACCTTCCCTTCACTTGGGTGACTCCATGCCAAGGCCGTGCAGTCTCGATGCCAATCAATTCGCCCGCATTGATGTCCTTGATTCTGGAAGGTCGGCGCCCCGCGAAGCAGGGACTCCAAAGATCCACAAGCGGAAAATTTTACCGACTCCCAGCGGTCGGAACCTGGTATTTTTTTCTCGGTTTACCACCTCGGCTGCCCACGCCGGCAGCCCGGCATGATCCCGGCCGTGCCGCCGGTCGGACATCCCCCCTATTCCCGGTGCACCTTTTCCTCTCCGCACCCAGCACCTTGCTCGAACTTGTTGTTTCAAGCAACAAGTCGCGGCATCCACCCGTTGCCAGGGCGGGGATTGCGTTGGAGGGCCCTCCGACGCGCCAGGAGGCGGCGGGAGGGCGGGGGTGGTTGGGTGCCGGCGACTTGTTCCAAAACCGCTGGCCGAATTGTGGCGGGGTAGTACGGCGGGCTCTGGGTGTGCGTCGGGCACGGTGCGCCGGTCGCGGGTCGGGGCGCGGGAAGCCGGATGCTGGAGATCGGTACGTCCGGTATGATGAGCGGAGATGGAGAGCGGGACACCGGCGTCGTCAGGACCGGCCTCCGGCCTCCACGCTACCCAACCGCAGGAAACCGTGCCCGACCAGCAGTCCCCTGACAACCACACGTAACCGCTCTTCGGCCACCTGTGCCGAGGCGATCTGCCACTCAACTAGGTAGAGACGAGGACGGTAGAGGCTCTACAATGTGAGTTATGGACAGTCGGCCCTCAGTCCAACTGATCAGCGAAGAACTGATCGACGCCGTTGTGGCCCAGGCCCAGGAATCGACGAGGCGGCGGAAGAACTACAACTTCCACGCCGGGGACGAGGACAATCCCCAACGCTTTTTGAACGTGTTCCTGCACGGGTCTTACGTGCGGCCCCACCGGCACCTGACGCCGCCGAAGGCGGAATCGTTCCTGGTCCTGCGCGGGCACGCGGTCGCGTTCGTCTTTGACGACAACGGAGCGGTGATCTCCGGCCACATTCTCGGGCAAGGCGCGTTTCCGGGGCACGCACCGTCCCATGTCACGGACGGGACCGTCGCGCGGGGAATCGATCTCCGGCCGGGTCTGTGGCATTGCGTCGCGGCTCTGTCACCAGTCGCCGTCTGCTACGAGGTGAAGCCCGGTCCCTGGGACCCGGCAACGGACAAGGAGTTCGCGCAGTGGGCGCCGGAAGAGGGGTCGGCAGGGGCGGTTCAGTATTTGGCCACTCTCCTCAGGTGAGGGCGGGTTTTGAAGGGCCGCCACCAGGGGCCACAGTTGGACGGCGGCCGGCGTTGATTGCTGGTTTGAACAAGCTACAGTAAAATATGTATCCGCCCGGACGTGGCGCACGACGGGCATCGTAGATTAGACACCAAAGGAGAATCGTATGTCGAAGCTGTTTTCGCTTTTGGCGCTTATGGCTTGTTTGGGTTTCGCCGCCGAAAGGTCCGCCGACGGGGTGAAGGCTGCCGAGAAGTCGTGGGCCTCGGCCACGGTGGCGGGTGATGAAGCGACGCTAAAGCAATTGCTGGCAAGCGACCTCACCTACACGCATTCCAATGGCGAGACGGATACGAAGGCCGCGTTCATTGACAACCTGAAGACCGGCGCACGGAAGTACCACAAGGTGGATCACGAATCGATGGAGGTGCGGCTATACGGAAACACGGCGGTGCTGGCCGCGGTGGCGGCGGTCGAAACGAGCCAGAAGGGCGGAAAGCCGAATCCGGTGCGTTTGCGCTTCATCCACGTGTGGGTGTGGCAGCAGGGGCGCTGGCAGATGGTGGCGCACCAGTCGTTGCGGCTGCCGTAGGGGTTCATCTTCGGTGGATGGCGGATTGCGCGCGGGGACTGCGGCGAGAGCAATGGCTTGACTGCCCGGCGTGAGACGGCGTGGCGGGGACCGCATGTGGCGGGAGCAGTCCGGGCGGCCTAAGCTCAATCATATGAGCCTGAAAGGCTGCCCCCCGAAACCTCGGGGCGCGCCCGATGAGGCGGCCATCTTCCGTCTGGTACAGCTCCAGCGGATTCGCTCCGAGCAAGGCGCGGACCTCGGCGGCGAACTGCCTGCCCGCCGGGCTGTAGCCCATCTCGCCCACGCCCTCGACGCCCGCGTCGCAGGAGTTCATGGCGACGAACTTATGGAAGCGTCCCTGGATCGGCGCCAGCTTGATCCGGGTGATGTGGGGGGAGGACGGGCGCGCCGGCCGGACGACGGCGGCAGCCGCGCCGGCGAGAAACTGGCGTCATCTCATGGCATGCTCATTTTACTTTTGTCAACGCCTCCGGCGCACGCGTTTTCTGTTGCGCGCGCGCCCGCCAGTGCGGCATAGTGGAAGAGGCAGAAAGCATGTAGAGCGCACTTGGCGTTGAACCGCCGGATTCGGGTTGGACCGTGTGCGCTCGAGTTGCCTATGGGCGCGGACGGTCAGCGATGGCGGACAACCTGCTCTACCTCACCGAACTCATCGGCCTTAAGGTCTTCGACCTCAAGGGCCGGCGGATCGGCCGCGCCGTGGATGCCGCCCTGGTTCCCCTGCTGGATCCGGTTCGCATCGACCGGTTCCTGGTGGGGGGCGGCTGGGCCTGGCTGACCATCCGCCACGATCAAGTGCAAACCATTTCCTCCGCCGGCATCTACCTGCGCGACGAGCAACTGACGCCCTACCACTCGGACGAGTACATGCTGCGGATGCGGCGCGACCTGCTGGACCAGCAGATCATCGACGTGCACGGCCGCAAGGTGGTGCGGGTCACCGACGTCACGTTCGAGGTCCGCCGCGAGAACGGGCACGACACGCTGCACATGTTGGAGGTGGACATCGGGGTGCGCAGCATTTTCCGGCGCCTGGTGCAGGGCGTGCTGCCCCCCCGCTGGATCCGCCGGCTCCAGTCCCGCATCCCGCCGAACTCGATCCGCTGGGAGTTCTGCGACATCCTGGAGCCCGATCCGCAGCGGCGCCTGCGGCTGAACCTGTCGACCGACAAACTGGAAAAGATGCACCCGGCCGACCTGGCCGACATCGTCGAGGAACTGAGCCCGGAGGACCGCGAGGCGATCTTCGAGACCATGGATTCGGAAGCCGCGGCCGAAGCGCTCTCGGAAGTCGATCCGGACATTCAGGTGAGCATTCTCGAGTCCCTCGAAACCGAGAAAGCGGCCGACATCGTCGAGGAGATGTCGCCCGACGAGGCCGCCGACGTGCTGGCCGACCTCGAACAGGAGACGTCGGAGGAGATTCTCGAGGAAATGGACTCGGAACCCAAGTCGGAGGTGCAAGAGTTGCTCGAATACGAGGAGGACACGGCGGGCGGCCTGATGAACACCGAGTACGTCGCCCTGGATGAGAACGCGCGGGTGGCCGACGGCATTGTGGTCTTGCGCGGCAACGAAGAGCTGCTGGAGGTCCTGAACACGCTGTTCCTGGTCGATTCCGAGGGGCGTCTCAAGGGCGCCGTCCCGGTGGCCCGGCTGTTTGTCGCGGACATCGACACGCCGCTCCGCTCGCTTCAGACCGAAACGCTGATTCAGACGCCGGTGGACGAGCGCCAGGACCGCGTCATCGAGCTTTTCGACAAGTACAACCTGCTGACGCTGCCGGTCGTGGACCGGGAAGGGAAGCTCGCCGGGGCGATCACGGCCGACGATATTATCGCCGTGCTGCGGCAGAAGTGAGCGAGCGCAACAGATGCTGAAGCGGTTCCGCTACCACATCGCGGTGTTCTTCTCGGTCATCGGACCGGGTTTTATCACCGCGATGGTCGACAACGACGCGGGCGGAATCTACACTTATTCGCAAGCTGGCGCGAAATTCGGCTACCTGCCGTTGTGGACCCTGCTGCCGATCACGGTGCTGCTGGTCGTGGCGCAGGAGATGTCCTCGCGCATGGGCGCGGTGACGGGCAAGGGCCTGTCGGACCTGATCCGCGAGGAGTTCGGGCTGCGGACGACGTTCCTCATGATGATCGCGCTGGTGCTCGCTAACCTTACCAACGTCATGGCGAATTTCGCCGGCGTTGCCAGCTCGCTCGAACTGTTCCACGTCAGCCGCTACATCTCGGTCCCGCTGGCGGCCCTCGCCGTATGGCTGCTGATCGTCAAAGGCTCCTATCAGAGCGTCGAAAAAGTGTTTCTGTTCGCCACGGCGCTCTACGTCAGTTACATCGTCTCCGGCATTCTGGTGAAGCCGGACTGGAAAGAGGCGGCCATCTACAGCGTCCGCCCGGTGCTGATGCTGGAGCCGGGTTACATCGCGATCCTCATCGGCATGGTCGGCACGTCGGTCGCGCCGTGGATGCAGTTCTACTTGCAGGCGGCGGTGGTCGAGAAGGGCATCACGGCGAAAGAGTACAAGGAATCGCGCGTCGAGGTGGTTGTCGGCTGCATCGTGATGACGATCATCGCGTTTTTCATCGTGGTGGCCTGCGCCGGCGCGATCTACTCGGTGGCGCCGCGCGACATCCGCGACGGCGCCGACGCCGCGCTGGGCTTGAAGCCGTTCGGCCAGTACGCCTTCCTGCTGTTTGCCGCGGGGCTGCTGAACGCTTCGGTGTTCGCCGCCTGCATCCAGCCGTTGTCCACCGCCTTCACGGTGTGCGAAGGGCTGGGTTTCGAATCGGGCGTCAACCGCCGCTTCGGTGAAGCTCCGATCTTCTACTGGCTGTTCACGCTGCTGATCGTGGCCGGCGCGGGCCTGATTCTGCTCCCCGGTTTTCCGCTGGTCCGGATGATCCTGTTCTCGCAGGTGCTCAACGGCGTTCTGCTGCCGTTCGTACTGATCTTCATGATTCTGCTGATCAACCGGCCCGGCCTCATGAAGGAGTGGACCAACTCGCGCGGCTACAACCTGGTCGCCTGGGTGGCCGTGGCGGTCATGATCGGCCTGACGCTGGCGCTGGTCGGCATCACGATTCACGACCTGTTGGTGGCACGGCAGTAGCACAGCCTTCAGGCTGTGAACATACCTGTCAAGCTATGAACACAGCCTGAAGGCTGTGCTACCTTCACAGCCACCATCTAGAATAGGGGGGTGGGGCGAAACCTGATTTCGGTATTGGTGGTGGATGACGAAGCGAACCAGCGCACCGCCCTGGCGAGCATGCTCGAGGGTTGGGGCTACCGCGTCCAGACTGCGTCCAACGGGCAGGAAGCCCTGGAGCGGCTTCGCGAGTTCGACGCCGGTGTGGTGATCACCGACCTGATGATGCCGGTGCTGGACGGCAAGGAACTCCTGCGCCGCCTCCACGAGCAGCCGCGGCATCCCTTGGCCATCGTTCTGACCGCTTTCGGGAACATCGAAACGGCGCTCGAGACGGTTCACGACCTGGGCGCGTTCTGGTTTCTTGAGAAGCCGCTCGATCCCCGGGCCTTGCGTCTGCTGCTGGAACGGGCCGCCGCGCAGCGGAGCCTGGAATCCTACAGCGCGGAACTGGAGCGGCAGTTGGCCGGACAGGGCGTTTTGGGGGAGCTGGTCGGCTCCTCGCCCGCCATGCAGAGCGTCTACTCGCTGATCCGGCAAGTCGCTCCCACCCGGGCGACCGTGTTGATCAGCGGGGAGAGCGGGACGGGGAAGGAACTGGCCGCGCGGGCAATCCATGGCCTGAGCCCGCGGCGTGACGGGCCGTTCGTCGCGGTGAACTGCGCGTCGATGCCGGAAACGCTCATCGAAAGCGAATTGTTCGGACACGAGAAGGGCTCCTTCACCGGGGCCTTCGAGCGCCGGCGCGGCTGCTTCGAGCTGGCGCACGAAGGCACGCTTCTGCTGGACGAAATCGGCGACATGCCCGCCCTGACGCAGGCCAAGCTGCTGCGCGTGCTGGAAGACAAGCGCATCCGCCGAATCGGGGGCGCCAAGGAGATCGAGGTCGACGTGCGCGTCGTGGCCTCGACCAACCGGCCCCTGGGCGAGATGGCGCGCGACGGCAAGTTCCGCGAGGATCTGTTCTTCCGTCTGGCCGTCTTCCGCGTCGACCTGCCTCCGCTGCGCGAGCGCAAGCAGGATCTTCCGGCGCTGTGCGCGGCCCTGATATCCCAATTGAACGCGCGGCATGAATGCCGGGTGGCCGGACTGCACCCGGAAACCTTCGAGATCCTGTCGCAGCACGACTGGCCGGGGAACGTGCGCGAATTGCGCAACGTTCTGGAATACGCGGTAATTCTGGCCGGAGAAGGCGAGGCGCTCCCGTCTCATCTGCCCCGCAGCGGCGGCTTGCCGGTCCGGCATTCCGCGCCGCCCGCCGCCGCGGCCGGCGGCGTCCTGCTGCCGGTGGGAACCACTCTGGAGCGCGCGGAGCGGGAACTGATCGAGCTGACGCTGCGCCACACCGCAAACAACAAAACGCGCGCCGCGACGATTCTCGGCGTCAGCCCGAAAACGCTGTTCAACAAGCTGCGGGAATACGGCGCCGCGGACGCCGGAGAATAGACGCGGACTTTTCATGTCGCTCAAGGCCAGACTGCTCGTTCTGATCACCGGCACGGTGGCGATCGTGGTCCTGGTCCTGTCGGCGCTACAGCTCAACAGCCTGGTGACGACGCTTCTGGATCACGCTTCGGAACGCTCGGCGGCCACCGCGCAACTGGTGAAGACGCAGGTGATGATGCGGACGGCGGCCTCGAGCCCGCAGGGGGAATCGCTGGGAGACGTGAAACTGGCCTGGAGAAGAGGCCTCGAGGCCGACCGGGAATTCGCGGATTTCCTCGCCGCGACCCTGGCCCAGACCCGCTCGATTGTCGAGATCTCGGTGGCCGAGGAAATGAGCCTGGTGGTTGTGTCGTCGAACCCGGGGCGCGTCGGAAAGCTGCTGGAGCCAAAACTCACCCTGCGGCACCTGGAGACGCTGAACCCGTTCGAACGGTTGTCGTTGATCCTCGGCGGCCGGCAGGATTACGAGACCCGGGTGGTGCTCGGCATTGCCGGACAGCCACACCCGGTCTTCACGATCCAGGTGCTGGTGTCCAACGTGCTGCTTCGCGACGCGGTCCTGCCGGAAGTCCGGCGCGCGGCGGCCGTGTCGGTGTCGGCCTTGCTGATCTCGCTGCTGGTGGCCCTGTCGGCCGCGCACCTGGCGCTCCGCCCCCTGAAGCGGATCAGCCGGGCCATCGACCGGATTGCCAGCGGCGGAGATTCGGCCGACGGTTCCGCCCCCGCGACGCCGGAGTTTCGCGTGGTCGAACAGAAGCTGCAAATTCTGGGAGCGCAGTACCGGGACACGCAGCAGAGCGCGTCGCAATTGCGCGGCGGCGTCGAGAAGCTGATGGAACCAATCGAAGAGGCGATTCTTCTGTTCGACGACGCCGGCCGGACCCTGGTGTGCACGCCGGCGGCGGAGCGGTTTCTCGGAATCCCGCGGTCGGAGATCATCGGGCGGCCGGTTGCGGATCTGCTTCCCCCCGCCCTGGCGGAGGTGGCGCTGGCACGGAAACCGCTGCGAAACGCGCCGGTCGATTGGGCCAGAGACGGCGCCCCGTCCGCCGTTTTGGCGAGCCTGGAGCCCCTGCCGGAGGGAGTGCTGCTCCGGCTCCACGATCCCGAGGGACGCCGGGCCGTCGAGGCTCAGCTCAGCCTCTCCTCCCGCCTGACCGCCATCAACCGCCTGACCGGCGGAGTGGCGCACGCCATCAAGAACCCCCTGAACTCGATCGCTCTGCGCCTGGAGTTGCTGCGCACGCGCGTGCTACCGGAGGTCCCCGAGGCCAAGGGCGAGATCGAGGTCATCGCCGAGGAAATCGCGCGGCTCGACCGGGTGGTGCGGACGTTTCTCGATTTTACGCGGCCGGTGGAGCTGAACAGCGCCGAGTTCGACCTCATCGAGATGGCCGACAGCGTCCTGAACCTGGTTCGGCCGGGGGCGGAAGGTTGCGGGGTCCGGATCGAAATCGAACGGCCCCAGGCCCCGGCCCGCGTTTGCGGCGACAGGGAACTGCTTCGACAGGCCGTGGTGAACGTCGTTCGCAACGCTCTGGACGCGATGCCCGAGGGCGGACGGCTGGGCGTGCGGATCTCCAGAAGCGGCCCCGAGGTCGTGCTCGCCATATCCGACACCGGGCCCGGCATACCCGCCGAGAATCGGGACAAGATCTTCGATCTCTACTTCAGCACCAAGGAGAAGGGGTCCGGAATCGGGTTGGCCATGACCTTCCGCGCGGTTCAGTTGCACGGGGGATCCATCGGCGTGGAAAGCGAGTCGGCAGTCGGCGCGACGTTCCGCCTGCGTCTGCCGGCGGCCCCGGAAGGAGGCTTGGCGCAATGAGGAAAAGGATTCTGCCGCTGGCGCTGGCGGTCCAGATGTTGCTGTTCTCGAACGGCTGCGCGATTTCTCGGCGCAAGCCCAAGACGCAGCCGCCACCGCCTCCGGCGGTCGCCGCTCCCATTCCCGAGCCAAAACCGTCCGAGCAGCCCGTCATCGTCGAACCCCAGATCCCTCCACCGGTCGTCGAAATCCCGAAGCCGGCGCCCCAACCGGAGCCGATTCCGCCCAAGGTTCCGGAGACGCCGAAACCAAAGCCGCGGCGCAAGACGGCAAGGCGCCCGGCGACGGTGGTTCCGCAACCGGAAACGAAACCGGAGCCCCCGCCTCAGCCCCCGGCGCCGCCGCCGCGCCTGGACGAGGTGCTGGGCGCGGACCAGCGCACGGACTTGCTGGCGCAGCTCGACGCCAACGTCACGGAGGCGCGCCGCCTTCTGGGCTCCTTGTCCGGCCGCTCGCTGACCCGGGAGCAGTCGGAGGCGGCCGTCCGCGCGCGCGCATTCATCGAGCAGGCGCTGGAGAGGAAGGACTCCGATATCGGCACGGCGGTCGCGCTGTCCCGCCGCGGCCTGCTGCTGGCGCGGGACCTGGCGGAGAGCGCGCGGTAAGGAATGCCAGGCGCGGGGAGCGCGGCGGAAACGCACAGGCGTTAAGATGACCCAAGTTGGTCGGACGACCTGTACATCTGGTGCGACGGGGCGGCCATCGCCAGGAGCTTGTGTTTTACGGGGATGGCCATCTCGCAGAAGCCGACTTCTAGGGCGCATCGTTTGTGCGAAGGAGATTCGCGACAGCTTCCTCTTCTTGGCGCTATCGGCGACTGCGGGCGGCACACTGCCGGTTGACCCGGAGCGGTCGAGTACCCCGACAGTGCCAGCCTGCCAGGCTGGACACCGTGGGTTCGCCTCGAACTCGCCTCGTTGGTCAGGTGCCTCACGATGGCATCGGAAGAATCCGGATCTGCGCGACAGGTGAGTTGGTTCAATTTGGCCCGCGAAGCCCTTCGGTTCGCAGCCAGTCCTCGATCGCCGAGACCAGTTCGTCAACGCTCCACCCCTTATCCAGAATACGTGCTGCACCATTGTCGATGATTCGCTGGAACTCTTCCCGGCCGAGCTCACCTACGGACGTACACACGACTACCGGCGTACCGCCGGAAGCGTCTCTGAGCAATGCGAGGGATTCTTCGATGCAACCGTCATGCAAATATCGGTCCGCAAGGACGAATAGCGGTGGCTGATTTCTCCTAAGCCAATCGAGGGCCTCAGTCACCTCTGTGGCCTTAATTACCCCGCAACCTTCCCACCCAAACCGCCTCGCAAGGGCGTCGGAAAGTGCCTCGGAATATGACCGACTGTCGTCAATCAGGAGCACCGTCATTGCCGTGCGTTGCGACCCTGGCATCGTGAAACTGACCTTCTAGCCCGAAGCCTCTCTGGCCATCCTGCCACGATTTCAACATGTTCGCTGCACCTGAGAGGGTCGGAGCGGATAGCTTGCTAGTCCGATATGAACGGGAACACTTCAGGCGCTGGCAGCTCCGCCTCACGCCCGTCTGCAAGCGTGAGACACGCTCCGTCTGGCAAAACTGCATTGACAATCTCCAGCAAATGAGGTTCCCGTCTGGGACGCTCCTTCAGCCGAACGGTGCAAACCTGCCCCGGAGCGAAGCACATGGTCGGATGAATCCAAAAGCTCCATTGCCAGTTTAGGTCCTGATACACGCCTCGGTCAATCCGGAATCCGTGTCCGAGAACAGCCAAGAGGCTCGACAATGCCGCCGCCGAGGGGCAACAAAATCCCCGCGCGGCCTTTCATGGGTGGTATTCTTCCCTTAATGGCATGAAGCTTGGAGATGAACAGCAGCAGGCCAAATCGAGCCTTTCAGGGCGCCATCTTCTGATTGTGGACGATGATCACGCCTATGCCCAATACGTGGCATCCTGCCTTGAGCGAGAAGGTTTGCAGGTCGCGGTAGCCCATTCCTTGACTGGCGCGTTAAAACTGTCGATGCGGTCGGACTTGCCCTTCGATGCGGCGTTGATCGATGTCTGTTTGCCGACGGATCACGGAATTCGCGGGTTGCAGATTGAGGGGTTCAACCTTGCTGCTCAACTTAGGCAAGAGTACCCAGAAATTGTGTTGATCGGCTGCTCGGCATTCATGAGTCGTGAGAGTATCGAACGCCTTTCTGCCGTCTTTGACGCCAATCTCGAAAAGCCCGTTCGAATCGAAGATCTGACGAGGGTCTTGCGCAACCTCCTGGGCCCTACTGGGAGAAGAAGAGTTCCAAAGATCTTCATCGTCCACGGCCATGACGAAGGTGTCAAGCTTGCGTTGAAGAACTTTATCCAAAACACCCTGCAGTTGGGCGAACCAGTCATCCTTCATGAACAGCCTTCGTTCGGCAGGACCATTATTGAGAAGTTCGAAGAGTTGGCGCAGAACATTGACGTGGTCTTCGTCATTATGACACCCGACGACATAAGTGGCGCAGATGCGGCGATTGTCTCCAGCCGACGAGCCCGCCAAAACGTGGTCCTGGAATTGGGTTTTTTTCTCGCAAAACTTCAGAGATCTTCCGGCCGCGTTATAGTGCTACACAAAGGCCCAATTGAGATCCCGTCTGATATCTCGGGAATCATTTACATCGACATCTCGCGAGGTGTTGAGACGGCCGGTGAGGAGATCAGGAGGGAGTTGCGCCAATGGCTGGTGTGACTCTACAGCCGGTTGACCCCGGTCGATTATTGCACGAGATATGGCTGGATATCGTGGAACACGTCCTTCATGATTCAGTCGGCTATTTCAATTGGGGATATGAGCGGAGATCCGACGCACATGGCGAGAATGAGATCGTATTCTGTCCCGAAGCTTGCTATTGGGGCAAGGTCGGAAGGCTGTGGTCAGACCGGCAGCTTCTGTTCTTCTGGGCCCGCTCGGTCCCCTTGTTTTCAGTTGCGGAATGGACCTCTGGTAGGCTGTCCCGCGCCTTCTCGGACGCCATCAATCATTCCAGTCACGGGTACGCGATGACAGTTAGTCATCCGAGCGACGAACGCGTTGTCTTGTGTCCTGCGGCCGTCGTGTGCGCGGTGCTTGCTTGTATGGTCTTTCGAATTCCGAGTGGCAGCCGAGAAGCTCCACGAGAGCTGAGCTTCTGTTGCCATTTCCAGCACAACTTAGAGCGGGAGAAGGAAGTACTCTTCGAGATCAAAACGCGTTCACCTGTATCCGCTGAATTGCTTGACAGGGTTCAGCGGAAAGACCATTTTCCGTGGGATCCCTGGCATCATGCCTGGATCGTCGCGAGGCGATGGGCAGGCCGCTTCGGTGGACGGTGCGACGGAGAGATCGGGATTGACGACGGCATGAGTGTCCGTTTGATTCTGCCAGGGGATGATCGCTTAGGTAGAGCGCTCCCCTCATCTACTGTGGATCTATCCACGAGTGGCGCCGCTGGGTAAGAAGCAGCAAGTGGAGCAGCAGCTCGAAGCAGCTCGGTTGCTGTAAGCCGGCAAAACGCGGCCGAACTGAAACGGCTGCGGGGGCATCGCCAGTAGCGGGGCTGACGGCCACATCATCAGCACATTGTGGAAAGCTGGGCGGGTTTTATGGCCCGTCCCTCGTGTTCCTGTCGCTTAGAGCTCTTCCCACCACGAACGATCGGAATGCGCCCCAAACGCTAGAACTGTATCGGGAGTGACCCGGCGCAGGAGTCTTCGGAGAGGAGTGTGCCGCTGGTCGCGGGTCACTTTCGATAGAGCCGTTTGAGGAAAGCCGCCTTGGATTTGGCAGGGCAATTGCTTATCGCGTATTCAATTGGAAAAGTGATACGTAGCGAGGGAATGTTGCTACGGCAAGGTTGATCGGCCACATCGCAGTTGCCCTGCCAAATAGTATTACGCGCAAGCGTCCGCCGCGCCAGCGGCTTAGGTCAAACGGCCTTCCGGGAAGTCAGCGGGGCAGGTGGCGGTACACGCCCAAACCGCAAAGTTGACGGCCGGACCCGATACCTGTTGCGAAATTCCCATCCCCCGGTTGTTGATCGGCCTGCCAACCGGCCTGTTTTGACGCCAATGGGCGGGAAGCGTCCGCCCCCTGTCTCCCGGTATCATGGAAGTCTCATCCCGTATGCCGGAGTTCAAAGCTCTTCCCACCCACGTCCTCATACACATTGCGCTGCAACTGGGCGTCTCGCTGAAAAGCCTGGTTTCGACCATCGAGCTTTTTGACGAAGGCGGGACGGTTCCGTTCATCGCGCGTTACCGGAAGGAGGTCACCGGCAACCTGGATGAGGTGGCCGTCCGCTCGATCGAAGAGAAGCTCGAGTATTTCCGCGAACTGGAAGACCGCCGCGAGACGGTGCTCCGGTCGATCGGCGAGCAGGCGAAACTCACGCCCGAACTGAAAGCCAGGATCGAGGCGGTTCTCGAGAAGAACGAACTCGAAGACCTGTACCTGCCCTACAAGCCGAAGCGGCGGACCAAGGCGGGCATTGCGCGCGAAAAGGGCTTCGAACCGCTGGCGCGGTTCCTGTGGGAGCAGCAGCCGGGCGAGGCGCCGCTCACGGGCGAAGAAGCGCTCGAAGGCGCGCGCCACATCGTCGCCGAATGGATCAGCGAGACGGCCGAGTTCCGCAAAGCCATCCGCCAGATGATGATGCAGGACGGAATCGTCGCCAGCCGCGCCATTGAAGGCGTCGAGGACCCCGACGGCAAGTACAAGATGTACGCCGATTTCCGCGAGCCGGCGTCGAAAATCCCCTCCCACCGCATGCTGGCCATTCGCCGCGGCGCCAAGGAGGGTCATCTGGTCTTTGAGATCGAGCTCGACGCCGCCAAGCCGCTGGCGTACCTGAAGTCGAAGGTCCTTCGCGCGCCGGGCGAGTGGACTCCGCACCTGGAGCGGGCGATCGAGGACTCCTATGCGCGGCTGATGAATCCGTCGATCCAGACCGAGGTGCGCCTGGAGTTGAAGGACCGCTCCGACGAAGAGGCGATCAAGGTTTTTCGCGAGAACCTGGAGAACCTGCTGCTGGCCCCGCCGGCGGGCATGTTGCCGGTGCTGGCCATCGACCCGGGCATTCGCACCGGCTGCAAGCTGGCCGTGGTGGACGACACGGGCAAGTTTCTCGAACACGCGGTGATGTACCCGCTGGAGCCGAGAAACGACCTGGCCGGGGCGGTGAGAACGCTCGCCTCGCTGATCGCCCGGCACAACGTGCGGGCGATCGCCATCGGCAACGGCACGGGCTCGCGCGAGACTTCGGGCTTCGTGCGGGACTTCCTGCGGCAGGCGAAGCTGGGAAACGTCTTCCCGGTTGTGGTCAGCGAGTCGGGCGCGTCGGTCTACTCGGCGAGCGACATCGCGCGGCAGGAGTTTCCGGATCTGGATCTCACCGTGCGCGGCGCCATCTCGATCGGGCGGCGGCTGCAGGATCCGCTGGCCGAACTGGTGAAGATCGATCCCAAGTCGATTGGCGTCGGCCAGTACCAGCACGATGTCGATCAGAAACGGCTGAAGCAGAGCCTGGAGGCGACGGTCGAGTCTTCGGTAAACCGCGTGGGCGTGGATCTGAACACGGCGTCCTGGGCGCTGCTGCGTTACGTCGCCGGCATCAACGAGCGCACGGCGCAGAAGATAGTCGAATACCGGAATGAGAAGGGCCGGTTTCGGTCTCGCGTCCAGTTGATGGCGGTGCCGGGGTTCGGCCCGAAGACCTTCGAACAGGCGGCCGGGTTCCTGCGCATCCGCGGCGGCGAGAATCCGCTGGACATGACGGCGGTGCACCCGGAGTCGTACGCGGTGGTCGAGAAAATCGCCGCGTCGCTTGGCGCCGGCATCGCCGAGCTGATCTCGCGGCCCGACCTGGTCGAGAAGGTCAAGCTCGAGGAATTCCAGACCGAGACCGTCGGCGTCTACACGTTGTCCGACATTCGGGAGGAGTTGCGCAAGCCGGGACGCGACCCGCGCGATACCTTCGTCGCGCCCGAGTTCCGCGAGGACGTCAGGGAGATCGAGGACCTCAGGCCCGGCATGACGCTCGAGGGCGCCATCACCAACGTCACCCGCTTCGGCGCGTTTGTCGACATCGGCGTGCACCATGACGGCCTGGTGCATGTGAGCGAGATCTCGCACCGGTTCATCAAAGAGCCCGCGGAAGCCGTCAAGGCCGGCCAGATCGTCAAGGTGCAGGTGCTGAGCGCCGACCCCAAGGCCAAGCGCATTGCGCTCTCGATGAAAGCTCTCGAACCGGCGCCGGAGCGTCAGAAGCCGAAGCGGCCTCCCCTCGAGGATCAACTCTCGCGCCTGAACGACCGGTTCCGGGCGCGCTGACGAATTTCTTGGGGGCGGGTTGTGTAGAATGGCGGTGTGGATTCCCGAACTCCGACTTCGACCCGCCGTCAGCTCCTCCGGGCGACGGCCCTGATGCCTGTGTGCCGCGTGCTGGCCGCCGCCCCCCTGGAGCGATCCCGCCTCGGCATCACCACCGACGAGATCGACGACGACCTGCTGGCCGCCGCCCGGTTCCTGCGCAGCTTCAACCTGGGCTACGCCGAGATCCGCAATCTCTGGGGCAAGTACAACACCGAGCAGCCGGTGGAGAAGATCCGCGAGGCTCGCTCGATTCTGGACCAGCACGTTTTGAAAACCTGCATCCTGGACACCGGCTTCTTCAAGGTCCCGCTGCCGGCCGATCAGGCAGCTCTGGACAAGCAGTGGAGCCTGCTGGACAGGGCCTTCGAGCGCGCGCGGCTGTTCGGCACGGACAAGATCCGCGTGTTCGCGTTCAACACCGGCAAGGGCGGCGCGAAGGGCCAGCAGGACTTTCCGCGCATTGTCGAGCTGCTCGCCGAAGCCGCGCGCCGCGCGCGCGCCGCGAAAATGAGGCTGGCGATCGAGAACGTCGCCGGAAGTTACGTCGGAACCGGCGCCGATGCCGCGCGGCTCCTGGAATCCGTCCGGGATCCGGCGCTCGGCCTCACCTGGGACCCGAACAACGCGGCGGCCGAGGGCGAGAACCCGTTTCCCGACGGTTACCGGCGGCTCGACCCCGCCCGCATCTTTCACGTCCATCTGCGAGACTACAAGCGCACCGGCGAGGGCAAGGTGGAATGGCGCGCGGTCGGCGACGGCGAGTTCGACAATCTCGGACAACTGCGCGCGCTGCTCAAGGACGGCTACCGGGGGACGTTCGCGCTCGAGACGCACTACAGAAGCCCGCAGGGCAAGGAGCACGCCACGCGCACCTCCCTGGCGGGCCTGCTCAAAGTGATGGAACAGGTGTAGCGCGGATCAGGCGCGCCCGACTCTTACGGCAGAGCGTCTCCGGCCAGGTTGCCGAGCTGCGTGAACATCTGGATCAGCGCGGGCCCGAGCGTCACCAGCAGCAGGGACGGCATGATCAGAAAGAAGACCGGGAACACCAGCTTCACGCTCAGCTTGCGCGCCGCCTCGTTGGCCTGCTGGCGCATTTTGATACGCAGGTACTTGGCGTGGCTGTACAGAGCGGGCGCGGGGCTCGAACCGAAGCGGTCGCCCTCGATGATCAAGGTGGCGAGTTTCCTGAGTTCCGAATCGCTGTTGCGTTCCGCCATGTTGTGCAACGTCTGGGTACGGCCGACCCCGAGCTGCATCTCGATCTGTACGAAGGCCAGCTCCGCGGCCAGATCCGGGTGCGCGTGGCGAAGTTCACGTCCGGTTTCGGCGATGGCATGATCCAGCGGCTGGCCGGCCTCGATTCCGAGCACCAGCAGGTCCAGGGCGGCCGGCAAACCGGAGCGAAGGCGCCGGGCGCGCGCGCGCATGAGGGTCTCCAATATGCGGTCCGGCAGCATGAAGCCAAACCCGGCGGCGCACAACGCCGGAGCGATCGCCTCTCCCATGCTTGAGCGCAGGACCGCGACCCCCCAACCGGCGACCAGCGCCAGGGTGATCGCGCCCGCCGTGCGGACGCCGTTGAACATGGTCACCGCCGACGGCCAGCGGTAACCCGCCGCCGCCAGGCGCAAGCGCAGCAACTTCGCGTCCTTCCGCGGAGAAGGCACCGTCTCGCCCAGCTTCTTCAGCGCCCAAGCCACGACTTCCTGCGTCGACTCGACCGTCTGGTTCGGTCCCGCGGTCGCCGGCAACAGCACAAATACGTAACCGGCGATAATGACCGCGCCCAGGATGAAGAGAAACAGGCCGCCGAGATACCAGATTTCCATCGTCACACCCGAATCGCCACCATACGGCGAATGATGAGATGGGCCAGGATCAGACAGCCGATCGCCGCGGCAATCAGATCCTTTCCGCGCGGGTGCGCCAGCAGGATCCCAAGATAGGAAGGGTTGACTATCGACATCATGATCACGATGATCACGGGCAGCAACGTGAGAATGAGGCCGGTCAACCGCCCATGAGCTGAAATGGACTGCACCTCGCCGCGCAGCGCCGAGGCCTCGCGCAGGTTCTCGGCGATTTTCACGAGCACTTCGCTCAACTTGCCGCCGGTGCGGCTTTGCAGTTGCACCGCCGCCGCAAATACGCTCATTTCCTGCAAAGGGATGCGGCGGCAGAGGTTCTCAAAGGCGGTCTCCCACGACATGCCGAGTCTGCGCTCATCGACGGCCTTCTTGATCTCGGCCGCCAGCGGAGCCATTTTCTCGTTGCCCAGCATTTCCAGGGCGGCCGAGAACGGATGGCCGGCGCGCAGCGAGCGCGCGAGAAAGTCCATGGCGTCCGGCAGTTGCTCTTCCATCGCCGCCATCCGCTTCCGTCGCCGGAGGCGCACGTAAAGGCATGGCAGCCAGGCGACCCCGGCCGCGCCGACAGCATCCGCCCACCCCGGCAGAAAGGGGATCTTCAGAAACACCGCCAGCGCCACACCGCCGGAGAGCAACATCAGCGACGTGGTCCTTCCCACCGACCAGCCCAGGTCGGCTTCGGCCAGCAGAGTCTTCAGCTTGTCGACGAACGCGAACTTCGAGAGCAGGTAGGCCCAGACGGAAATCGTGCTGAGGACCTCCGTCTTGAGGAGCGGTGAAGCGGCCGCGGCATCCAGGAGAACCGAGGGGGCGTTGGCTTGCCCGCCCGATTTCCGTTCGAGCCAGGCCGAGGCGGCCACCAGCGCGAGGCTCAGAACGGCGAACACGCCAAGGAAGAACAGGATCACCAGGGCTGCGGCCGGCATGTCCTAGTTCACCTTGGCGACTGTCGTTGCGGTGGGCCGTCCAACGCTCGCGCCCGCGGGGGGAGCGGCCGCGCGCTGTCGTGCCGGCGCCGCGCCCGCTTTCGCCGCCTGCTCGGCGGACTTTGGCGACGGCATGGCTCCGTCGAAAAACTGGCTGACCGTCAGCCGCCGCGTGGCCTGCTGCTCCTGATCCGTGGGGTTGCGCAGAGCAAGCCGGACCCGGGCGCCGGAATCGGCCAGCGCGAGCACTTCGGCTTGCTCCGGCTTGACCAGCACAGTCACCACCTGGGGCCCCGCCCGGCCTGGGCCGCCATCGGGCGGCGTGCTGTTGGCAAGAACCTCGACGTTCTGAAGAACGGTTCTCAATTGCGCGACGTTGCCCTGGCTGCCGATGGCGTGAATGTCTACCCGGTGGCCCGGACGGAGCATCGCGACCACGCCGGTCGACTCCACGACATGGATACTGACAGCTCTCATACCGGGCGGGATGCGGACGCTGGCCGCGGCCTTGGAGTCCTGCGGCGCGACGCGCGCCTCCGTGACGGGCGCGTTCGCTTCGATCGATTCCAGCACGGTCAGCCCAACCGCCTGCTCGCGGGAAGAGAAGGCGCCCTTCACGCTCGCCGGCGATGCGACGGCGGTCATCTTCACGTCGGCCGGGGTCAGGATGGCTCCAGCTTCCAGTCTGCGTGCAGCCACCACAATGGACTGGCTGCCCCCGCTTCCGCTGGCCAGTTGGCCGACCAGCAAGCGATAGAACAGGAAGGTAGAGAGCAAAGCGACTGCGAAGGCAATAACCAGCAGCCTGATCAGGTTCTTTTTCATGGCGGCAGTCCTCGGCCGGATCGGGACTCCAGCCTCGCACCTCAAGTACATCATTAATCGGGACCCCCGCCTATCCGTTGAATGCCCCTAAAACCACTACGGGAATCGCCCTATGCGTAGTTGTCGGTACTAAGTAGGATGACTGCGAATGGAGGCGAACGCAGGTCTCTCCTATTCGCGTTTGTTCGCGTTCATTCGCGGCTGAAGAGGTTTGGCCAACTCATTGACGTACTCTTCGATATTGGTGTAGCCGTCGCCGTCGCGGTCCTTGGCGGCGTCCGAGGCGTCGTGCGGATTGAGAGCATGGGCTTTCTCCCATGCGTCGGGCATGCCGTCGCGGTCGGAGTCCGTGGGCGGGCGCGCAGAGCGGTAGGCCGGCCATCCGCCCACCTCCCACTGCGAGTCGATCACCGAGCCGGTCCGGTTGCGCGCCTCCGAGACAATGCGCGAGTCGATGGGGTCTCGCACCGGACGGCAGGCTCCGACTTCGGCCAGCACAGCCTCGAAAGCCGCCTGCGCCGAGGTCGTTTTCACCGCCGGCGTCTCGAACGGCGTCTTGACCACCTCGGCCAGCTTGCGCCCATCCTTTTCGGTCCGATCGAACATCTTCGCGTTGTCGGCGGTCATTTCAGGGCGGTGTTCAACGATGTTCCCCTGAAGGTAGTACTTCACCGAGGCCGTGTCGGTGAGCACGATCGGCCCGCGCTGGCGGTTGCTCGATGGGCCGGGGCGGATGTAGTTGGCGACATAATTGGCGTCGAGCCTGTCGCCGGTCATCCCGCTGCAAATGCCGCCGAAGTCGTACATCACGTTGTTCCGGACATCGAAGGTTGGGAAGGGCGGCTTGCCGTAATTGTCGCCCAGGCGCGGGTTGCGCGCGTTGTTGTGGGCCCAGAGGTTGTGGTGCATGGTCAGGCCGCCGATGGCGCGGACCAGCGATCCGTAGCCGTGCGCGCCCTTGTGGTGCACGCTGCGGTTCAACCCCTCGGCAATGACGCACCACTGCACCGTCACGTCGCGAATCGCGCCGCTCGGGCTGAGCGCTTCGTCCACCGACCAACTGGCCGAGCAGTGATCGAGAATGATATCGTGGCTCTGGCCGCCGATTCCAATCGAATCGAATTCCTCGCCCAGGATGTCGCCCGGGCGAACGCGGAGATGCCGGACGACTACATCGTGGGTGTCGATCAGGAAGCTGGCCCCCCGGAGGCAGATCCCATCGCCCGGCGCGGTCTGGCCGGCGATGGTGACATAGGGCTCCTTCACCCTGATGGGCGACTTCAGGTCGATCAGTCCCGACACGCGGAAGACGACCATCCGCGCGCCCTTTGCCTCGCAGGCCGCCCGCAGACTGCCCAAGCCCGAGTCGTTGAGATTCACGACGAAGAGGGCCTGCCCGCCGCAGCCCCCTTTGGCGCGTGCCCCGAAGCCTTCGGCGCCCGGAAACGCGGAAACGTCGGCGGCCCAAACCGCGGGCGCCGCGCACAACCAGAAAACCAGTCCCAAATGACGCATGATGGAGTGAAGTATAACGCAGCGGTTCGGGGAGAGTCTGATGAAAAGTGGGGCGCCCCGCCTCGCGCGGGCTGAAAGCCCGCCCCACGGTTTGAAAGGTTATTTGAGCGACGCGGCCTTCAGGGCTCGTGCCTCATCGATCCAGAGCATGAAGCCAAGTCCCAGAAGGAAGAAGGGCGCGAGCGAGAGCACCGCCAGTCTCTGGCTGGCCGTCACGCGCGAGATGGTTCCGAACACCAGAGGACCGAACATGGAGCCGAACTTACCGGAAAGAACATAGAAACCGAAGAACTCGGATTGCCGCTCCGGCGGCGTGATCTGAGACATGAACGACCGCCCGACCGCCTGCGTGCTTCCCATGCCCAGGGCCGCTCCCGCCGCCATCACCCAGAACATGACTTTGCTGGCGGCAAGGAAGCCGGTAACCACCACCGCGATCCACAACAACAGCGTCAAGACGAGCGTTCGCCGCGCCCCGATCCAGTCCGCCAGGTAGCCGGAGCCCAGCGCGCCTGGGAACGCGACGATGTTCATGATCAGAACCAGCCAGACACTCTCCGCGTTCGAGAAACCGATTGTCGTGGTGGCGTAAATGACGGCAAAGGCCATGACGGTTGTGATCCCATCGGTGAACAGGAGTGACGCCACGATGAACTTCGCCGTCTCCTTGTATTCCCGCAAGTGCGAGAGCGTCTCCCACACGCGCCGGAAGCCCGCCGCGGCGTAGTCCGCCCACCCGCGCATGGCTCCTTGCGGGGCCGCCTCGCGCAGCCAATAGAACGCCGGCAGGGCGAAGACCAGGTAAAACGCCGCCACGATCAGGAACGAGGTCTGGAAGGCGGCAACTCCCGCCGGCAGGATCTGGCCGGCAGCGTTCTTCAACGGCTGCCGGATCCACGGCAGGCAGGCCCAAACACAGAGTAGCCCGCCAACGTAGCCAATCGCCCAACCCCATCCCGAAATCCGCCCCACGGTCTTCGGCGTCGAAACATCCGGCAGAAAGGCGTTGTAGAAGACGTAGCCACCCTCAAAACCCACCGTGCCGATAACAAAGAGCAGCATCCCGAAGACAACGTCCCCCGGCTGGACGAAATACATGAGCGCCGTGGCAATCACCGTCAGCAAGGTCGTCAGGATGAGGAACAGCTTCCTGCGGCCCGAAAAGTCGGCGATCGCCCCCGCCACGGGAGAAATCAGGGCCACAATCAGCATGGCGATGAAGTTGGCGATTCCCCAGTACTGGTCGCCACGGTTGTCGCTGGCGACGACCACCACGTCCCGGTAATACAGCGCGTAAGCAAGCGTGACGATGAGGGTGGTGTAGGAGGAATTGGCGAAATCGAACAGGCACCAGGAAACCGTCGCCCGGCGGGGCAGCCTGGGCCGGTCGGAACCGGCGAGGTTGCCGGGTTCCTCTCCGCCGGATTCGGGCTTCGGAATCATGATTTGCTCCTTACTATCCCAGCCGGGAATTCGAAGTCCCGATAGCAGCAGCCGCCCAATTCCCATTGTGTAACATACACAAGCCAATCCTGTGCCCCGAGTTGCGGCAGGTTGCTGTATAATTTCTGCTCCGGAGGAGGAACCGATGACTGTCAGATCCTGCCCGCTGTCCCGTCGCGAATTCAGCGCCGCGCTGTGCTCGCTGCCGATGGCTCCCATGTTCGGCGCCGACGAGTGCGCCCAGTTGCCCTGGAACCAACCGGCGAGCGTCGCCCGCGTGTTCGTGGCGTCGCCCACCGTGCACTGGCCCAAACCCGATATGAACGTCGAGCGCGACCGCGCCGAGGTCGAAGCGCGCATGAGCGAGGTCGCGCGCAAGCACGCCCAGGACGTGCGCTTCGTCGGCGGCGAGCTGCTGCGCCAGGACAGCGAAGTCGAGGGGTGGCTGAAGAAACACGCGCAAGCCGACGCCATCCTGATCTTCCCGATGACCGCGCCCGCGGGGCCGCTGAACGCGCTGGTGAACGCCGCGCCGGCGCCGATGCTGTACTTCCATCGGCCCTACGCCGGGCATTCGTGGTCGGGTGTCGGCGGCTGGCAGCAGGCCGGCAAGCGCATTGCGGTCATCGCGTCGTCGACCCTCGACGATCTCGACCCCTACGTCCCGATCTTCCGCACCATCCATCATCTGAAGACCAGCAAGGTGCTGGTGGTGGCGGCGAGCCCGAAGGGGAGGCAGGAGCTGGCCGACGCTTTCACCAAGCAGTTCGGCACCCAGATGAAGTTCTTCACCTACGACGACCTGAAGGAGGTCTTCGAATCCGCCGACGCGCGCAAGGCCGAGAAGGAAGCCGAAGCGCTGAAACGCGCGGCGCTCAAAGTGGTGGAACCCAAGCCCCAGGAGATAACCGACGCCCTGCGGTTCTACCTCGGCGTCCAGAGCTGGCTTGAACGCGAGCGGGCCAACGCGATCACGCTGGACTGCTTCCCCGGGCTGCTGGCCAAAAAGCTGCCGGCCTACCCCTGCATCGCCTGGTCGAAACTGAACGACGCCGGCTATTACGGGGTCTGCGAGGGTGACATCCAGAGCACCATGACGCAGATGCTCATCACCCCGTATTCCGGCATGCCGGGCTTCGTGACCGACCCGGTGTTCGACACCAGCCGCAACGAGGTCATCCACGCGCACTGCGTGTCGGCGACGAAGATGAAAGGGATACACGGGCCAAGCTCGCCGTTCATCCTGCGCAATCACTTGGAAACCGCCGAGGGCGCGGTCATGCAGGTGCTGGTTCCGGCCGACGAAACCATCACCTGCGCGCGCTTCGCGGGCGCCAAGAAATTTCTCATCTCCACGGGCGAGGTGACTGGAAACGTGGACAGCGACCGCGGCTGCCGCACGCAGTTCCGCACGCGTGTCGCCGACGCGCAGAAGATGCTCGAAAACTACTCGTCCGGGCTGCACCGGGTCATCTTCTACGGCGACCACGTGCGCGCGGCCGAGCGCATGGGCAAGATGATGGGCTTCCAGGTGGTGCGGGAAGGGTAGGGACAGAGGCGCCCCCTCGAGGTCCGCATAAGGGCAGCCATGAAGCTTGGAACTCGATACTGCATTCTGCTGGTCATAGCCGCGGGCGCGCACGCGCAGGACGCCGGCGCCGGAAGCCGGCCCGATCCTCGGGAGATTCCAGTCCCGCCGATTCGGACCGCCATGGGCGCTCTGCCGGGCGTGAACGAACTTCCCCTCCGCAAAGAGATGCCGGACGTAATGCTCATGAGCGACGGGACGAGGGTCAAGACCCGCCGGCAATGGCAACAGCGTCGCGAAGAAATGAAGCGGATCCTGGCCTACTACGCGGTCGGACAGATGCCACCTCCGCCGGGAAACGTGACGGGAAAGGAGATCAACTCCGAGATCGTACTCGACGGGAGGGTGAAATACCGGCTGGTACATCTGACCTTCGGCCCCGAACGAAAACTCAGTTTGAGCATCGGCGTTTTCACGCCGCTCGAGGGTGGTCCATTCCCGGCCATCATTCTCCAGGGCGGCACACCGCCCGGCGCCAGTCCGCTGCTGCGCCTGCCGCAGGGTCCCAACCAGGGACGCGGGGAAAACGTGTTGCTGCTGGTAGGCCCCGGACCCGCCGCCGGGGCCAGCTCGCCGCCGCGCGGGCCTTCCGGCGCGCCGGCGAATGCGCAAGCGATGGCGAGCCAGCGCGCCGACGTGTTCCAGCGCGGTTATGCGCTGGTGGTCTTCAATCCCAACGATTGCGCCGAGGACACCACGCTGCGCAACCTCGACGGGAGTTGGGCCTTTCGCAACACCCGCTTCTATCCTGCCTACCCGGGCTACGATTGGGGCGTGCTCGCCGGTTGGGCGTGGGGCGCCTCGCGGGTTGCCGATTACCTGGAGACGGATCGCGCCATCGACAAGACCAAGCTCATCATCACGGGCGCTTCGAGAAATGGAAAATCCGCCATGGTCGCGGCGGCGTTTGACGAACGATTGATGGGCGCGCCGGTGGTGACGGGCGGCGGCGGCATGGGCGCTTATCGCTTTGCGGGACCGCGCCGGAGCGAAACCCTGGACATCATGCAGCGGAAGTATCCCAACTGGTTCTCTCCCAACCTGCACGAGTTCTGGGGACAGCGCGAAAAACTGCCATTCGATCAACACTGGTTTCTCGCGCTCGCCGCGCCCCGCCCGTTTATTGCGCTCGAAGGCGAAACCGACACGATCTCACTGCCGGAAGCGGTCCGGCAGTCGAGCCTCGGCGCTCAACCGGCCTACGCTCTGTTCGGCGCGAAGGACCGGATCGGCGTGAACTATGCCAAACACGGGCATGCATTCACGGCGGAGGATTGGACCGCATTGCTGGACTTTTTCGACAAGCATCTTCGCGGCCGGAAGATCGATCGCCGTTTTGACCGGTTCCCTTCGGAGGCAGAACTGGATGCCGCCGCGGCCTGGGCGGACGCCGGGCAGGTGCGTGCGCGGGCCTGGAACGCGCTGCGGTCGAACCTGCGGGAGACGAAATACCTGGACCACTCGCGGGCCGTCGAAGCCATCCTGCGCGAGTTCGCCGCGGCGCCGGGCGACGACCAGGCCGAGTGGGGCCTGGCCGGCCTGTTGCACGACATCGATATCGGCTCCACCGCGGGAGATCTCGCACGGCATGGCGTGGTGGGCGCCCAACTCATCCGCGACCTTGGATTCAGCGCGGCAGTGGTCCATGCCGTGAACGCGCACGACGATCGCGCCGGTGTGCCGCGCACCAGCAGGCTGGACCACGCGCTGTATTGCGCCGACCAGGTCTACTGGTTGATCACGGCCGCCGGCCTCAAGTTTCCGCCGGAGGGAACCGACACCGCCCTCCCGGAAAAGATCTGGGAGCGGATTCAGGCGCTGCCCTCAAAAGCGGCCGTCCTCGGCGCCGTACGGAGCGAGTGCGCGGAAATCGGCCTCAGTATGCCGCGGGCGATTGCGGCCGCCCGCGCCGCATCGCGAAAGCTCGCTCCGGACGCCGCCGCCCGATAGCACGCAGATCGCCTCAACGCCCGGAGCCGGCTACCGTGCGCGGGGCAGATATTGAGACTCCGCCAGCACCGGCTGAGGGTATAATCAAGGCGTCGTCCGAATGAACAAACGAAGCCAGCACGTTGCGCCGAGCAACAATGGCCGGTGGGCCGTGCGCCGGTACGGTGCGTCACGCGCCGGCCGTGTCTTCGAGACTCGGCGTGACGCCGTGATGTACGCCAGAGATTTGGCGCGGAGAGAGCGTTCGGAGGTGTACATCCATGGCCGCGATGGGACGATCAGAAGACGAGACAGCTACGGACTGGATCCCGCGCCCGCGGAACGGTAAGACCTGAGATTTGTCAATGGGCTTCCGCCAGAACGTCTTTCTGAACTGCCCGTTCGACGAGGAGTATCTACCCCTCCTCCACCCATTGGTGTTCGCAATCATCTACCTCGGCTTCAAGCCTCGAATCGCTCTTGAGGCGCTCGACTCCGGAGCGCCAAGAATTCAGAAGATCGTCGATTTGATTGCCGAGTCTCGATACGCGATACACGACCTGTCGAGGCTCCAGGCGAAACGGGCAGGCGAGTATTATCGAATGAACATGCCATTCGAACTCGGCATCGACGTAGGGTGCCGGCTGTTCGGAAAGGGATGCTGGCCGCAGAAACGATGCCTCGTTCTGGAGGCCGAGCGCTTTCGCTACCAGGCGGCGATCTCGGACTTGTCAGGCTCGGATATCGCCGTACACGGCGGGGACCCGCAGCGCATCGTGGCCGAAGTTCGCAACTGGCTCAACAACCAGGACAGTTTGCAGGCGCCGGGCCCCACCCGAATCTGGGGGGCCTTCTTGGATTTCACGGCCGACAACTATGACGTTCTGAAACGGCGAGGTTTCTCCGATCCCGTCCTCCGTCCAGTGGCGGGAAAAAGATTCAATTTCGCGGATTTTCGCAGGGATGTGCCCGCATGGTCTACGAGAGACCGTCGTGGAGATTCTCTATCCCCCTCCTGGACCGCTCCCACGGCGGAGGAACTGGCCGCGCGCCGGAGCCGTGACCTTCTCCGCCTGGAGGTAAAGCCGCTGGGGGAACCGGCAGACTCCCTCGCTGAGATAGCTCTGTTATCTGATCGCCATCATTATTATCATCCAAATCAGCCCCCCGAAAAAGAACCCCATAAACATCAGAAAGAGACCTGCAAAGATGACACCGTCAACTGCAAAAGGATATCGCAGTGCGATTAGGCTCCCGAGCACGGCTGAGCAGACAAGAGAGAAGATGCTTTCGAGCAAACACCCATATCTCAAATGCATGGCACCGTTTTTTTTGCGATATCCAATTAGGGAAACTGCCAGGAACGCTCCCAAACTAATCCACGCCGCGAACATAAGTGTTCTCTCACTGCCCACCATTTGCCCATTCATCTTGGATGGATCAGGGCCGCGCCCGTTCAGCACGTCACTTGGAGTCGATAGAAAAGGAATAAACACAAGGAATATATACCAGGCAGTGAAGATGATACCCCCACCGGCAAAACCACAGAGGGCTTTCGTGAAAAAATACCAGGCGTCTCCCCCTTGGCTGTTCCCAGCCTTGTTCGTGCTTGTCAGACTCCCTTGCTCTTTAGGTTGATCCGGTAGATCATCTGGTGGTTCTGTTGGTGCCATTGTTGTGACTCTTCCTTCCTCATACGACATCGAGAAGCTGCCGGTCGATGAACTGATGCAGTGCATTGACAACTGGGTCGGACATAAGCGCATTGCGACACCACGCAGGCGCCGCAACAAGCGCTGAAAGCAGATTGTACCGCACCCACCAGCGTGGAGTCAATCTTCCGAGCGGATCTTCCGAGCGGATCTGGCGGGAACGAAGTGCCTGCCTCACGGTGCGGACCGTTTCCAGAAGGCCATTTCAGGCCCACGACGCCGATCTGCGGAGCGCGAGGAGGGCGCCCCGGACAATGACAGAACGTGGCCCGGCATCGCCTCCGAGTGGGCGAACGATCCAGCCGGAATCCGTGGTGCGCCGTCGATCATGCACCTTTGCGGTTAGGGCGTCTTGCGTCGAGCTGACGTAGGGCGAAGCTCGGTATCAATGTATCGTAACACGATGATTCTCAGAACTGGCTTGCAGTTGGCCAGTTCTGCCAATACTTGGCTACACGACTATTCCCCACCACAATCCAGACTAAACTGCTAGAATCATTTGGGACTCCGACCGGAGCAGAACAGAAGGATCAAGAAATATGGCGACACCCATTCTCCAATACGCAAAAGCCGAAGTGGTCAGCCTCAAGGGACATCCGCGGTTCAACGAAACTTGGGTGAAGGATCGCATCCTCGCTGACCTCTCCATCCTCGGGCTAGGGGACGACATCGAGGTCAAGGCGGTAGAAAAAATCCAGCCCAAAGCGGGGCGGCTGGATCTTCTTCTGCATGACGACGAATAGGGCGTGAGGTATGAGGTGGAGATCATGCTAGGCGAGGTCGATCCCAGCCACATTATTCGCACGTTAGAGTACTGGGATATCGAGCGGAAACGATACCCGCTGTTCGACCATCGCGCCGTACTTGTCGCTGAGAAGATCACCGGACGCTTTCTGAACGTGATCGGCCTTTTCAACAGCGCAATTCCTTTCATTGCAATCCAGATGACTGCCCTGTCACTTGGGAATCAGATCACGCTGCAGTTCACTAAGGTTTTGGACGTAATTGAGCCTGGCGGCGAGGATGTGCCAGCCGTTGGGCCCGCGGTCGATCGGAAACACTGGGTGGATCGTGGATGTGAGAAATCCCTTTCTATAGCCGACCAGTGCCTGCCAATCCTGAAGGAAGTGGTGCCGAGTGTTGCCCTGAAGTACAATCAGCAGTTCGTTGGCTTGACGGTTGATGGTTCGGTCCACAATTTTGTTGTCTTCTTGCCCAAGAAGCAGTTTCTGTCGCTGCACGTAAGGGTTGTGGATCCGCCACACTGGAAGAGCCTGCTCGAGGAAAAAGGGGTCTTCGTGGCATCTATCCGAGAAGGAAGAATCAGATTTCGGCTCACAGGTCAGGATGTCATCGACAAGAGAGACCTCCTAAGAGACCTATTCGCGACGTCCTATAATGACGACATAGAGTAGAGGGCATCGGGTCAGACAGTTAGAAGCATTTGCCCCACGCGGGCCGCATCCGGCATATTCTCGCTGGAAACGGAGACCCGACGATGCGCGCGCCGGAGTAGCGATTCAGAATCATCCTGGCCAGGGGGATTATTTTGACGCCTCTGCTCCAGGTCCGGGTGTGCCGCTGTCCCTAGCGGAGCCGCATGGGTTTGCCGCCAGCTTCCTTGCTGCGCTGGGCGGCGTCCATGAAGGCGAAAATCTCCAGCGTCTCTTCGTTGGGGACGGGCGGCTTGCCGGTTTCGAAGAACTTGACGA
>Ga0315277_10001484_pt1 | contig 34212 bp, 30 predicted proteins | sample YL17G05_15_MG_FD_203695 | JGI IMG/M metagenome (GOLD analysis project Ga0315277, IMG submission 203695) | Sediment microbial communities from Yellowstone Lake, YNP, Wyoming, USA - YL17G05_15 | ecosystem: Environmental > Aquatic > Freshwater > Lake > Sediment | place: USA: Wyoming | collected...
TCAAACTGAGTTCAAGAACCGAACAGATGGCTTTGGCTTGGGTGAGGAAGGAGCAGTCACAGACTACGCCTCCAGACAGGCTTTTCTATAAGAATTTCATGCAGGTCTTCTCAGGGGCGTTGAGAGAAGAAAATCCTTCTGCGGGTTTCTTGAATGATTTTCACGTTAGAGATGATGTGGATCCTTTGGTGAGTGGAAAGCCCAGAGAGGACATGGAAATTGATTTCTCTCAAGTTAGAGAGTACGTGTCGCGAGAACGGCTGAAGAAGTTGGACATGACGAAGGAAGAGAAGAAGAGGCTTGCAGCAGAGAGAAAAGCGAAGAGAGAGGCTCTAAGAAAGATATATGGTTATGCAACGGTCGACGGGAAGGAGATAGAGATAGCCAATTGGACAGCAGAGCCTTCTTGTCTTTTTGCAGGCAGAGGGGACCATCCAAGACGGGGAAATTGGAAGCCGGGTCCAGGACAGTCAGAAATAATACTCAATCTTTCTCGTGATGCGCCGAGGCCTTCTGGATGGAAAGGCATCGTTTGGGAACCAGACAGCATGTATATTGCCAAATGGGAAGACAAGCTGACTGGGAAAATCAAGTACGTATGGTTTTCAGATTCAACGTTCATGAAGCAGCTGAGGGAGAAAGAGAAGTTCAAGAAGGCAGAGAAACTCGGCAGCAAGGTCAAGGAAATTGAAGAACACATAATGAAAAACTTGGATTCTGAAAAGGAGGAAAGAAGAAAAACAGCGACGGTATGCTGGCTCATCTTCAACTTGAACATGCGGGTTGGGGACGAAAAGGATCCGGGCGAGGCTGACACTGTCGGAGCAATAACGTTGAGGTGCGAACACATCAAAATCGAAGGCGACACACTTCACTTTGACTTTCTGGGAAAAGACGCGGTAAGATGGACTAAAGACGCCAAGGCTCCGCCAATCGTGATTGAGAATATCAAACGCTATTCCAGCTCATGTAAGGAATATCTGTTTGAAGGAGTAGATTCAGGAAAAGTGGCTAGGTTTTTCTCAGAGAAACTGAAGGGATTAACGGCTAAAGTGTTCAGAACATGGCGATGCACCACAACAGTTGAGGAACGCTTAGACAGATGCAAAGCCCAAAAAGAGGATCCAGAACACGTGAAGAAATACTGCGCCAAGATGGCCAACCTAGAGGCTGCCAAAGTGGCCAATCACAAGCGGAAGATTCCAGCCAATTTCGACCTGCGCCTAGCCAAGAAGGAAGCTGACCTCAAAGGACTCGAAAACGACTTGAAAGCGAAAAATGAACAGAAAAAGAAGACAGATGCCCTTATGAAGAGAATAGAGAAGAACAAACTGGACGTAGAATTGACCAAAGCAACAAGAGAATACAATTTGGGCACTTCACTCAAATCCTACATTGACCCAACCACGTACGTAAAATGGGCCAACCACGTAGACTTCGACTTAGACAAATTCTATCCCAAGACGCTCAGAAGCAAGTACAGCTGGGCCTTAAATGCAAAAGACAATGGCAAATAACTCGCTATGAGCGTAGCAACGAGCGCGCGCTAGTCTGATATACGCGTGCGCATTTCTTGATGGGTGCTTGTTCTATTTTGGGGCGGCGTGAGTGGTTCTTTTGCCTTCTTGGTTTTGTTTGGGTTCTGCGGCGGCTTGTTCTGCTGTGAGGGAGAGTAGTACTGATTGATATGTTGAGTCTGCTCCCACGTCTCGCATTGTCTGATCTACCGCTTCCGTTATTGTTTGGTGGTCCACGAGAAGATGCTTGAGCAGGCTTATTGTTGCTGAGTCTGTGTGTGATGCGCTCACTGAGCCTGACCAGCCTACGTAAGCGTCTGCTCCCTTTTCGATGAAGGCCTCGGCCATATCGTTCGACTCCATACTGAAGCATCCCATGGCGATGACAGTCGAGTTGTTGAAACTCCCCACGTATGAAGTTATGAAGGCAGGGGGTATCGCGAAATAGATGGGACCGCCACTGTAGTAGGAGACTGATCCAATTATGGAATACAGCTGTAGTATGTCGTATGAAGTGGTTCTGTAGGGTTCTGATGTGAAGAATGCTGGGCCGCATGTGGAGTGGACTCTGAGAATTATCAGGTTGTAACCATGGTTTGGAAGGTTTCGATAGAAATCAACCGTAACCTTCTCCCCCGAGTAGTAGTCCACTGAGTATCCAGCTTGCAGGAGGATGCTGGTTGCCGCTTGGATGAAGGTTCGATTTGGAAATGTGAGGCTCTCCTGGTCTACGATCGCAGCCCTGCGCCCTGAAGCTGGTTTAATCGGTTCAGTGGTTGACGGTTGAATCATTAGCGGGTGACTGGTTGATGATTGAGTCAATATTGAATTGATGAAGAATCCTGAAAGGACTATGGTGACTGTTAAGATGATGACTATTGCCGCTAAGTCTATGTGCTCTTTCTTCTTCTCACGGATTCTGTGATTGATTTCGTCAAGTCTCTTTCTGGCGTTCGTACAAGTTGGCTCCTAGTCCTGCACAGAAAAAAGGGAGGCTGAAAACTGAGATGAGTTCAACTGTGTTCATTGTTTCTCCTTCTACGCTTAACACGCTTGATGTATATGGCTGTTGAAGCTGTTGCGAATATGGTTATTAGGGCTAAGCTGATGTAGGGAGCTAGTAAACGGAGCTTGTCAATCGGGACAGGCGTCCCGCCAACTCCATGCATTGCTTTGAATACTGCGTTTAAAGTGTGGTTTATGTCCATCGTTACGTCTATTGGGTTGGAGTAGTTCGAAGAACCATCAAGCTCCCAATGGTCAAAAGCGTTGCCCGCGTATGCAGTTGCCGTGGCCGTCACTTTGGTTCCTTCGATATAAGTGTGCTTTCCAGGTGAGGGATCTGTTGTGCCGCCTGTGGTCACAGTGATGGTTAGCTCGTAAGTATGTTTGAAGACGGCATTTAGTGTATGGTTTGAATCCATCATTACTATTGTTGGGTTCTGTGAACCTATGCTGAAACCGTCTAATTCCCAATGATCCAGACCGTAGCCTGCGTCAGGTATTGCAGTGATTTCCGCCGTTGTTCCATTTGTATATGAGATTACCCCTGGTGTGGGACTAGTTGTTCCTCCCGTCGTTGTGGCGATCGTCAGGTTGTATATGCCTGCCCACGAAAAGACTGCGTTTAGAGTGTGGCTCATGTTCATTGTTACGTTTATCGGATTTGATGTACCGGCATCAGCGCTGTCCAGTTCCCAGTGATCGAGCAAATATCCAAGTGTTGGCGTTGCTGTAACGCTTGCTTTGGTTCCATCCCAATAACTATAGTTTCCAGGCGGTGGGTCTGTTGTTCCTCCTTCGGTTGTTGTGATCGTCAGGTTGTATCTTGCCTGGTAGTATGCTATGTAGGTTCCACTTGACGCAACCGTGACAGTCGTGGATGTTTCGCCAGTATTCCACTGGGTGAACAGGTGTCCGCCAGTGTCCGTGTCTTGAACCGTGAAGCTATGGGCTTCCGTCAAGTTGAAGCTGCACGGGGTCGTGTAGCCTGTGGGTAAACCGTCCATTATTATGTTGACGCTCACATCTGCGCTCTCAGTGTAGCAATGTGCTTCTATCGCGACAGTGTAGTTGAAAATTGCTCGCAAAGTATGGTTGGAATTCATAGTCACGTCTATCGGGTTAGAATAGTCCCAAGAACTGTCAAGTTCCCAATGATCGAAACCGTAGCCCGAATGTGGTATCGCTGTGACCGGCACTGTTGTTCCATCATAGAATTTGTATGTTCCGGGGCCTGGGTCCGTTGTTCCGCCAAGGCCCGTAATGATCGTCAAGCTGAAGATTGGATCCTCGAAGGCATAAACCTTGTTGTCCTCTGATCCCACGTAGACTTTGCCGTCAGCAATGGCGGGAGAGGAACACACGCGTGCGCCTGTTGTGTAGCTCCAAGCAAGCGCTCCTGTTGTTGCGTTGAGGCAGTAGATCTTGTCGTCGTATGATCCTACGTACACTTTGCCATCAGCAACAGCAGGAGAGGACACCACGCAAAGATCTGTCGTGTAGTCCCATATGTGTTCTCCTGTTGTTGCGTTGAGGCAGTAGATCTTGTCGTCGTATGATCCTACGTACACTTTGCCATCAGCAACAGCAGAAGAGGATACCACGCAAAGGTTTGTTGTGTAGTTCCATATCTGCTCTCCAGTTGTTGCGTTCAAAGCGTAGATTTTCTTGTCGCCGGATCCTATGAAAACCATGTCTTCAAGAATGGTGGGACAAGACTCTACCCATAAGCCTGTGTCGTAGCTCCATATTTGTTCCCCGGTTGTTGCGTTTAGACAGTATACGTTGTCGTCACCGGATCCCACATAGACTCTGCCATCATCAATGGCTGGAGAAGAGCTTATCCAATTCCCAGTAGTGTAGTTCCAAACCTGTTCGCCAGTTGTTGCGTTCAGACAGTACACCTTGTAGTCTAATGATCCTACGTACACTTTGCCACCAGTAACAGCAGGAGAGGAGTCTATAAGCCCCTCTGTTGTGTAGCTCCAGACAAGCGCTCCTGTTGTTGCGTTGAGGCAGTAGATCTTGTCGTCGTATGATCCCACGTATATCATGTCATCGGCAAAGGCAGGAGATGATTCCACGGGTCCACCTGTCACATAGTTCCATATGTGCTCTCCTGTTGTTGCGTTGAGGCAGTAGATCTTGTCGTCGTATGATCCTACGTACACTTTGCCATCAGCAACAGCAGAAGAAGAACGCACGCGGCTACCTGTTGTGTAGATCCAAACAGTATTGTTGGTGTTGGGCGCAACTGAAGTAGAGTGCCCAGCACGCGTAAGGTCATGATGGAACATGGGCCAATCGTATTGCTGCTGTCCAAAAACATAGAGTTTCTGAGCCCAATGGTCACCTACGAAGATCAGTCCGTTTGCGATTGCTGAGGACCAGCTGTGGACGCTTCCCTCCAACTCATATGTCCAAACAATAGCGCCGTTTGTCTCGTTGAGGGCGTAGAAGGTATGACTTGGGTAGCCTTGTGCGAAAAACACTTTTCCATCCGCCACCACAGGTCCACCACCTTGGTTTTCAGGTGGAAGAGGGCTTATTGGAAAAGCCCAGATTTCGTCGCCGTTGCTTTCGTTTAAAGCGTAGACTCCGCGGGCATAGTAGCCAAAATTGACAAACACTTTGCCGTAGGCAACAGCAATTTGGCCTGCGTCACCCTGCGAGTAACGTGTGACACTCCAAATTATGTTTCCACTGGTAGCATTAAGCGCGAAGACTGCGCAGCCCGAGCCTTCGGCGGATGCGCTAAAATACACTTTGCCGTTTGCAACCGAAACGGTGCCAGTTATATCCCTGTTCGTTTGAAAAGCCCATATGAGGCTACCATCGTACATGTTTAGGCAGTAGACACACCCTGTTGCTGAAGTTATCCAATGACCACAGCCAACGTAGACCCTACCATATGCCACTGCAATGGTGACTCCCTGATCCTGTGTAGTATAGTCCCAGATGTGTGCGCCAGTAGTCGCGTTTAGACAGTATATTTTGCCGTTGTTTGGATCGTTCGTGTCAACACCAAAATAAAGTCTGTTCTCTACGACTACAGGTGCCCTTAAGATATATTCCGTTGCGAAGTTCCAAAGCTGCTCGCCTGTTGTTGCATTCAAAGCGTACATGCAACCTCCAGGCCCCGGCTCACCAGTCCCGTAATAGACAATACCATCAGCAACTGCGGAACAGCAGGGATATCCAGGTTGGGCCGGATCTCTGTACTGCCAAAGAAGATCGCCTGTATTTTCGTCAAAGGCGTTTAGGTATCCGCCTGCTCCTATGAACACTCTTCCTTCCGCTACAACTGGATACGCCCAACCTGTACCTCCAGGTAAAGTGCTGATCCAAGCTGTTGCGTTTGTATTAGGTGCGGATGAGGCTGAAAAGCTTGTGGAGGCAGCGTCGTTTCCATGCATTGGCCAAGCAGTACTAACTCCAACCACAGTCACGCCGCGAGAAGCATTAATGCTAGAAGTTGTATACAGCATCGAAACTGAGGGAGAACTCAACATCGTTGTCAGGATTAGCATCAGAATCAGAAGGAATTCTGCTAGTCGGTCAATTCCTTTTTTCATCTTTCGCATTTTTCTCCTTTCCCCTTTTTTACGCTCAGAAGAGGATTAAGTGGACTGGGATACCGATCATTGCCTCAAAGATGTTTTCTACAGGAGCTAATCCTGTTGCAACGAAAGCAGTCCTTCCCCTTCCAACAATGGTTGCATTCGTTCAGCATATAAGATTTGTGAAACAATCTTTCATGCCAATAGGCTCGCCCAAAAGCTTGCGCGCGCAAAGTAACTTGCTATACATCACCATTCTTTCAACGCAGGCGGAAGGCAGTGCAGGTTTTTATGCAAGCAACACGTCTTAGCGAACGTGCCTATTCTCTGCTTGAGAGTATCACGATGTAGTCAGCAGTGTCTGCGCACATGTCGGCAGCCTGCTCTATGAATTCGATCAGATCATCGAAGATTACCATGACTCCACAGTTTATCTGTGCACCTAATTTGACGAATGAAGCCTTGGTTTTCAAGTAATACTGGTCAATTTCATGCTCGAACTCTTCAACCTTTTTTGCGCCCTCGATCACTTCTGAGGGGTTCACAGTGAGCTTTTCGATGCTTCCCCGCAGCGCACAGGAGCAATCTACCAGTAGAGAAGTCATGCATACTACGTTCTCGGCGAAATCTTTTGGAAATTGCGTGTCACCGAGCATTTCGATGCATCGTGCCGCATCTTTGACATGATCTGCAAGCGTGTCAAGTCTTTTCACGAGATGAAGAATGTCTTCACGGTAATCTGCAAACAGCGCTGCTCCTTTTGACAGTTCCATGAAAACTTCTGTTCGAAGTCTATCCACTTCCTCTTCCACCTTGAATAGAGTTTCGATGCTTTGCGTGGCCTCTTTTCTCTTTCCCTCGGAGACGCTTCGCATTGCCTGATTCAGAAGGGTCACGGTGTCAATGGCCTTCATTATCTGCTCTTGAGCCAAGTCCAAAGCTTTTGTTCTTCGACGCTTTTCAAACCATGCATAGCTTCTTTTTTCCAAGTCTTACATCTCCTTCAGAACTACTTTTTGACATTTACTTATAACCTTTCTCAGAGTCAAGAAACCTCATTATCCGTCTCACCTGAGAATTATCCTCTCTCCCGTTGCGATATAATAGATCGCTTAGCGCGCACTACGAGAGTTGGCGGAAAAGCATGGACTTTTGTAACAATTTTGCTGTAACAATCGGTGACAATCGCAGTTTTTCCAGAATTCTCAAAAATACAGTTAGCGAAATGGTCCTTTTTGACCAGCTGTGACAGTTCTCTGCAAGAGACCAGATCTCACAGAATTGAGCTTCTTTTTGCGCAAAAACATGGAACAATTCTCATAACTGCGTTGACGCATCAGCGCGCGCTACAGTAATTTTGTTCCAGTTATTGCCCCCCACAGAAACAGAATCCCAAAGACTACGAACACAACGCTTGAACCGATCCTTACATATCTCATAGGAACGAACCGAGAAATCACTACTCCAACTGCGATACCGATTGCTGTCAATAACGCTAGCGCAAGCATAACTCCGACAAAAACCATAATCGGCGCATCAAATTCGGCCGCCAACGCTATCACAGACAGTTGCGTTTTGTCTCCAAGCTCCATCAGGGCTATCAACGAGAAACTATGAGCCACGTTCAAAGAACGATTATCCACTTTAGCTTCCTCGACCTTTGAAAGAAGTGAATATGCACCGAAAACCAAGAAGGCAGCGCCTGCCCCGATACCAACCCAACGAGTCGGAATGAATGCTCCAATTGTCCCACCTATCAAGGCGCTTACGCCGTCAACCAGAGCAAACGCCAAAACAGCTCCGATGAACACTGTTCTTGCTCTCTTATTCGCGCTCAGACACATCACTGTAATTTGGGTTTTGTCTCCGAGCTCAGCAAGCGCGATAATGCCGAACGAGTAGATAAGAGGCAGCAAGTCCATGCCCAATAGACTTCACAGATAGCTTTTTAAGAATTCCCATTGAAGCTAGGAACAAATAGCGAGCTCTAGATTGTGAGAAGTAGGTCTGTGAAGTACATAAGAAGAATCCCAAGCACTACGCCGACAAAAGTGCTTTTGGGTGCTTGAGCTCTTTTCGTAAGCTCGATTACAACATAGAGCAAGGCTCCTGCAGCCAAGGAAAAGAACAGCGCACCAGCCAGCTCCGAGTAAAGCGTGGCTCCAAGGATACTTCCTAGAACTGTTGGAAAGCCCGCCACAAAACCCATGACCAAAGGATCTCTTATACGAAAATGGATTTCCGAGACTGGACCTGCTATGGCCATGCCTTCGGTTCCGTTGTGAAGAGCAAAGCCTACGACCAAAACTCTGGTTAAGGCAAATTGTCCACCAGCGTATGCAGCTCCAATAGCGAGTCCTTCACCAAGGTTATGAAGACCAATTGCCAGCGATATTATGTAAGCTGTTAAAGTTCTAGCTCCGCTTGTAAAATCAGGAAAACTATCATTGGCACGGTGCCTTTTCGAAGAAATGACGAAAGGAACGCCAACGCCTGTGAGTAGACCAACTGCGAAAAGCAAAGCACCATACCATGTATGCCCCGACAGCTCCACAGCTTCCCCCGTAACATCAGCAAAAAGGAACAACAGTATTCCGACAGAGAAACTGACAAGCAGGGTTCGCCGAGGAGGAGAAAGTCGTCTGAAGAACGGCAAGGGGAGGAGCCCCAGATACACAGGCAAAAGACCCGCGACTAAACCAAGAACAGCGGAATAGAATAAATCTGTCATTAGCTTTGAACATGCTAGATTTCCACTAATATCAATTGCGCTTCCATTTGAAGCATTGCACAAGCCAAAAAAAGTGGGTTGCGCGGGAGACGTCTCCTTTGACTGCGGAAATAGGGCAACCCCGCAGGTATCCCCTAACTCACTTTTCTCTCTCTTCTTCGGTCGTTCCTGGCTGCACCCGCGAGCGTCAATGAAGGCACTAAGGATAGACTATGATTTTTTCTTGACAACTGTTCTTGCAACAATCTAAAAATCGGGACTACTTTGAGCAATGTTGAAAAGCACATCAATTGTAACAAGTTACTTAGCGCGCGCTTTAAACCCTGCCTAGCGCACAGAGCCTACAAGGTAACCGAAAAGCCCCGCTAAAGCAATGCTCAGGCCTAGTATAGCAATGTATAACCTAGCGCGTGAGCGCACGCGCTTCCGTTCTTCCATGATGTGTCGGTTTTCCTTTTCTTTTTCCTTGGCAATTAGCGGATTCAGCGTGTCCACAAGCGTTTTTGCTTCGTTCACTGCAAGCGGAATAGTGACGTCTCTGTGGCGGGGAAGGACTAGTTTGACTTTCCCGAGGCTATCCAGGTGTACCGAGTCTATATCGCTCAGATGTATGTGCAATGGTGCAAATATGTCGAGGATATTGCCTATTGATTGTCTTAGGACTGGCTTGTTCTCGAGCGCTTCAACAATCTCGTTCTTAGTGTTGCCCTTAAGGTCTATTCTAAGCCAGTTTTCATAAAGCCTAAGCGTGAAATGCGGGCCATCAATCTCTAGAATTGCCTTTGCTTGTGACAATTTGTCCCTCCAACCTCCATTGATTTGTCACACTGGACCACTCTTAATAAGTGTTTACAGGTTGCACGATCTGGACACACCCCTCTATGCATCTCACACAAGGAAGCCTGGGACCTATCAATAGCACGCGCTCGCGCATAGATACAAACGCTTAATGAAATGGTTTTGACAGTTATCCGCGCACGACGAGGCGGCAAACCGCGATTGATAACTAAAAGCGTAAGAAGAACCGCAGAATACGCAGCAGACATCGCGGAAATCGTACTCAATCTTCCAGTAGAATCTGTAATTGGGCAATAGTCCCAAGGAGAATGAGAAGGCCACGGAGAGGCAATTTCATTCCGGCTACGCTCTTTTCATAGAAGCCTTAGCGCGCGCAACGCTCCTTGGTACATGCCCAGATGCCAAGCGCTCAAGCTTACTCATCAGAAAGTGGGTGCCACGACAGAATGTATTTGAGCGACGGTTTGACGTTGCTGATGGTCGAGGTTTCATGAATGCCCTCGGGCTACAAAACAAACAGCGAACTTGACTTTGGCAAGGTTCTTAATGGTTCATTGAATGTTTTCTTCAAGGACGCATTGCGGGTTGCCTTGGCCCATCCTCGTCAAGCAGCGTTCTTCATGCAGACGTTGAGATGGCAGAGAAAGGCAGCGAAGACACGACTGAATTGGGATAAGAAGGGAGTTCACGTTCCACCCATCATCGTGCTGAGCGTGACAAGCGAATGTAACCTTCACTGCCAAGGCTGCTACCACCAAGCGTTGCGCAGTGCCTCCGAATCCGAGATGAGCGATGAAAGACTCGACGAATTAGTTGCCGAAGCCAAAGGACTAGGTGTCTCTTTCATAGTAATCGGTGGAGGAGAACCGTTGACTCGTCCAATAATTCTGGATCTTGCAGGGAAGTATCCGGCGATTATGTTTCTGGTGTTTACAAACGGCCTATTGATCAATGAAGGTGTGATCAAGAAAATGTCCGAGAACAGAAATATTGTTCCTTTAATCAGTTTGGAAGGCTACGAAAACGACACGGATAAACGACGCGGAGCTGGCGTCTATGCGCAAGTATTGAAAGCGATTGCCAAATTGAAAGAGAAAAATATCTTTTGGGGCAGTTCCTTGACTTTAACCAGAGCCAACTTTGCAGACGTAACCGACGAGGACTTCGTCGGAAGGTTAGTCGAGACCGGCTGCAAACTTTTCATGCTTGTCGAATATACTCCAGTCAAGAAAGGAACTGAGGACTGGGTGCTCACATCTGAACAGAGAACGGAATTGCTAATGAAAAGAGACTTGTTCCGAAAGAAGTACTCCGCCATGTTCATCGCACTGCCTTGGGATGAAGAAGAGATAGGCGGATGCCTATCGTCGGGAAGAGGCTTCGTCCACATCAGTGCAGAGGGAAACGTGGAACCATGCCCCTTCGTTCCTTACTCGGACACAAATCTGAAGCACCTGTCACTTAAGGACGCCCTGCAGTCGAAGATGTTGAACACAATTCGGGAAAACCATTGGCAGCTTGAGGAAACACATGGATGCGCCTTATGGGAAAAGAGAGAATGGGTGAAATCACTGACCAAGGAAGCAGGAGACAACGTGAGCGGCAGACAGGATTCGTAGGTCCAATAATCTTTTTGGGTGTTAGCGCGCGCTGGGGCAAAGTTTTTTCCAACGCGTGTAAAATGTTATGAGGAAGACACGGCAAGTTCGGGTGAAAGCAGTGGACAAAGAAGGATTTCGGAAGTTTCTGAAGAAGGAAGGAAAATCACAACGTGTAACCGACGCGGCTATTGCGCGCGTTGAGGAATTTGAGCGTTATCTGAAAGAACAGAAGAGTGGAAAAGAACTCAATAGAGCCAGTCCTCAAGATCTTGACGCTTTCATTTCATGGCTCGAAAAAAAATGAGGATTTGGCTGCCAAGAAATACATGCTGGGCATCCGTTATTTTTACGAATTTGTTTTAGACGAGGAGATGGCTGATCTGGCTTCTTTCAGGTGGAACGAGAGAATGGCCAGTTCGGGAGTGCCGCTCAAGCTTAAGGAATTTCGAGGAGTCAATGCGGCAGATTTGATTAAGCTTGAGAATGCAGGAATCCGAAACGTGAACGAAATGATCAGAGCTGGGCAAACACCTGCCAAGAGGAAAGAGCTTTCAGCGAAGACTGGAGTGTCCGTTGCAACAATATTGGAACTGGTAAAACTGTCAGACCTAACTCGAATTCAAGGCGTTAAAGGGATACGTACAAGACTCTACTATGATGCAGGCCTTGATACGATGGAAAAGATGGCGAAATGGAACCCTACAGAACTCAGAGAGATGCTCATAGGATTCATTGAAAGAACCAGGTTCAATGGAATAGCCCCCTTAGCAAAAGAAGTGAGGAACACTCTTGAGGTGGCTCGAAGAATGCCCAAAATCATCGAATACTAGTTCAAGATATGACAGCGCGTGTCATGGCGCTGTTGATCAAGTGTGCTTCGCTGTCTTTCCGTTAGATTTGTAAGCTAATTTCGTGTAATGGGTTGGAGAGGAGACGACAGCCTTGGAATTCAAAAAAGTGGTCGTCAGACGGAGGAGTGTTAGAAAATTCAAGAAAGATGTCATTCCCGAAGAGTCTTTGGGAAATGTGCTTGAGGCTGGGCGTTGGGCTCCATCTGCTGGCAATTGTCAGCCTTGGCGTTTTCTAGTGATCACTGATCGCGACATCAAGGCTAAGATGGCTAGTAACTGCACGAGCTTCAGTAAGAAGCATTGGAAACAATTTCCACCTACACGAGCCAGATATCTTGCCGCTCGAGGTGGATCTTGGGACAAGTCCTACATGAGAGACATCCCGATTCTTGTCGCAGTATTTTACGAATTACCAGAGAATATGAGCCGTGAACTTGTTTTGGGCTCGGTCTGGATGGCTGTTGAGAACATGCTGCTGGCCGCCACGGATGAAGGACTTGGCAGCTGTGTGTACACATTCTTGAACAGGAACGAGGAAAACAAACTGAAACGTTTTCTTAACGCAAACCAAAGAGACAGAATAGCCTGCATTGTTCAGCTCGGATATACAAAGACTGAGCCAATCCCCCCTTGCAGGAAACAGCTCAGTGAAATCGTCTCATACGAACATTTCTGAAAGACATTGTCCTCCCAATGGAAAAAGAGTTTTGCAGGGGGATCAGTGAAGCGCGCCCCAAATACGCGTGCTGATACCGATTTGAAGAAGGCTCTAGTTAAAGAGGCTGAACGGCAACAAAGAGAACGGGGCCACAGCGAAACGAAGAGTCTGGTGTATCCTGAGAAAAACGATTTATCGCGCGCTATCGATCGATTGGCGCTATCATAGAGATCGGGGTTTCTTGAGGTCAAGCTTCATTACGTGTTCTATGCCGTCCATTTTCCCAGTGAACTTGAAACCGAAGCTTCTGTAGAGGTCTTCGGCGCTGCCTTCCGCTCTTACGACAGACAGCGTGAGCGCTTTTGCTTTCGGGTTTCTCTTCACATGTCTAATCACGAGGTCTAGTGCTCTTCGTCCGTAGCCTTTGCCTTGATATTTAGCGTCTATCATGAACCGCCAGAGATAGTGCCTTCCACGTTTCGGGACTTCAGCTAACATGACGAAACCAACTGGGGTCTCGTCGGCGTATATTGCGCGAAACCATGCCGACTTCGCATAGTAGGCCTGTGCGATCGAGACTGCGTTCGGGGCGACAAATTTCTTCTGTTCTTCGGAGACGCCTAGGCTGCAGATCGTCCTGACAGTTTTCCCCGTGATCTTACGAAGAGCAATCTTTGAATCTTGGCTTAGAGCAACTTCATTCATTGCCATTCACCTTGTCGTTGCTTCATTTTTCGAAAAAGAATCAAAGACACCCTAATTAGGATTCTTTCGAGCTAGCTTGGCGCGCGCGCTAAGGTTCCTCTTTCTTCAGGCACAGATCGTTTTCCAGATATTTGTGATTGCTCATTCTCTTGACCTTTAGGAATTTCTCTGAGCCTTTCTCTGTTTCCTTCTCGTAGATGTTGATCTCTCCTTCGAAAAGGTCAAGGATCGCTTCAAGTTCTTGCGAAGGATGCATCTGGGGATTAATAGTTGCCAGGGTTGTGAACCCATTTGACTTCAATTCTGCCATTAGTGCAGTCAGCCACCTTCTGGTCTGGACCGCATGATGCTGCAACAGAACATCTGAGACTAAGCCTATACCAATTCTTCTTGGGCCCTTCAGCGAAGGATCTAGTTTGTGGATTGCTGAAGTCAGAGCGATGCTGATATCGGTGAGGTTTTCTACGCCGTTCAGTTTGAATATGTTAAGTGCTTCCTTGACAATTGCATCCGCCTGAGGATTGCATACGAATAAGCAGAAGTTTGGTTGGAACTTTTCTGCGAGACCCTTTGCTACGCTTGGGTCGATGGTGACGTAAAATGTGACTTCACCTTTCTCTGCTCCTGTCTCAAGAAAACTCTTGATTAGCGAGTTCCTCTCATTGCCTGAGGGTGAGGTCAACACTACAGCGCTGCTTGAACGTATCCCTCCACACAGCAGCTTGTCAAGATCTGCATAGCCCGTACTAACAAGTTCTGTAGGCTTGGGCACTGAGGCTGCCTTTCCTGTCTCTATGTAAAGCAAACTTGCTTCCACTTTTTCAATGTCTTTCTTAAGACCCATTTTCTGAAAGATTTCCAACACCTGAGCCAGTAGAACATGAGCTTTCTCTTTGTCTCCCTCTTCGCCTCTCTCCAAATACGTCCTAGCATACTCGCTGAGAACCAGTTTGGCGAGAAAATAGACGTTCCATCGCCTTGCCCCCAGGGCCTCATACTCCTTGAGGCTCTTGTCGAAAAGCTCGATGGATTCTTCCCATCTCTTCTGGGCTCTTAACAGCATTCCTCCTAGCGCGTCAGCATTGGCCGTCAGTTCTTTATTCTTCGCTTCGAGAGCAAATTTGCGAAAGTTACCAAGAAGATTCTCAGCTTTCTCGATTTCCCCAAGCTCTATGTAAGTCGAGATAAGAAGGAAAGAGTCACTCATTTTGTCATATTCGTCTCCAGCTTTGTCATAAACAGCATTCGCTTTTTCAAGGAATTCTAGCGCCTTATGATATTCTTCTTTGCTGAAGTGCAGCCATCCGAGAAACCAATAATTACCTTCCTCTTGTTGCCACTGCTTCAGCTTCTGGGCAAGGCTCAAAGCCTCCTTCAAATATTGTTCACTTTTGTCCCAATCTCCCAACATAAAAAGCCCGACTCCAAGAGAGCCCTTGGAAAGCGCAAGGTTAGGCAGATTGCCAGTTTTCGTATCTAATGCAACAGAATCCTCCGCCAACGTCATAGCCTTTGCCATATTTCCCATGCCAAAATACCTGCTTACCAGCTGGACTCCAATCCAAGATTGATAGTGTATTTCTCCTGTTTTTTTCGCCAGTTCGTACCCTTTCTCGCAGTATTCCAAGGCTTGCTCTCGTTCTTCCGGAGGAAGCGCGATAGCAAGGTTGTTGTATGCTCGCAGAGCGGTTTCCGTATAACCGTTATCAAGCGCTATTTTCAATGCTCTTTCATGGCATTCACGAGCTTTCTTGAGATTTCCGGCAAAGCTAAAAATTGTTCCCAAGCTGACACATGAGCTTGCGATAACTTCATAAGCGTTCAGTTTCTCTGCAAGCTCAAGCGCCTTATTGACTAGAGAAAGAGCTTTGGCGATGTCACCAGTGCGATAATACATATGGGCCATGTCCTCATAGAGGCTTGCTAATTCAACTTTCTCATGCTCGGCCTCGGAGATCTTCAGGGCTTTGTCGTAGTTTTCTTTGGCCTTTTCAATATCGCCTACGTCTTCCCAAAGAACGTTTGCCATTTTTCGATATAGTCTCGAAACACTTTCTTTCTCTTCGGGTTGCTTCCACAGCAGCAACGCCTCATTCCAATAGTTCAAACAAGCATCGTGCTCTCCAACAAGTCTTTTTATGTCTCCAAGCTTTTCAAGAATACGTCTTTTCTCTGGAAGCTCACCTTCTCTGTTCTCAATTAATCCAAGGGCAGATTGGAAGTAAGAAGCAGCCTCAGCGTTGGCATAAACATTTGCGGCCCTATCTCCAGCCTTCAGAAAATAATCAAGTGCCTTGGCCTTTTCACCGCTTTCTAGAAAATGATACGCCAGTTCTCCAAAATGCTCATCAATCTTCGCAGCGTAGACCTTTTCCAAGGCACATCCCACAACCCCGTGAAGCTTTTTTCGCTTCAGGAGACTGACTTCCTCATACACAACATCTCTGACCAGTATGTCGGCAAAAGAACAGACGGCTTCTCCACGGACTTCTCTCTCCTTAATCAAGCCGGTTTTGAGTATGCCATCCATCAATTCAAGAAGCCTGTTCTCCTCGATGTCTGTGAGTGCAGACATCGTTTCTAAAGTGAAATCATTTCCTACAAAAGAAGCCAATGTCAAAACATTCTGGCACTCATCGTTCAACCTACTAAATCTTGTCTTAAGAACATTCTTGACAGTCTCTGGAAACTCGATCTTTGAGACATCTTTGAACTTCCACCTGTTATCTTCTCGGAAGATAACTTCATCTTCCTTCAGAGAATTTACGACCTCCTCAACAAAGAAAGGATTGCCCTTTGTCTTCTCGTAGATCAGTCTGCAGAACTCTTCCGGAACATCCTCCTGCTCTAAAATGCTCTCTATGATCTCTGAAACGTCACTCAGAGACATTCGCTTTAGGTGAATCGATTGAGGCAGACGCTCCCTATTCAACTCTGACAGTACTGGTGACAGCGGATGTTTAGCATCAATGTCAGTGCTGCGGTAAGCTCCCAAAAGAAGCAGTGGTGTTTTCTGCACGCCACGAGCCAGATAATGCAATAGCAGAAGCGAGGATGGATCGGTCCATTGTAGATCGTCAAGAACCACAAGCAGCGGCGTTTCTCTGGAAATATTCGTGATAAACTGTGAAACTGCTTCAAAGAGCCTATTTTGCTCCTGTTCAGGACTAATCGGAAAAGACTGTGGAATAGATCCGAGCTTTTGGCCAATCTCTGGCACTAGCTTAGCGACTTCCGCCGGATAATAGCCAACAATCCTGAACAATTGCTCTGGAGTACATGCTTCCAGATAGTCTTTGATTACTTCCTTCCAGAGGATGTAAGGGGGAACACCATCCATTCTGAACAAGGCTGGGCATCTGCCGTACAGAACTTGCACTCCCCGTGATCGTGCATAAGCCCCGAGCTCTCTGACAAGTCTTGTCTTTCCAATTCCAGCCTCACCATGAATGAAAACAAGACCACCCTCGCCGTGAACTGCTTTGTAGACAGCTTCTTTCAGAGCATTCATCTCTTCAACTCTATCGACAAGCAGAACCTCTTTCGCAGCAATAGGACGAGGACTAGGAACACGATCACGCTCAAGAGACGTCAAGAAGACTTCTCCACATTACCCTATCAATAGACCACTATTAGACCATATGTTCTTATTGCTTGTGGAATGCCACCTGATTCAACATTCAGCTCCAATTGTACAAAATGAACAGGCCACCGTTGCATGCGTGCGCTAACATACTGCATTGTAACATACTATAATGCAATATAGTATGCCATGATGTAGCACGACATTTTGGGTTGGGATAGAACTTTACCATCCCAAACCCAAACCCAAATTTTTTAAGCAAAACGAAACACTATTGTCATAATGCCGATTTCAGTGGACTTGGGAATTGTTACTCTGATCTTGAGTGTTCTAGCATTGGTCGTATCACTTTTGGGGTTCTTAGACAATAGAAGCAAAACCAGAATCCTGAGAGAGCAAACCGAGGATAACAGGAATAAGACTGTAATCATGCAAGATCAACTGAAGCTTCTTCAAGAACAATCCGAGAGTAAACAGGACATACGAAATGCAATTGCAATATTGGGCGAAGTACAGGAAAGAATAGCTAAATTCAACGTAGACAAATATGATTGGGGGGATTTTGGAAGAGTCGCCCCTCAGAAGCTCCTTGAGGCACTTCACGATTCTGGGAAGCAAAGCATAGTCTGGGACGTCAGACCTTACTCAATATTTGGAAAAAGTGTGGGGGGTACGTTATTTAACGAAGCAAAGAGTGTTGACGCATTCAGAAGATTGTTTGAGACAATTGTTCCAGATTCGAAGGCAGATCTGACTATTCGCTTCATGTCATCTCCAAAGATCGAGGTAAATACCGACGTCGAGATTCAACAAGTTCTAGTCAAAGACTATGTGACAGATATCTACTCCTTGGTGGTTATGTGTGAACGGCTGAAGAGCGTAGAAAAAGTCGTGGACCTGTATGACCATTCCGTCATTTCAGATATTCAAAAGGTCTATTTCAGAATAACAGGAGCTCTTTACGAAAGAATGGCTAAGAGCTATGAACTGGAAATCAGCTCAAAAATCAAAACGAAAGAATTGCCAAGTCATCTCTTAAGGTTTGTTTCTCTCGACATCTGGAATGGATGTGTCAACGAATTAAGAGATATCATCCCGAGGATATCTGAAGCAACAAGACGCTTGCGCGAATCTGTTTGATGGAACGCGCGCGCAAGATTAGAGTAAACCTTTTCTTTTCAATATTGGAATCCAGAAAGAATCATGAGGAAATTTTCTTCTATAGTATTCTGCAACAAACCTTTTGACCTCTAAACTGTTACGTTGCATTCCAATCCAATACAGTAGCCTATGACCTGTGAATTTGTCGAGATTAATAACATGGTTCTTTTCAAATGCATAATTCCTTGTCATTGTGATGTCTCCTCTGAAGGTTCAAGAATGAAAGTATAGCTTTTTCTACCATCAAGAACCCTTCTAAGCTCTTCAAGATTTGCAATGTATCTAATCTTCTTTACAACAACAGAAACTTTCTTGCCATCTTTAGTTAAACTCAAATAGCCACAATCTTTCTAAACCATTATCTCACCCCCTTAAGAAATTCAGTATCAGCTTGCGAGTTTCCAGAAACTTCTTAATCTGCTTGTCTTGGAGACCGTAACAACAAACAATTTTTGGAATAGGTTTTCTATCTTTCTTAGAAATTCTAACGGTTGATGTTTCTTTGATACACTGCATCCTAACGTATCTTTGCAAGTTCTCATTATTACTTTCTAAAGCAATCCAATTCATAATATGAACATTCAAACTCCAATTAACAGAACGATTAAAAATAACTAGATAACTTCTTTTTGTGAATCTGTAAAAGATTCTTCCTTTTTGTTTCACAATATAGTCTTTATGACTTGATTCTAAAACTATGAATCCTTCGAGTTTAAAAAAGAATGTTGCTCTGTGTGACCAGAGCAATACTTCTGCTAGTGCTGTATCGTCAAAGTCAAGCCTAACAGTGTCCGTATCCCAATCTCCCATTTGAAGAAAAGGCTTAACTTTTGATACTTGGTCTGTCGTGCCATTCCCTTCTTTCAAGATAGTTGTATGGGTCGTCTAGCAGAGCCTCAGCACTAATTGTAAGAAACTTCTCTTTCGGTGGGTGCTTAACTGCCAACTGCATAGCTCTGTAGAGTTGTTGTCCACTTCCATGCATTTGAATCCGCTTAGAGCCTGACCAAACAGCAACTCCTTTTCCACCACCAAATCTAGCTCCTCTGCGTGATACTCCAGTTCTCCATGCACGTTTAGCTGTGACGCCTCTTCGGTAGCGTCTAATCTTATGCCAAGAAACGAAACGACCTCTATTGCTTCTGGTTACTTTGACACGTTTGCCTTTCCATGTTTCTGTTCTATGAAGAGACTTTCTCCAAGCTCTCTTTCTGGTCATGGTTCATTACCTCAGAGCATATTAAAATCATAGTTAATCCATTTGCCAATTCTGAAAACTTCTTTAAGGTCAATATCTCTAACTTCTGTGTCTCCACGACTGAGGGCATTTGCTCTGAGTAAACTTTGAAATTGGTGTTGATGTCGAAAACCGTAAGCTTTCTCAGTAAGCTTTGATTCTTCTGGATTCTTCTTATTGCGGATTCTAGCTCTTTCTGTTTCAGTTAATCGTTCAACAAAAGGTCTAAGTTCTTTAGCTATTGATTCGGACAATTCAACATTTACTTTAAACTCTGGAAGGTCAAGCTTCATGGGTTCAGGTTCTAACACTTGTCCTTTTTCTATTGCTCTGAGTATTGCTTCACTTTTTGTTTCAGTGTAGCTATAACTGAAAGGAAGCAATCTGGTAAGAAATCCCATTCGATTCCAGAGGAGCTTATTCTGAAATAAAAGTGTCGGTGTCATTGAAGTTATGAGATTTGCTCTTGCACCTTTGAAGTCTTTTGTATCTCTGAGGCAAATGTCAAAAACTCCTTCTTCGATTAAACTGTTAAGTATGCCTATGAAATTCTGCGTTGTAGCTTGCTTCTTCATTATGGTTTTGACCATGTCTGGAATGATGATGGTTTTAACGATTCCAGCTTCAATTTTCGGAAGGACATGTTGAATCAGACCCATATATGTTAAATCAGTTTCAACAATCATGCCTCTCATCGTGAAGAATCTTTGGAGTGTTTTTGTCTTGTATGTTTCAGGTTCACCTATCAATGTACCCGAAACGCTTTTGTCTTCTTTGTGTTGAATGTAGTGGCTGAAAACTAGAAGTTTGCAGAAGGTCTCGGCAGGTTCATTGCGGAATAAAGAGGTCTCAATTGGTAACTCCCTTGTAAGTAGATTGGAGCATGTAACTGGTTTTCCAATATCATGCTTCGATGTCATTTTTATCCCGAAAGAGAAAAGTCTAAATTAGCTCTTAAACGTTTCGTTCGCTACTCCCTACACAATTATTGTTTGAACTTAATACAAAAACATTATGTAGAATTTACTGATAAATCATATAACAGAAAAAACAGTTATTGGAACATATCCTAAAACAAATTAACTATTCTAGGATTCCATGAATCTTTTTCATTTCTTAAATATTGAGCAAACAATAAAGCCTCTTCATTAATCAAAGTTTCAATCTCTTGTTGTTCTCCTATTCTAACTCTTGGAACGTCTACTTTATTCTCAAAATAACGATTCAAACTTATGACAAAATTATGTGTTTGAATGTCGTTAAGATATTCTCTTTTCCCTTTTCTCTTTGTTGAAAGGTCTTCTGATTTAACAATGAAGTCTTTTCTGTTCAGTTTTCTGCAATATTGAATAATGAAATCATCAATCAGATAGCGATAGATTTCTTGAAAATCGCATATCAAACTAGGCTTTCCTTTTGCTATGCTGTGCAAAAATCCTAAATACGGTTCTAGTTTTGCCTTGATTAATGCGTATTGCACTTTCCAAGATAGAACCTCATAAGCTAGATTGAACAAATTGTTTATTCCGTCGTAAGCTCTGAATGTTTTTCTGGAATCTGGTCTCAAAGAATAAGGAATCAAACCGAATATCTGAATGAAATAGTTATTAGAATAGTGTCCTTCAATACACATTAATCTGGTTCTGAGTTGTGGCATGTCTTCAGCTAAGTTCTTTACTTTTTCCACAACTGAGAAACCATGATTTCTTAGACCGTATTTCTTCAGCAGTTGCTTCTGTCCTTGAAGCTTGCCCAAAACAAACTGTTTAGCTATGTGTATACCTTTCTCATTTTTCAAAGCTTCGTACTGAGAAATCCTAGTCTTAACGTGACTGTCATCATCTAAGCTTCTCAGCATTGCTACTGGTCTTCCTTTCTGAGTCAGAAACAAACAGTCTATTCCCCAGAAACCACAACTTGCCAAAGCTCCAGTTGAAACCATGTTCCCGCTTTTGAGTTGTATCTCACCAATTTCAGATTCAAACAACGGATACTTCTCTGTGTTGCCTTCTCTGTTTTTGACTATGAAACAGCCTTTTTCCATCCCTAAATAAGAACCGAAGCCTTCCAGAGCTATCTTTACGGTTTTAGTCTTCATTTCCTTTTCCTCTCCAACAAAGGAGAATGAAAAGGGCTTCTTATAACAGCATATCGAAATTCAATATAGAAGATTGTTCTATTTCCTAGGAATTCTGAGCTGTTTCAATTCTTCTTTTGTCTTCCACCAATTACGAAGAGGCTTTGCTATTTGCTCAATACTTAAGAAATGAAAGGCAAACATGGGTTCCCAGAATTGCAAAACTAGATTGAATTCGCGCGCGCCTTTCCACTCGTCTTTTGTCTTCTTCTAGTTCTGCGTTTCTTTTCGTTGAGCTTGGTCACAACCCCCCCACTGGTGATGAACGTCCCTATAATGAGAAGAATCACTCCAATTACTATCACCGATATCGGAGAAATGCCGTTCTGAGTAGGCTCATAGGCGAACGCACTGTTTGGCGCTAATTGTCCTAAATGGCTATCACTACGGTATTGGAATATTGTTTGATTGTAGTTGCTGATATCAGTGCTCATAGGATTAAAGATGGTTGTTCCATTGAGCATAGAAAGCAAAGTGCCATTTGTACTGTAAAAGACCCCGCCTACGAAGATTAAGTTTTGAGGCGTCATAACTACTTGGAGAATTGGAATTAAGTCTGAATCTACTACTTCAAACGCATAGGAATTGTAGTTTCTGTCATATGTTATCACAGGGTTGGGATTGACGCTCCATTGATTGTCTGTAATTTTCGCGACTACATTGCCTTCTTGATTCCTTATTTCAGCAGAGACAAGGAGCTTTCCATTCTCGAAACTTACTTGAAAGGGGTACTCCATATTATTGAAATTGAAAGCCCGTCGAAGGTCAAAACCGTTGCTGAGGTCTTCGATTGTCACAACTGCATGGAGTCCACCCGTTTGGACAGTAAAAGGCTCTGTAGAATTAACTTGGAATGGGATGAGTTCGCCTCTCATAGCCTTATTCCAATTATCTTGAAGTTGCCAACCGTAAGGAATCACAATTCCGCCATTGATTCCAACGAGTAATGCTCCTAAAGCAATCAACAGAAGTGCTTTAGCTCCCATCTTTTTAGGAACTTCCCCGAAATACGAATGTGCTTCACAATCTTATTTACTTAGCGCGCGCTAAACCAAATTCTGTGACAGATAGCGCGTGCGAGTGCGATAGGCAAAAAACGCTCTAGTCAAGTTGAAAGAGGAGCATTAGAAAGAGAAAACTTAGACTTACGGTGGTGGTGGAATTTGGGCTTCACTCTTTATTCTCATTTCAGAAACTATGCCTAGAAGAAGAGCGACAAATCCCAATACGATTATAACAGTGCACAAGAACGGAATTTGATTCATATTGGCGATACCAGAAGCACTAACGGTGTAACCGTGATTCTCAGCCCACGAAATGAACGCGCTCATAAAAGAATTCGCAAGAAACCAAATCGCAAATCCCCCAATAATAACTGTGATTCCCGCCCCCATGAGGAAACCACTAGTAATGAGACTGCTACGTTTTGAACTTGGCACGTCAACCACTCAAAATCTAATAGGTTTAAATCACTATTTAGCTTTTCTAGCGCACGCGTTTGGGTTTGGGTTTGGGATAGAACTTTACCCCAACCAACCACTAGCTACCACGGTCACTCACTCTACAAATCACTCAAACTCTTAATCAATCACTCTAACTACCTGCACCCCTTCTCCCACCCTTACGTGTCTGTACTATTACCTCCACACACCACACATGCATAGGCGCGCGCTTCTTTTCCTTTTACAACGAGGCAGCTTTCCTTTAGCAGCATGGAAATTTGCACACTCATCACAGTATCCATGTCTTGGACATTTCTTTTTTGGGCATGGACAGTCTTCTCTGAACATAATCGTCAAATGCACAAGAGCTCCAATAAAGTTTAGCCCGACTAAAGTCAACTGACTATCAAAGTCGACTGCCTGTTCAAACGCTGAACGATAAGTACCAGGGGCGAATCGCGAACCCAGTCGTGGATTGCGAACTTGCAGCGAGCGCTACCATTTGTCATGATGAAGTTTCTCTTGCAATGATATTGGTCTCTGCTTTACAAAGTAATCTTTTGGGTATCCTATGGGTATCAGAGCTGCCACTTCATAGTCACCGGGTATGTTCAGCATCTTCTTTAACGGTTCTGTATCCTTCGTTATGAAGGTTACACCGTACAATCCTTCCGTAGCCATCGCCAAAAGGATGTTTTCTATGCATGCCCAAACAGAAGCAAGATTGTTCAGGTCATAGAGCGTCCTGCATTCTTTGAAAGGTTTTCTCATTCTGAAGCAGACGATAAGTAGCTCTGGTGAGGTTAGCAGCATCCTTTTTTGAACAGGCAGCGCAGCCAAATATGCTGGCTTTTCCCACTCTTCCATTTTGCTGACTGCTTCTCCTACTTCTTCTTCGGAAGAATCCCTGCCTTTGGCCGCGGCAACAACTTTCTCTCTTTGTTCAAAATCCTTCAACAATATGAATTCCCATTCTCTGAGGTGATTATGCGTTGGAGCCTTCAATCCTGCCGCGAGAACTCTCATGAGTTTTTCTTCCTCAACAAGCTTAGACTGAAATTCCCTAACGGTTCTTCTCCTTTCAACAGCTTCATAGAAATCCATACTGACCCTCGACTTTTCGTTCAATGACAAGTAGTCTCCTCCATATATACATAGTACCGGAAGACAACGGCAAAGCTTACTACGGCGCGCGCGGGTTTTGCATGGGACTTGTTTGCACAAGACTTGAGCGCGTGCGCTTAAACTTGGCATTTGGGGCAGACGAATACTTTGCCTCCGCCAAGGCTCAGCTCCTGTATAGGAGACTCACAGACTTGGCAGTTCTTTTTTCTCATGTTCGGACCCATTGCTGAGATGTAACCGCCTTGATTCTGATACAGGTCCAAGAACTGATTTTTCCCGTTCAACCGAAGTCTTTCTCGAAGGACAAGCTTGACAGAATTGTAAAGGGCTTTCTGCTCATTCAAATTCAACTCAGACGCCTTTCTTCTCGGGTGCAGCTTAGCCCTGTATATTATGTCCTGAAAAGCACTGTTGCTCAGCCCCACCAAGACTGCGTCTTTTCCCACGAGCACAGGTTTGAGCCCCCGTTTATTTTCTGATAGGAGTCTCGAAAACCGCTCGAACGTGAAGTCCTCATCTATAGGCGAAAGAATCTCAGTGTTGAAATCTCGTTTGAACACGTACGAATCCACCAGTTCAGCATCCTTCAACACCCTCATACCTCCCATACTGGTGAATCTCACCGTCAACGCGGTTTTGTCGGAAAAATCTATCTCTACGTGAAACTTTTCTGGAACCGTCGCTTCATGTGAGTGATAAAAAACCTCGCCGCCGTATTCAGGGTTGAGAATCATGTTCATCCCCTCATCGAGCTTCACGCGTATGGAGTTGCCCCTAGAAGTGACAGATTCGACTTCCCTGTTCACAAGTTGATCAAAGGATTTGTTATCCCTGTTTATGAACCCAATTTTCTGCAATTTTCCGCAGTCTCGAAGACGATAGCTCTTGATGCGTTTGCCCTTCAGCTCTTTGTTCATCTGATCCGCAAGAATCTTTGCTTCAGGAAGCTCAATACTCATCTAAAATCCCCTTAGCACCCGTTCTTGTAACAAACCAGCGTTTAAATCGTTTATGCACCGACCGGGGAAAGAGAAAAAGGCTACAGGATATTCGCGCACGCGTTCCTGTATTTTCTTTGTTAGCGTGCGCTATGAGTATGCTTTGGCTTGTGCCAGTGCAGAAAACTTATCAACTGTACGCCTAAATGAGGAACTCGGATCCGAGTGTAATTCATTTGCTTAGGCGTAAGATCAGCGAAACTCTGAATCATGCATCTTCGAACAAAGCCATCAAGTATGGAGTGTACTCGGCGTCTGTAATAATATTCTTAGGGCTGATACTGTTTCCGCCAATAGTAGGAATCATAACAAAAGCAGGTGCGCTGCAACAGATTCTCTCTCAGCCCCCGCTTGTTGCTCGTGCACTTGGCGCAGTTACGAATTCTTTCACAGTGGCTTTGCTTGTTTCAGCTCTGGATGTGGTGGCTGGAGTCCCCATGGCTTGGCTTGTTGCAAGAGGCAAGTCAAAATGGCTGAACGTGGTTGACACTTTGGCCGACATACCGTTTGTCGTACCCACTTCCGCTCTTGGCTATTCGCTTATACTGTTCTGGAATAAGCCTGAGGGCATATCAGCCCTTTTTGGCGGTTCTCTAATTTCACAAGGATGGCTTCTTGTCATACTGCTTCACTTCACATTTTCCTTTCCTGTGGTCGTAAGGGTGCTAGCCGGAGCGCTACTTGACTACAAGGTAGAGTATGAAAGAGCCTCAAGAACGCTGGGTGCATCCCCGTTAACTGCAGCCAGAACGGTGACGCTTCCGATTCTCAGACCTTCCCTAATAGCCGCGTTCATTCTTGCCTTTGCAAGGTCAATATCGGAGACAGGAGCAACATTCATTGTGGCGCAGGCGTTGGGTGGATTCTTTGAAAACGGACCGGTTTTCATTCAGAACATCACGGACGCCTATAACGCTGGAACTGCCAGCTTGGCCACGTATGAAGGTTCGATCGTGCTCGCAAGCCTGCTACTCATAGCCGTCGCTTCTGCAATCTTCGCGTTCATTCGCATCTTCGGGCCCAGGCTGAAGCTTCCCTTAAAGGGGGTGTGGCCAGGGTTTGAGAGGAAATTGAGCTACTCAAAAGCGTCTTCATCAAGGAATGATGTGACACTGCTGGTTTTTTTGGCGATAGTGCTCGTTCCATCTCTTTGGGTCGCGCTCCCTGCGCTTCGAGCAGTTTTCACGAACACACTTTCTAATTCGTTATCGGGCGCCGGCGTGTGGGGAGGATACTGGCAGAGCCTACTCCTTTCATATTCTTTAGGAGCTGCCGTGACTGTTCTGAATATCATCATTGGCCTTCCAATGGCGATACTAATAGCCAGAAAAAGGTTGGGGCGATTAACATCAAACATACTCGACGTGCTCATAATGATCCCACTAATTGTTCCATCCATCGCTCTAGGCGTCTCGCTCAAGTTCTTTTGGCAACAGAATTTGCCTTTTGTTCCTGAGATATTGCTGCTGATTTTTGCACACATGTCGATAACCTACCCATATTTCGTGAGGTCAATATCCGCCGCCGTTGAAAGAATAAACATAGAAATGGAAGAAGCAGCGCGAACGCTCGGAGCCAAACCCTTGCATGTGTTCAGAACAATCATCTTTCCATTAACGAAATACTCAATGCTCTCAGGAGCCATAATCGTTTTCACAAGAAGCTTGAGCGAGACAGGAGCGACAGTTGCGGTGGCCTCAACGCTGAGGACAGCGCCTGTGATTATTGTTGATTGGGTGAAGGGCAAAGTTCCCGCAACATCACTTGACATCGGGCTAGGCTGTGGCATTCTTATTCTGCTTTCTTTCATAATTCTGCTGGTCCTAAGATTTGTCTCAAAAGAAAAAGGAAGATCTTAAAATGCCGCTGTACAGATCGACTTGTTGTCTAATCAATTTCAAAATAGGATAGCCCTTCTGGGAGTTCAACCGATGCCGAAAATCCGAGTCGCCAATGTCACGAAAAAATTCGGAAAGATCGTGGCAGTGGACAACGTTAGCCTAGAAATTCAGGACAAAGAATACTTTTCTTTGCTCGGTCCAAGCGGATGTGGAAAGACGACATTGCTGAGGCTCATTGCCGGCTTAATCGAACCGGATGAAGGCGAAATATACATCGGTGACAAGCTCGTTAATGATGTACCTCCAGAAGACAGAGACATAGGATTCGTATTCCAAACATTCGCACTTTTCCCCCACATGACCGTTTGGGACAACGTGACTTATGGACCGAGAGTTAAGGGGTTCAACGTACAAAAGGCAAAGACCATCGGGCACGAAGTTTTGGAACTGGTCAGACTTCACGAACGTTCGGACGCATTTCCGAACGAGCTGAGCGGCGGAATGATGCAGAGAACGGCCGTAGCTAGGGCTCTGGCTGCAGGTGCAAAGACACTTCTACTTGATGAACCGTTGGGCCAGTTAGACGCGAAAGTGCGAAACGAAATCAGGTACGAAATAAGAAGAATGGCCAAGGATCTCAGTCTAACAGCCATCCACGTTACACATGACCAAGCAGAAGCAATGTCAATCTCAGACAGAATAGCCGTCATGAGAAAGGGAAAAGTCCTGCAGGTCGGAACACCTGAAGAGCTCTACATGACCCCCAACAGCATCTTCGTGGCACATTTCATAGGCGAATCGAATTTCCTAGAAGGCCACATTCTGGACGTTTCTGATGACAGATCTGTGATTGAGCTTCGCGGAGGATTGAAGGTCCGAGCGACCGACAAAACCAGAAAAAACGGTGACAGAGTCGTTTTGGCCATCAGACCTGAAGCTCTCTCAGTAGAAAAAGGCCCGAAAAGAAGCGAAAACAAGTTTCTAGCGACAGTAGAGAAAGTTACATTCGAGGGCAACAGCGTGAGGTACGACGTCAGACTCGAAAACCAAGACTCTCTAGTCATCGTTCAACCCTCCTTGACTAATAAATGGTTCAACGCAGGGCAAGAGATCGCCCTAAGCTTTGACCCAGAAAAAGCGCGCGTTTTCGCCTACCCTGAAACAGGTCTCAAAGAAGAAACAACAGCAGAATGAACTAAACAAAAAAGGCCTTTTTTTCTGGCGGGCTTCTGCTACAAAACCGTGTCACCGAAGTGTTACAACCCAATGTCCGAATCATCCCCCAAAAGACAACGAAATCCGTGTGGAAGATGCCGCATTAACATACACGGCTTCAAACACAAGTATAGTTAGTATGCAACAGAGCTTTTAAGTAGTAGATTCTCCGCGCGCGCTGACGTTCATCCAAGCCTTTTGCCCAGACTGACAACCTCGTTGTCTTTGAACCCAAGATGAGTGTAAAAATCAATTACAGAACTATTGTTTTTCCGAACCTCCAGATTAACCTTCAAGCAACCTAGTTTCTTCAGTTCGGCAATGGCCTTCTCCATTAGTTTCCTGCCATATCCTTGGCCCTGATATTCGGGAAGAACAGCCATATAATTCAGCCAGCCTCGATGCCCCTCATAGCCAGCCATAACAGATCCTATAACCCGGTCATCCAACAATGCAACAAAGAATAGATCAGGCTGATAATCGACCTTTTTGCGAATATCAACAACAGGATCATTCTGCGGAACGATCAGACTACACTTTTTCCACAAATCAACGACCGCACCCTGAAGTTCCGGCCTGTACCTCACTATTTCGAAGCTCAATCGAACCCGATGGTCTCTATCGCGGGCTAACACTATAAAGCTTGACGCTTGGCGCCAAGTTTTTCTGGCGCGCGCAAAACAGGAGGTGCCCTATTTCCGTCGTCAGTGGCTATGTCCCCGCAGTCTCCTGCGAATTCCCTCTTTTTCTCTTTGCAGCAATTAGCGATAATCCAGTCACTCGATACCATCCTGCCAATATCTCCGAAACTCCCTGGCACTTCACAACCTGTAGCGCACAAGGCTTATTTCCATTAGGCACTTCTCAGAACATCGAAGGGAATGGAAATGGAAGACTTGCCAAAGGGATTGGCATCATCTAACGCAAGCAAAATAGCGAAAAGGCTGGGATCAGTTTCTGGCGGTAGAATATTGGATATTGGCACAGCAAGTGGAGGGTCTATTGATACTCTGATGAAGACTTTGAAGGATTATGATTCTTTTGTGGGAATAGACTATTACCCTTCAGCTACGTCAAAAAAGGAGATGGAATCTGCAAAGAAGCGGTTTGAAGGAAAGCCCGTGCGAGTCCTTGAGATGAACGCCGAGAATTTGGAGTTTGAAGACGGGTCTTTTGACGCTGTTTGCATTTCCCATTCCCTGCATCATCTCGGTAAGACAGATAGGGTGCTGGCCGAAATGAAGCGTGTGGTGAAGAATGGTGGCAATTTCATACTTCAGGAGGCTTACTGTGATGGAGACCAGACTGAGGCGCAGAAAGCAGATGAACTTGAGCATGAATGGGAAGCGCGGATCGACTCTTTGCTCGGCGTCACCCATAACAAAACCCTCACCAAACAGAGAATCATGGACATTGTCAGCAGTTTGAAGCTGAGAGAGTTGGAGGTCTTCGATTCCACGCATTCCGTCGACTGCCTATTCTGTAAAAGGAAATATGAGTGCGAAGATCCAAAGAATCAAGCAACATTTCACAGAGCGATTAGCGAGATTGACAATGCTATCAAAAGGATAGACAACTACCCCGATCTGGAAACCCGAAATCGCCTGAAAGAAGAGGGAGAGAGAATCAAGGAAACAATAGCAAAGTCTGGTTCGGCCTCAGCATCATATTTGTTCATTATTGGAAAGAAGTGACCTGTTTCTCAGATGGCAATGCAGGATCTGTCACTTAAACCTGTCGAAAACAGCTTTCGCGCGATTTTTGAGGACTCTGGAGATAGTAGAAAGCGGAAGGCAAGTGCGGTATTTCTATCTAGCCAAGCTTAAGAAGTAAACGAGCACGCCCCGTCACAGCAGTGTTTTCTTCAGGAAATGTTTGCTGTGTCCCTCTGGATAGTTGTCAAGCGTCGCAAACAATGTATAGCCGTGTCTTTCGTAGAATGGTCTCGCTTCGAAACTGTAAGTGTCTAGGTGAACGTATTTGCATCCGAGCTTCACCGCTTCACTTTCAATGATCTTAAGCAGTCTGGTGCCGTTGCCCTTATTCCTCAGCGATTCCTCGACCCATAGGAGGGAGACATACAGCCAACCTCCGAAGATATGACCTACTACCCCACCGACAACTCTGTTTCCTCTGTCCCGCATGAATATCTGAACCGTTCTTCCAAGCTCCACATTGCCGATTTTGCTGATGATATTTCTGCCTAGGCCCTCCAGAACCGCTCGGTAGCCGTCTTCCGCAGATTTGAAATCCTCGGCAGTGCTGCATATCTGAAACGACAAGCCGTTCTCATTCATGGTTTCCACCATCTAACGTTAACACACTCGTCTTTAAGATTTGACATTTCCACGTGAGTAAGCGCGCGCGTGAGCTATGAAAGCGCTCCATTAATAATCCAAGATATCGTGGTAGTGCAGGGAATAGAGACTTTCGATTTAATATCGGATTGACCCTTCTTTTGGTTCGTGTACGCGGAAGATGATTATGAGTGCTATGGGCAGAGCGAGGGACATTGTCACGTAGAAGGGTAGTTGTGGGTACAGGTTATAGAGGAAGTTGCCCAGAAGCATGCCGACGCCGGTGAAGACGTAACCCAGGAAGTTTACACAGCCCCTTACTTTGCCCCTTTTTTGAGGTTCAACTAAGCTTGCTGTGAGTGTCATGGCTGAGGTCATTACGAACATGTTAACAAGCCCAAATACGCACATGGAGATCATTATGGTGAAGAGGTTGCCGTTGATGAAAAGCGCCAATGAAGACACCAGTGCGACTGGCCCCAGCGAGAGCGGCATCTTTGAGCCAAATCTGTCAACCATCTTCCCAATTGGATATGACACTATCACCATGGTTATCAGCATTGGGATGTAGACTATGTACCATTGGTCTTGCGGTATGCCAAGCACATCTCTTGCATAGACGGCGTTTATGACGTTCACTAGGCCGCTTGAAAACATCACCATGACCTGCACAATGAACACCCACAGCGTGGATCTGGGCACGTATTTCCAGACGCTAAGGCTTTCCCTTATCGCTTCTGGGTATGAGGAGATGAAGTATCTGAAGTGCATAGGCTCCGAGTTGACGACGGTCTCTTTCAGTTTCAGTCGGCTTAACGCAGAGACCATAAACATCACGAGCATTATCGTGTAGACTATTCTCATTCCTGGAACAAGCGTAAACGCCACGATCAACAATCCTCCAATGACCGGGCCTGGAGTGTTGAATGTGCCATGTATTGTCTGTATGAGCGAGGAGCCTACTCCCCTGCGTTCCGGTGGAAGCGAGTCCTGCACCATCGCGAAAAGGGCGGGCTGATAGATCAAGCATAGGCTTTGCAGGACTGTGCCCAAGAGGACAAACTCCCATGATGGTGCGAGTACGAAGAAGAGGTAAGATAAGGCCATGCCAAAGGTCATGGTTGTTATGAGCCATCTGCGTCCGTACTTATCAGCCAAAAAGCCTCCTGGAATGGCCACAGCCGCCATTGCCAGAAACTGCGCCACGCCTATGATCCCGAGACCGAGACCAGTGCCACCCAGTGCTTGAACGTACTGCTGATAATAAGGAACGGGCATTTCCATAGCTATGTCCATTACTACCCAGCTAATTATGAGAACTCGGTAGTTGCCCGAGATGAACGAGAACTCTCTTTTGAGTAGGTCCTTTGGTCCCATGCGCTCACTTTTGCGTGAGAATGAAAAAGTTCCGATATAAGAGTGATCCTTGGCGCGCGACATTGATGAGAACATTATTTGTTACAAATTGAATAGCGCGCTAAGCCTTTCTCATACCAAAATCAACGTTCTTAATCGAGTTGTAGGCCAGGAAGACACAAGCTCAACAACGACAAAACGGAGCAGAAACACAGAGGCACACAAAACACGATGGACACAAACCAGCCAAACAAAGATCACAACAACACAAAACCAATATGGAAAACCATCGTTCTTTGCAACACACCGCGCTTCAAGCTGAAATCCAAAAAAGCCGCCAAAAACAAGCCTTCACTCATAGTGATTCCAAACGAAACGGCAAAGAAATTCCCAAAGTACAGGTTTCAGCCAACATTGGAAAGCGCGTTTCAACATTCAAACATTGAAACACAGGTTCAACATGCGCCTCCAAAGAAACTTTCAAAGAAATCCTCACTATTCCCTCAAAAAGGCAAAACACACGCGTCACGCCGAAGCCAACTACTCTGCGGAACAGCCGAAACCACTAAAGAACAAAGCCGAGGCCAAACCACTACGCACGATAACATCAGAAATCAGATTTCAACATTCAGAACTTTGAAACAACAGTTAAACGGCCCCAATAGAATGCATAGGATTCTACACGTTGGTTCCTTCTGAAACCCAATGGCTTCTTTTCTCACCCTTTCCTTCAGCAAACTGCTCCTTCTTGAAAATCGGAGCCTCTTTCTTGTACCTCTCAACGGCTTCCTCTAAAACCGAAAAAACAACCCCTCGATGAGAACCCGCAACCAAGACATACACTAGATCCTCACCGACGTTGAACTCACCTAGCAAATGATGAATCTGAACATCAACAACGCCAGGCTTCCTTCGCAAGTCATCACAAATCCCAGTCAACACCTCATCCGCCTTCTCCTCATACGCCTCCAACGTCAACTTCTGAACCCTCCCACCCCTTGCAGCCTCCTCCCGCACGACCCCGATAAAAACTGCAACTGCCCCCGCCTTCCCAAAATCCTTCTCACTTTTCACGCTTTTCAAGGCATCAACGAGCGAAAACGTTCCCTTCTCATGAACTCCCGCTTTGCTTGACATAACCATCATCAACCACGCTGAACCTCAACGGACACATCACTAATCTCTTAGGAGCACACTACTTAAATCCTTAAGCAGCCTGAAGAATTCCCGCGCCCTTTCCTGCGCCTCCCGCAACGTAACCTTGAAAAACGTCACTGAACAGCCTGGCTTAACCTGTCCCAAAACTGAAAGATCAACAGCGATGGCCACAGCTATTTTCGGATATCCACCAGTAGTCTGAGCATCCCGCATTATGATAATCGGCTTCCCATCCTTCGGAATTTGAACAGCCCCAGGCAATAGCGCATCTGAAACAATATCTGCCTTCCCTTCAAGCTCCACACGTAAACCTTCAAGACGATACCCCATGCGATCAGCCTCCGCTGAAACCCTAAACAAACCTGAAAAAAAGACGCCGACGCCTCTCCCCGTGAACATTTCCGCCTGCGGGCCCAAAACAGCACGCACTTTAACATGATCCGAAAACTGCGGCACCAGCTGCTTCGGCATCGAATACCCAGTGTCGAGCGGCAAGACATCAAAACCCTCAATCACATCGTCCCCCCGCAAACTTCTCCCTTCTAACCCACCAAACCCCCCGCGAACATATGTTGACCTGCTTCCAAGCACCAACGGCGTATTCACTCCCCCTCTTATCGACAGATAGGCCCGACAACCAGTTGGCATCATCCCGAAGGACACCGTATCATCCTTCTGCAGCTGCAGAGTTCGCCACATAGGAACATCCTCACCATTAATTCTCGGGGAACAATTTGCGCCCGTAACGGCAACCTGCGTTTCCCCCAAAGCCTGAAGTTCGGGACCCATAATCGTCGCTTCAAGACAAGCATCGTCAGGCTTATTTCCCACTAGAAGGTTAGCGGCGACCAGCGAGAACTGGTCCATCGCTCCAGAAATGGGCACTCCAAATCTAAGATAGCCATATCTGCCCAAATCCTGCACTGTGGTAAACAGTCCAGGCTTGATAACACTAAACAGTCTCATCGGCTATTGCTTCCCGAGCAGAGTCTTGTACTCAGCTTCCAGAATTGGCTTAAACTTCACCGTATCGCCACTGCTCAAAGGCGTCGGTGGCTGCTGCAGCGGATCAAAAAGCTTGATCGCTGTCCTGCCTATTATCTGCCACCCGCCAGGTGCCTCGCAAGGGTAAATACCAGTTTGCTTTTCTGCTATGCCAACCGAACCTGCTGGCACTTTTAGTCGCGGCGTCTCAAGACGCGGCGTTGCAATTTGGTCAGCAACCTCTCCCAAGTAGGG
>Ga0315277_10001485_pt1 | contig 34187 bp, 20 predicted proteins | sample YL17G05_15_MG_FD_203695 | JGI IMG/M metagenome (GOLD analysis project Ga0315277, IMG submission 203695) | Sediment microbial communities from Yellowstone Lake, YNP, Wyoming, USA - YL17G05_15 | ecosystem: Environmental > Aquatic > Freshwater > Lake > Sediment | place: USA: Wyoming | collected...
GCCAGTTCTCCCGCGGTGCAGCCCAGCCGTAAGGGATATAAACCAGATCAGGCCTGGCGCGGTGTACAATACCAAGCAGGTTGTCCTCAAAACTGTCGGCGCAGATAAGCATGCCCAGGCGGCCAAGGGGAGTGTCCACAGCCTTGATCGCCGAGGTGTCGCCTGGAGAATAGGGCGGATCCATGAGCCAGGCAAGCAGATTAAGTTTCCTGTGTTTCAAGACGATCTTACCCTCAGGATTTATGATTACCGCGGAATCATAAAGCTTATCTCCTTCTTTCTCGCTCAGCCCGATCCCGATCCAGATACCATGTTTTTTAGCCAGTTCCGCTATTTTAACGGAAAAAGGCCCGGGCACCGGGTCTGCCAGGCGGTGGGCTTCGGGATTTACCCAGCCCAGGTCGGCGCTCTCCGGGAAAAAAACCATCTTCGCTCCGGCTGAATCGGCCCTGGCCGCCATTTCCCCGATACGGCCCAGGTTGCCCTCCAGGTCCGAATCCACACACCTTGTCTGGGCAATAGCAATCTTGATTTTTTCCATGGCCACAGCTCTCGAATTGAAGGTCAACATAAAGAAACCGGAAAGGAAAACAGGCAGGAAAACAAAGATATAATTGAGAGAAAAAAGCTTTCTATCAAGACAGGACAATTTGATTTCCGGCATTTTTGTACTCCTCCTGCAAAAGATGTAAATGATTATGGATAAGATCAAATCCAACCTCAATATAATCGATAGATTTGCTCCACCAAATATAAGCTGGATAGTCCTTGACTGGCCAGAGAATAACTTTAGATTGGATAAATATTTAAGTCTGAATTCCTCAATCCAATTTTCAAAAATTCAGGTCTTGGTATGGAAAGACAACATGTTATTTCAATCTAACTGGAGGGAGGGCCAGATGTCCGACCTTAACCGTCGCCGCTTCCTTGCCGCTATGCCCGCAGCTATGGGCGTTCTCGGGGCCGCCGGCTCGTTGATCGAATCCGCTCGAGCGGAGGATAACACCGCCAGTGGCCCCCGCGTAGGTCTGGTCACTTATAATCTCGCCAAAGACTGGGACATACCGACAATCATCGCCAACTGCACCGAGGCCAGGTTCGAAGCTGTGGAGTTGCGCACCACCCATGCCCACACGGTGGAGGTTACCCTGAGCCGGGAGAAGAGGATGGAGGTCAGCAAGATGTTCTCCGATTCCTCGGTGCGCCTGGCCAGCCTGGGCAGCACATTCGAATACCACAGTCAGGACCGGGAGGAGCTCAAGAAAAATATCGAAGGCACCAAGGAGTATGTCAGGCTGGCGGCGGACCTCGGCTGTGATGGTGTCAAGGTAAGACCCAATTCCTTGTTAGAGGAGAAGGGGATCCCCAGGGAAAAAACTATTGCCCAGATAGCCAGGGCGCTGACCGAGGTGGGTAACGATGCCGCAAGCGCGGGAGTGGAAATCCGCCTTGAGGTTCACGGCCACGAAACGAACCGGGTGCCGGTGATCAGGAGTATCATGGATCAATGCCAGAGCCCTAATGTCTATGTCTGCTGGAACTGCAACGAGAGCGATCTCGATGACGGCGGCCTGGAAAAAAACTTCCAGCTCCTTGCGGATAAGATCCACTTTGTGCACATGCGCGACCTCTATGTCGAGGAATACCCCTGGAGAAAGTTGTTCAGTCTCTTGAACGGGATCGGCTACAAGAGTTACTGCTGTGCTGAAATTCCCGAAAGCTGTGATCCGGTGCGGATAATGAAATATTACCGGGCGCTGTTTTTGGCTTACCAGGATCGTCTTTGAAAGGCAGCGGGCCGGCACTATTTTTGCGATTGCACTGCGGGTCGAATGACCAGGATGTCAGACTTTAGCAAAAATAGTGCCGGCCCGCCCCCCGGGAATCTCACTTTTTTGAAACTGTTTTCCTCCCCAAAGAGTCTTACTAATTAGAAATGGTAATAAAGAAATCGAATCATCAAACTCGGAGGAAACAATGACTTTCAGCGCAAAAATCAGGTTGATCAGCGAAATCTTAATCGCCGTGACCGCTTATCTATGTGTCGCCGCATTTATGATATAAGAAAGAGCTATATAATACAGTCCAGCCGTTTCCAGTAAATGGGAAGCGGCTTTTTTATTTTATCGTTGCAGAGGCACGGTGCGGCTTATTTCCATCCGGAAGGAAGTCGGAATTTAAACTGGTAATCGGCCTCTGATATTAAGAATAATATAGAGGGGCGTTGAAAAAAATTTCAACGCCCCCAGATATTAAATTTATCGCTTTTTCCGGCTGTCAAGGGCATGTAAATCGGCCTTACAGCCGACCCTTGAGGCGCCTTTTTCCCATAGTTTTCGAATTTTTCGAAACGCTTATAGTAAGCCCCAGCTTATTCTGGCCATCCTGCTTTCTCTACCATAAATTTTATCACCCGAAATGCTTGTGCAATGACCGGCGGCTATTAATATTACAACTCATCACTCGTTAGAACTGGCAAGAAACTGCGGATTGGTGATATTATTCAGAGATTGTATCAGATAAAATTTTCCGATTTCCGGGCTTTCCTCACTAGACTCTCTCGACATAGGGAGGGCAGAGCTTTTTCTGTGATTGCCCGATCAAACTCAGGTGAAAGGATTTCTCATGACCGAGGATCGTCTTGCCTTATTGGAGGCCAGGAATGCGGACCTGGAAAAAAGGCTGGAAAACATGGAAATTGTCAGCGCCAACCTGATCGAGCGCCTTGACGCTATTGAAAAGGCGGTGATCAAAGTCTCCGAGGCTTTAAGTTCCCTGTTCGAACTGCTCAAGCAGCTCGGCGGACTGGGCCGTACAGATAGCGGGAAAAAGGACAGCCAGAAGGAATGATAAGAACAACCTTTCCACAGGATGGTTAAAATGAAAAATATCTATCTTTCGATCTTTATGTTCTTTTTCCTCTCCACGGCCGCCAGTGCGGAGACAACAATCTGGGTTGCTCCTGCGGAGGTGAAGGTAACGAAGCTTGAGGAACAGAATATCAATACTCCGAGCCATGTCTGGTCGCCCCGCGATGGAGTAGTCAGACTCGCCGGCGCAGGCCGGGAGCATGTGAGCTTCCAGATCGTGGCCTCCTGCCACAAGGACACTTTAAAACAGGTTACTCTTGCCTGGAGTGACCTGAAATCATCATCAGGCACTATACCTTCAGCGAGCATTAAGGCTTTTCTCGCCGCCCTGGTCAAGGTTTACGCCCCGAGCACCAGGTTCGGTAAGGAGGGCTGGTACCCCGATCCCCTGGCCCCGCTCACCAATCCTGTGAACATCTATCCCGACCGCTGGGAAGACCACAAGAACCAGTCTTTCTGGATCGATATCATTATCCCTCCAGCTCAGCCCGGCGGCAAATATAGCGGTGAAATCACAGTCAGTGCCGGCGGCCGGAAAATAGCTTCTTTCGCGATCGAACTCACTGTCTGGAATTTTACCCTGCCCGAATACCCGAACCTTTTCGCCATGTTCAACTGTTCCAAGGGCTGGCTTGGTCCTTATTACACACCCGAAAAACTGGGAGAAAGAACCCTTGATGATGTCCTGGTCCAGTATTTCGATTTTCTTCTCGCCCGGGGAATCCAGCCCTGGTTCAATCCGCTGCTCCAGCCGGAGTACAAGGACACCGGAGAGCGGATCGAAATCTCCTGGCCGAACGACAAATGGGAGCGCCACTTCCTCTCCCACCCGGCCTATAAAAGGGTGACCTTTTCCGTAGCCCCGCGGGACATGGAAGCCTTTCATGATGAATTAAAAATTACTCCCGCTCTCCGGCGGAAAATCGAGGACTGGGTCGGCGGCATCTACCGCCATTACAAGGAAAAGGGCTGGGCGGACAAACTCTCCTTTTTCGGTCCGCTTGATGAGCCGAATACCAGGGAAGCTTATGAGATTCTGATTGAATGGGGCGGGGTCGTACGCTCTATCGCCCCGGATATCAGTTTCCAGGTTACCGAACAGCCACTGCCCCAGAATCCTGACTGGCCGTCACTGACCAAAGTAGCCAATGACTGGGTGGTGCATGGAGAGGCCCTGGAGGGTAACCGCGAGGAACTTCGCCGCCTCTCCGCTCTGGGGAACCACTCCTCCTGGTATATCTCCTGCGACCAGGTTTATCCCATGGCCAATTACTTTATCGATGAGCCGGGCATAGACCCGCGGGCCGTGGCCTGGATCACTTACCGCTACTCACTCCAGGGGATACTTTACTGGGCGGTCAATTTCTGGCCCGAGGTAAGGAATCCCTGGAATGATCCCATAACCTGGAAGCGGTCCGAGTGCAATGCCCCTCTTGCCGGTGAAGGCTCGCTCCTTTATCCCGGCGAGGAAATCCGGGCTTACTGCCGCCAGGAGAATGTGAAGGGGCCGGTAAGCTCGGTCCGTCTCGAGCTGTTGTGCCAGGGCCTGGAGGATGTGGAATACCTGTACAAGCTCGTGGAGCTGGGGCGTGCCCAGGATGCCGAGCGGCTGTGCATGGAGCTTGTGGTCTCCACCGATACCTTCTCCCGTGACCCGGCCCGTTATGCCCAAATCAAGGCCGAGGCTGCCAGGCTGATCGAGAAAGGGAAGGCAAAGAAATGAGCGTCAGATCAATATTCCACATTTTCCCGCTTCAGATTGTCATCCTGTATTTTCTAATGAACGCGGGCTGCGGCAGGGAAAAGCCCACTGCCTCTTTCGAAAAGATCTCCGCCAGTATTTACCGTGTGGATGATGCCTGTAATGTCTATGTGGTGAAGCGCGGCGATAAGGCTCTACTTATCGATGCCGGGGATGGAGCAGTGCTCGGCCTGATGAAAAAACTGGGTGTCAAGAATATAGATTGGATTCTTTTTACCCATGCCCACCGCGATCAGTGCCAGGGAGCACCCAGTCTTCTGGCAGCCGGAGCGAAAGTGGCTGTACCGCAAAAAGAAGAGCGGTTTTTTAATGATGTTGATAGTTTCTGGGACAGTTTCAGCCTCTATTACCGTTACATATACAAGCCCGATACTTTCAAGCCGAGGCAGAATATAACGGTTCACAAAACTCTGGCAGATGGCGAAACATTCGATTGGGAGGGCCTGAGTTTCGAGGCAGTCGAGACCCCCGGCCATTCCGAGGGCGCGGTTTCATATATAGCGGAGATCGACGGCAGGCGGTATGCTTTTACCGGAGACATGATTCATTCCCCGGGCAAGGTCTGGAACCTTTACAGTTTCGACCACAGGTACTGGGATGGCGGGTTTATCGGGATAACCGCCAACCTCAAGAGCCTGGATAATGTACTCGCCAAAAAACCGGATATGCTCCTGCCCTCCCATGGAACCCCCATGGACAATCCCGAACAGGCCATAGCCGCGCTCAAGGTTAACCTGGAAAGCCTGTACGACCTGAATCCTGAAGAAAAATCCGCGCTCCGTTCCCGGCCGGGACAGACCCGCGCAAGGTGGCAGAAAGTGAGCGAGCATCTCTATCATTATGATCCCACCTCGTTTATACTCCTTTCCCGGGACAGCAGCGCCCTTTTTTACGACTACTATGCAGTTCCGGATTCAGGATCTCCTGAAAGCTATGGTACTATAGATTCCGTGCTGACAGGCCTCGGGATAAAAACCGTGGAGCTGACCATGCCCAGCCATTTCCACGAGGATCATGTCCGCGGCTTTCCCTACCTTAAAAAGCGTTTCGGGACTTCGGTCTGGGTCTATGAGAATATGGCTGACATCCTGGAAAATCCGTCATATTATAACCTCCCCTGCCTGGCCGAGGAGCGCATCAGGGCGGACAGGGTGCTCCATGACAACGAAACGATCCAGTGGAAAGAGTATGAATTCACCATTGTCCATTTTCCGGGACAAACCATGTACCACCAGGGCATGACCGGAGTGGTGGATGGGAAGAAGATTTTCTTTGCCGGAGATACCGATGTCTGGGAGCCGGATGAGCCGAATTTCATCCACCGCAATCTGAAACTTCACGGCATAAGCACGTTCCTGAACTATTACCTGCTTGGCCCGGAACAGGGGTATGTCAAGGCCATGAATCAGCTTGTCCGCCTGAACCCGGAAATCCTGCTCATGGCCCACAGCGGGCCAAGGCCAGGAAACCTTGAAAAATATATCCGCAACCGGGACCTGGCCTTAAAAAGGGTCGAGCTGGTCTCCAAAGTTCTGCCATACGAGGATCCGAACCTTGGTTTTGACCCAAACTGGATCTATTTCTATCCTTACAGCCTGAAAATAAAACCGGGGATAGAGTTTGAAACGAGAGTCAAAATACGCAATCATTTCCGCCAGGCCATGAAAGCCCAGGTGAGTCTCCGCCTTCCTGAAAGCTGGCAGGCCGAACCTCAATCTGGTCAGGTGGAGATCGAAGGGAAAGGCGAGGGGTCAGTAGCTTTCCGTGTCCGGGTGCCGCAATCCGCAGCGATGAGACAGAGGACAGTGATCACCGCCGAAGTGAAGACTCAGGATCGTGACTGGGGTGAGTTTGCCGAGATGATCCTGGATAGAGATTAATTATAAGTCGGCAGGAACGAGTACTCCCGGGCATAATAGAGCATTTGCTCCGTGAAATCAGCAGGGTACTCGATTTTCACGTCCACTATTTGCCCGCCCTGGGTGACCGGCTTGAGCACCGGGTTCATAAATCCCGAGTAGGGTGCAATGTTGAGCTTCTTATAACGGGCCAGCACCTCCTCGTGGAGCACCGAATCGACTTTCACTCCATAGTTTTCGACCAGGTTTTTCCCTGCCTCATAGTCTCCCTGGGACTTTATCCTCTGCACCTCCCGCAGGAGCTCGCCGAAAAGAATCCGCAGTCTTGCATAATTGTTGACTACGAAATATGTCTTGCCCTCCCTCACTACTTTCTCGATCACACTGTACCTTTTGCCTTTATCGTACACCCATCCGGCGATCATGGCCCTGTCACGCATGTGGGCTTCCTCGATATCCTTGCCCGGCTCCACTTTAGCTAACTGCACCAGGAGGCCATTGGTGATATAATCTGTATAAGCCACCCGGCCCACATCGAACGAAGGCATGAGTCCGATCTCGATCAGCTTGGGATCCATGAGGTAATAGAGGGCAACCAGGTCTGCCCGGGCTTCCTCAAGAGTTGAGGCGTAATTCCTAAGTGTTTCCTTAGGCGTACCCTTTCCCTCCTCGAGCTGGCCGGAGCCATGTCCGATCACTTCATGCAGGTCGGTATGGAGTACATCGGCCAGGTCATGATACTTTTTCGCCAGTTCAATATCCGAGTTGCGCAGGGTGAACTCCTCCAGTTTTCCGCTTTTCTTGTCCACCTCGTCATAGGCGTTGACTAAATTGCCGAGAGTGACCGACTTTGATCCATATTCCTTCCTGATCCAGTTGGCGTTGGGCAGGTTGATCCCTGTCGGGCTTGAGGGGCTTACCGCGCCGCTTCCAGCGATTCTGGTGATCACCCTGGCGGTGACCCCTCTCACCTCTTTCCGCTTGTGCTTATTCATGATCGGCGAACGATCCTCGAACCACTGTGCTTCTTTGGCGATAGTTTCGACCAGGCGGGTAGCTTCGAGGTCTTTGAAATAGACCATGGATTCATAAGTGGCCTTGAAATCCATTGGGTCACCGTAAGTCTCGATAAATCCATTGATCGCATCCACGAGCGATACCGTATCCGCCACCCAGAGGATATTGTAGTCGTCGAAATCCCGTAAGCTTCCGGAGCGGTAATAGGAGACCAGCATTTCCAGGGCTGCCCGTTGTGTCTCGTTCTCCGCCACGGCCATGGCTTTCTCGAGGTAGTAGACAATCCTCTCGATGGCCCTGGTGTACATCCCGCCCACTTTCCACACCCTCTCCTCGATCCTGCCGTCCTTCTTCACCAGCTTGGAGTTTAAGCCGTAAGAGACCGGCCGCGGATCAGTCGGATTAATAATCGCCTTATAGTAATCCTCCACTTCCTTCTGAGTCAGGCCCTCGTAAAAATTATTGGCCGACCCTTTGACCATATCCTCAGCGGGGTTCAGGTTGACTCTTTTGGCATCGACATTGGGGTCGAAAATGATCGGGGTCAGACGGGCCAGGAGGCTATCCACGGACTCGCCTTTTTGGAGAGGAAATCCCTTTTGATCCGAGCCTTTGACCAGCTCATTGAAGTAGCTTTCCGGGAATTCGGGGAGAATCTTCCAGGTCGAGTAGTCGTGATGGATGCCGTTGGACCACCAGATCCGTTTGGCATAGACCATGAACTTCCGGAAATTTTCGCTCTGCCTGTCGCCCTGGTAAGTGCTGATAATGTTCTCCAGGGTACGCCTGATACAAAGATTGTGCTTATAATTCTGGTCCCAGGTTATATCGCGGCCGGAGAGGGCTGCCTGGTAAAGGTAATAGATAAACTCTTTCTCTTTCGGCGAGAGCTTTTCGAACTCCGGCACCCGGCAGCGCAGGATGCGGACATCGGCGAACTGCTCGGTCTGATAAATGAATTCCTCTTCTGCGGGCTTTACCGGGACAGCGACTTTTTCTTTCCTGGAGCAGCCGGTATAAAGTGCCAGGCAACAAGCTGCTACGGTCAGACAAAAGAAAATTTTCATATAAATACCCTCTTAATGGATAGAACATTTACAAAGGTTTTACTACAGACTATTATTATTTTTCCGAATAAGCAATTATTTATGCAAATCTATTTAATACAAAATCATTCAAAAAACCAGACCCTCTTTTTCAAGATGGGGCCTATATTTTCAAATAATCAGACAATTTTTGTCTCCGGAAATCTTGAATGATAATTTTCATCAAGGAGATAGTGATGACAGCGCCCCGGCTATCTTTTCTGTTCTTTTTCCTCCTCTTGGCCAGCGGCAGTTCTTACGCGGTGAAAAACATCGGCTTTTTCCCGGAAACCGAGTACGACCAGTCTGTCCCGACTCTGGAAAAAGTGGTCGGATTCAGTTGGGGCGAGGGGATTACCACCCATGCCGAGGTCGAGGCTTACCTTAAGGCCCTTGCCGGATCGAGCCACAGGGCCAGGCTTTTCACCTATGGGAAGACCTGGGAGGGCAGAAGCCTTTATTACCTGGTTATCGGCTCTGAGGAGCGCCTGGAAAAACTGGAAGAGATCAAATCCGACCTGCGCGCTTTCGCCCATTCCCTCTCTCTCGGCGAACAGAGGGGAAAGGAGCTTCTGGTCAAGCTTCCGGTGGTGACCTGGATCGCCGGGACAATCCACGGGAACGAACCCTCGGGATGCGATGCCGTCCTCTTTCTGGCCTATCATCTCCTGGCAGCCAGGGGCGATTCCCTGGCCGACCTCATTTTGAGCCGGAGCCTGGTGGTTCTCGATCCGCTTCAGAACCCGGACGGGCACGACAGGTTCGCTTACTATTCCCGTGGGACTTCCGGCAGGTGGCCCGCCGGCGATCCCCAGGCCGCTGAACGCCAGGAGCTCTGGCCCGGCGGCAGGACCAACCACTATCTTTTCGACATGAACCGGGACTGGTTCGCCATGACCCAGGCCGAGACCGTAGGCAAGGTGGCCGCTTACCGCGAATGGTACCCCCATGTTTTTATCGACCTGCACGAGATGGAAACAGACCGGGACTACTATTTCCCGCCCACTGCTCCCCCGATAAACCGCCTCCTGCCCCCTGAACAGGTAAAATGGTTCGACAGGTTCGGCAGGAACAACGCGACCTGGTTTGACAGGTTCTCTTTCAAGTACTGCACGCGGGAGATGTTCGATGCCTATTTCCCGGGCTATGGCTGCACCTGGCCCAGCATGAACGGATCTATCGGCATGACTTACGAGGAGGCCTCAAGCCGCGGACTCCTGGTCGAAAGGCAGGATGAGACCATGCTGCCTTACCGGGAAACAGTCCGCCACCATGCCGTGGCTTCTCTTTCTACCTGCCAGTATGCAGCAGAAAACAGCGATAAAATTCTCTCCGACTATCTCGCCATCCGCAAGCCGCCTCTCAACGTGCCGCGGACAAGGGCCTACCTTATCGCCCCGGAACCTGACCAGTCGAAAGCCAGAAAACTGGCCGGCATCCTGCTCAAGCAGGGGATCAAAGTGGAAGAGGCCGCCACGGGATTCGAATGCCGCTCTCTCGTTTCGAGCGATAAGAGAAAAGTTGAGCGGCTGGTCTTCCCTGCGGGCACCTACATTGTCCCGGCCTGCCAGGAGGCTTTCGCCCTGCTATCCAACCTTCTTGAACCGGAAGTAGAGATGGATGACGCTTTTATCGCCGAGCAGGAAAGGCGCCTGGCCGCAGGGTTAGGCGACCAGGTCTATGATATCACCGCCTGGTCCCTGCCCGTGCTTTACGGGGTCGCCTGCTACCGCACAGAGACCCTTCCGCCAGGGGAGTACCGCCCGGTCGAAGAGGCAGTACCGGCTCATAAACCTGAGGTCAGTGCCGCGGGCCTGGCTTATATCCTGGACGGCAGGGAGAACGCAGCCATGGCTGCCCTGGCAGATCTCCTGCGCCGTAAGGTGAGGGTTCTCTCAAGCGATCTGCCTTTCACTCAGGGAGGAAAAAAATTTTCGCGCGGCAGCCTGATTGTGCCGGTTAGAGAAAACGGGAAAGACCTGCCGGAACTTATCGTCGAAATTGAAAAAGAGCATGGCGTGGAGTTTTACGCGACTTCATCCGGGTGGATGACCGAGGGGGTGAATTTCGGCAGCCCGAACGTGCACTATCTACCGTCACCGAAAGTGATCCTCGCCTGGGATGAGCCGACCCACTCTTATTCCGCAGGCTGGTGCCGCTATGTGCTCGAGCGCCAGTTCGGAGTGCCGGTTACCGCGGTAAAGGCCGAAGACATAGGGAATGTGAGGCTCGATAAGTACAATGTGCTGATCCTGCCCCATGGCTGGGAATACAGCCGGAAGATTGAAAAATACAGCCTGGAGAAGATCAAAAGGTGGATCAGTGATGGCGGGACTATTATCGGAATTGAGGGAGGCACGGCCTGGTTCGCCGATTCGACTGTAGGCATCCTCAAGGCGAGCAGGGAATACAGGCTCGACCAGGATACTCTGGCTGCCGGGAAGCCCGCGGTCAGGGAAGAGAGGGGAACACGGGTCCCGGGAATCGAGATAAAAAACCGGGCGGATTTCTTGAAATTCCTCACCGCCGAGAAAACCGAGCCTATGGGAGTACCCGGGGTGCTCATGCGGGTACGTCTCGATCCCGACCACTGGCTTTCCTCGGGCTATGACAGCACGGCAGTGGCCTTTGCCGAGGGCGGGTATGTTTTTTCGCCGCTCAAGAGGAGCGAGGGCCGGAACGTGGCTTATTTCGCTGAGGCGGAGAACCTCCTGGTGAGCGGCCATGCCTGGAAGGGCCCGAGCCTTAAGCAGATGGCTTTTAAGCCTTATCTTATGTACCGCCAGCTCGGCCGCGGTCATGTGGTGGGCTTCACCGAGGAGCCCAATTTCCGCGCCGTGTGCGATGACATAGTCCGGCTCTTTATGAATGCCGTGCTTCTGGGGCCGGGGCATTGAACATTTTTCTAGCCGCGATTATTCGTATAAATAGAATGTGTCCGGTTTTTTTAGGGGTGCACCTGCGTGTGCGACCATAGATAGAAAAATCTTATAAAGAGCAGGCAGATACATGGGTCTGCCCCTAAAGGTTTTGCAGAAATTTATGAATAATCCGGGCTCGAGGGCCAGGATTATCAAAAAAGAAGAACACATAAAGAAAATCTTTTTCCGGCGTGGTCTTTAAGTAAAATTCACATTTCGAGAATAGATGTCCTAAAAATTAGATTATAGTTGAAAAATTTTTTATATGAATTAATTAGAAGTAAACCCGTATAATCCAATTCACTATCAGTCTCTAGAGTATTAAGATTGGAGAAAGCTATTGAGCCGCGGTATTTCCCTGAAAATTCTAAAGTTCCATTAAGAATAGTATCCACGTGGTAAGGTTTATAGACTTTAGGATTGAATGTGCTGTTTCCTTTGTAATTGAGTTTTCCGCCAAAGATAAAGCCACTATATGAATCTGAATAATCGTAAAAAGTCGCACTGTATTCGTAAGCATAGTCTGACTCTGTTCCGGAAAATGAGCCTGAGAACAGCACAAAACCATATTCACTTCCTAAGATACGTGCTGAAGCTGATAAACTTGGAACACCTAATTTTTCCTTTGCCTCATATGTGATTGATAGCACTCTATGGATAACCCTGATACTTACTGTATCCGCGTTCTTTTGGGTCACCGGCAGGTTAGGGCCATCCATGCCCAGGCTTAAGCGACCTCCTAAATCGCCAAGCCAATTAATATCGTTGTAAGGCCATTTTGAGCCTATCCCGGGGATCTCCGGTCCCTGAATAGTACTGTAAGGTGGCTTGTTATCACAAGCGACAAAGACACTGGTGATAATCAAATAAGAAAAAAAACTGATCCATTTCATTGCAGAACCCCCCGGATAATTTCAGAAGCGAAAAAAAATTGCAATTAGCTGAATATCTCCTGAAATATGATCTTGCTGTCAGAAACCTTCCTTTCCTATCGGCCTTGTTTCCAGAAATAGGCGATCCCTATTCTGGTAACAAAACCGCCGGCATGGCCCCAGCCCCCTTTCCAGCGCTCATATCCTGCCCTGAGATTCAAAGCACAACTGGCAGAGATAAAAGCATCGGCGTTATAAAAGAGGTAGAAAATCCAGGAGTTGTTGTCCACAGTGAATTTTTTTGGGTATCCAAGAGTCCGGGAGACCGATAATCCGATTCCGGAGACCATTTTTTTCTTCGGCTGGAAATGATAAATCGCGTTGCCGCCCACCTTGCCGTAATAATACGTATTCACTTTCCTGATAACAGCCAATAAAATTCCAATCTCGAAGTTATTACTCAACAGGCGGCCAGAACCGAATTCCAGATCGATATTGGTTTCATCCTCGAAAGCTTCAAGCTGAAAAGCTCCGCCAAGGCGAGCATCGCCTTTTTCTACCTGGGCATAAGTATTATCCAACATACAGGAAAAGAGAGAAATAGCAAAAGCGAACATTTTTATTTTCATCGAATCCTCCGGAAAAATTAATTTTTCAAAATTCAGGCTTTGCGAGTGACAGAAAGAAAAAAGAAAATGAAATCAAAAACAAAAAGAGCTTTTTGAAGATTAAAAAAGCCGTGTCCTCAGTATCAATTTGATAATATTGAAGTTGGATTTAAAATACAGACTTCGGTTCACAAAAAGATATGTGACCTTACAACAAATTTTTCTCTGGGGGGAAATAAAAATCTAGCTGGTAATACTTTTGCAGATTGATTAAAATGGCCGGGCAAATTGAGAAATTAAAGAAAAACGTTCTAATTATACTTTATGGGTTGGATTTTATTTTGTCAATACCTCAGCCGCCTCTTGAAAAAATCCGCCACTACCCCGGCGGCCCGGACCTGCTCCGGCAAAACCAGACTGTAGCCGAATCCGTGCTTCATGCCGTGGAAGAAAGCCACCTCCACTGGCGCACCTGCCGCGGCAAGACTGGTTACCATGGCCCGCGACTTTTCTTCGGGAGTCAGGTCATCCTGCGTGCCGTAAAGGAAAAGGAACGGCGGCTCGCCGCCCTTGACCCTGAGCGCCGGGCTTTCCTCGAGATAGAGGCTGAGGGCCTGTTCCGGTGTCTCGTTGAAGATCAAAAGCTGGTGCGGCCAGATACGCGGCTCATTGACAAAATCGAGCACCGGGTTGTAGCAGGCCACGGCCTGGGGCCTCGTGTCCCAGGATAGCTTTCCTTCCTCATCCCCCAGGCGATCACCCGGGCCGATAGTGGCAAGAAGCGCCACCAGGTGGCCGCCGGCGCTCGAACCCACAGCTCCCACCTTTTTCGGATCAAGGCTGTATTCCGCGGCGTGGCTTTTGAAATAATCCATGGCCAGGCGGACATCCGAGATTGCGGCAGGGAAAGGATGCTCCGGCAGGAGACGATACCCGGCTGAGGCGCAGACAAAACCGTTTTTCGCGAGGACCCGGGCCAATTCCCCCCACTGGGTCCTGTCCCCTCCGCGCCAGCCACCGCCGTGCACCAGGAGCACCCCGGGCCGCAATCCGCCGCTCCTTGCCGGCAGGTAGAGGTCGAGCCGGGTTTTGGCTGAATCGCGGCTGCTGTAAGGGATATCCTTTTTCACAATGACACTGTCAGTCTGGGAGGAGGCCAGAATTCCGGATTGGCTTGAGATTAATAAAATGATAGAAGTGAATAGAAAGATTATAATACGCATAGATAATCCTTTCTAAAAATAGAAGACAGGAGTCAGAAGTCAGAATAAAAACAGGAATACAGAACAAAATGGTGCGCTTTCTGCCAGACAAGCAAGTTCTGAAAATTCTGCGCCGGCTTTTTCATTCCATTCCTCACCTTCTGTCTCCTGACTCCTGACTCCTGACTTCTGTCTTCTGCTTTTCTAAAATCTTACCGGCCTCTTAAAAAGGCACTCTACCCTTCGTCTTAATCGGGAGTCATGCGGGAGCGCCTGCTCTCCGGAAAGTCGAGGCTTAAAGCCCGGGATCTGGATAATCTTTTTCTCCAGTTCGCGGTGGGCGATAAGCCACAGGCTTAACGTGCCCTTTATTGGAAGAGCGGAAGAACTTTCAGCATAGAACTCATAGTTCAAAGTATGGGCGCTTTTCGGGTCTATGGAACCAATAAACCAGTACCAGCGGCCATCCTCACCTGTCTCGGTGCGGCAGGCAAGCAGTTTACCATTGTCTCTGACTGACGACTTCACTCCTTTAAGTCCGCTATCCAGTTCAATAAGGAAAGCTGCCTCGACTGAGGCAATCCCGGAGGGCAGGCTGAGGGATATCTTTCCTTTTAATCCTGCTGGCCCGGCGCTTTTCCATTCCTCGGAGCGGCTGTCGGTTACCTCGAGCCTGCCTGCCAGGGAGGAAAGCTCGAGCTTTAACGGTACCTCCATTCCCGGCGGGACTTTTGTGCCGAAAATGTTTATTTCCTTTACCGTAGGATTCTCCGCTGTTATCCCCCGGCTGCTGTCCTCGAGGTAAAGGGCCAGGGCCTCATCCGCAAACTCGAAACCCGCCCCCCGAACGATAGGGAAATCCACCTTGTCCCGGCGCACAAGCTCGATCACTTTGGTCTCATAACCCTCAAGGACCGCCTCGAATTTCTCCCCATAGCTTAGCCATGGGCCTTCCACAGCCCGGTAAGGATAGACAGTGACCGGCAGATAGGTGCCGCTATCCGGCTCGAGCCAGCCATGCTCGTAATCAAGAGGCATGCTGAAAGAGGCCGGCTCGATATAGGGATTCCTCAGGGTGAGGATCATTTTTTCCGGGCCATAGTGGAAATAGCCGTACACTTCCCGTTTCTCCGGGTCTCCGCCCACCATGGTGGTGTTTGCAAGGAGCACCCGGCTGTCGGCTTTGGCCCAAAGGATAGACGCTCGCAAGGATTCCCACTCCGCTGCGCTCAGAACCTCGGGACTGATATAAAGCTCCCACATCATCAGGCCCCGGCTGAAATGCATCACCAGGTCATTATTCCACTTGTCCACGGTCTCATCAGGAGTTCCCAGGTACTCGTATTCGCCTTTGATTATGCCCACGGTCATGATCGAGCTTGTCGGAAACTGGAATTTAAAGCGCTGGAAGTCATCGTAGCAGATCTTGTCGCGGTAGCTGATTGCCTGATCGCGCCTGGAAACAGCGGGGAGGCTCGAAAGCCAGCCGAAATCGCCGCCGCCCATGAACACGCAGTCGGCATGCATAAGCCACCAGGGTGAAAGCCACTGGCTGGTGGTGACATTGAGAAAGATATCCGGTTTCACCGCGTGCAGGGTGTCAAGAATAGCAGCCAGGGCAGCGGTCTGGGCCTCGCGGGAGAAAATCCCGGGCAGGATGCCGTGATCCGTGTCGCCGTAACCGTACTGGACCCCGTCGAACTTGTAGTAATTGATCCCGAAACGTCGGGTGTATTCAAGCAGCCGGTCTTTGAAAATTTTGTTGTATTTGGGGCCGGCCAGGTCGAGATAACCCTTGTGGCTCACCTCGAGGCCAGCTTTGCGGCCTCCCTCTGACCTCAGGCGCAGTCCCTCGCCGTAGCCGCCGATTGGCCCGAACCAGAGGCCCAGGCTGCTTCCTATCCCCTTGAGCGCTTTATCGAGCTTTTCCAGGCCTCCGGGAAAAATGCGGGTATTGACCTCCCAGAACGGAGTGTATTTGTCCCAGCCCTCGTCGAGCACAAAGCTGTTGAGCTCTATCCCCTTGTCGACAAGGTTTTCCTTGAAGGAGCGGATCCGCGCAAGGCAATTCTCCTCGTTCATCAGGTCGCCTTTAGTTCCCTCGAAGCGCTCTGATGTCCGCAGGTCATACCAGGTGTTGTAAAGGAGAAAAGGCCTTACCGGAGTGGCGCGGATTTTATCCACATACTTGAGGAAAGCGGCCCTTGTCCGGCCCTGAGGGGCGATCCCCCAGACCGCGGAATATTTTTTTTCCAGGCCCTCCGGCCCGATAAGCTCGCCTGGGTAATAGTAAAGATCAAGACAGTTGTCTTTCATCAAGTTGTTGCCTGCCGGATACTCGAGGCCGAAAAACATCTCCCCGGTGTAGACCGGCTGGCCGAACCCCTGATGAAGCGTTTCGGCTCCGGCAATACTCATTCTCTCCACAGCCAATTCTTCCACGAAATAGAATTTCCCGCCTGGGCTTTTGACCGTAAGGCTTTTCCGCATCCAGGGCAGAGTGTCCTCCAGGGTGTAGGTCACCTCGATCTCCATGCTCTGCCAGCGTCCCTCTGCTCCGACAGCCCACTCCTCTCCCTGTCCCTTCCACAGGTAGCTGAGAATAAGCTTTCTTTTCCCTCCTTTCGGTTCCTCGATACTGTAGCCCCGAAAAATGCAGTCATCCGCCCTCACCACCTGCGGGTTTTCCTGGCCCGGCCAGTAGCCCAGGCGCTCATAGGTGAAACGGATCCGGAACTCATCCGAATCCACCCGCCAGGTGTGTCCGGTGAGCTTGTTGACAAGCCAGGCCGTGCGCCAGACACCATCCTTAAGCTCGAAAATCCTCTCCAGGTACTTATTGCCGAAACGGAAACCATCCTCCTCCTCCCCGGCCTGGAAATAGACCTGGCCCTGGAGAGAGACCAGGTTCGAGAGGAGAAAAAGCATTAACGAGCAGAATAATTTTGCCATGTAAAAGCTCCCTGCTTATGGTTACCGGAAGGTTGTAGTTGACAAATTAAAACGCGATGCAAATACTTTAAGAACCTGACGTGTTTGTCAAGGACAAAGCGTCTCGATACTGAATAATATTCATCCTTCGATTTTGTACCTTTTATGCTAAATCTTGAGCAATCACCTGATTTTAAATATTCAGCAATATAGTACGTTGGAATTAACATTCTGTTTGGAGATTATCGTTCAATTATTTCCAAAGGGGTGCCAGCTTGATCAAGAAAGGGCCTTTGCCGGTGATTGGCCTTCTGTATTTCTCCCTTCTGGCAGCCGCAGTTTCCTGCGAATCCCAGGGCCGGAAGGAACGGGAAGAGTCAATGCGCACCGACACCTTACCGGACAGCATAGCCGGCTGGCCGCGGGGAGTAGTGGAAGTCAGGATCAGGAGCAGTTTCGACTCCACGGATCAGCCGGCCCTGTTCTGGGCGCCTCCTGATCTGGAAGGCCCGCGACCCCTCCTGGTGGCGCTTCATACCTGGTCCGGCAATTACCTTCAGGAATCGAGCGTCCCTTACCAGCGCTGGTGCGCCGAACATGGCTGGGTCTTTATCCATCCTAATTTCAGGGGTCCCAACAACACTCCCCAGGCAGCGGGCAGCCTGGCAGCCTATGCTGACATTCTAGATGCCGTAACCTATGCCAGGCAAAAGGCCCACGTAGATTCAGGCCGCATTTATCTCGCGGGAGTCTCAGGCGGCGGACACATGTCGCTTCTCACCGCGGGCCGCGAGCCAGGCATCTGGGCTGCAGTTTCCTCCTGGGTGCCTATTTCCGACCTGGCCGCCTGGTATGCCCAGTGTGCGGGACGGGGACCTGACCGGGCCAAATATGCCGGGGATATGATCGCCGCCTGCGGAGGCCCGCCCGGCACGGGCGCGGAGGTGGACAGCCAGTACAGCATCCGCTCCCCGCTTACTATACTCGGCAGGGCAGTTGGAGTACCGATAGAAATATGCGCGGGGATAGATGACGGTTACACTGGATCCGTGCCGATAAGCCATACCTTGCGCGCTTTTAACATACTGGCTAAGGCCAATGGTATGCCGGGAAAAAAGCTTACAGAGCGCCAGATCGAGTACTTTGTCGAAAGACGGGGGGTTCCGCCGGAGCTTAAGGGAGAAGTCGAAGAGGACCCTGCTTACGGGGAAAATAAAGTTCTTTTCCGGCGCAGCGCAGGACCGGTCAGGGTGACCATTTTCGCGGGCGGTCATGAGATAGTATACGAAGCAGCCCTGTCCTGGCTTGACGGGCACCGGAAATCCTGTTTTTGAGAAAATCTTTTTTCGGGCCAGAAGCCTATTTCGGAATTCATTGTATACAAATCAATCCTTCCTCGAGGTTCGCTATGACCGATAAATTGACCAGATACCTTCTTTTCCTGATAATTTTGGCATCCGCGGTATCCACAGGCATTCTCATTTACCAGATCCATATCCTGCGCCGCCTTGAGAGCCTGGAGCAAACAGCTTCAGGGAGGATCGATACCCTGCATTACATTGCATCCCGGGACGAGGAGTACCGGGTGCTTAGGAATATCAGGCCGGAGAAGCGCGAGCTTCTTTATCCAGCAGCGAAAACTTTTCTCCCTTCCCGTGATACTCTGGAAACCTTCCAGAAACGTCTACGCGCGGATTTAAAGGAATGGATCGGGATCGATGAAACCCTGCTGAGCTGCAAGATTGAGCTGCGCTCTCTGGCCAGGGAAAAGATAGACTCTCTGGGTGTGGTCCGCGAGGAGGTGGAATTCGGCTTTGCGGGGAATGACCTTTGGGTTCTACACGGCTATATGATCTATCCGGCGAAAACGGGTGGCCCTCTGCCCGGGATATTCTGCCTTAACGGGCACGGAGGAACCGCCCGGGCGGTAGCGGGACTCGAGGAGGATTACTCTCACGGCTATGGGCTGGCCTTGGCCGCACAAGGCGCCAAGGTGCTCACTTTCGACTGGTGTTTCGAGGGCCAGAGCAGGCTCTCCGACAGCCAGGGCCGGGAATTCAAGGGGCACGACAGCGTGTTCGATTACATGGCTGCCACAGGCAGAACAGGGCTTGCCCTTTACCTGGAAAACGCCTATTGCGCGATGAAAGTACTCAAATCAGATCCGGGTGTGGATCAGTCCAGGGTCGCGGTCACCGGTATAAGCCGCGGGGGTGAGCTTACTTCCTATTTTGCCGCCCTGTTCGCTCCTGAAATCGACGCCTACTACGCCTCAGGGGAGGGGTTTCCCTTTGTTTACCGGAGGTTCGGAGGAGGGTGCCGGTGTACTTTCCTGCCCAGGATTTTCGACAACTACGAGTACACTGACCTGCTGGTGGCTGCGGCCCCCCTGCCGGGCCGGGTGCAGATCGGGTTCCGCGATGATATCCTGGGGTACTGGGATTACAGCGAAATCTTAATTTCGACAATCGGTGATCTTTATGAAAGCCTGGGCATCCCGGAAGCTTTCGGCCTGGATCTCCATCCCGGCAAGCACGAATACGATGTCCAGCAGGGGATAACTTTCTTCAAAAAGCACCTCTTAACCCGCTAAGAAATATCCAGGTTACGGAAAAATGTCATTTACCAGCAACTTACAGAATCAATACAGTCCTTATATTTTTCCCCAGTGATAATCATTGATAAATCAACACGCCTTTATACCGACTGTGGGTATTATTCACTCCCCTTGGCTGGGAAATATTAAGGGGAGAGCCGCATCCCTGCGGTCATCTCCCCTGGTCCGGCCTCAGATTAAGATTAAAGAATCTGCTTTAAACCCGTATTATCAGGAAAACAAAGTTCCTTTCCAGCTATCCCACCGTTTCCTATACCATTTTCTACTATCCTGTCTCAATAGTTTCTTATCCCCTTCCGTTTTTCTCGGTTCGCACTCTCTACTGGGAGAAAACCTAGCTGATACTGGTTTCAAGCCATCCAGGGCCGGTTTTTCACGGTGAAAACCACACCGGTATTTATCTATTTGGACAAACCCATTGTCACCTTCTAAAATAAAACTCCTTCAGCCGAAAATTAAAACGAAGCCTGAACCTTTCCTGCCGCCCAGCAGGGATTCCCGGCAAAGCCAGTTGTATCCCCAGCCCCGGCGGATTGCGCCGTCTTGATTCTTCATTCCTGGCCAGGACAGTATTTATCGTTTTCCACTCCTGGAACTGTTCCCAGGCCGCCTGGGCGATTTCGACAACCAGAGAGCTTAGCCGATAATTACCCTTTTCAACATTCTCTCCGCCAGGCCCTGCATCTTCTTTGACTGCCCGAGCCGGGTTTCCAATATTCTCTGCGCTTTCAGTGATCAAGGCTGACCTCTTCATTTGAAGTCGGGGCGCATTCAGCAGTTTTTTTCTTACGGGTACTGTATGCTCCAGCGTCTAAAGGCCGGGCTGGTGCATTATAGCTGGAAATCAATACCCGCCGGCTTTTTCGATCATTGTCAAATCTTCCGTGCTCAGCACTTTGTTGATATCCAGAAGAATGATCACTTTACCCTTGGCCTTGCCAATACCAAGAATGAATTTCGTGTTCACTTCGGCACCGAAAGAGGGGGCATCCTCGATTTCGCCAGGGCCAATGTCCAGGACCTCAGAGACACTGTCGACAAGCACACCCATGGGGATAACACGCCCATTAAGATTGCCGTCCACCACTATCACGCAGGATTCCGGAGTATCCCCGACAGCTTCCATATTGAACTTGATTCTGAGATCCATTACCGGAATGACCCTGCCCCGGAGGTTGATTACACCGCGGATAGCATCAGGTGTGCGAGGCACCCTGATAATTTTCATCAGGCCGATAATCTCTTTCACCTTCAGAATCTCGAATCCGTAATCTATGCTGGCAAGTCTGAAGGTGAGGTATTTTCCAGCTAACCTGGATGCGCAATCGATCGTGTAATCGACTTCCCCTGATTCTTCGGTTTTTACGCTCGTTTTCATCTCTCATCCTTTGAATTCTCCGGAACTCTTTTTTTTATAGAATCTTCCAGATCCCTGAATTCCATACAGAGCTTAATAAGTTCCGAGTCCTGGGACTGGACGAGGTCTTTCTTTTCAATATGTTTTTCAATCTTTTTCAGGGTTTGCATGACCTCCTTCAAGTCCAGTGGCTTACGGAAGAAAGCATAAGCTCCCCGGTTTACCGCCTCGATGGCATTGTCTACATTTGCGAATCCGGTCATGAGGATCACACAGGCCTCCGGGTGGTGTTCCCGGATTTTTTCCAGTACCTCCAGACCATTCATCTCCGGCATAATGATATCGGTCAGGATGACATCGAACCTGCCGTCTAGAGATGCCGCCACACCTTCCTTAGGATTATTGTATAGTTCACACTCATGGCCAGCCAGAGTTATGAATTCCTTCAGACATTTCCCGATGGGAATATCATCCTCAATAACCAGCAACTTCATGATTTCCCTCCCGGTTTTCTTTTTCTCCTTGCTTCAGGCCATTTTCATCCATTGATCTATTCATGAAATGTGCCAGGATTGAAGAGGAAACAAATTAATTCTTAACTTATTATAGATAAAGCCACTAGCAGAATCAGTGCTGGATCGCTGTCCTCGGAACAGTGATTGGATACAATCAAATTGTCGGGATATTGTCAAGATTTGGGCAGAGTGGGAATGGGAAGCTTAATAAAGGCATGCATTTCGAAAAGCGGATTTTTGGCAGGCTGACAAACTTTCTGCAGTCAGTACCAGATCATTAGGAACAAAGCAAGGCGGGGTCTGTATTTATTTTTTTTCTAAATATCTGAGATATGTGTATAAAACTCCGCGGGTCAATCCCAAATATTTGGCGGTCTCTGTTTTGTTCCAGAAGTGTTTATCCAGAGATTTCTTGACAATCTCCAGAGTCCATTTCTCCAAATCCAACCCTTCTTCAGGCAAGGTTATGTCCTCAATTGAGACCGGGCCTCGTTCTCCGGCGGGCTTCAGGAAAAACCCCCGATCCTGATTCAGGAAATCCAGATGTTGCGGCTTAATCTCTGTCTCATCCCAGAGCAGGGTTATCCGTCCGATAACGCTCTGCAATTCCCTGATATTGCCGGGCCAGTCATATTCTTCCAGGGTTTTTGCCGCTTTAGGATTGATCGAGCGGAAACGGGTTTTTTTCTGTTCGTATAACTCGATGAGGATCATCCTGGCCAGGGGCAGGATCTCTTCTTTTCTTTCGCGAAGAGAGGGCACGCGGATATGTCCTACGTTGAGACGATAAAAGAGGTCCTGACGGAATGAGCCTTCGGAGACCACCTGCCGCAAATCCCGGTTGGTAGCGCAGATAATCCTGACATCAGCAATCTGTTTTTTCAAGCCGCCCACACGGTAATATTCCCTTTCCTGGATCACCCGTAAAATTTTGGCCTGATGATCCGGAGCCATTTCAGCAATCTCATCCAGAAAAATCGTCCCGGCCTCGGCCAGCTCGATCTTGCCTTTCTGCCCTTTGGGCCTGGCACCGGTAAACGCCCCAGCCTCGTAACCGAAGAGTTCGCTTTCGAAAAGGCCGGAGCTTATGGCTGCGCAGTTGATAGCCACGAATGGGGTGGTAATTTCGCCGTCTCCATAGTGAATGTACCTGGCGATAAGCTCCTTGCCCGTGCCAGTTTCTCCCTCGATCAGCACCGGGATATCACGGTTGCGATGCAGTCTTTTCGCGGTCCGGAAAACCTGGCGCAGCTTGTCCGAAAAAATTCCTATTTCGGAGAGACCAACCTCGCGTGCATATGCTTTTTTGACCTCGTTCAGCTCCTTTTGGATATCCCTGGTGGCCTCATTGAGGCGGCTCTGGAAATTTCTGGTGAGCTGTCTGTGTTCCTGCTTTAAGGCCAGATATTCGCTGATTCTGTCTATGGTGATGGCCAGTTCCTTGACATTGATCGGTTTGATCAGGTAATCGTAAGCGCCGTTGCGCATGGCTTCGACAGCTTCTTTTATTTCCCCGAAGCCGGTAAACAGGATCACGACCACATCCTTTATTTCCGGGGAACTTTTTATCCTGGACAGGAGCTCATGGCCGTCCATTACCGGCATCCTTATGTCCGACAGAACCATATGGACTTTTTCTTTCTGGAGGATATCGAGAGCCTCTTTCCCGTTCGAGGCTTCAAGAACCTGATGCCCGAGTCTGGTCAAGAAATCAGCCAGGCTGTTGCGTATGTCCTTCTCATCGTCAACGAGCAGGATGATCATATTTACTCCGCAGGAGATTTGGAAAGTGGTAACAAGACAGTAAAAACCGCTCCCCCATCGGCATGGTTAGCCGCAGTGATAATACCGCCAATACCGGTGATTATGTTTTCGGTGATTGAAAGCCCCAGACCCATCCCCTCACCAACGATTTTGGCGGTAAAGAAGGGATCGAAAATCCGCTCCAGGTAATCCTCGGGGATTCCCGGGCCGTTGTCGCGCACCTGGAGCACGCAGTTTTCCTCTGCAAGAGCAGTGGAGACAGAGATTATTTTTTCATCCCTCCGGTATTCATTCAGGGCATTCATGGCGTTTACCACCAGATTGATTACTACCTGTTCCAGTGAAGTGGGGTGGCTGTCAATCGGAGGGACTGTTTCCTCCAGGTTCATTTCGAGCTTGATGCCGTGGGAAGAAAGCTGTTCATCGATCAGCGACAGAGCACGGCGCACTATATCGTTAATCTTCACCGGCACGGCTTTTTTCCCTTTTTCCTGCCGGGCCAGAGCGCGCATGTGCCGCACTATATCACTTATCCGCGAGGCCTGCTGGGAGATGAACTCCAGAGTTTTCCCGTACTGTCGCTTCGGTATCTTCTTTTGCTGTTCCAGGAAATACAACGCCCCGTCCGCTTTAATCTTCAAGGCGGTCAGCGGCTGATTGATCTCATGGGCGATTCCTGCAGCCAGAGTGCCCAGTGAAGCGAGGCGGGATGCCTTTTCCGCCATACGGATCGCGTCTATCTGCTTCTTTTCCGCTTCCAGACGGGCCTGAAAATGATAATCCTTACCCCAGGCGCTGATAAACATATCGGATAAAGTCTGGAAAAGGCTGATATCCTTTTGCTCCCAATAGTGCTCGCCGGTTTTGTGAAAACAGATAAATCCTTCCACCTTGCCGCCTATGGCCAAAGGACAGACAAGGACAGATGCATCTTTCTGGCAGGGACAGAAATTTTTCCCTTTCCTCGCCTGTCCGGATATGTTTTCCAGACAGAGAATACCGGGATCTTTTAATCTCTCGAATAACTGGGGATAATCTCTGGTGGCCATTTTCTTTGGGCATCTTATCTCGCTGGGATTATTACCGGAATTCCAGTAATTGAGCTTTACCGCATTCTGGCAGCCATCTTTGAAACTGAAAAAACAAGCCCCATCTAGATTCGCGGTCTGGCCTATCTCCGCGAGCAATTCATTCATAATCGCCGGGAAAGAAACGGACAGGTTAAGAGAGGAGGCGATCCTGGCCAGCAATCTTTCGTTCTTCAGGCCGAGTTCCAGTTTGGCCCTTTCCTGTATCAGCTCCTCCTCGGCCTGCTTGCGCTCGGTGATATCAGTGATAAAACCCTCGAGGGCCAGTAAATCCCCTTCCGGAGAGCATACACCGCGTCCTTTCTCCCAGACCCATTTTTCCCGTCCATGCCGATGTTTTATCCGGTAGACCAGCTGGAAAGGCTTGCCTTGCTCCAGGGCTGCCTGAACCTGGCTCACCACTTGTTTCCTGTCCTCTTTTTTGATCAACTCCATAAAGGAGACTATTTTGTTCTGGACTAGATCAGACGGTTCGTAGCCGGTAAGCTCGAAGCAGCCCTCGCTGACAAACTCCATCGTATAGTTCCTGTCGTTTTTACAGCGATAGGCCATACCCGGAAGGTTGCTCATCAGGGTGGCCAGAGTGCGCTGACTTTTCCGGAGTGCTTCTTCAGCCCATTGTCTTTCCAGAGCGTTGGAAATAATATTGCTCATGGTTTTGAGGAGCAGGGTATCTTCGATAAGCCACCTCTTCTCCTCCTTTACAGAATCGAAAGCTGTAAAGCCGATCAGAAGGCCCTTGCTCAACATCGGAACTATAAGTACCGATTGAATATGGTAAGCTTCCAGGGTTTTCTTATCAAGGGCTGCAGCCTGGGGAAGCTCTGAAATTCTGGAAACAGTGACAGTTTCATTTTTTTTCAGGCGCTCGATCAGCCAGGGCAGGGAGTCGACCGGCAAGCCTTTCAGCGATTTTTTAAGGGGCTGCACGCCCTTCCTGCACCATTCGTGAGTATTATCAATTCCGGAGCCGTCCGGCCTGATCACAAAGACATGGCTGCGGTCTACACGGGCAAATTCCCCGATAGTCTTCAGAACCCTGTCTATCTCTCCATCGATTTCCTCGACCCTGAGTTTAATAAGATTCGTGGATATCTCGGCAATGAGTTTCTCGACCTCGTAGCGGTAGTTCAAGGCTTCCTCGGCCCATTTGCGCTGGGTGACATCGATACCGAAGCTGACAATGAAGTCCAGCTCCCCGTTTTCTTTAAATACCGGCTTCTTGTGCCATTCCACGAGGCGCTTCTTTCTGTCCCTGGTCAATAAATTGTGTTCCAGGACCACCGGCAGCTTCAGTTTAACCAGGTTCTCGATGGCCCAGGACACCTGCTCTCTCTCCTCCCGGGGAATACAGAATTTCAGATAATCTTTCCCCGCAAGCTCATCAGCCCTGTAACCGAGGCTCCGCAGTATCGCCTCGTTCATCATTATAATCCGGCCCTCAGGGTTTAAAGCAACAAAATAGGCCGGAGAAGATTGGACCAGGGTGGTGCTGAAATCCCTCTCCCGGCGCAGCGCCTCCTCGGCCCGCTTCTTCTCGGTGATATCCTCCCCGGAACTCAGGGTTCCGGCAATCCTCCCCTTTCTATCATACAGCAATGTATTGTGCCAGGCGATTATTCTCTCCTCGCCGTTGGCTGTCAGTAACGGGTTCTCGTAATACTCCAAGGCTTCCAGTGATCCGGCCATTATCCGCTGAAAAACCTCTTTAACTTTCGATCCCCAGTCCTGCGGCAGAAAATTATCGAACCAGTTCTTGCCCAGAATGTCCTCCTCCCTGTAACCCAGTATCTCGCATCCTTTCCGGTTAATCAAAATCACCCTCTCGCCTGAATTAATCGCCACAATAATCACCCCGGCAATATCAAGGTATTTCTGCGCCTTATTTTCCTCCCTGTCCCCTTTCCGGGAAGGCTTGCCCGGATTTCTGACCAGGGAAAGCAGAAAGGCCGAAATGATCGCTCCATTCACTATTAAATTAATTAACATGATCTTTTACTCAACAAAGAGATGACAATAAAACAGAAGGTTCGTATAAAAAATCAGTCAGGGAGAAACCGCTGCAGACACTCTCAATGAATCCTGAATGCTTTTTGCCCAAAAATCTTTCCACTTCTCTTGCCCCTGATTCATTATTTTAATGCTCTATCCGGCTGGAAAGCCAGTGTTATTTTTAATTTAAAGAGAGGCGGACGGAAATTAAAGGATTGACTTTTCATCTGATTTTATTTTATGTCAGTTAAAGCCTATGTCAAGCATTGAAAATGATGGTAAAGAGTTTGCCTTGGGCGATAATTCCTATATATATATGGAATATTGACAGAATAAAATCCAGTTCTTATATTATCTATTAATCCTATCGGTTTAATGATAATTTACCTGGAACATTTAATTATTCATAGTCTTCAGAAAAAAACCTGGAGAATAACTATATTGGATTTAAGGAATTTACAACAGATACTCGACTTTTATAACTTATTAATATCAAAAGAATGCTCTTTTCAAGCCTTCTTGTCATTCAAGGGCAAAATTGTTTTTCCTGAAAAGATATCCAAGGAGAATTCAAACTATGTCCAAATATTTAATTTTTCTCTTCCTTCTCCAATTATGGCCCTCTATGGCTCAGGCACAGGGTTTGGGAGCGGGAGCTAAGCTGGATGAGCTGATTACCGAGGCTTTAAGCAATAATCCCCAGCTTGCCGCTGCCCGCCAGGCAAGCTCCGCTGCCCAGGCCAGGATCGACCAGGCAACATCCCTCGATGCCCCGCAGGCAGGTGTCGAATTCTTCCAGACCCCGGTCAAATCTTTTCCCAATCCGATAAAAGACGGGATGGAGACCGATTACTATATCCAGCAGATGATCCCCTTTCCCGGGACCCTCGCCGGAATGGGAAAAGCAGCGGGGAATTATGCTGACATGGCCGGGCAGGAATATAAGGCTCTGGAAAGGAAAATTATCCGTGACCTGAAAGCCGCATATTACAAGCTTTACTTTGTCGAGCGGGAGATCGGAATCAATCGAGAAATCCAGGACCTCCTGGAGGAGCTGAATAGGATCGCCTCCATTAACTATGAGGTTGGAAAGGGCGATCAGGCGGGAATTTTGCGGATCCAGACCGAACTTTCAACTCTCCGTATCGACGAATTGAACCTGGATAAGGAAAAAAAAGTCACTATGGCTATGGTGAACACCATTCTGGGCAGGCCTGCCGGCTCGGATATCGATCCGGCGGAGGATATACGGCAAGAGATACCTCCGTTAAGCCTCCATCGTCTCGATTCTCTGGCCCTGCAAACAAGGCCGGAGCTGAGAGGAATGGAGTCGAACATCAAGATGAATGAGGCCGAACTGTTTGTCTCCAAGCGGGAACTCTTTCCGGAATTCATGCTCCGCTTCATGTACAAGGATATGAAAATGACCGGAAACGATTACTGGTCGACAATGATCGGATTTACTGTGCCGCAGGCTTTCTGGTCCAGAGCAAAATACCGCGCCAAAGTCGAGGAGAGCCGGATCAATATCCAGAAAGCCGAGGAGGAATACGAAAACATGAGAAATATGGTGGTCTTCCAGGTACACGAGGCTTTTGAAAATTTGCAGGCGAACAGCAAAATAATCCGTTATTACCAGGATAATCTTCTTCCGCAGGCCGAACAGACAATGCAATCGACAATCGCCGCTTACAGGGCCGGAACCATGGATTTCCTGATGGCTATGGACGCAGTAAGGATGTTCTTTGAGTCCAGGCTGGATTACCAGAAAGGAATTATGGACTGCATGGTCAGCCTGGCCGATCTTGAACAGGCGGTGGGAACGGATATGCTTCGACCTGCCGTAAAAACAGATTAAAGACAAAGGCGAGAGGCCATGAAAAAAATTATTATCACTATCGTTCTGGGTATGGCTATCGGGTTTGGAGCGGGATATTTCTATTTCCGGACTCCGGCTGGAGAAAAGGCCGGTCAATCAGCGGCCCAGACTGAGAGCACCACTGGCAAAAGGAAGATAGCCTACTATAAAGATCCTATGCATCCCTGGTACACCTCGGACAAGCCCGGCAAGGCCCCGGACTGCGGGATGGACCTGGTTCCGGTGTACGAGGGTGATGAAGAAACCGGAGCCATCAAGATCGACCCGGTCACTGTTCAGAATATCGGTGTAAAAACCGAGGAGGTAACCACCAGGGACATGTCCAGGATCATCCGCGCGCCGGGGAAAATCGAGACTGATGAGCGAAGGGTCTATTCGGTCAACTGCAAAGTCAGCGGATGGGTGGAGAAATTGTTTATCGATTACACCGGTATGCTGGTACGCCGCGGACAGCCGCTCATGGAAATATACAGCCCGGAGCTGGTCGCCGCGCAGGAAGAGTACCTCCAGGCAATAAGCTACCACAAAAGACTGGAAGAAAGGGGAGCGACCGAGGCCGGCCAGGGAGCCGAACAATTGCTCGAGAGCGCCCGGAAACGCCTCCTCAACTGGGACATAACACCAGCGGAAATCAAAGCCCTCGAGGAACGCGGCACTGTCAGCAAAAATATGACCATTTATTCACCGGCTGATGGTATCGTAACAGCTAAAATGGTTTTCAAGGGCCAGAATGTTGCAGCCGGAATGGAGCTTTATAAGATCGCCGATCTCTCCGCGGTCTGGGCCATGGCTTCGATTTACCAGTATGAAATTTTCTGGCTGAAAGTCGGACAACCGGCAAAAATCGAGGTCTCCTACCAGAAAGGGAAAGTGTTTGACGGTAAAATTTCCTATGTCTATCCTGATCTTGCCGCGGATACAAAAACCGGCATGATCCGTGTCGAGCTTCATAACAGCCCCGGTCTCGACCTCAAACCGGGCATGTTCGTCTCTGTCGCCATCGAGCTTCCCTCGGTGAAAAAGGCGGTCGCCGTGCCCGAACAGGCGATAATCCGCTCCGGGGAACGGAACATAGCGATAATGGCCCTGGGCGGTGGTTATTTCGAGCCGCGGGAGGTCAGGCTGGGTATCAGCGCCGGCAGCTATGTGGAAGTGCTCGAGGGTATCCGGGAAGGGGAAAAGATAGTGGTCTCCTCACAGTTTCTCATTGATTCGGAGAGCAACCTGAAAGCGGCTATCGGGCAGATGAGCGGCCATGAGGGAATGGATATGTCAAGACCCATGACTGGACAGAAAATTGCTCCCGGAAAACCCGAAACCAAAGCTCAGGAGATGGCTCCCGGCCAGGAAATGAAAATGGACACCAGCCAGCAGCAATCTCCGGTAAAACCGGCGGTAAAACAGCTTTATACCTGTGTCATGCACCCGGAGGTATTGAGCGACAAGCCGGGTAACTGCCCCAAGTGCGGAATGAAGCTTGTTCCCAAAAAATAGCGGGAACTGAACTTAAAGCGAGTCTCCTGATGCTGAAAAAAATTATCGAGTCCTCCTTAAGAAACAGATTTCTGGTCATTCTGGCCGTAGTCTTTCTTATCGGCTTCGGGATTTATTCCCTGTTGAGAATGCCTATCGACGCCATTCCTGACCTGAGCGATGTTCAGGTAATTATCTATACCGAGTATCCGGGACAGTCTCCGCGCATTGTCGAGGATCAGATAACCTATGCCCTGACCACGGCTATGGTTTCTGTCCCCGGCTCCAAGGCCGTGCGGGGCTATTCGTTTTTCGGCTACTCCCTGGTGTATGTCATTTTTGAGGATGGCACGGATATCTACTGGGCGAGAAGCCGCGTGCTCGAATACCTTAACTATGCCCAGAAACGGCTGCCGCCGAATGTGATCCCGACTATCGGGCCGGATGCCTCCGGGGTGGGCTGGATTTACGAGTACATGCTCGTTTCCGATAAGAGATCGCTCCAGGAATTGCGCTCCCTCCAGGACTGGTACTTGAAATACGAGCTGACCTCAGTGGAGGGAGTTTCTGAAGTGGCCAGCGTGGGCGGCTTTGTCAAGGAATACCAGGTTACTGTGGACCCGGTCAAGCTTCAGGCTTACAATATCTCCCTGGAGATGGTGGAAATGGCCATATCCAGGTCAAACAAGGATGTCGGCGGGGAAGTGATCGAGATGGGCGAGGCAGAATTCATGGTCCGCGGGCTTGGTTATATCAAATCCGTGGAGGATATAAAAAACATCCCGGTGATGGTTGATCTCCAGAAAGGCACGCCGGTTTATGTTAAAGATATAGCCGATGTCACCGTGGGGCCGCTTATGCGCCGGGGACTTGCCGAATACAACGGCCAGGGCGAGGTGGTCGGAGGCATTGTCATCCTTCGTTATGGGGAAAACGCCCTGGAAGTGATAAAAAGGGTAAAAGAGAAGCTGGAAATCCTGAAACAGGGACTGCCGCCGGATGTCCGGATCGAGACCGCCTATGACCGTTCCGGCCTTATTCTGCGGGCTATCGATACCCTGAAAGAAAAGCTTTTCGAGGAAATCGCCATTGTCACCCTGGTCTGCATCATTTTTCTTCTCCATATCCGTAGCTCGCTCATTGCCGTGTTTACGCTACCCACGGCTATTCTCATCTCCTTTATTATTATGAAATGGCAGGGCCTCAACGCGAATATCATGTCTCTCGGCGGCATAGCCATAGCTATCGGGGCCATGGTCGATGCGGCTATTATCATGATCGAGAACGCCCATAAACATCTCGAACACGAAAACGAGAAGCCGCTCTCAGAACGAAAGGCTCACTGGCAGGTGATTTTAGATTCTTCGCTAGAAGTAGGCCCGTCGCTTTTCTATTCGCTTCTCGTCATCACTGTGTCCTTCATCCCGGTATTCACCCTCGAAGCCCAGGAGGGCAGGCTTTTTAAACCATTAGCCTTCACCAAGACCTATTCCATGGCCGCTGCGGCGCTTCTCTCGATCACCATAGTGCCGATCCTCATGGGGTACTTTATCCGCGGCAGGATACAGCCGGAAAGCCGCAACCCCATTAACCGCTTCCTCATGCACCTCTACCACCCGGCCCTCAAATTTTTCCTCAAAAACAGCTTCTGGGTCATTACCGCAGCCCTGATCATGGTCGGCATAACCTGGATTCCTTTTAAGAAGCTTGGCTCCGAGTTCATGCCTCCGCTTTATGAGGGCGACCTCCTCTATATGCCCACTACCATGCCGGGGATCTCAATCACCAAGGCGCGCGAGCTTCTTCAGCAAACCGATAAAATTATCAGGTCTTTCCCCGAGGTCAAAAACGTGTTCGGCAAGATCGGCCGGGCCGAAACCTCGACCGATCCCGCGGGCCTGGATATGATCGAGACCACGATTATGCTGAAGTCCGAAAGCGAATGGCGGCCGGGGATGACTGTCGAGAAGCTGATCGACCAGCTCGACCGGGCTATCCAGTTCCCCGGGCTCACCAATGCCTGGACCATGCCGATCAAAACCCGGGTGGACATGCTCAGCACTGGGATAAAAACTCCGGTGGGGATCAAGATCTCCGGCCCTGACCTGGCTGTTCTTGCCGATCTCGGCCAGGAAGCGGAAAAAGTTATCCGCACTGTTCCCGGCACTCTGAGCGCCTTTGCCGAAAGATCAGTGGGGGGTAACTATTTAGATATCGAGATAAACCGGGAGGAAGCAGCCAGGTACGGCCTGACTGTGGGCGACATAGAGCATGTTATCGAGATTGCTCTCGGGGGGATGAGTATCACTACCACAGTGGAGGGCCTGGAACGGTACCCGGTGAACCTGCGTTACAGCCGCGAGCTGCGGGACAACCTGGAGGCTATCCGGAGTGTCCTCGTTTCAGCACCCGGAAACCAGCAGATACCGCTCGGACAACTGGCTGCAATAACCACTAAAAAGGGGCCGATGGTCATCCGCACCGAGGACACCCGGCCCAATGCCTGGGTGTTTATCGATATCCGGAATATAGATGTAGGCACTTATGTCAAAAACGCGCAGAAGATACTTGCCGAAAAGATTAAGCTCCCCACGGGCTACAACATGATCTGGAGCGGCGAGTTCGAGTATATCCAGAGGGCGCAGAAACATCTCATGCTCATTATCCCCATGACTATTTTTATTATCTTTGTCATCATCTACATCAATACCCGCTCGCTGACCAAGACAGCCATTGTTTTCCTCGCAGTTCCCTTTTCCCTGGTCGGGGCTTTCTGGTATCTTTATCTCCTCGGCTATAACCTGAGCGTGGCAGTATGGGTGGGGATTATCGCCTTAGCGGGCCTCGATGCAGAGACAGGGGTAGTCATGCTTCTTTACCTGGATCAGGCATTCAACGAGCGCCGGGAGAAGGGGCTGATGAGGAATTCGGAAGACCTGCGGGAAGCCATAGATTACGGGGCGGTGAGGCGTATCCGGCCCAAGATCATGACCGCCTCGGTGATTATCGCCGGGTTACTGCCGATCATGTGGAGCCACGGCACCGGGGCGGATGTGATGAAACGCATTGCCGCGCCGATGATCGGCGGGGTGGTGACCTCGGTAATTATGGAGCTTGCGGTTTACCCGGTGATATATTATTTGTGGAAGGCGAGATCGATTAATAGAGTGATAAGAGAATGAAAATTAAATCTCATATTTAGAGGCTTTATTGACTACCGATAAAGAAAATAGAATTTGCTTCCTTCTTGGAGCAGAAGTAGTATGGCAACAGAGAACAATGATAAGGAATTCATGGTGACTCACCAAGTTCAAAGATACATGAAGTCTGGCTGCTGGAACTATTGCTGTTATCCTTAATATTGATAACCATCCGGTAGTTGCCTGGCCGCAGCTGGGAAGTGTCAATAGTAAAAAACTCTGCTACCGGACCGGAGTTTGTTTTCGGCGTTCTTTCGAATCTGTGGTTGAGGCTGGTTAATGATTTTTCCGGATCAAGGTTTCTGGTTATAACATAACCTCCGGCGAAATTTCTTTCCTTTTCAGTATCGTCCTTAACCAATGTAACATTGACCTCTTCTGCAAAACCGCGGGAACCCATCTGGTTCTGTTCGAGGTTGTAGATTTCTAAAAATACGCTGACAATCTCGCCGTGTTTAAATTTGAGCGAAGGACGCGGCACCATTGCAATACCCTTACGGCTGTAAGTTTCACTATCATCCTGCGGCAGAGTGCCCAGCACTACTCCGCTGAGGTCCAGCTTTTTTTCGCTGAATCCTTGAAGGACCATCAGGCCGCGCTCGACCCATTTCACACCCTCCGTTGTGCGCGTTCTTACTCCGAACCAGTAAGTCCCTGGCTGAATTTCTAACCGGTGCACAGAAAGCCACGATTTTTTCTCGGGGTATTCGACCTCCGGGTAAACCGTGCTTTCCTTTCGCTCGAGCTCTTTCCAGGAGGAATCGAAGACAGCTATTTCAGCTTTTGGTTCTGGCCCTGATCCGGGGATTCCCCCTTGATATAACTCGACTTCAATATTCCCTTGCCTGGCGGAAAGGAAGCGGGCTGAAGTTAATATACCGCTATGAAAGATATCAGCATCGATATCGTACTGCATCTGGATTGCTTCCATAATGTTTGACAATGTAACCGTGGCTTTGTTGGTGGAATCGGAAAGAGAGCCTGAATAACCGATAAACCAGAATTGGTTGAATCTATTCTTTCCATGGCGGAAAAGGTACTGAATGTCTTTCGGAAAACTCATAGCCAGCGAAGGCTGGTAGGGAATGTTGGGAAGCTGGAGTTTATATTTTTTTTCCGCGAGGCGCAGGCGGGAATAATGTGTTGCCAGCCTGGGATTGACTGAGGCCAGTGGA